>OJJJ01000005.1_pt1 | contig 317486 bp, 295 predicted proteins | sample 1596311 | NCBI WGS metagenome assembly OJJJ01 (sample SAMEA4350140, study PRJEB24818) | metagenome | biome: human; feature: gut; material: faeces | place: Denmark | collected 2013-09
TTGCCTGGCGGCGATAGCGCGGTGGTCCCACCTGACCCCATGCCGAACTCAGAAGTGAAACGCCGTAGCGCCGATGGTAGTGTGGGGTCTCCCCATGTGAGAGTAGGGAACTGCCAGGCATCAAATTTAGCGTGCTGATATGGCTCAGTTGGTAGAGCGCACCCTTGGTAAGGGTGAGGTCCCCAGTTCGACTCTGGGTATCAGCACCAGTTATTAGGTTAAAGTTTGGCACTTAGAAAGAATTTGCCTGGCGACGAGAGCGCGGTGGTCCCACCTGACCCCATGCCGAACTCAGAAGTGAAACGCCGTAGCGCCGATGGTAGTGTGGGGTCTCCCCATGTGAGAGTAGGGAATTGCCAGGCATCAAATAAAGCAAAAGGCTCAGTCGAAAGACTGGGCCTTTTTGCTTTTCTGATTTTCAGCACCGTGCGTACACCCTGTAAAGCAGCCGGATATCTCCCGGCCAGGCCCGTATGGTCGCCACAAATATTCTGATAAACGAACGATTATTAAACTAGAAAGGGCCCAGTCTTCGACTGGGCCCTTTGTTTTAGCTGCCGTTTATTGTGCAGCATACTGCTAAGATGAAAATTTAGCGGGTCAGGGCCACAATACCCAGCGTCAGGCCTGCAACGGCTGCAGCACCGCCTGCAATGGCGCCTGCTGTCTCCCAGTTATCCTGAGTGGTCCCTTTCATACAGGTATTAGTATGGACTAATCGCCCCTGAGAATCATAGACCGGTACGCAGGGAGAGTCATGGGCACAGCCGGCGAGCAGTGTCGTCAGCAGCGTCACTAAAATAAATTTTTTCATGGTAGGCCTCTGAATAATCCGTCGGGTTGTACCGGTGTCGATATATGACGGAATAGCCTATTTTACCATCGGTAATATCAAGGCCAGCGGCCGAAATAATATCAATTTATGTTCAGCGTAAATATCGTGGAGATCGCGATGGAATGATGAGGAAAATATGCAGAATAAAATAACGAAAGAGAAGTGAGAGCCATATTATTCGTCGGCCGAGAATATAACAAATTGATTTTTAACATATCCATCTATTTGCCGCCTGGCGAAAAAAGTGTGAAGCGACCGCTGCGCGTGAACGGAGTGCTTACTTATGCTGGCGATATTTTCTACCCCGCTTGCTGGCCGTGACTTAACATCAGGGCCAAATGCCGCCCCCCTGGAATACAGCCACAGAAGCCACCACAACAGGATGCCAGAACCAACCTGAATCTCCTTTAACGGCAGGCCATCAGCGCGCTCCTGGTGCATCAGAGAGGGTTTTGTCGCAACCTGAGGAGCCAGTCTGTTCCAGGTGCATATCGCACCGGAGATGCGACGTGCCCTCAAGCCCGTTTGGTGGTATGCGTACTGGCGGGTCCGGATATTGATACCGGGACGTGGATTGTCGGCACGGTGTCAGTGCGCGATGAGTCGGGTTACCCGATCGATAAGCGCAAAGTTAAAACTGGTAGCCCTGGCGGGTTCAATAATGATCAGCAGGCAGGAACAGGAGTCTCATTCTCCCGGCTGATATATTGAGTTGTGATAGCGCTTAATGCTCAACAGGCGAGAGATGTGCAGCGGCTTCTGCTTTCGCTTCATCGACTATTATGTTCGGGTATACGGTCTGGCAGGTGTGATTTGATAAAACGGCTGCCCGGATTTGATATCACGCTCTTCGACAAAGTGGCATTGCAGAGTCAGGCTGCTGATCAGTGGTCTGCACTTCAGCGATGCGAAATACCGATGTCCGCCTGGCGGCCGGAGAAATTCAATACGTCAGATAATAAAAAGGCGCTTCCCCATGCCGAAGAGCGCCTTTTATAACAAGCAATTAACTGATTAGTATCAGTTCATGCCGTATTTTTTCAGTTTCTTACGCAGAGTACCGCGGTTGATGCCCATCATCAGGGCCGCACGGGTCTGGTTACCACGGGTGTATTGCATCACCATGTCCAACAGGGGCTGTTCAACTTCAGCCAGTACTAGCTCATACAGGTCATTCACATCCTGACCATTCAGTTGAGCAAAATAGTTCTTCAGTGCCTGTTTAACCGAGTCACGCAGGGGTTTTTGAGTTACCTGATCCTGAGAGTTAACGGTAGAAACGGTCAGTACGTCAGAATTTACGCGTTGTTCGAACATAGTTCTGTCAGCTCTTTATTTCTGTTTACGCAAAATTTTCGAAGTATGCCTCCAACGCCTCCAGCTGATCGCTGGCATCCTCTATGGCGTTGAATGTGCGCCGAAACTGGTCATTTGGGGCGTGCTCCTGTAGATACCAGGAGACGTGTTTACGTGCAATTCGGTACCCTTTTGCCTGGCCATAAAAGTCATGCAATTCCCGAACATGCGCGCAAAGCAAACGCTTAACCTCTGCCAATGGCAGCGGGGGCAGCAGCTCCCCAGTGTCCAGATAATGCTGGATTTCCCGAAAGATCCAGGGTCTTCCCTGAGCTGCGCGGCCTATCATAAGGGCATCAGCCCCCGTATAGTCGAGCACAGCTCTGGCTTTAAGCGGGTCAGTAATGTCACCATTCGCGATAATCGGAATGGAAACTTTCTGCTTAACTGCCCGAATACTGTCGTATTCAGCGTCTCCGTTAAACAAACAGGCGCGGGTGCGTCCGTGAATAGTCAGAGCCTGAATGCCACACTCTTCAGCCAGTTGGGCAATTTCTACACAGTTACGGTGTTCCGGCTCCCAACCGGTGCGAATCTTGAGTGTCACGGGAACGTCCACTGCCTTGACGACCGCCGTCAGGATTAACTTCACCTGATCGGGATACTGCAAGAGGGCTGAACCTGCGAGCTTGCGATTCACCTTTTTCGCCGGGCACCCCATATTAATATCAATAATCTGGGCACCGCTTTCCACGTTAATACGGGCGGCTGCGGCCATCTCTTCCGGTACGCTACCGGCGATTTGCACGGTACGAATACCGGGCTCATCCACGTGCACCATCCGTAAACGGGATTTGTCGCTCTCCCAAACCTGCGGGTTGGAGGACATCATCTCGGAAACGGTTAAACCTGCTCCCATCTCGTAGCACAGCGTCCTGAATGGTCTGTCAGTAATACCAGCCATAGGCGCTGCGATCAGGCGATTTCTGAGCTGATAGTGTCCGATGCGCATGAGTTAAGAAATGACCATACTGTGACTGCAAGGCGGCGTATATTACGCATTTTTTGCACGAGATGAAAGGCCAAACTTTGAGCAATCCTCTGTCACAGATCAATGAATCCCACATCGGGAGAAAAGAGATGGATAAATTATCCTATTAATCATCATCTTAATCGATGGTGGATAATTTGTGTCCATTTATAAAATCGCAAAACTTCTCGATTTTTCTTAGAAAAATGGGACTGTTAACGGCATAAAACGCTGTTTTTGTAGTCAAAAAAGCGCATCGTAATGCGATCTGGTTCCCATTTCTTGACGTCATTCAGCGGTTACTGGAAACAAAAAAGCGGCCCGCAGGCCGCTTTCCAGAGTTACTTTCTGCGGCCGGTGATCCGGCACCACTCTTCTTTCTCCACCACCGGGTCGAGGGCAAAGCGTTCGGTATAGGCTTCGCAGACGCTTTCCGCCTGGCTGGCGAGAATACCAGAAAGGCCCAGCAAACCGCCTGAAACGGGCAGCACGCTGATTAACGGGGCCAGCTCACGTAATGGCCCTGCCAGGATGTTGGCGACCACCACATCGGCGCTGAGCGCTTCTGGCTGATCCTGCGGTAAATAGAGCTCCAGACGATCGGAGACACCGTTACGCTCGGCGTTATCGCGGCTGGCCTGAATTGCCTGTGGGTCGATATCAATACCGATCGCTTTTGCGGCACCCAGCTTCAGCGCCGCAATCGCCAGAATGCCCGAACCACAGCCAAAATCGATAATCGTTTTGCCCGTCAGATCCAGTCCGTCCAGCCATTGCAGGCAGAGCGAGGTGGTCGGGTGCGTGCCGGTACCAAACGCCAGGCCCGGGTCGAGCATCACGTTGACCGCGTTTGCATCCGGTACTTCACGCCAGCTTGGGCAAATCCACAGCCGCTCGCCGAAACGCATTGGGTGGAAATTATCCATCCATTCACGTTCCCAGTCTTTATCTTCCAGCTGCTCGATTTTATGTGTGAAACCGGCGCCCAGCAGCGGATGCTGCTCGAGGATAGCCACCACGTCATGCATATCGCTTTCAGCGTCGAACAGGCCGATAACGTCGGTGTCTCCCCACAGGCGAGTTTCACCCGGCAGCGGCTCGAATACCGGCGTATCGTGGGTATCCTGGAAGGTGATGGAGACCGCACCGGCCTCCATTAGCGCGTCGCTGAGGTCTTCAGCATGTGCGCCGGTGGTATTCAGTTTCAGTTGGATCCATGGCATAGCAAAACTCTTTATTTGTCAGTAGTCATAACAGGGGCGGGTGGAACGGGCTGACCAAAACGGTTGCCCACCACAAAAGCCAGCAAACTTAGCAGTAGCGAGGGCACGATAGGATGAAAGCCCAGGTACTGAATTTTCAGGGTGGCGAGCACGGCATACAGCACGCCGCCGACGATCATCGCGCTCAGGGCTCCTGCCGCGTTGGCACGCTCCCAGTACAGGCCCAGAACCAGTGGCCACAGGAAGACCGCTTCCAGCCCGCCAAACGCGAGCAGGTTCAGCCAGATGATCATCTCAGGCGGACGCCATGCGGCCAGCAACAGCAGAGCGCCGAGGATCAGCGTGATCATCGCCGACATCCGCTTCAGGCGTTTCTCGTTATTCAGCTGTTCCGGGTGCAGGTTCAGGTATAAATCCTTAATGATCGTAGCGGAACTCTGCAATAACTGCGCGTTGATTGTCGACATGATCGCCGCCATTGGCGCGGCAAGGAAGATCCCGGCGGCAAACGGCGGCAGTACTTTCACCATCAACGTAGGGATGACCAGATCCGGGATGGTCAGATCCGGGATCACCGCGCGACCCAGCGCACCGGCGAGATGCATGCCAAACATCAGGATAGCGACCACGATGGTGCCGAGAATAATCCCGCGGTGCACCGCCTTGCTGTCTTTATAGGAGATACAGCGCACCGCCGTGTGCGGCAGGCCGATAACACCAAAGCAGACCAGAACCCAGAAAGAGGTCATAAACGTCGGTGACAGAATATCGTCCGCTCCCTGGGGAGACACCAGCTTTGGATCGATATGTTCCAGGGTCTGCACTGCCATGCTCAGACCACCCGCAGCATGAACGATACCGACGAGCAGTACGATGGTGCCTATCAGCATCACCAGCCCCTGCATCGCATCATTCAATACGCTGGCACGGAAGCCGCCGAAAGCGGTGTAGAGCGCGATACTGATACCGAAAATCAGCAAACCGGTTTCGTAAGGGATGCCTGCGGCGGTTTCCAGCAGCCGTGCGCCGCCGATAAACTGCACGGTCATCGCACCGATAAACGCAACCAGCAGACTGAGGCTCGCCAGCCATACCAGCAGACGGCTCTGATAGCGGGCGAACAGCATATCGTTGAGCGTTACCGCGTTATACCGGCGGGCCAGAATAGCGAATTTTTTCCCCAGTACCCCGAGCGACAGCCACACGGCAGGCAGCTGGATCATCGCCAGCAGCACCCATCCGAGCCCGTATTTATATGCCGCGCCCGGGCCGCCAATGAACGAACTGGCGCTGATATAGGTGGCCGTCAGGGTCATGGCCAGCACGAAGCCGCCCATCGAACGGCTGCCGAGAAAATACTCGTTGAGGAATGCCCCGGTCGAACGCTTGCGCATCGCATAAATCGACAGGCCAAACACCACCAGCAGGTAGGCAATAAGCGGCAGGATCACTTCAGGCTGCATCATCATCCTCCAGCGGAATATCGCGGTAGATAAACTTCACCATCGCCCAGCACAGCAGAATGAAAATCAGGGGGATCAGCAGACAAGCCATTTCAAACCAGCGCGGCAGGCCGGTAAAGCCCTGCTGAGAACCTGGAATGTAAGCACTTGCTAACCATGCTGCAAGATAGAGGAGGGTAAGCCACAACGCCCAGCGGGCTTCTTTGTGGGCCTGAACAAAACGCGCGTCCATAAGGCTCCCGGGGTCAATTTAAAGCGGGGATTGTACCTTAAGGGGCTGGCAAGAGGAGAGAAAAAGAAAAAAGGCCGGATAATCCGGCCTTTTGCTGCGAATACAGGATTATTTTTCCTGTAAGCCGAGTTTTTTCTCCAGATAGTGGATGTTGGTTCCACCATGCTGGAAATGCTCGTCATTCATAATGCGAATCTGCAGATCGACGTTGGTTTTGATGCCGTCGATGATCAGCTCCTGCAGCGCATTTTTCATGCGTGAAATCGCGACATCACGGTTTTCGCCGTAACAAATCAGCTTACCAATCATTGAGTCATAGTACGGAGGTACAGTGTAGCCTGCGTAGATATGAGACTCCCAACGCACGCCGAAACCGCCTGGCGCGTGGAAGCGGGTAATTTTACCCGGGCTCGGCAGGAAGGTGTTCGGGTCTTCGGCGTTGATACGGCATTCCACCGCATGGCCACGAACCTGGACTTCTTCTTGCTTGATGGACAGCGGCTGGCCAGCCGCGATACGCAGCTGTTCTTTGATCAGGTCAACGCCGGTAATCATTTCGGTGACCGGATGTTCAACCTGAATACGGGTGTTCATTTCAATGAAGTAGAACTCACCGTTTTCAAACAGGAACTCAAAGGTGCCTGCGCCGCGATAGCCGATGTCGACACACGCTTTAGAGCAGCGTTCGCCGATGTAGCGACGCAGTTCCGGGGTAATGCCCGGCGCCGGCGCTTCTTCGACCACTTTCTGGTGACGACGCTGCATGGAGCAGTCGCGTTCCGCCAGATAGATAGCGTTGCCCTGGCCGTCAGCCAGTACCTGGATCTCGATGTGACGCGGATTTTCCAGGTATTTTTCCATATATACCATGTCGTTGCTGAATGCAGCTTTTGCTTCAGCTTTGGTCATGGAGATGGACTGGGCCAGTTCAGCATCGCTGCGTACAACGCGCATACCGCGTCCGCCGCCGCCGCCGGAGGCTTTGATGATAACCGGATAGCCGATGCGTTTTGCATGAGCGCGGTTCGCATCCATATCGTCGCCCAGCGGGCCGTCAGACCCCGGAACGGTCGGTACGCCCGCTTTCTTCATCGCGGTGATCGCAGACACTTTATCGCCCATCAGACGAATGGTGTCGGCTTTCGGGCCGATGAAGATGAAGCCTGAACGTTCAACCTGCTCAGCAAAGTTGGCGTTTTCGGACAGGAAGCCATAACCCGGATGGATGGCCACCGCGCCGGTAATTTCCGCTGCGCTGATGATTGCCGGGATATTCAGATAGCTTTTTACGGACGGAGCCGGGCCAATACAGACCGTCTCATCCGCTAACAGTACGTGTTTTAGATCGCGATCCGCAGTGGAGTGCACAGCGACGGTCTTGATGCCCAGTTCTTTACAGGCACGCAGGATACGCAGTGCAATCTCGCCTCGGTTAGCGATAACAATTTTATCCAGCATGTTCGCCTCGTTACTCGATGACTACCAGCGGCTCATCAAATTCTACCGGTTGGCCGCTTTCGATCAGAATGGCTTTCACCACGCCGGATTTATCGGCTTCGATCTGGTTCATCATTTTCATCGCTTCTACGATGCACAGGGTGTCGCCCACGTTAACTTTCTGACCGACTTCCACGAACGCTTTTGCGTCCGGGCTCGGGGTGCGGTAGAAAGTACCGACCATCGGGGAACGTACGATGTGACCGCTGATTTCTGCTTTCGCCGGCGCGTCTGCCTGAGCGGCGGCGGCCGGTGCTGCTGCAACCGGTGCCTGAGCCTGCATCATCGGCGCGGCATAAGCCTGCTGCATGACCGGGTAGCCCGCATTTGGCGCGGCACGGCTGATGCGTACAGACTCTTCGCCTTCAGAAATTTCCAGTTCGGAGATGCCTGATTCTTCAACCAGCTCGATCAGCTTTTTAATCTTACGAATATCCATGAGTGGGTTCCGTACTCTTTGTTTAGTGTGATTGTGACAGGCGTTTTACCGCCGTCTGTAAAGCGTATGAATAGCCGTCCGCACCGAGTCCGCAGATGACGCCCGAGGCGATATCCGACAGATAGGAGTGGTGACGGAACGGTTCGCGTGCATGTACGTTGCTCAGGTGAATCTCGATAAACGGGATACTGACCGCAAGCAATGCATCGCGGATAGCCACGCTGGTGTGCGTAAACGCGGCCGGATTAATCAGGATATAGTCCACAGTGTCTTTAGCCTGATGAATTCGGTCGATTAGCGCGAACTCCGCATTGGACTGCAGGTGATCCAGCGCCACGTTCAGAGCCGAAGCTTCTGATTCCAGACGGTTAACAATCTCAGAAAGCTTAAGGGTGCCATACTTCTCAGGCTCACGGGTGCCGAGCATGTTAAGGTTGGGTCCGTTTAAAAGCAAAATGCGAAACTTGTCAGCCATTGTGTGGCTATCTCCTGCCATTCTCGGGTAAAAAACAAAATATACCTTCGAAGCGCGCTTGTCACCTTTTCAGGGCTCGAAAACCCCGTCAGGAAAACCAAAGTCGCACATTATAACGATTTCGTAGCATTTGGCAGCTAAATACTGGTCTTATCAGGGAAGATTATCAACCGCTATCGTTCAAAGCATCGCGGTTGATAAAAGATCTGCGGGAAACTGCACATATCCGATGATTATCGCCACCACTGACGGAACTTCTTGTAACGCCATGCTAAAAGCAACGCGGCCAGCACGGCATAAATCACCGGCTGCGGGGATAAAATCTTCACCGACCACAGGTAGTGAATGGGAGCAAGGATTGCCACCAGATAGACGAAGTTGTGCAAAGTTTGCCATCGGCGACCCAGTTTTCTCTGCAGCGCTTGTGTTGAAGTGGCGGCCAGCGCCAGCAAAATCAACCAGCTGATAAAACCCAAAGTCAGGTAAGGTCTGCTGACTAACTCCGAACCCAGCAGCGCCAGATTGTTGATACCTAACTCCAGCAGCGTGTAGCTGGTGAGATGCAGCGTTGCCCAGGCAAAGCACCACAACCCGAGTAAACGCCGGGTACGAATCAACAAAGGTTGTTTAGCGTAGCGCGCGAGCGGTGAGACGAGCAAGGTCGCAAGCAAAAATTTAAGAGCCATCCTACCGGTAAAATGCTGGATATCTTTTGCCGGATCGGCGCTAAAGTAGCCCTGTTGTCCGGCCCAGAAGAGCCAGATAAAGGGCAAGAGGCCGGCCAGATGGAGGACCACCTTCAGCCAGGTAATCTGTTTTACGCTCAGACGCACTAGTAATACTCCCGCAGATTCAGTCCCCGATAGAGCGATGCCACTTCGTCAGCATAGCCGTTAAATAACAGCGTCGGCTGGCGCTTAACATCAAGTACGCCGCCAGAGCCGATAACACGCTCTGTAGCCTGCGACCAGCGCGGATGATCGACGTGCGGATTGACGTTAGCGTAGAAGCCATATTCTTGCGGCCCGGCGAGATTCCAGGTGGTGGGGGGCTGCTCGCGCGTCAGCTCGATACTGACGATGGATTTAATACCTTTAAAACCGTATTTCCATGGGACGGTCAGCCGGACAGGGGCGCCATTTTGCGGCGGCAGCGCTTTACCGTAAACGCCGACGCTTAGCAGCGTCAGAGGGTGCATGGCTTCATCCAGCCGCAGACCTTCTACATAAGGATAAGCCAGTCCCCCGCCGATAAAGCGATCTTTTTGCCCCGGCATTTGATCCGGTGCATAGAGGGTTTTAAATGCGACAAAACGGGCGTTGCTGGTGGGTTCAACCAACGCCAGCAGTTTATGTAGCGGGAAGCCGACCCAGGGCACCACCATTGACCAGGCTTCCACGCAGCGCATCCGGTAAATACGCTCTTCTAGCGGAAAGCGCCGGGTCAGATCGTCATGATCAAGCGTCAGCGGTTTGGCCACCTCTCCGCCAATCGTGAGGGTCCAGGGATCGGTACGCAGGCTGCCGGCATTGGCCGCGGGGTCTGCTTTATCAAGACCAAATTCATAGAAGTTGTTATAGCCGGTGACTTTATCTTCCGGCGTCAGCGTGAGCGAGCTTTGCCACTCCGCGGGTTTATTGAACGTCAGGGCTTTACCTGCCGGGGCCGGCGGGCGGTCGTGACCTTTAAACCAGTCCAGGAGATCGGCCCGCGCCGTGGGGGAAAGAGAAAGGGCCGTTGCGGTGATCCCGAGTGACTTCAGCACCTGGCGGCGCTGCAGCATAAATACGGATTCTGCCGTGACATCGGCTTCCGTGAGTTTTTTAGGTTTCATGACATCCTCCGACATGCTTTTTTCTAAGCATGACGGAGGCGGCGATTTATCGCGAATATGTCACGAAAAATTGCAGATTAGGCGATCTTCACCAGCGTCCGCCCCTGGATCTGATTGTTCATGATCTTAGCGGCGAATGCCGGGGCCTCTGCGAGGGTAATTTCCGTGGCGCTCGCTGAATAGAAGGATTCCGGCAGGTCACGCACCAGACGTTGCCAGGCTTCAGCGCGACGCGCGGGCGGCGTCATGACGGAGTCGACGCCCTGCAGGCGAACATTGCGCAGAATAAACGGCATTACCGTCGTCGGCAGCGCAAAGCCTCCGGCCAGACCACAGGCGGCGACGCAGCCGCCATAGTTCATCTGCGCCAGCACTTTCGCCAGCACCTTGTCCCCGACGGTATCGATCGCGCCAGCCCACAGCTGTTTTTCCAGCGGACGAGTTTCGGCAAACTCTTCGCGACCGAGAATGCGCTGCGCGCCGAGGCTTTTCAGATATTCATGGGTGCTTTCGCGGCCAGAGACTGCGACGACCGAATAGCCGAGCTGATGCAGCAGCGCAATGGCGGTACTGCCGACGCCGCCGCTGGCGCCGGTGACAATGATTTCACCATCCTGCGGACGGATACCGGCATCTTCCAACGCCATGACGCACAGCATTGCGGTGAAGCCGGCGGTACCGATCGCCATCGCTTTACGGCCATCAAGACCTTCCGGCATTGCGACCAGCCAGTCGCCTTTCACGCGCGCACGCTCGGCCAGACCACCCCAGTGGTTTTCACCGACGCCCCAGCCGGTCAGCAGCACTTTCTGGCCGCTGTGGAAGCGCGGATCTTCGCTTGAGTGAACGCTACCGGCGAAATCGATGCCAGGAATCATCGGAAAGTTGCGGATGATTTTTCCCTTGCCGGTGATCGCCAGCGCATCTTTATAGTTAAGGCTCGACCAGTGAATATCGACGGTGACATCGCCCGGCGGCAGCTGGTCGGCGTCGATGGTTTGCACCGAAGAGATTGTTTTACCATCCTGCTGTTCTAATATTAAAGCCTGCATATGCGGGTCCTTATTTGTACAAAGATTGGAAAAATTTTTCTGCAGACTATACTCGCTATCGACATTATTACGCCGATATAACGCAATAAATTGCCAGAAACGCCAGCTTTGATAGTATGCCTCGCGCTTTAGAAAGTTAGTGCTTACTTTAGGTAAAGCGCCAGTACACGAGCCTGAAAATCTATCGGGCGGTCATTCACTCGCGGAGTTAACACAGGGATGCGATTAACGACGAAGTTCTCAGCATTTGTCACGCTGCTTACCAGCCTGACCATCTTTGTCACGCTCATCGGTGCTTCGCTGAGTTTTTATAACGGTATCCAGCTGAAGATGGAGAATCGCGTCCAGGCCGTGGCGACGATGCTGGATAACCGCCTGATCTCATCCTCGTTCGATAAGCTCGAACCGCAAATGGATGAGTTGATGACGCCGGTGGAGATTGTGCAGGTCGATTTTCTGCTTAACGGCAAGCCGGTGTACGGTCACTCGCGTAGCGACAGCTATCGTCCGCCGGGGAGTAAGAATCAGTATCGTGAAATAACGGTACCGTCGTTAAAACATCCCGGTATGACGATTCACGTGGTCTACCTCGACCCGATGGTGAATTATTTCCGCTCGCTGCACATCACCGGGCCCTTATCGATAGCTATCGGTCTGATGGTTCTGGTTATGTTTTTCTCCGTACGCTGGATTCGCCGTCAGCTTGCAGGCCAGGAGCTGCTGGAGGTGCGCGCTGCGCGAATCCTCAGTGGCGAACGCGGGCCACAGGTTAGAGGGTCGGTACATGAGTGGCCGGCCAGCACCAGCAGCGCGCTGGATATGCTGCTTTCCGAACTGCAGTTTGCCAGCGATCAGCGTAGTCGTATGGATACGCTGATTCGTTCTTATGCTGCACAAGACTCGAAAACCGGGCTGAATAATCGTCTGTTCTTTGATAATCAGCTGGCAACTCTGCTGGAAGATCAGGAAAAAGTGGGTTCGCACGGTATCGTGATGATGATTCGCCTGCCGGAGTTCGATCTGCTACGTGATAACTGGGGACGAGCCGCTGCCGAAGAACACTACTTCACGCTCATCAACCTGCTGTCGACTTTTATTATGCGCTATCCCGGGGCGCTGCTGGCGCGCTACCACCGCAGTGATTTTGCCGTACTCCTTCCTCACCGTACCTTAAAAGAGGCCGATAGCATCGCCGGGTTGCTGTTAAAAGCGGTGGATGCGCTGCCGCCGACGCGGATTCTTGACCGCGATGACATGATGCACATCGGTCTTTGCGCTTTCCGCAGCGGGCAGACAACGGCCCAGGTGATGGAACGCGCCGAGGCCGCGACGCGCAATGCGGTGCTACAGGGCAGCAATAGCTGGGCCGTCTACGATGACTCGTTACCGGAGAAAGGGCGCGGTAACGTCCGCTGGCGTACGCTGATTGAACAAATGCTCAGTCGCGGCGGGCCGCGGCTGTACCAGAAGCCGGCCGTTACCCGCGATGGACGCGTCCATCATCGTGAACTGATGTCGCGGTTGTATGACGGAAAGGAAGAGGTGATCGCGGCAGAATATATGCCAATGGTGCAACAATTTGGTCTGGCGGAAGAGTACGACCGCCTGCAGATCACGCGGTTACTGCCATTTTTAAGTTTTTGGCCGGAGGAAAACCTCGCGCTGCAGGTGACGGTAGAGTCATTGATCCGGCCGAGATTTCAGCGCTGGCTACGTGATACCTTGATGCAGAGTGAAAAATCGCAACGTCGACGGATTATTTTTGAACTTGCAGAGGCAGATGTTTGTCAATATATCGGCCGCTTACAACCGGTAATGCGCCTGGTCAATGCTCTGGGTATTCGTGTCGCCGTCGTGCAGGCCGGATTAACGCTGGTTGGAACCAGTTGGATCAAGCAGTTGGATGTCGAAGTGATTAAGCTGCACCAGGGGCTGTCGCGCAATATCGAAAAGCGCAGTGAGAACCAGCTGCTGGTTCAGAGCCTGGTGGAGGCCTGTAAGGGCATGCCGGTCCAGGTTTTTGCAACCGGCGTTCGCAGTCGCAGTGAGTGGCAGGTGCTGTCTCAGTGCGGTGTCACGGGTGGTCAGGGGGAATTTTTTGCCGCCTCACAGCCACTTGACACAAATGTGAAAAAATATTCGCAAAGATACTCGGTTTGATCTGCCGTTTAGCGTGATTTCACGTAGAATAACGCGCGCCATAGTGAAGGGGGTGTGCTTGTCTACCTGCCGGATTATCGCAATGTAAATGCCAGTAAATGACCTTTGACGGGTTACAGATTCAGGCGCGGAGCGCTGTTGATGATTTCGCCACTGAATGGACCCGGTAAATTTGTAACGAAGGAAATGCGCTGCACTAATTTTCACCGTAGCAGATGATTTTTGCGCCTTGTCGCTGCTGCGTGTGGTTGGTAAAGTAAGCGGATTTTGTTTTCCGCCCCAGCTTTCAGGATTATCCCTTAGTATGTTAAAAAAATTTCGTGGCATGTTTTCCAATGACCTGTCCATTGACCTGGGTACTGCGAATACCCTGATTTATGTAAAAGGACAAGGCATCGTATTGAATGAGCCTTCCGTTGTGGCCATTCGTCAGGATCGTGCCGGCTCGCCGAAAAGCGTCGCTGCAGTTGGTCATGAAGCGAAGCAGATGCTCGGGCGTACACCGGGCAACATCGCGGCGATTCGCCCGATGAAAGACGGCGTTATCGCCGACTTCTTCGTCACCGAAAAAATGCTCCAACACTTTATCAAACAGGTGCATAGCAATAGCTTCATGCGTCCAAGCCCGCGTGTTCTGGTGTGCGTACCGGTCGGTGCAACCCAGGTTGAGCGTCGTGCGATTCGTGAATCTGCTCAGGGCGCTGGCGCTCGTGAAGTCTTCCTGATTGAAGAGCCGATGGCGGCTGCGATTGGCGCGGGCTTACCGGTTTCTGAAGCGACCGGTTCTATGGTGGTGGATATTGGTGGCGGTACCACAGAAGTGGCGGTTATCTCCCTGAACGGCGTGGTTTACTCCTCTTCCGTTCGTATCGGTGGTGACCGTTTCGATGAAGCCGTGATTAATTATGTGCGTCGTAACTACGGATCTCTGATCGGTGAAGCGACGGCTGAACGTATCAAGCATGAAATCGGTTCGGCGTATCCGGGCGATGAAGTGCGTGAAATCGAAGTTCGCGGCCGTAACCTGGCAGAAGGCGTGCCGCGCGGCTTTACCCTGAACTCGAACGAAATTCTCGAAGCGCTGCAGGAACCGCTGACCGGTATCGTCAGCGCGGTCATGGTCGCGCTGGAACAGTGTCCGCCGGAGCTGGCTTCCGATATCTCCGAGCGTGGTATGGTTCTGACTGGCGGTGGCGCCCTGCTGCGCAACCTCGACCGTCTGTTGATGGAAGAGACAGGTATTCCTGTCGTAGTTGCAGAAGATCCACTGACTTGCGTCGCACGTGGCGGCGGTAAAGCGCTGGAAATGATCGACATGCACGGCGGCGACTTGTTCAGCGAAGAGTAGTCAGCCGAAGGTCCAGGGTAGCCTCAAAAGCTACCCTTGGTCTTAACTGACACGAGAATACGCATAGCCTATGAAGCCAATTTTTAGCCGTGGCCCGTCGCTACAGATTCGCCTTATCCTGGCGGTTTTGGTGGCGCTTGGCGTGATTATCGCCGACAGCCGCCTGGGTACGTTCAGTCAGATTAGAACGTACATGGACACTGCCGTCAGCCCTTTCTACTTTATCTCAAATGGTCCCCGGGAATTGCTGGATAGCGTATCGCAAACGCTGGCAACCCGCGATCAGCTCGAACTGGAAAACCGCGCGCTGCGTCAGGAACTGCTGCTGAAGAACAGCGATTTGCTGATGCTGGGTCAGTACAAACAGGAGAACGCGCGTCTGCGCGAGCTGCTGGGCTCGCCGCTGCGCCAGGATGAGCAAAAAATGGTGACTCAGGTCATCTCTACGGTTAACGATCCTTATAGCGATCAGGTTGTCATCGATAAGGGCAGCGTTAACGGCGTTTACGAAGGCCAGCCGGTGATCAGCGACAAAGGCGTTGTGGGTCAGGTCGTCGCGGTGGCGAAGTTAACCAGCCGCGTGCTGCTCATCTGCGACGCGACGCATGCGTTGCCGATTCAGGTTCTGCGCAATGATATTCGCGTGATTGCGGCGGGTAACGGATGCACTGACGATTTGCAGCTGGAGCACCTGCCGGCGAACACCGATATTCGCGTCGGCGATGTGCTGGTGACCTCCGGTCTCGGTGGCCGCTTCCCTGAGGGCTATCCGGTTGGCGTGGTCTCCTCGGTGAAGCTCGACACGCAGCGTGCGTATACGGTCATTCAGGCGCGCCCAACGGCGGGTCTGCAGCGTCTGCGCTATCTCCTGCTGCTGTGGGGAGCCGATCGTAACGGGGCCAACCCGATGACGCCGGAAGAGGTGCACCGCGTCGCCAATGAGCGTCTGATGCAGATGATGCCGCAGGTTCTGCCGGCACCGGATGCCATGGGGCCGCAAATGCCTGCGCCGGCAACCGGCATAACGCCGCCTTCGCAACCTCTGCCTGCAGGGGGACAATAGTGGCAAGTTATCGAAGCCAGGGACGCTGGGTTATCTGGCTCTCGTTTCTTATCGCACTATTGCTGCAGGTCATGCCCTGGCCGGCGGATTTGACCGTCTTCCGGCCAAACTGGGTGTTCCTGATCCTGCTTTACTGGATCCTCGCCTTACCGCATCGGGTGAACGTAGGCACCGGTTTCGTCATGGGGGCTATCCTCGATCTTATCAGTGGGTCGACACTGGGCGTTCGCGCGCTATCGTTAAGTATCATCGCTTATCTGGTGGCGCTGAAATATCAGCTGTTTCGCAACCTGGCGCTCTGGCAGCAGGCGCTGGTGGTGATGATGCTATCCCTTGCTGTGGATATCGTTGTTTTCTGGGCAGAGTTTTTAGTGATCAACGTCTCTTTCCGTCCGGAAGTGTTCTGGAGTAGTGTAGTAAACGGCGTGCTCTGGCCATGGTTATTCCTGCTGATGCGGAAAGTCCGTCAGCAATTTGCGGTGCAATAAGGTTGATATGACGACTCTGTATCTCGCTTCAGGCTCTCCGCGTCGGCAGGAACTGCTGACGCAGCTGGGGCTATCTTTTGAACGTCTGGTTCCCGGTATTGAAGAACGACGCTTGCCGCAGGAGAGCGCCGGGCACTATGTTGCGCGTCTGGCGCGTGAAAAAGCGCAGGCGGGGGTCGCACTGGCGTCGCGCGATCTGCCGGTGCTGGGGGCGGATACCATTGTTATCCTGAACGGCGAAGTGCTGGAAAAACCGCGCGATGCCGCTCACGCCGCCGAGATGCTGCGCATGCTCTCCGGTAAGACGCATCAGGTCATGACGGCCGTGGCGCTGGCGGATAAGCAGCTGACGCTGGATTGCCTGGTGGTGACGGAAGTCACCTTCCGCCTGCTTTCAGAACAGGATATTGCCAGCTATGTGGCCAGCGGAGAACCTCTGGACAAAGCAGGTGCATACGGTATTCAAGGGTTGGGTGGCTGTTTCGTCAGGAAGATTAATGGCAGCTATCACGCCGTGGTCGGCTTACCGCTGGTAGAAACGTATGAGTTGCTGAGTAACTTTAACTCACTGCGTGAAGAAAAGGGATAAAGATGACGGCAGAATTATTAGTTAACGTAACGCCATCGGAGACGCGCGTTGCGTACATTGATGGCGGTATTCTTCAGGAAATTCATATTGAGCGTGAAGCGCGGCGCGGAATCGTAGGCAATATCTACAAAGGTCGTGTCAGTCGTGTACTGCCGGGGATGCAGGCGGCTTTTGTAGATATTGGTCTGGACAAGGCCGCATTTCTGCATGCGTCAGATATTATGCCGCATACCGAATGCGTCGCCGGGGAAGAACAAAAGCAGTTTACGGTGCGCGATATTTCCGAACTGGTTCGTCAGGGCCAGGACCTGATGGTTCAGGTGGTGAAAGATCCGCTCGGCACGAAAGGCGCCCGCCTGACGACGGACATTACGCTGCCTTCCCGCTATCTGGTCTTTATGCCGGGAGCTTCTCACGTCGGCGTGTCACAGCGTATCGAGAGTGAAGCTGAACGCGAGCGGTTAAAGAAGGTGGTGGCCGAGTACTGCGATGAGCAGGGCGGTTTTATCATCCGTACCGCCGCGGAAGGGGTGCATGAACAGGAGTTAGCCGCCGATGCGGCTTACCTCAAGCGCGTATGGACTAAGGTCATGGAGCGCAAAAAACGGCAGCAGACCCGTTATCAGCTGTACGGTGAACTGGCGCTGGCTCAGCGCGTGCTGCGCGATTTTGCCGATGAGCATCTGGACCGTATTCGCGTCGACTCCCGCCTGACGTATGAATCGCTGGTGGAGTTTACCGCCGAATATATGCCGGAAATGACCAGCAAGCTGGAGCATTACAGCGGCCGTCAGCCGATTTTCGATCTCTTTGACGTGGAGAACGAAATTCAGCGCGCGCTGGAGCGTAAGGTGGAGCTGAAATCCGGCGGCTATCTGGTTATCGATCAAACCGAAGCGATGACCACCGTGGATATCAATACCGGGGCATTTGTCGGTCATCGCAATCTCGACGATACGATTTTTAATACCAATATTGAGGCGACTCAGGCGATTGCCCGCCAGCTGCGTCTGCGTAATCTGGGGGGGATTATCATTATTGATTTCATTGATATGAATAATGAAGATCACCGCCGCCGGGTGTTGCATTCACTGGAACAGGCGTTGAGTAAAGACCGGGTCAAAACCAGTATTAACGGCTTCTCCCAGCTTGGTCTGGTAGAAATGACCCGTAAGCGGACTCGTGAAAGCGTTGAGCACGTGCTGTGTAAGGATTGCCCTACCTGCCACGGACGCGGTACGGTGAAATCGGTGGAAACGGTGTGCTATGAAATCATGCGTGAGATTGTGCGTGTGCATCATGCCTACGATTCCGATCGTTTCCTGGTCTATGCTTCTCCTGCGGTTGCGGAAACCCTGAAAGGGGAAGAGTCGCACGCGCTGGCGGAAGTCGAAATCTTTGTCGGCAAACAGGTCAAAGTGCAAATTGAACCGCTCTATAATCAAGAGCAGTTCGATGTCGTTATGATGTAATCATCTGGTTTGCCTCTGTTCTGGCGCCCGGGAGCATGGCTAAACGACGCCTTATCCCGGAAGTCAACGCCGCCGACGCGGAGGCAAAGAGACGGATGACGTGTAAAAGTCTGACAAGGAGAGAGGCGTGAGGCGACTGCCCGGGATATTACTGCTCACCGCGGCAACATTGACAGTTGTCGTCGCACTGCTGGTGAGCGGCCTGCGTCTCGTTCTGCCGCAGCTGGACGCATGGCGCCCGCAGCTGCTGGAAAAAATCTCTGCGATTTCAGGCTCGCCGGTCAATGCTTCACAGCTCACGGCCCGCTGGGAAAATTTTGGTCCGACGCTTGACGTGCGCGATGTCTCCGCGGGTCTGAAAGACGGCGGTCAGCTCTCTGTTAAACGGGTCACTCTGGCGCTGGATGTCTGGCAAAGTCTGCTGCACATGCGCTGGCAGTTCCGCGACCTCACCTTCTGGCAGTTGAAAATCCATACCAATTCGCCCATCCAGACCAATGATGGCGGCGATAGCCTGAAAACCGACCATATCGGCGATCTTTTCCTGCGCCAGTTCGACCACTTTATTCTCCGCGATAGCCATTTGAGTTTCGTGACCATTTCCGGGCAACGCGCGGAATTAGCTGTACCGCAGCTCACCTGGCTGAACACCAATAACCGCCATCGTGCAGAAGGGCAACTGAGTCTCTCCAGTCTGAACGGCCAGCATGGGGTGATGCAGGTACGCATGGATCTGCGTGATGAAAATGGCCTGCTGAATAAAGGGCGCGTATGGCTGCAGGCGGACGATATTGACGTGAAGCCGTGGCTGGGGCGCTGGATGCAGGACAATATTGCATTGCAAAATGCGCGCTTTAGCCTTGAAGGCTGGATGACCATCGACAAAGGCGATATCGCCAGCGGCGACGTCTGGTTGAAGAAGGGCGGCGCCAGCTGGCAGGGGGACGGTCAGCCTCATCGATTGACGGTGGATAATCTGACGGCCCATATCTTCCGCGAGAAGCAGGGCTGGGGCTTCGACATCCCGGATACCCGTATCTCGATCGATGGCAAAGCCTGGCCGCGCGGCGCGCTGGCGATGGCGTGGATCCCGGCCCAGGATGTTGGCGGCGATAACCACGCGCGCAGCGATGAGCTGCGTGTCCGCGCCAGTAATCTCGATCTCACTGGCCTGACCGGGCTGCAACCGATCGCCGATAAGCTGGCTCCTGAGCTGGGCGAGGTCTGGCGCACCACGCAACCTGCCGGCAAAATCGATCTGCTGGCGCTGGATATCCCGCTGCAGGCGGCGGAGAAGTCCCGTTTTCAGGCAAGCTGGAGCGACCTCTCCTGGAAGCAGTGGAAGCTGCTGCCAGGGGCCGAGCATTTCTCCGGTAGCGTTGCCGGAAGCGTGGAAAACGGCTCGCTGCACGCCAGTATGAGCGAGGCTAAAATGCCTTATGCCACGGTCTTCCGCGCCCCGCTGGAAATCGCCAAAGGCGATGCCACCCTTAGCTGGGTGAAGAATGACAAAGGATTTATGCTCGACGGACGCAACATTGACGTGCAGGCGACCGGTGTACGTGCGCGGGGAGGATTCCGCTATTTACAGCCGCAGGATGATGAGCCGTGGCTGGGAATTCTGGCGGGGATCAGCACCAATGACGGCGGTCAGGCATGGCGCTATTTCCCGGAAAACCTGATGGGCAAAGAGCTGGTGGATTATCTCAGCGGCGCGATAAAAGGCGGGCAGTCAACCAACGCGACCCTGGTTTACGGCGGTAATCCGCACCTGTTCCCCTATCTGCATAACGAAGGCCAGTTCCAGGTTTCTGTGCCATTAACCAACGCCACTTTTGCCTTTCAACCGGACTGGCCGGCATTAACCGGGCTGGATATCAACCTCGACTTTATCAATAACGGTTTGTGGATGAAGGCTGATAAGGTCATGCTGGGTAACGTCACCGCCAGCAACCTTGATGCGGTTATCCCTGATTATTCGCGGGAAAAACTGCTTATTGATGCCGATATCAACGGTCCGGGGAAAGATGTCGGCCCCTATTTTAAAGAGACGCCGCTGAAAGAGACGCTGGGTTCGGCACTGGATGAGCTCCAGCTGGATGGGAATGTGAGCGCTCGCTTACATCTTGATATTCCGCTGGATGGCGAGCTGACCACCGCCAAAGGCGATGTCAATCTGGTGAATAACAGCCTGTTTATCAAACCGATTGATACGACGCTGAAGGATCTGACCGGTAAGTTCAGCTTTACAAATGGCGATCTGAAAAGCGAGACCCTGAAAGCCAGCTGGTTTAATCAGCCGCTGAATCTCGATTTTTCCACCACCGAGGGAGCTAAGGCCTTCCTGGTCAACGTTGGAATGAACGCCAGCTGGCAGCCGTCGCATACCGGTCTGCTGCCAAAAGCAGTCAATGATGCCGTGAGCGGTAGCGTGCCGTGGGACGGTAAGGTGGCCATTGAGCTGCCGTACCATGGGAATGCGAGCTATAAGGTTGATATCAACGGCGATCTGAAAAACGTAAGCAGCGACTTACCTTCTCCGGTCGATAAAAAAGCGGGTGAGCCGCTGCCGGTGAAAATTAATGTTGCTGGCGGGTTAAACAGCTTCGAGCTGACCGGCGCGATTGGTGCGAAAAATCATTTCAACAGCCGCTGGTTGCTGAGCCGTAAGCTGACGCTGGATCGGGCGATTTTAACCTCTGATAGCAAAGCCATTTCTCCACTGCCGGATCAGGCCGGCGTTGAGCTGAATATGCCGCCGATGGATGGCGCGGAGTGGCTGGCGCTTTTCCAGGGCGGCGCAGTCAATGAAGTCAGCAGCAATGTTCTCTTCCCGGAACGTATAACGTTGCGTACGCCGTCGCTGACATTTGCTGGCCAAAGCTGGAACAACGTGAGCCTGGTGAGCCAACCGGAAGCCGGTGGCTCGAAGGTTGAAGCCCAGGGGCGCGAAATTAACGCCTCTTTGACAATGCGGCAAAATGCTCCCTGGCAGGCCGCTATTCGCTACCTGTATTACAACCCGGCCGCCGCTCAGAAGAGCGGTGAGACGTCCGGCGGGTCGAGCCCGCTTGCCAGTAACCGCCTTGATTTTCGCGGTTGGCCGGATCTTCAGCTGCGCTGCGCAGAGTGCTGGCTATGGGGGCAAAAATACGGGCGCATCGACGGTGATTTCTCAATTAAAGGCGATACCCTGACGCTGGCTAACGGGCTGGTGGATACCGGTTTTGGCCGTCTGACTTCCGACGGCGTATGGGTCAACGCCCCGGGCGGCGTGCGGACGTCGCTGAAAGGCAAACTCCATGGGAATAAAACGGATGCCTTTGCCAGCTTCTTCGGTATTTCAACGCCGGTGAAAGGGTCGTCGTTCGATGTCGATTACGATTTGCACTGGCGCGCACCGCCGTGGCAGCCGGATGTGGCATCGCTCAATGGGGTGCTGAAAAGCCATCTCGGGAAAGGCGAATTTACCGACATCAGCACCGGTCATGCCGGGCAGCTGTTGCGTCTGCTGAGCGTCGATGCGCTGTTGCGGAAGCTGCGTTTCGACTTTAGCGATACCTTCAGCGAAGGCTTCTATTTTGATTCGATCAACAGCACGGCATGGATTAAAGATGGTGTGCTGAATACGGATGATACGCTGGTGGATGGCCTCGAGGCGGATATCGCTATGAAAGGCTCGGTCGATCTGGTACGCCGCCGACTGGATATGCAGGCCGTCGTGGCCCCGGAAATTTCGGCCACCGTCGGTGTTGCGACAGCGTTTGTGATTAACCCGATAGTCGGCGCCGCGGTATTTGCCGCCAGTAAAGTGCTGGGGCCGCTGTGGAACAAAGTATCTATCCTGCGCTATCGCATCACTGGCCCTATCGATCAGCCGCAGATCAATGAAGTTCTGCGCCAGGCGCGCAGCGACAAAAAGCAATGATTTGACGATTGCGGGGAATTACCGCACTCTCAATGGATAGCGTTTTTTATTTCCGCCTGACCGGCGGCAACAAACGAGTAGCATAACGATGAGTCTGAACCTGGTAAGTGAACAATTACTGTCAGCAAATGGCCTGAATCATCAGGATCTTTTTGCCATTCTTGGCCAGTTGGCCGAGCGCCGTCTGGATTACGGCGATCTCTATTTTCAGTCGAGCTATCACGAATCCTGGGTTCTGGAAGACAGCATCATTAAAGATGGTTCGTATAACATTGACCAGGGCGTCGGCGTTCGTGCGGTCAGCGGCGAGAAAACGGGTTTTGCTTATGCCGATCAAATCAGCCGGCTGGCGCTGGAACAGAGCGCGCAGGCGGCGCGTACCATCGTGCGCGACAGCGGCGACGGCAAAGTGCGTACCCTGGGGGCGGTAGAATACAGCGCACTGTATACCAGTATCGATCCGCTGCAAAGTATGAGCCGCGAAGAGAAACTGGATATCCTGCGCCGCGTCGATAAAGCGGCTCGCGCCGCTGATAAACGCGTGCAGGAAGTGTCCGCCAGCCTGAGCGGCGTATATGAATTGATTCTGGTCGCGGCGACCGATGGGACCTTAGCGGCGGACGTTCGTCCGCTGGTGCGTCTGTCGGTCAGCGTATTGGTGGAAGACGACGGTAAACGTGAACGCGGCTCCAGCGGCGGCGGCGGTCGTTTTGGCTATGACTATTTCCTGGCTGCCGAAGACGGTGAAGTTCGTGCCGATGCCTGGGCGAAAGAAGCGGTGCGGATGGCGCTGGTGAATTTATCTGCCGTTGCCGCCCCGGCGGGCATGCTGCCGGTGGTGCTGGGTGCCGGCTGGCCTGGCGTGTTGCTGCATGAAGCGGTAGGACACGGTCTGGAAGGCGATTTCAATCGTCGCGGTACTTCGGTGTTCAGCGGCCATATGGGTGAACTGGTGGCTTCCGAACTGTGCACCGTGGTGGATGATGGTACCATTGCCAATCGCCGCGGCTCGTTGGCCGTTGATGACGAAGGGACGCCGGGCCAATACAACGTGCTGATTGAGAACGGTATCCTGAAAGGCTATATGCAGGACAAACTCAACGCGCGTTTGATGGGCGTTGCGCCGACCGGTAACGGCCGCCGCGAGTCATACGCCCATCTGCCCATGCCGCGGATGACCAACACCTACATGCTGGCAGGTAAATCGACGCCGCAGGAAATTATTGAATCGGTTGATTACGGTATCTATGCCCCGAACTTTGGCGGCGGTCAGGTCGATATCACCTCAGGTAAGTTTGTGTTCTCCACTTCAGAAGCCTACCTGATCGAAAAAGGGAAGGTCACGAAAGCAGTGAAGGGGGCGACCCTGATTGGTTCCGGGATTGAAGCGATGCAGCAGATTTCCATGGTCGGTAACGATCTGAAGCTGGATAGCGGTGTCGGCGTGTGCGGTAAAGAGGGCCAGAGCGTGCCGGTAGGCGTGGGTCAACCGACGCTGAAAGTCGATAATCTTACCGTTGGCGGAACCGCCTGAGTATTCTGAATGCGCTTCCGCATCTTGCGGAGGCGCAGCTTGCACCGGCCATCGTTGCTGTGAGTGTCGAGCCGCTAGCGAGCAATTCCCCGGCCGTGCATCCCCTGGTAAATTTTTGCCACCTCGACGAAATACTCCGTCAGTGAATTAATACAGACCTGAACCTTCAGCGGTAGCTTGTCTTTCTCGGTATACACCGCATACACCGGACGAGGATCGGACTGGTAGCTTGGCAGCAGGATCTCCAGCTCTCCGCGGTTGATCTCTTCGATCGCCCACATCAGCGGAACGTAAGCCACGCCGACGCCTGCGGTCAACCAGCGTACCAGCGTCATGGGGTCGTTGGTGACAAAGCGGCCCTGCGGAATCAGTTTGGTTGAGATCCCTTCCGGGGCGATAATTTCAAATTCATTATCAGGGCGCACGCTGTACTCAAGCCACGAATGGCTGGCGAGATCGGCCGGTTTTTCCGGGATCCCCGCCTGCTGCAGGTAGCTTTTCGCTGCGCAGAGCACCATCGGCATCGAGCCAAGCCGGCGGGAGAAGAGACTGGAATCCTGCAATGCCCCGACACGGATCACCACATCGAGCCCGTCAGCAATCAGGTCCGGCGCCGGAATTCCGGTAACCAGGTTGACGGATAAACCCGGGTACTCTTTCAGCATTCCAGCGGTAATGTGGGCCAGGACATTCTGTGCCATAGTTGAAGAGCAGCCGACGCGCAGCGTACCGATGGGCGTGTTGTTAAACGCGTACAGTTGCTCATGGACGTCCTGCGCTTCGAACAGCATTCGTCGGCAGCCCTGGTAATAGATCTTGCCGGCTTCTGTTAAGCCAAGGCTGCGGGTGCTGCGGTTGAGCAGCTTCACCTGGAGTTCATCTTCCAGTCTGGAGACAGTCTGGCTGATGGATGAAACGCTCATCTGGAGCTGGTGTGCCGTGGCGGTAAATGAACCAAGTTCAACCACTTTGGCAAAAACGGACATGCGTTTTAATCGTTCCATTGTTCACTCTGACTTAAAAGTGATTTAGATCACATAATATAGATCATGCTGCAATTGTTACGTTACTATATTGTTAGCTACATAATAAACGCTTCACGCATATCACCTGTACGCTTCTTATCAAGGTCATCATGAGTCTGTTTCCTGTCATCGTGATTTTCGGCTTATCGTTTCCGCCGATCTTCTTTGAGCTGCTAATATCGCTGGCCATTTTCTGGCTGGTACACCGGCTGCTGGTTCCCACCGGCATCTATGATTTTGTCTGGCACCCTGCACTGTTTAATACCGCGTTATATTGCTGCCTTTTTTATCTGATATCGCGTTTGTTCGTTTGAGGTCGATGTGAAAACACTAACAAGAAATATCTTCCGTACCGCAATCACTGTGATACTGGTTATCCTGGCATTTGTCGCGATTTTTCGCGCCTGGGTCTATTACACCGCGTCTCCCTGGACGCGCGACGCGCGATTCAGCGCCGACATCGTGGCTATCGCACCCGATGTATCCGGGCTGATTTCCCAGGTAAATATCAAGGATAACCAGCTGGTTAAGAAAGACCAGGTTTTGTTTGTGATTGACCAGCCGCGTTATCAGAAAGCCCTCGAAGAAGCTCAGGCCGACGTTTCCTATTACCAGACTCTGGCGCAGGAAAAACGTGTTGAAGCCGGCCGCCGTAACAGGCTGGGCGTACAGGCGATGTCTCGTGAAGAGATAGACCAGGCCAATAACGTCTTACAAACGGTAGAGCATCAGCTGGCGAAAGCCGTGGCCAGCCGGGATCTGGCAAAGCTCGATCTTGAACGCACGGTTGTCCGCGCGCCGGCCGATGGTTGGGTGACCAACCTCAACGTTTACAACGGTGAATTTATTACCCGTGGCTCGACAGCCGTGGCGCTGGTTAAGCAAAACACCTTTTACGTGGTGGCCTACCTTGAAGAGACCAAACTGGAAGGGGTACGTCAGGGATACCGTGCGGAAATTACCCCGCTGGGAAGCAGCCGCTCGATTAAAGGTACGGTGGATAGCATCGCCGCCGGGGTGACCAACGCCAGCAGCAGCAGCGACGCCAAAGGGATGGCTTCCGTGGATTCTAACCTTGAATGGGTTCGTCTGGCGCAGCGCGTGCCGGTCCGCATTCGACTCGACAAGCAGCAGGGCAATCTGTGGCCAGCGGGGACAACCGCGACGGTGGTGATTACCGGTAAAGAAGACCGCGATACAACCCAGGTGAACTTCTTCCAGAAACTGGCGATGCGCCTGCGTGAGTTTGGTTAATCGCCATGGGGATCTTCACCATTTCTCCCCGGCACCTGCGCTTCGCGATTAAATTAGCGTGTGCGGTGGTGCTGGCACTCTTTGTCGGCTTCCATTTTCAACTGGAAACGCCGCGCTGGGCGGTACTCACGGCGGCCATTGTCACCGCGGGTCCCGCGTTTGCCGCCGGCGGAGAACCTTATTCTGGCGCGATCCGCTATCGCGGGATGCTGCGTATTGTCGGGACGTTTATCGGCTGTATTGCCGCGCTGGCGATAATCATTCTGATGATTCGCGCGCCGCTGCTGATGATGCTGGTGTGCTGTCTGTGGGCGGGTTTCTGCACCTGGATCTCCTCGCTGGTTCGCGTCGAAAACTCCTATGCCTGGGGGCTGGCAGGCTATACCGCGCTGATCATTATTATCACCATTCATACCGATCCGATGCTGGCGCCGCAGTTTGCCGTTGAGCGTTGCAGCGAGATTGTGGTGGGGATTGTCAGCGCCATTATGGCGGACCTGTTATTTTCCCCGCGCTCGATTAAGAAAGAGATCGATCTTGAGCTGGATAACCTGCTGATCGAACAGTACCGCCTGATGCAACTTTGTGTGGCGCATGGCGACAGCGAAGTGGTTGATAAAGCATGGGGTTCGCTGGTGCGTCGGACCAGTGCGCTGGAAGGAATGCGCAGCAACCTGATTATGGAGTCCTCGCGCTGGGCCAGGGTCAATCAGCGCCTGAAGGCCATTAATACTCTTTCTTTAACGCTGATTACTCAGGCCTGCGAAACGTACCTGATCCAGAATTCGCGCCCGGAAATCGTGACCAATGATTACCGCGAGCTGTTTGCCGAGCCGGTTGAAACCGTGCAGGACGTCCATCGACAGTTGAAAAGAATGCGCCGTTTTCTGACCTGGAAGGGGGAGCACAATACGCCGGTCACTATTTACAGCTGGGTTGGCGCCGCGACACGCTCTCTGCTGTTGAAGCGCGGCGTGGTCGGCAATACCAGGATCAGCCGGGTTGAAGATGAAGTGCTGCAGGGTGAGGTGGTGATAAAGGCAGGGTCCGCCGAGCGTCATCATGCGATGGTCAACTTCTGGCGCACCTCCATTTCCTGCATTCTTGGGACGCTGTTCTGGCTGTGGACCGGCTGGACGTCCGGTAGCGGGGCGATGGTGATGATTGCGGTGGTGACGTCGCTCGCCATGCGCCTGCCCAACCCACGAATGGTGGCAATAGATTTTCTCTACGGTACGCTGGCGGCCTTACCGCTGGGGGCGCTGTTCTTCCTGGTGATTATGCCCGCCACGCAGCAGAGTATGCTGCTGCTGTGTATCAGCCTGGCGGCGATGGCGTTCTTTATTGGTATTGAGGTACAAAAACGGCGGCTGGGTTCGCTGGGGGCGCTGGCGAGTACCATCAACATTCTGGTACTGGATAACCCTATGCAGTTTCAGTTCAGCCAGTTTCTTGATAGCGCGCTGGGCCAGATCGTCGGCTGTTTTCTGGCGCTGATGGTGATTCTGCTGGTGCGGGATAATTCACAAGCGCGTACCGGACGTGTGCTGCTGAATCAGTTTGTTTCGGCCGCGGTGTCATCCCTGACGACCAATACCTCTCGCCGTAAAGAGAACCATTTGCCGGCGCTTTATCAGCAGCTGTTCCTCTTGCTGAATAAGTTCCCCGGCGATATCGCCCGTTTCCGCCTGGCGCTGACCCTGATTATTGCCCATCAGCGTCTGCGGGATGCGCCTGTGCCGGTGAACGACGATCTGTCGGCATTTCACCGCCAGCTTCGCCGCACTGCGGACCATGTGATTTCCGCAGGCAGCGATGATAAACGACGTCGCTATTTTGCTCGTTTGTTAGAAGAGCTGGACGTTTATCAGGAAAAACTGCAGGTCTGGGAGGCGTCACCGCAGGTGACGGAACCGGTCCGACGGCTGGTGGATATGTTGCGTAAGTACCAGCATGTATTGACCAATAGCTAACTACCTGAACCGACGCTGAAGCGTCGGTTTTTTTATCACTATACTTAATCGTCGGGGATATTCGCGTTTCGTTCAGGGAAGCAGGGAGAGAAAACCCGGCGCGTGGAGGCATAGGCAGTATTGGCAGGTGGCAATAGCGCGATGTTGACAGGGTGTGGGCGATGACTATCTATACATTTGATTTTGATGATATAGCCGATCAGCAGGATTTCTATCGTGAATTTTCGCGGAGCTTCTCGCTCAACCGCGAGCAGGTGAACAATCTGGACTCATTGTGGGAAGCCGTAACCAGCGGTCTGCTGCCGCTGCCGCTGGAGATTGAGTTTATTCACTTAAGCGATAAGCAGCGTCGGCGCTTTGGCGCCTTGATATTGCTGTTTGATGAAGCGGAAGAAGAGCTGGAAGGGGAGCTTCGGTTTAACGCCAGGCAGGCATAAAAAAGCCCCCGACAAGCGGGGGCAAGTCGTCGGATAAGACGACGAGGGTTTATTTGTACAACTCAGCTGTAGCGTGCCAGCTATCGCCGGTACGGGCTTCAATAATACGGTAGCTGCTTGCGCCTTCTTTTTCGGCTTTAGCCGCCAGTTCATGGCGCATATCCATCGGGGCGCTGCCTACCTGAGAAACAGAGATGGTGCCCATCGACTGCAGGTTTTGAGCTTGTTCCGCGTTGACCTGATGTACGGCGGCGCTAGCGCCGAAGGAGAGAACGGAAGCCAGGCCCAGGGATGCGATGATCATTGAACGTTTCATAATCTTTACTCCAACCATTTGTTGCAGCGGCGGGAGGCTTTATATGGGCCTGGGCCGCTGTGAATTATTCGTATTTAGTTCGTAACCGACAATCATTACGTCTTATTTATAAAGCTCTGCCGTAGCGTGCCAGTGGTCACCGGTACGGGCTTCGATGATGCGATAAGAAGACGCACCTTCTTCCTGAGCTTTTTTGTTCAGCATCTCATGCATATCCATCGGGGAAGAACTCACCGCGCCGACGGAAATGGTACCGATTGACTGACGGCCTTGCGCCTGATCGCTGTTGATAGAGTCAGCGGCGAAAGCGCCAAAGGACAGAACAGACAGGATGCTTAGTGCAGCTACAGTTGTTTTGATTTTCATGATGTTCACCTCGTCGAATCTTATTATTGAGGGCTCTTCGTTTCGTGACCCTCATCACAAAATCAAGTATACACTAATCACCAAAAATATTAATACCACGCTAATGGTTGTATGGGTAAATAATTACAAAGAATTGTCGTTTTTATAACGTATAAGAATTAGAAATGTCATTTACTCGCCATAGAAGTCTGATATAGCGATTAAAATCATATAGATAGGGTATTTTGATATTTTGTGCGCTTCTGGCCCGTTCATTCGGTAAAAGTATGTATAGAGGCCGAAAACCACACTAAATGTTAAAGAAATGCAATATTTTTGAAAAGACCCTCTGGTGGGAACCAGAGGGGAGGCTCTCAGAGTTCCTGTTCAAACAGGACGAGAATGGCGTCGTACAGATCTTTGACGGTGAAGCCTCTGGCCGGGGTCGTAAAGATAGTGTCATCGCCGGCAATGCTGCCGAGAATCCCTTCCGCCTTCCCGAGAGAGTCCAGCAGGCGAGCAATCAGCTGCGCAGCGCCCGGGCTGGTATGGATAACCACGACCGCATCGTTATAGTCGATATCCAACACGAGGTTTTTCAGCGGGCTGGAGGTCGTAGGAACGCCAAGTTCGGCAGGCAGGCAATAGACCATCTCCATTTTGGCGTTACGGGTACGAACCGCGCCAAATTTTGTCAACATGCGGGAGACTTTCGATTGGTTGATATTATCGAAACCTTCTTCCTGCAGCGCCTGGACGATTTCACCTTGAGAGCTGAACTTTTCTTCTTTAAGCAGCAGTTTAAACGCTTTAACCAGTTCTTCTTGTTTTGCCGAACTTCGCATAAGTCACCCAAATTATGGTGGTAAAAACAACATCATTATGCATAGTAATGAATTTTTATGCAAATAATCCGCAGGGGGATAAAGTAAATAATGTTATGAAGGGGGCATATTTTAGCAAATAACCCTGCTAAGGAACATGCCTTCATCACAGCGCGTAAATCGCTGTAAAAGTAAACTAAATGTTATGAGAATGATGTTGTTTTGCCGAGTGAGCTGGGTGTATTGTAACCAATAGTCGATCCGGTACTACGTTTTGCTGGATGGTCAGTCTCAGGGATGAAAATGCGAAGCGGATGCATCGCTGCGCACCAGAACGCATTCTTCAACCATACTTATTGTAATTGTTCATCTTGTGAATTAAGGTCCAGGCGACGGAGTAACGAAAGACTATATTAACCATAATAAGGAGTTTAGGATGAAAGTTGCAGTCCTCGGCGCCGCTGGTGGAATCGGCCAGGCGCTTGCCCTACTACTTAAGACCCAACTGCCTTCAGGTTCAGAACTCTCGTTGTACGACATTGCTCCGGTCACGCCGGGCGTGGCGGTTGATCTTAGCCATATTCCTACCGATGTAAAAATCAAAGGTTTCTCCGGTGAAGACGCAACTCCGGCGCTTGTTGGGGCTGATGTGGTGCTGATTTCCGCCGGTGTAGCCCGTAAACCAGGCATGGATCGCTCCGATTTATTTAACGTTAACGCTGGTATCGTGAAGAACCTGGTACAGCAGATAGCGAAAACCTGCCCGCAGGCCTGCATCGGTATCATTACTAACCCGGTGAATACCACGGTGGCCATCGCGGCAGAGGTGCTGAAAAAAGCCGGCGTTTACGATAAGAACAAACTGTTTGGCGTGACCACGCTGGACATCATCCGTTCAAATACCTTTGTGGCTGAGCTGAAAGGTAAATCCGCATCCGACGTTGAAGTGCCGGTTATTGGCGGCCACTCCGGCGTGACCATCCTGCCGCTATTGTCACAGATTGCTGGCGTGAGCTTCAGCGAGCAAGAAGTTGCCGATCTGACAAAACGCATCCAGAACGCCGGCACCGAAGTTGTTGAAGCGAAAGCCGGTGGCGGTTCTGCCACGCTTTCTATGGGGCAGGCGGCCGCCCGCTTTGGTCTTTCCTTAGTGCGTGCGATGCAGGGCGAGAAAGGCGTGGTCGAATGCGCTTATGTTGAAGGTGATGGCCAGTACGCGCGTTTCTTCTCGCAACCGTTACTGCTGGGCAAAAACGGCATCGAAGAGCGTCAGTCGTTCGGTAAGCTAAGCGCATTTGAGCAACAGGCGCTGGAAGGCATGCTCGATACGCTGAAGAAAGATATCGCCCTGGGCGAAGATTTTGTTAACAAGTAATTGTTCTGATTTGCCAATGATATAAACGAGCGGGCAGTCTTGCCCGCTCGCTGTTTTTAACGCCCCTGCCGCTTCCCGCGCTGTTGATTGTTATCAAAATGTGATCGCCTCTGCAACTTCGGCAATCCCTTCCTGATTCTTGATTTTTTGGTCACGCTACGACCGAATTTCCACCCGGCTCTTAAGGCGGGGCTGGTTTTGACTGGCTTATATTGATTTCACCTTGCCGCCATCACCGGGAAAAAAATGACCTCCTTAATGCTTAAGCGCAGTGATTACTTCACGAGTGCCGCCCATCCGGTGGCGGTGGAGCACCGCTGCCCGCAGGATATCTTCCCCCTGCATCGCCATGATTTTGACGAAATCGTTATTGTCTGGCGCGGCAACGGATTACACATCTGGAACGGGCTGCCGTACCGCATTACTTACGGTGACGTGCTGTATGTGACCCAGCAGGATAGCCATTACTACCAGTCGGTCGATAACCTCGAGCTGGGCAACATCCTGTTTTGCCGCGACCGCCTGCGCCTGGGCACCGACTGGCACAATCTGCTGCCCGGCACGGAAACCCACCAGCAAAGCCGTAGCTGGCGATTAACCCGGGAGTCGCTGGCAGTGATCCGCCAGCACGTCGAGCGCCTGGCCAGCGAGTGCGGCAGGCGGGACCCTGTTTCTTTACGCCTGAGCGAGTCGATATTTCTGGAGCTGGTACTTTTGCTGATGCGCCACCGCTACGCACCGGACAAGCTGACTTCTCATGCCCGTCAGGATATCGATCTGGTCATCGCCAGCCTCGGCTCGCGGCTGAATGAGAGATTTGAGCTGGAATCCCTCTGCGCGCAGCACCAGCTTTCTCCGCGTTCGGTACGCGACGCTTTCAAACAGATAACCGGTATGACCATCAGCCGCTACCAGATGCAGCGCCGCCTGTGCCGCGCCATCACGCTGCTCGGCACCAGCGACCTCTCCATTGCAGAAGTGGCGGAGGTGAGCGGTTTTAGCGACAGCAACTATTTCTCGGTCATCTTTCAGAAAAGCTTTAACCAGTCTCCCAGCCATTGTCGACGAGCGCTTCAGGCGCGGGGTCTGGGACGTGGACATTTTCCTTTCTCAGACGATTTATCCTCATCAGGAGACAACCTATGAATATACCCGCCACGCTTAATACCGCGCTATTTGGTATCGGGCTCAATACCTACTGGCCGCAGTTCAGCGGCCTCGAACAGCGCCTGCTGGGCTACCTGCAGGAGATTGAAGAGCAGCTCTCTGCGCCATCGCTCACGGTGCTGAACGGTGGGTTGGTGGATTCGCTGGAGAAAAGCGATGCGCTGGCCCTGCGTCTCAGGCAGTTTTCCCCGGACGTTATTGTGATAGCCATCAGCACCTATGCCCTGAGCTCCACCGTGCTGCCGCTGGTGCAGCAGTTTAGCGTGCCGGTGCTGATCCTGGCCCTCCAGCCGGAGCGGACGTTGCCGTACAGCGTGATTCGCGATCTGCCCGATCGCGGGGCGCGCACCGGCGAGTGGCTGGCGCATTGCCAGGCGTGCAGCGCGCCGGAGCTGGCGAACGTCTTTAATCGCGCCGGGATTAGCTGGGAAATGATCGTCGGAGCTTTGCACAACGATCCCCACGTCTGGCGGGAAACCCGCGCCTGGCTGACGGCGCTGACGCTGAAAAAGCAGCTGGCGCAGACGCAGATTGGCGTGCTCGGCCACTACTACAACGGCATGTACGACGTCTATTCCAACATGACGAACCTCTCGGCGAAGCTGGGCGTTCGCTTCCAGCCGCTGGAGATGTGCGAGCTGCTGAGCTGGCGCGAGCAGGTTTCCGACAGGCAAATAGAAGAGAAGCGGCGGGAAATAAGGGAAAAGCTGGTCATCGATGACAGCTGCGATGAGCGGGAGTTGCTGCGGGCAACGCATACCGCCGTCGCTCTCGACGACCTGGTCAGGGAAAACAAACTGCACGCGCTGGCGTACTACTACGAAGGCACGCCGGGCAGCGCCCATGAAAATATCGTCACCTCGCTGATTCTGGGCAACACGCTGCTTACCGGGCGGGATATTCCGGTTGCCGGGGAGTACGAAGTTAAAAACGTTATCGCGATGAAAATTCTCTCTTTACTCGGGGCCGGAGGCTCGTTTGCCGAACCTTACGGCATTGATTTCGATGATGATGTCGTGCTGTGGGGGCATGACGGCCCGGCTCATCCGGCGATGGCTGAAGGTGAAGTGCGCCTGGTGCCTTTGCCGGTTTATCACGGTAAGCCCGGCAAAGGGATCTCGATCCAGATGAGTGTACGCAACGGGCCGGTCACCTTCCTGTCGGTGGTGGAGGACGTCAACAACCGGGTGATTTTGCAGTACGCCGAAGGAGAATCGCTGGCGGGAGAAATACTGGATATCGGCAACACCAACAGCCGCTACCGCTTCGCCTGCGGCGCCCGGGCCTTCACCGAAAGCTGGTCGCGCGGCGGGGCGGCTCATCACTGCGCCATCGGTATCGGGCACCACGGTACGACGCTTGAAAAGCTCGCCAGTCTGCTCGGCGTGACGGCTACCCGCATTGTATAACCGCAAAGGAGAACCTTTATGAGTGCAAAAATTGGTATTTTCGCCATCGGTCTTGAAGCGTACTGGCCGCAGTTTTCGGGCATGAAAGAGCGGCTGATGGAGCATCATCAGCGGCTGCTGGAGAAATTCTCGCCGCGCGACGTCGTTGCCGCAGGCATGGTGGACAATCCGGCAAGAGCGCGGGAGGCGGGGCTGCGCTTTCAGGCGGAAGATGTGGATATTATTTTCTGCCACCTGACAACCTACGCCTCGTCCGAGGCCCTGTTGCCGGTAGTGCGCGCGCTGGGCAACGTGACGCTGGTGCTGCTGAACGTGCAGTCGGTTCCCGCGTTGGATCTGGATAGAACCCTGACTATCGACGACTGGCTGGGCAAAGGTTGTACCTGCGCCGGGCTGCCCGAAATGACCGCCGTGCTGCGCCGTTTCGAGCATCCTTTTGCGGTGGTTTCCGGCTACCTTGAAGGAGATACGATCCTTGATGAGAAGATTAGCCAGTGGTGCGACGCGGCCAACGCCTGCCGTCGCCTGAAGTCGGGGAACATCGGCATTCTTGGCCGTCCGTATCCGGGGATGATGGATCTCAACGTCGATGAGACGCAGATTTTCCGCACCTTCGGCAGCTACGTGAAGCATCTGAACTGGGAGGATATCGCAGCCAATATCGCCCACGGCTTTAACCAGGACGACATCGAGCGGGCGGGTCGGGAGGTGAAAGAGGTTTTCCGCCTGCCGGAGGATCTGGATGAGCAGCATCTGACCTCAATGATTGAGGTCTATCTGGCCACCCGCAGGCTGGTGGATGAGCACCGGCTGATTGCGCTGTCGAACCACTTCGAGGTGCAGCCCAGCGGCTATATGCACCAGATTATCTCCGCGTCGAATCCGGTCTTCTCCATGCTGACCCGGCAAGGGATCGCCTGCCCGGTTGAGGCCGACGTCAAAACGGCGATCGCGCTGACGCTGATGAAATCCCTGGCCGGCAGCGCAACGCTGACCGAGCTGTATTCGATGGATTTCAATCAGGATCTTTGCATCGTCGGGCACAGCGGGGCGGGCGATCCGGACATCGCCGATGAAAAATCCCTGCTCAAAATGAGCGCCGTCTTCCACGGTAAACCAGGCAGCGGTTTTCTGACCCAGTTCACTCCGGCCACCGGGCCGGTAACCCTGGCTTCCGTTACTCAGGGGGCCGACGGTCAGTACATGCTGGTGCTGGCCGAGGGCGAGCTTGTGGAAGGCAAAACGCTGCAGCTTGGGGATACGAACGCCCTGTTCCGCTTCCGCAAAGGGCTGCGCGCTTTTGTGGATGACTGGTCCGCCTGCGGCCCGACCCATCACTGCGCGATGGGACGGGGATACCACGCCCAGGCGTTTCATAAACTTGGGCAGCTGTTGAAGATCCCTGTCCACGAGGTGTGATCTTCAGGCGCACGATCGTCCTGATCCAATTGCTGTCGCGCGCCGTACGACCTGTGGGAAGTCCGCTTTCTCCCATTTAATCCTTACTTTTTTGTGATACCCGCTATCGCCTGGCCTCCCTTTGCCGAAATTTGGCCCGGGGAGCCTGACTATTCTCTTGTGAGGTTAATATGAACACGTTATCGACCCCTCCCACGGCCGTCGCCCACGGCAGACGCTACAGCTTTCTGGTCGCCATCGGGGCAAGCATCGGCGGCCTGCTGTATGGCTACGACACGGGCATTATTGCCAGCGCCTTGCTCTTTCTGCGCGAGGATTTCGCCATCGCGGACAACGCCTTTATGCAGTCGGTGGTCACCTCCGCCACGCTTCTCGGCGCGATATTTGGCGCGCTGCTGACCGGCCCGCTCTCGGATCGTCTGGGGCGGCGCAGAACCGTCATCGTCATCTCAATACTGTTTGCTTTATTCGCTCTCGGCTGCGCTTTAGCGACCTCCCTCAATATGCTGATTGTCATGCGTTTCCTGCTTGGCCTGGGCGTCGGAGGCTCCTCGCAAATTGTTCCGATGTATATCGCCGAGCTGGCGCCTGCCCATCGGCGCGGCGCTCAGGGCGTGCTGTTCCAGATGATGATCTGCGTCGGCACGCTGCTGGCCTACGCCGTAGGCTATCTGCTTGGGCCGTCCGGCGCCTGGGAGTGGATGCTCGGGCTGGCGGTTATCCCGGCGGTGATTTTTATCGTGATGATGCTGTATCTGCCGGAAAGCCCGCGCTGGCTGGTGGGCAAGCAGCAGGCTAAACGGGCGGAGGAAATCCTCGTCCGCGTAGGGCGCACCGGGCACGAAGCCGCTCAGGAAGTCAAGGAGATAGGGCGGCTGCATCAGGACCAGCAGTCGAGCTGGAGAGAGCTGTTCCAGCCCTGGGTGCGGCCCGCGCTGGTCGCCGGTCTGGGCATCGCTATTTTCTCTCAGGCTACCGGCATCAGCGCCATCATCTATTACGCCCCTTCCTTGCTGGTGATGGCGCAGTTTGGCAAGTCGGTGGCGATCCTCGGCTCCGTCGGGATCGGTGTGGTGCTCACGGTATTCACCCTGTTAGGCATTTGGCTGCTGGACGTGCTCGGGCGGCGGCGCCTGATGCTGATTGGCCTGCCCGGCGCGGTGGTGGTGCTGGCGGTGATGTCGATGCTGTTGCCATGGTCCGCCCACGCGCAGGAGCTGCTGAGTGACGGCCATAAAATTATCGTGCTGGCCTGCCTGCTGGGATATTTCGCCTTCAACGGCGGCAGCCTGTCGGTTGTGACCTGGCTGTACTGCGCCGAAATCTTCCCCCTTGGCGTGCGGGGCAAAGGCACGGCTTTGTGCTCGTTTGCGCTGTGGGTGGTCAACTTCCTCGTCACCCTGCTGCTCTATTTCACGGCCGATGCGCTTGGCATCGGCCTGGTGTTCGGCGCGCTGGCCGCGGTCAACGCGCTCGCCTGGGTCTTCGTGTGGCGCTACGCCCCGGAGACGCGGGGGAGAACGCTGGAGGATATCGAACAGAGCCTGCTTAATGGGCAGTTCAACGCGCGCAATGCCGCTTCTTCGGGCGTTTTGCTCAATAAAATCAACTCAGACTGAGAGGTCGTTATGGCATTTGAAACAGATATTCCGGACAGCCAGCGTGCGCTGTTCCTGATGGCGAAAGAAACCCTTGAGCTACAGACTACCGCCGTGCCGCAGCCGCAGGCCGGGGAAGTGCTGCTGAAAATCGGCTCGGTCGGCGTGTGCGGTTCGGATAAGCATTTTTACTTCGACGGCCGCTGCGGCAGCGAAATGATTACCGCGCCGATGATTATGGGACACGAGTTTGGCGGGGCGATTGTGGCGGTGGGGCAGGGAATTTCGCCGCACCGCGTCGGGCAGCGCGTATCGGTGGATCCGCTGGTACCCTGCGGCCGCTGCCGGCACTGTGTGCAGGGCAATTATAATATCTGTCCGACGCAGAAGTTTTTCGGCGTACCGGGTACCTATGGCGCCATGCAGCAGTATCTGTGCGTCCCGTCAGGCAACGCGCACGCTATCAGCGACGCCATTAGCGACGGCGCGGCGGCGATGGTTGAAACGATTTCAGTCGCGCTGGCAGGGGCGCAAAAAGGGCAGATTGGTCTGGGGTCCCGCGTGTTAATCACCGGCGGCGGCCCGGTGGGGTTATTCGCCGTTCAGGTCGCTAAAACGCTGGGCGCCACGGAAGTGGTGCTGGTTGAGCCTCAGGAGGGGCGGCGCAAAATTGCCCATGAGCTGGGGGCTGAAACGCTGAGTACTCTGGCCGATAACGACCGGCAGTATGACGTGCTGCTTGAATGCACGGGCGTACAGTCCGTGCGCCACGACGCCTGTCTGAGCGTACTTTCCGGCGGGCGGGCAATCATGATCGGCGTGGGTGAACAGGTGGGCGGCTTTCCCATGTCAGCGGTGATAGAACGCGAAGTCACCATTCACGGGGTGATGCGCTATAAGTTCACCTGGCCTGCGGTTATCGCGGCGCTGGAGGAGCAGAGGCTGAACGCCGATATTTTGATCAGCCGACGTTTGCCGCTGGCGCGCGCCCAGGAAGCATGGACGCTCCCGATGACGAATGAAATTAAGACGATGATCGACGTTAACGCCTGATTGACGTTAACGTCACTGTCAAAAGCTAAAGCCCGGTCTCGGGCTTTAGTTGGTTGCCGGATATTCCTGAACGGCGATATGCAGCGTGATTTTTTTGTCATCGCGCATGATAACCACCGGAATTTCTGAGCCTGGGCGGATTTCCGCGACCTGGTCCATGGTTTCGAGAGCAGAAACCGCCGGTTTGTCATTCACCGAAATGATCACGTCGTTGGCGCGGATACCGGCCTGGGCCGCCGGACCGTCCGGCGCAACGTCGTTAACCACGATCCCCTGCAGCTGATCGATGCCGCCGCCCTGAGCATGCAGCGGCGCAATCTCGCGGCCGCTGATACCGATATAACCGCGGATCACGCGGCCATCGCGGATCAGCTTATCCATAATCTTGGTTGCCAGCTGGAAGGGAATCGCAAAGCCGATCCCTTCCGGCGTTTCGCCATCGTTGCTTTTATCAAATGACAGCGTGTTGATGCCCATCAGTTCGCCCAGCGAGTTCACCAGCGCACCGCCGGAGTTGCCGTGGTTGATTGAGGCGTCGGTTTGCAGGAAATTTTGCCGTCCGGTCGGGTTCAGGCCGATACGACCGGTAGCGCTGATAATCCCTTGCGTAATCGTCTGACCGAGGTTGTAAGGGTTACCAATCGCGAGGACAACATCGCCGATATGCGGCACCCGTTTCGGGTTGATAGGAATGACCGGCAGGCCGGCATTGGCGTTAATTTTTAATACCGCCAGGTCAGTCAGGGTATCAGAACCAACCAACAACGCTTCAAAAACGCGACCATCCTGCAGGGCGACAATAATCTGATCCGCGTCATTGATGACGTGTTTGTTGGTCAGGATGTAGCCACGCTGGTCCATGATAACGCCGGAGCCCAGAGTCAGCTGATTATGGCTGGTACCGTTCAGCGCGCGGTTATAGACGTTGACCACCGCAGGGGCAGCGCGGCGAACGGCAGAATTATAGCTGGCGGGCGACTCGTCCGCGCTATCGTACTGGGTCGTCGTCGACAGTTGCCATTGACGCAGCGAAGGCATTACGGCCAGAAGCAGGCCTCCGACGATCAAACCAATGAGTACAGAACGTAAAAACTTTCCAGGCATGATACCGGTATCGTTGATGGATGGACATGCGCAGCATAGCACGAGTTATCCGGACATCGTACTGCGGGCGATGTCCGGAAAGGCGTGTTATCGCAGCAGCAGATAGATGCTTTCGTTACCGCGAATGACGTTCAGGGCGATGACAGCCGGCTTGCTCTCCAGCACTTTACGTAGTTCGGCAATAGAGCGCACGCGCTCGCGGTTAAGGCCGATAATAATATCGTCCTTATGCAGGCCAACCTGCGCCGCCGGGCTTCCTTTATCGACGTTGTCGACGGCGACGCCTTTGGTGCCGTCTTTCAACTGACCGTCGCTCAGCGATGCCCCCTGAAGCGCAGGGATGATGAGATCGGCGCTGGCGGTAGACGAGGTGCTCTTATCCAGAGTGACTTCGACATCCAGCGGTTTCCCGTCGCGCAGCAGGCCCAGCTTCACTTTGGTGCCCGGCTCGGTCGTGGCAATTCGCGAACGCAGCTCGGCAAAGCTGCTCAGCGGTTTACCGTTCATGCTGACAATCACGTCGCCGGACTTAATCCCGGCTTTCGCTGAACCTGAATTTGGTAAGACTTCGCTGACGAAGGCCCCGCGCTGAGCGTCGATATTCATCGCTTTAGCAATATCCGCGCTCATTTCCATGCCTTTAATTCCCAGCAGGCCGCGTTTGATTTCACCAAACTGGATCAGCTGTTGAGCGAGGGTTTTCGCCATATTACTCGGAATGGCAAAGCCTATGCCGACGCTGCCGCCGCCTGGCGCCAGAATCGCGGTGTTGATACCAATCAGCTCGCCGTTCAGGTTCAGCAGCGCGCCGCCGGAGTTACCCCGGTTGATAGAGGCATCGGTCTGGATAAAGTTCTCCAGTCCTTCAAGGTTGAGACCGCTGCGACCGAGTGCGGAAATAATGCCGGATGTGGCGGTCTGCCCGAGGCCAAACGGATTACCGACGGCCACGGCGAAATCGCCAACGCGAAGTTTATCGGAATCGGCGATCGCGATTTGCGTCAGATGGCTGGGGTTTTGTAATTGCAGCAGGGCGATATCGCTCTGATCGTCGCTGCCGACCAGCTTCGCATCAAATTCGCGGCCATCGTTAAGCTGAACGCTGATTTTCTGTGCCTGGCTGATCACGTGATTATTGGTTAAGACATAGCCTTTGGCGGCATCGATGATGACCCCGGAGCCCAGACCTTCAAAAGGCTGAGCCTGCTCCTGCGGCGCATTGTCGCCAAAGAACTTTTTCAACTCTTCCGGCATGTTTTGCGCCGGGGCGGCGGTCCCTTCAACCTGTACGCTCACGACCGCGGGCAGCACTTTTTCCAGCATCGGCGCAAGGCTTGGCAAAGCTCCCTGGCCGGGTACCTGCGTGGGTAACGATGCCGTCGCCGTAGGTAAAACCGACAACGATAACCCGATGCTTAACGCTAACGCACTCAACAGCAAAGTCTGTTTCTTCATTAGATGCTGGCTCTCGTAACCTGAGGTGTATGGAAAAACGTCCCGAATGGCCTGATGTTATTGAATTTTCAACCGGCTAACAATGCGGTCAATGATTAAATAATAGCTGGGATGTGGGGTTGAGGCGGGCGCAGAGAGTGCGCCCGGATAATATTTTTGCTGGCAGGGATAAATCAGTCGCGTTTTGCGCCACCGCGCAGCAGGCCGGATGCGCCTTCAGAATAATCGCGCGGCATCTGGACCGGTGCCTGATCGTTACCGGCTTCTGATTCTGCCAGGCGATTGCGGAACGGGTTTGCATCCGCCATGGTATCCGGCAGCAGACTGCTGGAGCTTTTAGCCATGTGCTGATACAGCTGGCGGTAATCATCGGCCATGTTATCCAGCAGTTCAGCGCTGCGGGCAAAATGACTGACCAGCTCTTCACGATACTCTTCAAGCTCTGTTTTATTCTTTTCCAGTTCGAACTGCAGCGCCTGCTGTTGACGTAATTTGCGGTTGCCAAAACGCATGGCGACGGCACCGATGATGATACCGACAACTAGCCCAATTAGCGCATATTCCCAGGTCATGTACATCTCCCGTTGTTTTGTGGTTCCGTAGGGTGGCTGTAAGGCTCTCCGCCTGCGCCCGATAGTGCCACTATAACCGCTAATTCCACAGAAGTGGAATCCTGGCGTATCATCGCGTAGTGTAGAACGGCCTTTTTTTCGTCAATCGTGAGCTTCAGCATTACGGTTTTCAAGGAATAACAATTAGATCATGCAAAGCCTGTCCCCAACATCGCGTTACCTTTTAGCTCTCAAAGAGGGCAGCCATCAACCTGACGACGTCCAGCAGGAAGCGGTAAGCCGCCTCGATACTATCTATCATGAACTGCAGAATAAACCCGTTCCGGCGCCGCAAAGCAGCGGCCTACGGGCAAAATTCGGCAAACTGCTGGGTAAGCGTGAACCTACCGTCGAGACGGCTGCCGTACGTGGCCTCTATATGTGGGGGGGCGTCGGGCGAGGGAAAACCTGGCTGATGGACCTGTTTTATCATAGCCTGCCCGGCGATCGTAAGCAGCGCCTGCACTTCCATCGCTTTATGCTGCGCGTCCATGAAGAGCTGGTGGCCCTGCAGGGACACAGCGACCCGCTGGAAATCCTCGCCGATCGCTTCAAGGCGGAAACCGACGTTCTCTGTTTTGATGAGTTTTTTGTCTCCGATATTACTGATGCCATGCTGCTGGGCGGTCTGATGAAAGCCCTGTTTGCGCGTGGCATCACGCTGGTGGCTACCTCGAACATCCCGCCAGATGAGCTCTATCGCAACGGCCTGCAGCGCGCCCGTTTCCTGCCCGCGATCGAGGCGATTAAACAGCATTGCGACATTATGAATGTGGACGCGGGCATTGATTACCGCCTGCGCACGCTGACGCAGGCCCATCTTTGGCTGTCGCCGCTCGATGCGCAGACGCAGCAGCAGATGGATAAACTGTGGCTGGCCTTAGCGGGGGCGAAACGCGAGCAGACGCCGACGCTGGAAATTAACCATCGACCGCTCCCGACATTAGGCGTCGAAAACCAGACGCTGGCGGCCTCGTTTGCTACCCTATGCGTGGACGCGCGCAGTCAGCACGATTACATCGCGCTTTCGCGCCTGTTCCATACCGTCATGTTGTTTGATGTACCGGTGATGACGACGCAGCTGGAGAGTGAAGCCCGGCGGTTTATCGCCCTGGTGGATGAGTTCTACGAGCGGCACGTTAAGCTGGTTGTCAGCGCCGCGGTGCCGCTGTATGACATTTATCAGGGAGAGCGGCTGAAGTTTGAGTTTCAGCGCTGCTTATCGCGCCTGCAGGAAATGCAAAGCGAAGAGTATTTGAAACGCCCGCATATGCCTTAACTGGCGGGCGTTCCCCCGCGCATCGTGTTGCCATGACATAAGGATATCGCGCGGCAACGCGCCGCCGAAAAAAGCAGGTTCAAATCACATAAAGGGGTCGATCTTTGGCCCCGACTTCTCTATAATCTTGCGACCCCACGTTACAAGAAGGTTTTTTTCCCAAAACTTTCTATAGTGCCGGCATAGGCTATTCGAAGGGGTAGGTTTGCTGGACAATGTCGTGTGAACCTCAACTGACTAAACGTTTGGGTGTTCACCAACGTGTAACTTATTATTTGGGTAAGCTTTTAATGAAAACTTTTACAGCTAAACCAGAAACCGTAAAGCGCGACTGGTATGTTGTTGACGCGACCGGTAAAACTCTGGGCCGTCTGGCTTCTGAACTGGCTCGTCGCCTGCGCGGTAAGCATAAAGCGGAATACACTCCGCACGTCGATACTGGTGATTACATCATCGTTCTGAACGCAGAAAAAGTTGCTGTAACCGGCAACAAGCGCGAAGACAAAATGTACTACCATCACACCGGCCACATCGGTGGTATCAAAGAAGCGACCTTTGAAGAGATGATTGCTCGCCGTCCTGAGCGTGTGATTGAAATCGCGGTTAAAGGCATGTTGCCAAAAGGCCCGCTGGGTCGTGCTATGTACCGTAAACTGAAAGTTTACGCGGGTAACGAGCACAACCACGCGGCACAGCAACCGCAAGTTCTTGACATCTAATCGGGATTATAGGCAATGGCTGAAAATCAATATTACGGCACTGGTCGCCGCAAAAGTTCCGCAGCTCGCGTTTTCATCAAACCAGGCAGCGGCAAAATCGTTATCAACCAGCGTTCTCTGGAACAGTACTTCGGTCGTGAAACTGCCCGCATGGTAGTTCGTCAGCCGCTGGAACTGGTCGACATGGTTGAGAAACTGGATCTGTACATCACCGTTAAAGGTGGTGGTATCTCTGGTCAGGCTGGTGCGATCCGTCACGGTATCACCCGCGCTCTGATGGAGTATGATGAGTCCCTGCGTGGCGAACTGCGTAAAGCTGGCTTCGTTACCCGTGATGCTCGTCAGGTTGAACGTAAGAAAGTCGGTCTGCGTAAAGCACGTCGTCGTCCTCAGTTCTCCAAACGTTAATTGTTTTCTGCTTACGCAGAACAATTTGCGAAAAAACCCGCTTCGGCGGGTTTTTTTATGCATAAACCTGCGGTTATCCACAAGCAAATCGCCTGTTCTTACCACTTTTTCAGCATTTCCAGAATCCCCTCACCACAATGCCTTCAAGATCTGGTAAACTATCATCCAATTTTCTGCCCAAATGCTGGTGATTGTTCGTTTTTTGTTTTTTTTGCATAAACAATAATGACTTCACGCGAATGGGGTTTTTACATCTGGCTGGCCACGCGTGGCTGGTAGCAGTACAAAAATTCTGAATATACCTGGAGGTTTTCATGGCTGTCGCTGCCAACAAACGTTCGGTAATGACGCTGTTTTCTGGTCCTACTGACATCTATAGCCACCAAGTCCGCATCGTGCTGGCAGAAAAAGGTGTTAGTTTTGAGATAGAGCACGTGGAGAAGGACAACCCACCTCAGGATCTGATTGACCTCAACCCGAATCAAAGCGTACCTACGCTGGTGGATCGTGAGCTCACTCTGTGGGAATCCCGCATCATTATGGAATATCTGGATGAGCGTTTCCCGCATCCACCGTTAATGCCGGTCTATCCGGTCGCGCGTGGAGAAAGTCGTCTGTACATGCAGCGTATCGAGAAAGACTGGTATTCGTTGATGAACACCATTCAGACCGGTACCGCAGCGCAAGCGGATACCGCACGTAAACAGCTGCGTGAAGAGCTGCAGGCGATTGCGCCTGTCTTCACTCAGAAACCTTACTTCCTGAGCGATGAGTTCAGCCTCGTTGATTGCTATCTGGCGCCGCTGCTGTGGCGTTTGCCGGTTCTCGGTGTTGAAGTTATTGGTGCCGGCGCGAAAGAGCTCAAGGGCTATATGACTCGCGTCTTTGAACGTGATTCCTTCCTCGCTTCTTTAACTGAAGCCGAGCGTGAAATGCGTCTCGGTCGGGGCTAACCGATGGATGTATCGCAGCTAACGCCGCGTCGCCCGTACCTGCTGCGGGCGTTCTATGAGTGGCTGTTGGATAACCAGCTGACTCCACACCTGGTTGTGGATGTGACACTGCCAAACGTACAGGTGCCGATGGAGTATGCGCGCGACGGACAAATCGTTCTGAATATTGCTCCTCGCGCCGTGGGTAATCTGGAACTGGCTAATGACGAAGTCCGCTTCAACGCGCGCTTCGGCGGTGTCCCGCGTAATGTTTCCGTGCCTATGGCTGCCGTTCTGGCTATCTATGCTCGTGAAAACGGTGCGGGTACCATGTTCGAACCTGAAGCGGCTTATGATGAAGACGTCACCACCCTGAATGATGACGATGCATCGGTAAGCAATGAAAGCGAGACGGTCATGTCGGTGATCGACGGCGATAAGCCGGATCACCATGATGATGACCCGGATGATACGCCTCCGCCGCCGCGCGGTGGGCGTCCGGCGCTGCGCGTCGTGAAGTAATCCAGCAGGTCGTGGATTTCAGATTGCAGGCCCTTCGGGGCCTGTTCTGTTATCTACGCCGCCAGCATGGCATTCTTGTGTTAAGATGGTCCGGTCGTCACTTGCTGTCACACATCACACATGGTCCCTATGAGCGCATTTGATCCCCAGACAGAAGAAGAATCCACCCCAATCGGTAACAGCCTGCACCGCCGTCCTCTGGCGCGCAAAAAGCTGTCGGAAATGGTGGAAGAAGAGCTTGAGAATATGATTCGCCGCCGTGAGTTTGCCGAAGGCGAGCAGCTACCTTCTGAACGTGAGCTGATGACGTTTTTCAACGTCGGGCGACCTTCTGTGCGCGAAGCTCTGGCCGCCTTAAAGCGTAAAGGACTGGTGCAGATTAACAACGGTGAACGCGCCCGCGTCTCACGGCCTTCTGCCGACACCATCATTGGCGAACTTTCGGGGATGGCGAAGGATTTTCTCTCTCACCCCGGCGGGATTGCGCATTTTGAACAGCTGCGTCTGTTTTTCGAGTCCAGCCTGGTTCGCTATGCTGCGGAACACGCCAGCGACGAGCAGGTTGCAAAGCTGGAGCAGGCGCTGAAGATCAACAGCCAGTCGCTTGATGATAACGCGCTGTTTATCCGTTCAGACGTTGAATTTCACCGCGTACTGGCGGAAATTCCCGGGAATCCTATCTTCCTGGCTATCCATGTCGCCCTGCTGGACTGGCTCATCGCCGCACGCCCTACCGTCCCGGAGCACGAGCTTCACGAACATAATAACGTGAGCTATCAACAACATATCGACATTGTTGATGCGATCCGCCGCCATGACCCTGACGAGGCCGATCGCGCCTTGCAGACCCACCTCAATAGCGTTTCCGCCACCTGGCACGCCTTCGGCCAGAAAAAACAATCACGTAAGTAACAAGAGCGATCGTCTGGATCCTCGTTTAGTGAAGCCGATCGCATAATAAGCGTTCCCTATGAGGCCGTCGCTTAATTCATCTGGTATAACAGGTATAAAGGTACATAGTTAATCATAACAAATAGCATACGAGGTGAGATATGGCGGTTAATTTACGTGGAGTCATGGCAGCGCTGCTTACGCCGTTTGACGGGCAACAAAAGCTGGATAAAGAGAGCCTGCGTCGGCTGGTGCGTTTCAATTTGAGCCAGGGAATCGACGGGTTGTACGTTGGCGGTTCGACCGGGGAAGCTTTTGTGCAAAGCAGCGCAGAACGCCAGCAAGTGCTGGAGATCGTCGCTGAAGAAGCGAAGGGAAAAATGACGCTGATTGCCCATGTTGGCTGCGTCAGTACGCTGGAAAGCCAGCAACTTGCCGAAGCTGCGCACAGCTATGGCTACGATGCGGTGTCCGCCGTCACGCCGTTCTACTATCCCTTCAGCTTTGAAGAGCACTGCGCTCACTACCAGGCCATTATTGATTCAGCTAATGGCTTACCGATGGTGGTCTACAACATCCCGGCGCTGAGCGGCGTGAAACTCTCCCTGGATCAGATCAATACGCTGGTGACGCTGCCGGGCGTGGGGGCATTGAAGCAGACATCAGGCGATCTTTTCCAGATGGAGCAGATCCGCCGGGCGCATCCGAATCTGGTGCTTTACAACGGCTATGACGAGATTTTTGCTTCTGGCTTGCTGGCCGGTGCCGATGGCGGGATCGGTAGTACCTATAACATTATGGGCTGGCGCTATCAGGGGATCGTGAAAGCGCTGCGGTCGGGCGATATAGCGGAAGCGCAGAGGCTGCAGTGTGAATGCAACAAGGCAATCGATCTGCTGATCAAAACCGGCGTATTCCGGGGGCTGAAAACCGTGCTGCACTACATGGACGTGGTCGCTGAGCCGCTATGTCGCAAACCGTTCGTTCCGGTTGCTGAGCAGTTCCTGCCGGAGCTGAAAGCGCTGGCGCAGCAGCTGCAGCAGGAGAAAGCGCAGCTGGGTTGAGGCTAACGGCTTCCCCGCCGCGTGTGCGAGCGGGGCATTCCCGGATGGAGGCGCTATGCGCCCGGTCCGGGTCATAACACGAGCTATATCGGATGCAGTGATAGCGACATCTGGTATGGCAAACCAAGCGTGGGTCTGACCCATCGCGGGAGAGTAAAATGATCGCAACGACCCAGAACATCCCGTGGTATCGCCATCTCAACCGGGCGCAGTGGCGGGCTTTCTCCGCCGCCTGGCTGGGATATTTGCTTGATGGTTTTGATTTTGTCCTGATTGCCCTGGTGTTGACAGAAATCCAGGCAGACTTTGGTTTGACGACCGTAGAGGCAGCGAGTCTGATCTCAGCCGCCTTCATTTCTCGCTGGTTTGGCGGCCTGATGTTGGGCGCAATGGGCGATCGTTACGGACGGCGGCTGGCGATGGTCACCAGTATTATTCTGTTTTCCCTCGGAACGCTGGCCTGCGGCTTTGCTCCCGGTTTTACCACCATGTTTATCGCGCGTCTGGTGATTGGCATGGGGATGGCGGGGGAGTATGGATCCAGTGCGACCTATGTTATTGAAAGCTGGCCAAAGCAGCTGCGCAATAAGGCCAGTGGTTTTCTGATTTCCGGCTTTTCCGTCGGGGCGGTGATTGCCGCGCAAATCTATAGTCTGGTGGTACCGGTCTGGGGATGGCGTGCGCTCTTTTTCATTGGCATCGTGCCGATTATTTTTGCGCTGTGGCTGCGGAAAAACATCCCGGAAGCCGAAGACTGGAAAGAGAAACATCAGGGTAAAGCGCCGGTGCGGACCATGGTGGATATCCTCTATTGTGGCAAACACCGGGCGATCAATATTTTCCTGACCATTGTGGCGGCGACGGCGCTGTGGTTCTGTTTCGCCGGCGAGCTCAACAATGCCGGAATCGTGGTCGCACTGGGGCTGCTTTGTGCCACGATCTTTATCAGCTTTATGGTGCAAAGCAGCGGTAAGCGCTGGCCAACCGGCGTGACGCTGATGGTTGTCGTCCTGTTCGCCTTTCTCTATTCATGGCCTATCCAGGCGCTTTTGCCCACCTATCTTAAAACGGAGCTCGCTTACGATCATACGACCGTGGCCAGGGTGCTGTTCTTCAGCGGTTTTGGTGCTGCGGTCGGCTGTTGCGTCGGCGGTTTTCTCGGCGACTGGCTGGGAACGCGCAAAGCCTATGTTTGTAGCCTGCTGGCCTCCCAGCTGTTGATTATTCCCGTCTTTGCTATCGGCGGCACCAACGTGTGGGTGCTGGGGCTGTTACTGTTCTTCCAGCAGATGCTGGGGCAGGGGATCTCCGGGATCTTACCTAAATTGATCGGCGGCTATTTCGATACCGATCAGCGTGCTGCGGGTCTGGGTTTTACCTATAACGTCGGTGCCTTAGGTGGGGCGATCGCGCCGGTGCTCGGTGCGCTGATCGCGCAGCGGATGGATCTGGGCACGACGCTGGGATCGCTCTCTTTCGGCCTGACCTTTGTGGTGATCCTGCTTATCGGACTGGATATGCCCTCGCGTGTTCAGCGCTGGATCCGCCCGGAAGCGGTGCGAACGCACGATGCGATTGATGGCAGGCCCCTGAGCGGGGCGGTGATGCCCGGCGCCAGCAAACGTGGATTAGTGAAAACCAGGTAACCCGTGCCCGGCGCTGACGCCGGGCAACGAGATAAATCAGGGAGTTATTATGTCTTTGCTTGAACAACTGGGTCGTCGCATCAGCGCCCACGGCGGATTAATTGTCTCATGTCAGCCGGTCCCCGGTAGCCCGCTGGATACGCCGGCGATTGTCGCAGCGATGGCGCTGGCGGCCGAACAGGCTGGCGCGGTGGCATTGCGTATCGAAGGTGTTGAGAATCTGCGGGCGACCCGCGCCCGGGTGACAGTACCCATTATCGGTATTCTCAAACGTGACCTCGATGATTCACCGGTACGCATTACCCCATTTTTAGAGGATGTTGATGCTCTGGCGCAGGCGGGGGCGGATATTATTGCTTTCGATGGTACCCGTCGGACGCGCCCGATGGCGGTGGAAGCTCTGCTGGCCCGTATCCATCAGCAGCACAAGCTGGCAATGGCCGACTGTTCATCCGTTGAAGATGGCATCTTCTGTCAGCAGCTCGGTACGGAAATTATCGGCACCACGCTGTCGGGTTATACCACGGCGCACACGCCGGAAGAGCCTGATTTGGCGCTGGTACAGGCGCTACACGCAGCGGGATGTCGGGTGATTGCCGAAGGGCGCTACAACACGCCAGCGCAGGCGGCAGAGGCCATGCGTCATGGCGCCTGGGCGGTGACCGTAGGCTCCGCCATTACGCGGCTGGAACACATTTGCGAGTGGTACAACACGGCGCTGAAAAAGGCGGTGCAATGACGACGCTGGCGATTGATATTGGCGGCACCAAGCTAGCCGCCGCACTGATAGACAGCCGATTGACCCTCCTGGAGCGGCGTGAAGTCCCCACGCCAGCCAGTCAGACGCCGGCGGCATTAGCTGCCGCGCTGGCGGCGCTGGTGGCCCCCCTCTCGGCGCGCGCGGATCGTTTTGCTATCGCCTCCACCGGCATCATTCAGGACGGCATTCTGACCGCCATCAATCCAGCGAACCTGGGCGGACTGGCACATTTTCCCCTGCAGGCGTGTTTATCCGACCTCACGGCGTTGCCCGGTATTGCCCTCAATGATGCTCAGGCAGCGGCGTGGGCGGAATATCATGCGCTGCCGGAGAAAGTCAGCGAGATGCTCTTTTTGACCGTTTCAACCGGCGTTGGCGGGGGGATCGTCAGCCAGGGCAGGCTGCAGACCGGTCGCGGAGGCCTGGCCGGCCATTGCGGTCATACACTGGCGGATCCTGCCGGGCCGCTCTGCGGCTGCGGTCGGAAAGGCTGTGTCGAAGCTATCGCTTCCGGGCGCGGTATCGCGGCGGCGGCCGGCGGTGAGCTTTGCGGGCTGGATGCAAAAGCGATATTTGCTCTGGCGAGGGAGGGACACCCGCAGGCGCAGATATTAATTCAGCGATCGGCACGCACGCTGGCGCGACTGATTGCCGACCTGAAGGCCGTGACGGACTGCGCCTGCGTTGTGATCGGCGGCAGTATCGGTCTTGCAGACGGCTACCTGAAGCTGGTTGAGACGTACTTGTCACAAGAACCCGCGCTTTATCATGTTCCGCTGCGGGAAGCTTACTATCGGCATGATGCGGGCCTGTCAGGAGCGGCATTATGGGCACAGGGAGGAAAGATATGATTCTGGGTCATCTACAGCAGCCTTCGCATGCCGGTCTTCCGGCGGTTCTGGTCCGGGCTATCGCCCTGGCACAGGCCCACGATTTACACACTATCGCTCCCGGAAGCTATGAGCTTCAGGGCGACAATGTATTGATGAACGTCATGGCGTTTCATACCGGTGTGCCGGAAGAGAAAAAAGCCGAACTGCATAGCCAGTTTATTGATATCCAGATTTTACTGGCGGGGGAAGAGCGGATCTTTTATGGCGTCGCCGGGTCGGCCTGTGAGTGCGAAGAAGCGCATCCTGACGAGGATTATCAGCTTTGCCGTCGGATACGCGGGGAACAGGTACTGACATTGCATCCGGATATGTTTGCGGTTTTCATGCCCGATGAACCGCACAAACCCGGTTGCCAGGTCGGGGACAGCGCCGGGATTAAAAAAGTGGTCATTAAGGTCCGCGCCGCCCTGCTGGCATGATAAAAAAAGCCCGCGGGCTTGCGCCAGCGGGCTCTGTCAGAGACCCGGACAGACAGTTTGTCCGGGTTTGTTGATTACACTTCCAGGTAGTTCAGGATCCCGTCAGCCGCTTTACGACCTTCGGCAATCGCCGTCACCACCAGATCGGAACCGCGCACGATATCGCCGCCGGCAAAGATTTTCGGGTTACTGGTCTGGAACGCGTTTTCATGGCCTTCCGGCGCAATAATACGGCCCTGAGAATCCAGCTCAACATCGTGCTTCGCCAGCCATTCCATGCTGTGCGGGCGGAAACCAAACGCCATCACCACCGCATCTGCCGGGACCACGTGCTCGGAGCCTGCGACGATCTCCGCACGACGACGCCCTTTGGCATCAGGCTGGCCCATCTCGGTACGCGCCATTTTCACGCCGCACACTTTGCCGTTAGCATTCACTTCTACGCCCAGAGGCTGAACGTTGAACTGGAACTCGACGCCCTCTTCACGCGCGTTTTTCACTTCGCGTTTGGAGCCCGGCATGTTTTCTTCGTCACGGCGGTAGGCGCAAATAACGTGAGTCGCGCCCTGACGTACGGAAGTACGCACGCAGTCCATCGCGGTGTCGCCACCGCCGAGAACCACCACCCGTTTGCCTTCCATATTGACGTAAGGCTCGCTGGCGGTTTCGCCAAAGCCCATGGTCTGTTTGGTGTTGGCAATCAGGAACGGCAGCGCATCAAAGACACCATTTGCGTCTTCGTTTTCCAGTCCGCCGCGCATGGACTGATAGGTCCCCACGCCGAGGAACACGGCATCATACTCTTTCAGTAACGCGTCAAGCTGAACATCACGGCCCACTTCGGTATTGAGTTTGAACTCAATACCCATGCCGGTGAAAATTTCACGGCGACGGGTCATTACCTCTTTTTCCAGCTTAAAGGCGGGGATGCCGAAGGTCAGCAGGCCACCGATTTCCGGATGGCGATCGAATACTACCGCTTTGACGCCGTTGCGGGTCAGGACATCTGCGCAGGCCAGTCCTGCCGGACCGGCACCGACGATCGCCACCGTTTTACCGGTGGGCTTCACGCCGGAGAGATCCGGGCGCCAGCCCATCTCGAACGCTTTATCGTTGATGTAGCGTTCGATGTTACCGATAGTCACCGCGCCAAACTCGTCGTTCAGCGTACAGGAGCCTTCGCACAGACGGTCCTGCGGGCAGACGCGCCCGCAGACTTCCGGCAGGGTGTTGGTCTGATGCGACAGCTCTGCCGCTTCAAAAATACGCCCCTCATTGGCGAGCTTCAGCCAGTTCGGGATGTAGTTATGGACCGGACATTTCCATTCGCAGTACGGGTTGCCGCAGGACAGGCAGCGATCTGCCTGGGCTTTGGCCTGGCCTTCTGAAAACGGCTCATAAATTTCAACAAATTCAATTTTACGGATCTTCAGCGGTTTCTTTGGCGGATCAACGCGCTGTAAGTCGATAAACTGGTATACGTTCTGGCTCATCTGAATTCCTTACTGCGCCTGCACACGCAGCTCTGCTGCGCTACGACTACGGTGACCCAACAGTGCCTTAACATCGCTGGACTTTGGTTTAACCAGCGCGAATTTCGCGGCAAAAGCCGGCCAGTTGGCCAGGATCTCTTCGCCTCGAGACGAACCGGTAAGCTGCACGTGTTCGGTAATCAGACCACGCAGGTGCTCTTCATGGATAGCGAGAGAGTCAACGCCCAACACTTCCACCAGTTCCGGGTTCACACGTTTACGGAAATCACCGTCTTCATCCAGGACGTAAGCAAAGCCGCCGGTCATCCCTGCGCCAAAGTTGACGCCGGTTTTACCCAGTACGCAGACGATGCCGCCGGTCATGTATTCGCAGCCGTTATCGCCGATGCCTTCTACCACGGTGATGGCACCGGAGTTACGCACCGCAAAGCGTTCGCCTGCACGGCCCGCAGCGTACAGACGACCGCCGGTCGCGCCATACAGACAGGTATTACCGATGATGCTCGCTTCGTGACTGCGGAAGGCGGAGCCCACCGGAGGACGGATTGACAGCAGACCGCCTGCCATCCCTTTACCCACGTAGTCGTTCGCGTCACCGGTCAGATGCAGTTCCACGCCGCCGGCGTTCCACACGCCGAAGCTCTGGCCTGCGGTACCGCTGAAGTGCGCGGTAATCGGATCTGCTGCCAGCCCCTGATCGCCATGGGTCTGGGCGATATAGCCAGACAACGACGCGCCAACGGAGCGATCGGTATTACGGATATCGAACCAGAAGGTTTTGCTCTGCTTGCTGTCCACGAACGGTTTAGCCTGCTGTAGCAGCTGCGCGTTCAGCACGCCGTTATCAAACGGCGGGTTGCTTTCGGTGCAGTACAGCGCTTTACCCGGATGCGGCTCGGCGGTTTCCAGCAGTTTGCTGAGATCCAGCTTCTGCTGCTTCGCGGTAAAGCCATCCAGCACTTTCAGCAGGTCGGTACGGCCAATCAGGTCCACCAGACGCTTCACGCCAAGCTCAGCCATCAGCTCGCGGGTTTCGCGGGCGATGAATTCAAAGTAGTTGGTCACTTTGAACGGCAGGCCGTGATAGTGATTCTTACGCAGTTTGTCATCCTGAGTTGCTACGCCGGTTGCGCAGTTGTTCAGGTGGCAGATACGCAGATATTTACAGCCGAGCGCGACCATCGGGCCAGTGCCGAAGCCGAAGCTTTCTGCGCCAAGAATTGCCGCCTTGATGATATCGAGGCCGGTTTTCAGGCCGCCATCCACCTGCAGACGGATCTTGTGACGCAGACCGTTCGCCACCAGCGCCTGTTGGGTTTCCACCAGACCCAGCTCCCACGGACAACCCGCGTATTTCACGGAGGAGAGCGGGCTGGCACCCGTACCACCGTCGTAACCGGCGATGGTGATAAGATCGGCATAGGCTTTGGCCACGCCGGTGGCGATGGTGCCGACGCCCGGTTCGGAAACCAGCTTCACAGAAATCATCGCTTTCGGGTTGACCTGTTTCAGGTCGAAAATCAGCTGCGCCAGATCCTCGATAGAGTAAATATCGTGGTGCGGCGGCGGTGAAATCAGGGTTACACCCGGGACCGAATAGCGCAGTTTGGCAATGTACGGGGTGACTTTGTCACCCGGCAGCTGCCCGCCTTCGCCCGGCTTCGCGCCCTGAGCGACTTTAATCTGAATAACGTCGGCGTTGACCAGGTAAGCCGGTGTGACGCCGAAGCGGCCAGAAGCGACCTGTTTAATACGCGACACTTTGTTGGTGCCATAGCGCGCCGGATCTTCGCCGCCTTCGCCGGAGTTAGAGAAGCCGCCGATGCTGTTCATGGCTTCCGCCAGCGACTCATGAGCTTCCGGGCTTAACGCACCGATAGACATGGCGGCGGTATCGAAGCGTTTGAACAGCTCTTTGGCCGATTCGACGTGGTCGATGCTGATGGCGTCATCGCCAGGGCTCAGCGCCAGCAGATCGCGCAGCGTGGCGGCCGGGCGTTCATTCACCAGGTTCGCATACTGCTGATAGTCGTGGTATTCACCGCTCTGAACCGCTTGCTGCAGCGTGCGGACGACGTCCGGGTTGTAGGCGTGATATTCACCGCCGTGAACGTATTTCAGCAGACCGCCCTGATCCAGCGGCTTACGGACCAGCCAGGCGCGTTTGGACAGATTCAGCAGATCCTGCTGGAAGTCATCGAAGCCCGCGCCGCCGATGCGGCTGACAACGCCGAGGAAGCACAGATCGGAAACCTCACGATGCAGGCCAACCGCTTCGAACAGCTTCGAGCAGCGGTAGGAGGCGATGGTCGAAATGCCCATCTTAGACATGATCTTGTACAGGCCTTTGTTGATGCCGTTACGGTAGTTCAGCATCACGGTACGATAATCTTTCTCAATGGCCTTGTTATCAACCAGTTTCGCCAGCGTCTCATAGGCCAGGTACGGATAGATAGCCGTGGCGCCGAAGCCCAGCAGCACCGCGAAATGGTGCGGGTCACGGGCGCTGGCGGTCTCAACGATAATGTTGGCATCGCAGCGCAGGCTCTTATCCACCAGGCGGGTTTGAATCGCGCCTACCGCCATCGGTGCCGGAACCGGCAGACGATCTTTGGCGATATTACGATCGGAGAGCACCAGCAGAACGGTACCGTTACGGACCATCTGTTCCGCTTTATCGCACAGCGCCTTCACCGTTTCGGCCAGCGAGGTTTCCGCGGCGTTAAAGGTGATATCCAGGGTATCGGCGCGATAGTGCTCCTCTTCCATGGTGGTGAGCTGTTTGAAATCGGAGTACAGCAGGATCGGTGATTTGAAGCTCAGGCGGTGAGCCTGGCCTTCCGCTTCGCAGAAGACGTTCATTTCACGGCCGATGCTGGTGGCCAGCGACATCACGTGAGCTTCACGCAGCGGGTCGATCGGCGGGTTAGTCACCTGCGCGAACTGCTGACGGAAATAGTCGTAAATGATACGCGGCTGGCTGGAGAGCACGGCAAACGGGGTATCGTCGCCCATTGAACCGACCGCTTCCTGGCCGTTTTCACCCAGTACACGCAGGACGGAGTCCAGCTCTTCTGCGCTGTAGTTAAACTGTTTCTGGAAGCTGGCGAGCGTGTCGTCATCCAGCTGGCGGCTGCCGACGTCTTCGTCCGGTAGATCTTCAAACGGCACCAGGCGGCGGACGTTTTTCTCCATCCACTCTTTGTAAGGGTGGCGACTTTTCAGGTCATCATCGGTTTCCGCGGAGTGCAGAATACGTCCGCCGCGGGTATCGATAACCATCAGTTCGCCCGGGCCTACGCGGCCTTTTTCGACCACTTCGTCAGGCTGGTAATCCCAAATCCCGACTTCTGAAGCGCAGGTAATCAGTTTGTCTTTGGTGATGACGTAGCGCGCCGGGCGCAGACCGTTACGATCGAGGTTACAGGCGGCGTAGCGACCGTCGGACATCACGATGCCCGCCGGGCCATCCCATGGCTCCATATGCATGGAGTTAAAATCAAAGAAGGCGCGCAGCTCCGGATCCATATCCGGGTTGTTCTGCCAGGCTGGCGGTACGAGCAGACGCATGGCGCGCACGATATCCATCCCGCCGGCCAGCAGCAGCTCAAGCATGTTATCCATCGAGCTGGAGTCGGAGCCGGTTTCGTTCACGAACGGCGCCGCATCGTGCAGGTCCGGAATTAACGGCGTCTGGAACTTGTAGGTACGCGCGCGCGCCCACTGGCGGTTGCCGGTGATGGTGTTGATTTCGCCGTTGTGCGCCAGGTAGCGGAACGGCTGTGCCAGCGGCCAGCGCGGCACGGTGTTGGTGGAGAAGCGCTGGTGGAACAGGCAGATTGCCGACTCCAGACGCAGGTCCGCGAGGTCCAGATAGAAGCGCGGCAGGTCAGCCGGCATACACAGACCTTTGTAAATGTTCACCAGATTCGACAGGCTGCAAACGTAGAAATCTTTATCTTCCTGCAGACGCTTTTCAATGCGGCGACGGGCGATGAACAAACGACGTTCCATATCGCGCGGGCGCCAGCCTGCCGGGGCGTTAACAAAAATTTGTTCAATACGAGGCAGCGAGGAGAGGGCGATTTCACCGAGAACCCCTTCGTTGGTCGGCACTTCGCGCCAGCCGACGATAGACAGGGTTTCACGTTGTAGTTCTTCTTCAACGATGCGGCGTGCCGTAGCCGCCAGTTCAGGATCTTTATTAAGGAATAACATCCCGACGGCGTAATTTTTGGCTAAACGCCAGCCGCGCTCTTCCGCAACGATACGGAAGAAACGGTCAGGTTTTTGCAGCAGCAAGCCACAACCGTCGCCGGTTTTACCATCGGCAAGAATCGCGCCGCGGTGCTGCATTCGGGCCAGTGCGTGTATAGCGGTACGCACTACCTTGTGGCTAGGTTCGCCTTCTATGTGGGCGATCAGGCCGAAACCACAGTTATCCCTCTCAAGGGATTTATCGTACAACATATCAGTGAACCTCCCCAGGCTCTACGGGACACCCTCCGATACCGATTGCGCACGGGCACAGAAAGAGCATGGCGACGGGGTTTGCACCTCGCATTCGCCCTCTTTAAATCCTTTTCGCATCGGTACGCAAGTTTGAGGACTTGCTGTAAGAGGGAATCTCAATTACTGCATAAATATGATGAGCAGAGTGCTCATCCAGAAAGCTTCCAGCGGATTCCCAACTTATCGGGAATCGACACTTACGTCAAATGGCAATCTTATTTATACAAAAATGTGCTATACATGGTTTAACATTATGATAAATAAGATAATAACTGTGTTTTAAGCGGCGCTGAAACGTAGCGGAAAGCATAATCTAGTGTGATCTGTCTCACTATATCGATAGCGTAACATTATCGATCTGTGCTGAACTGCCTATTTATCGCAGAGTATTTATCTGCCTGTTACCTCTGGCGCGGTAAATAACACTGTTTTTTGCCCTGATGAAGATAATGGCAAACCTGAGGTTAAGTATAAGGAAAAGTCATCACAGAGTGAGTGAATGAAATTGCAATTATCTTGAGTGTTTATGCAATGAGATGAGCGGCCGCGCTGACGATTGATCCAGGTCATCGCCGTCGGTGGCTAAAAATGGCAGGCTTGGCCCCTTTCTTCAGGCCGGTCTATCAGATTATGCAGTTACAAAAATTAGTCAATATGTTTGGTGGGGATCTTTCGCGGCGCTATGGCGAAAAGGTTCATAAACTGACGCTGCATGGCGGGTTTAGCTGCCCGAATCGCGATGGCACTATTGGCCGCGGAGGCTGCACGTTCTGCAACGTCGCCTCTTTTGCTGACGAAGAGCAGCAGCACCACTCTATTGCTGAACAGCTGGCACATCAGGCGCAGCGGGTTAATCGCGCCAGGCGCTATCTCGCTTATTTTCAGGCTTACACCAGCACCTTTGCCGAAGTTCAGGTACTGCGCTCGATGTATCAGCAGGCGGTGAGTCAGGCCAATATCGTCGGGCTGTGTGTGGGTACTCGTCCTGACTGCGTCCCGGAGGCGGTGCTGGATCTGCTCGGCGGCTATCGGGAACAGGGCTACGAAGTATGGCTGGAACTCGGCTTACAGACGGCGCATGACAAAACGCTGCAGCGGATTAATCGTGGGCATGATTTTGCCTGTTATCAGCGTACGACCCGGCTGGCGCGCGAGCGCGGGCTGAAGGTCTGCGCGCATTTGATCGTCGGGCTACCGGGCGAGGCGCAGAGCCATTGCCTGCAAACGCTGGAGCAGGTTGTGGATACCGGCGTGGATGGCATCAAACTGCATCCGCTGCATATCGTCACCGGCAGTACGATGGCCAAAGCCTGGCAGGCGGGACGGTTGCAGGCGATTGCGCTGGATGAATATACGATCACTGCCGGGGAGATGATTCGCCACACGCCACCCGAGGTGATCTATCACCGCATTTCCGCCAGCGCCCGGCGGCCGACGCTGCTGGCGCCCCTGTGGTGTGAGAACCGCTGGACCGGGATGGTTGAACTTGACCGCTATCTCAACCAACACGGCGTGCAGGGCTCGGCGCTGGGACGAGCCTGGGTGCCGCGCGCAGCTTTAGAGTAAGGGCGCCCGCATTTTTTGCACAACTTACAGCGTATTGCTCAGAATTGGGTATTATTGTGCGGAGTTGTCGCGAAGGAATCCCTTATGAAGCAAATCCGTATGCTGGCGCAGTACTATGTCGACCTGATGATGAAGCTGGGTCTGGTGCGTTTTTCCATGCTGTTGGCCCTCGCCCTGGTGGTGCTGGCGATTGTGGTACAGATGGCCGTCACGATGGTTCTGCATGGCCAGGTTGAGAGCATCGACGTTATCCGCTCTATCTTCTTTGGTCTGCTGATCACCCCCTGGGCAGTTTATTTTTTGTCGGTGGTGGTGGAGCAACTGGAAGAGTCGCGGCAGCGTCTCTCCCGGCTGGTGGAAAAACTGGAGGAGATGCGCGAGCGCGACCTGCAGCTTAACGTGCAGCTCAAAGATAATATCGCGCAGCTCAATCAGGAGATTGGCGAGCGTGAAAAGGCGGAAGCCGAGCGCGAGACGACGCTGGAACAGCTGAAGATTGAGATGAAAGAGCGCGAAGAGACGCAAATTCAGCTGGAACAGCAATCCTCCTTCCTCCGTTCTTTCCTTGATGCCTCGCCGGACCTGGTATTCTATCGCAATGAAGACAAAGAGTTTTCTGGCTGTAACCGGGCGATGGAGCTTCTGACCGGGAAAAGCGAAAAGCAGCTTATCCACCTGAAACCTCAGGATGTCTATAACGAAGAAGCGGCGGTTAAAGTGCTGGAGACTGACGAAAAGGTCTTCCGCCATAATGTGTCGCTGACCTACGAGCAGTGGCTGGATTATCCGGACGGGCGTAAAGCCTGCTTTGAAATCCGCAAGGTCCCTTACTATGACCGCGTCGGCAAGCGCCGTGGACTGATGGGCTTTGGCCGCGATATTACCGAACGTAAGCGCTACCAGGATGCGCTGGAGCGCGCCAGCCGCGATAAGACCACCTTTATCTCAACCATCAGCCACGAGCTGCGTACGCCGCTCAACGGCATCGTCGGGCTGAGCCGTATCCTGCTGGATACCGAGCTGACCGGTGAGCAGGAAAAATACCTCAAAACCATCCATGTCTCTGCCGTTACGCTGGGGAATATTTTCAACGATATTATCGACATGGATAAAATGGAGCGGCGCAAAGTCCAGCTGGATAATCAGCAGGTCGACTTCACCGGTTTCCTGGCCGATCTGGAAAACCTCTCCGGCCTGCAGGCGCAACAGAAAGGGCTGCGCTTCGTCCTGGAACCGACGCTGCCGCTGCCGCATAAAGTGGTGACCGACGGGACGCGTCTGCGGCAGATTCTGTGGAACCTCATCAGTAACGCCGTGAAATTCACCCCGCAAGGTGGAAACGTCACCGTTCGCGTTCGCTACGATGAAGGCGATATCCTGCATTTTGAAGTGGAAGACTCCGGCATCGGCATTCCCGAAGCCGAGCAGGATAAGATCTTCGCGATGTATTATCAGGTGAAAGACAGCCACGGCGGCAAGCCTGCGACGGGCACCGGGATCGGTCTTGCCGTATCGCGTCGTCTGGCTCGCAATATGGGCGGCGACATTAACGTCTCCAGCCAGCCGGGCCAGGGGGCCACGTTTACGCTGACCGTGCATGCGCCGGCGGTGGCGGAAGAAGTGGAAGATATGCTGACGGAAGATGAGATGCCCCTGCCGGCGCTGAACGTGCTGCTGGTCGAGGATATCGAGCTCAACGTGATTGTGGCGCGCTCGGTGCTGGAGAAGCTGGGTAACAGCGTCGATGTGGCGATGACCGGTAAGGCCGCGCTGGAGATGTTTGAACCGGGCGAGTACGACCTGGTGCTGCTGGATATCCAGCTGCCGGATATGACGGGCCTGGATATTTCTCGTCATCTTAAGCAGCACTTTGCCGCCGACGAGCTACCGCCGCTGGTTGCCCTGACCGCCAACGTCCTGAAGAATAAAAAAGAGTATCTTGATGCCGGAATGGACGACGTCCTGAGTAAACCGCTATCGGTGCCGGCGCTGACGGCAATGATTAAAAAATTCTGGGATTCGCCGGAAGAGGATGAGTGCGAAATGCCGACCGTGGATGTGAGTAAATCGGCATCCGTACTGGATATTCCGATGCTTGAGCAGTATATCGAGCTGGTGGGGCCAAAGCTTATCAACGATGGTCTTGCGGTTTTTGAGAAGATGATGCCGGGCTATATGGCGGTACTGGAGTCTAATCTGACCGCTCGCGACCAGAAAGGGATCGTCGATGAAGGGCATAAAATTAAAGGCGCGGCGGGCTCGATTGGCCTGCGGCATATCCAACAGCTGGGACAGCAGATTCAGACTCCGGACCTGCCGGCGTGGTCGGATAACGTTGGTGAATGGGTTGAAGAGATGAAATCCGAGTGGCAGAACGATGTAGCGGTGCTGAAAGCATGGGTTGCGGCGGCACATAAAAAATGACCCCGGATAAACCGGGGTGCGCGAATACTGCGCCAACACCAGGGAACTGGTCGTTGCGCCAGAATTTTTAGAGATATTTTTACGTAGCGCAACCTGAGGATTTGGTTTGCTCGCTCATTAAGATAGCAAACCTTAAATTATTTGTTACGTGAATCAGTAAAATATGTGAAGCAATGCGTGTAAATCAAAATTTTTGACTGGTTTCAGCAAGTTGCACTAAGGAGCTGGCAGTATGAAAAAGATTGGCGTGGTATTGAGCGGCTGTGGCGTCTATGACGGAACGGAGATCCATGAAGCGGTCATTACCCTGTTGGCGATCGCCCGTAGCGGCGCACAGGCCATCTGTTTCGCCGCGGATAAAGCGCAAACGGACGTGATCAACCACCTGACCGGTGAGCCGATGGCCGAAAGCCGCAACGTTCTGGTGGAGGCCGCGCGTATTGCCCGTGGCGATATCCAGCCTCTGGCTGCGGCCCGGGCTGAAGATCTGGATGCGCTGATTGTCCCTGGCGGGTTTGGCGCGGCGAAGAACCTCAGCAATTTTGCCTCGCAAGGGGCTGAATGCCTGGTCGATAGCGACCTGAAAGCGTTGACGCTGGCGATGCACGAGGCGGGTAAACCGCTGGGCTTTATGTGTATCGCCCCGGCGCTGCTGCCAAAAATTTTCTCGATCCCGCTGCGGATAACCATCGGCACCGATCTTGATACCGCAGAGGTGGTGGAAGAGATGGGCGCAGAACACGTTCCTTGCCCGGTCGATGATATCGTCGTCGATGAAGAACATAAGGTGGTGACGACCCCGGCCTGGATGCTGGCGCAGAACATTGCGGAAGCGGCAAGCGGGATTGAGAAGCTGGTGGCTCGCGTGCTGGTTCTGACTGCATGAGCGTGCGTTCGGCCCCGTTGCGAATGATTAAACGCCTTTTATTGCGCATTCTGCTGATTGCGGCAGCCTTTTGGGGAGGCGGCATCGCGCTCTTTAGCATACTGCCGGTGCCGTTTTCAGCCGTTATGCTCGAGCGACAAATCGGCGCATGGCTGAGCGGTGATTTTCATTATGTCGCCCACTCCGACTGGGTCGGGATGGACGAGATCTCGCCGTGGATGGGGCTGGCGGCAATCGCTGCGGAGGATCAAAAATTCCCTGAACACTGGGGTTTTGATGTCTCAGCGATAGAGAAAGCGCTGGCACACAATGAACGTCAGGAAAACCGCGTGCGCGGCGCCTCCACGCTTTCGCAGCAAACGGCGAAGAACCTGTTCTTGTGGGATGGCCGTAGCTGGTTGCGCAAAGGGCTGGAGGCAGGGTTAACGGTAGGGATTGAGACGGTGTGGAGTAAAAAACGGATTCTGACCGTCTACCTGAATATCGCTGAATTTGGGGAAGGAACGTTCGGCGTCGAAGCGGCGTCCCGGCGCTACTTTCACAAGCCTGCGAGCAAGTTAACGGCTTCTGAAGCGGCGCTCCTGGCTGCGGTATTGCCCAACCCGATTCGCTTTCGCGCCGATGCGCCGTCCGGCTATGTTCGCAGTCGGCAGGCGTGGATCCTGCGCCAGATGCGTCAGCTAGGCGGAGAAGGATTTATGCAGGCGAACAAGCTGAAGTGAGGTCGCGGCAGAAACAATAGCCCCGGTCAGCGTCGTGCAGCCGGGGAAGAGGCGGGAATGTTTAGTCTTCGTCAAAACCGGCGTTGAACAGCGCGATAACCGCTGCCAGCGCCTCGACTTCCTGCGGACCGTTGGCTTCAATCTCGATTTGCCGACCTTTGGCCGAGTCGAGCATCAGCAGGGCAATTACGCTATTGGCCTCCGCTTCCGTCCCCTCGTCGTTGCGCAGCAGGACTTCCGCATCATAATTCTGCATCAGCTCAAACAGCTTCATCGCCGGGCGGGCATGCATCCCCAGTTTATTGGTGATTTCAACGATCTGCTTTACGGTCATGATTTGCGTTTTTCCAGCGTCCGATGACGAGACTGCACGTTCTTACCGCGTGAGCGGAAGTAATCAGCCAGCTGTTCGGCAATGTAGACCGAACGGTGTTTACCGCCGGTACAACCAATCGCCACCGTCAGATAGCTGCGATTATTGGTCTCCAGCATCGGTAACCATAGCTCAAGATAGCTGCGGGTCTGGTAAATAAAATTGTGAACTTCCGTGTGCCGGTCAAGGAAGGCGGCCACCGGCTTATCCAGACCGGTCATTGGACGCAGTTTCGGATCCCAGTGTGGGTTTGGCAGGAAGCGTACGTCAAAGACGTAATCGGCATCAATCGGGATACCGTGCTTAAAGCCAAAGGATTCAAAGACCATGGTCAGCTCACGTTCACGCTTGCCGAGCAGACGGGTACGTAGCATTTCCGCCAGCTCGTGTACCGACATCTCTGAAGTGTCGACGATCAGGTCGGCGCGGGAACGCAGCGGCTCCAGCAGCGCGCTCTCTTCGTCAATCGCGCTTTCCAGCGACAGATTTTTGCTCGATAGCGGATGCAGACGACGGGTGTCGCTGTAGCGGCGGATCAGCGTATTGCGGTCAGCATCAAGGAACAGCAGCTGAGGGGAAAATGCCTCAGGCAGGTTTTTCATCGCCTGTTCAAAGATCTCTGGCGATTCCGGCATGTTACGCACGTCAATGCTGACGGCGGCAGAGATGTTTCTGTCGGCCAGCGATCTCGCCAGCTCAGGCAACAGCACTACCGGCAGGTTATCTACGCAGTAGAAGCCCATATCTTCCAGCGCCCGCAGAGCGACGGATTTCCCCGAGCCTGAGCGGCCGCTGACGATCATCAGTACCATGTACCGTTTCTCCTCAGTACGATAAAGGGTAGGGGGCGACGGCCGTTATACGTCATCGTTGCTTCCTGCTTCGGTGATGATCTCATACAGCTCTTCATCGCTTTGCGCTGCGCGCAGGCGACGGCAAATCGTTTTATCCGCCAGTCGTTTTGCAACCAGAGACAGCGTATGCAGATGGGTTTTGGTCTGGTCAGCCGGGACCAGAAGCGCAAACAGCAGATCGACCGGCTGATTGTCGATGGCATCAAATGCGATCGGAGTCTCCAGCTGGACAAACACGCCAACGGCGCGCAGCGTATCCTCTTCAAGTTTACCGTGCGGAATGGCAATCCCGTTGCCAATCCCGGTACTGCCCATTTTCTCGCGGGTAAGGATCGCCTCAAACACCACCTGCGGCGGCAAACCTAACTGTTTTGCTGCCAGTTCACTGATGATTTCCAGCGCGCGCTTTTTGCTCTGGCAGTGAACCTGGCTACGGGTACATTCCTGGTTAAGGACGTTGCTCAGTTGTAGAGCCGAATCGTTGTTCATCATAATTTCACCTGAGCGCGCCCCTTGCCTGCTACCGATGAAGGCTGGCAGCAGGCAAGGGCGGCGCCCGGACAATTAGTGTTGTTTTAGTTTATCTTTATGTTTTGTTAACTGTCTTGCCAGCTTATCGATGAGTCCATCGATAGCGGCATACATATCCTGCCCTTCCGCACTGGCATGGATTTCGCCACCGTTGACATGCAGATTGGCATCCGCAATTTGCGTCACCTTCTCTACTTTTAACACAATATAGACCTGATTGATCCTGTCGAAAAACTGCTCCAGCTTGCTGAACTTCGCATTAACGAATTCGCGCAGTGCAGGGGTGATCTCGACGTTGTGTCCTGTAATGTTGAGCTGCATAGTGTCTTCCTTATCGGTTGTATCAAACCAGTTGTTTACGCTGGTTAGATGGCGGAATGGATAAAGACTCTCGGTACTTAGCGACGGTACGACGTGCCACCATGATACCCTGTTCGGACAGGATGGTGGTCAGCTTACTGTCACTCAACGGCTTCGCGGGATTCTCCGCGGCGATTAACTTCTTCACCAGCGCACGAATGGCCGTCGACGATGCCTCGCCGCCGCCTTCCGTATTCACGTGGCTGGAGAAGAAATATTTCAGCTCAAAAATACCGCGCGGACTGTGCAGATATTTTTGGGTGGTAACGCGTGAAATGGTGGATTCATGCATTTCGACGGCCTGAGCGATATCCGCCAGCACCATCGGTTTCATGAACTCTTCACCCTGATCGAAGAAGGCCTGCTGCTGTTCGACGATGCAGCGGCTGACGCGCAACAGCGTATCATTGCGGCTTTCCAGACTCTTGATCAGCCAGCGAGCTTCCTGCAGGTTGCTGCGGATAAACTGGCTGTCTGCATCATTGCGCGCGCTATTGCCCATGGCCGCGTAATGCTGATTAATCTTCAGACGTGGGATGCTGTCGGAGTTAAGCTCCACGACCCAGCGGCCGCTGACCTTACGTACCAGCACGTCGGGAATGACGTATTCCGGCTCGCTGGTCTGAATCGACTGACCGGGGCGCGGATCGAGGGACTGGATGAGATTAACGGCTTCTTTCAGCACCTCTTCTTTCAGTCGGGTGACGCGCATCAGGGAGCGGAAATCATGGTTGGCGAGCAGATCGAGATGATCGCTGATGATCAGCCGGGCTTCTTCCAGCCACGGCGTCTCTTTAGCATATTGGGAAAGCTGAACCAGCAGACAGTCGCGCAGATCTTTTGCCGCGACGCCGACCGGGTCAAAGCGCTGGATACGTTTTAGCACCGCTTCCACTTCTTCGAGACCAATGTCGTCATCGTCGATACTCTCGACAATATCTTCCAGCCGAATGGTGAGATAGCCGGTGTCATCAACGGCATCGACAATCGAGGTGGCAATGGCGCGGTCGGTGTCGGTAAACGGCGTCAGTTCAACCTGCCACATCAGGTAATCCTGCAGGCTTTGGGTCGTTTCGCCTTGATAGACAGGCAGCTCGTCGTCCTGGTAATCAACGCCGTTTCCGGACGGGGTGCCGGCGGTGTAGATTTCATCCCAGCTGGCGTCGAGCGGCAGCTCTTCCGGCATATCTTTTTGTTCAAGAGCGTCGACGGTGTCCAGCGATTCGCGGTCCTCGACCTCTTTGGTTTCTACCTCATCGTGAAGATCGGTTTGCTCAAGCAGCGGATTACTCTCCAGCGCCTGCTGGAGTTCTTGCTGGAGTTCTAACGTGGACAGCTGCAGCAGGCGAATAGCCTGTTGCAGTTGTGGCGTCATGGCAAGCTGTTGGCTTAGCCTTAATTGCAAACCTTGCTTCATATTCAGGGCTAATATCTCCGGCTAAAACGTCTGTAACCTCTACCCTATCAGAGTCTGAAGTCTTCCCCAAGATACACGCGCTTAACCTGCTCGTCTTCAAGGATTTGCTGCGGGGTGCCGTGGGCGATCAGGTGGCCCTGGCTGACGATATAGGCGCGTTCGCAGACGGCCAGCGTCTCCCTGACGTTATGGTCGGTGATCAGCACGCCAAGACCGCTGTCGCGCAGATGTTCGATGATGCGTTTGATATCAATAACGGAAATGGGGTCAACGCCGGCAAAAGGCTCATCCAGCAGAATGAATTTCGGATTAGCGGCCAGCGCGCGGGCGATTTCAACGCGGCGGCGTTCACCGCCGGAAAGGGCCTGTCCCAGGCTGTCGCGCAGATGCTCGATGTGAAATTCTTCCATCAGCTCTTTCGCGCGGTCTTCACGCTGCTCGCTGCTGAGATCGTCGCGAATCTGCAAAACCGCCATTAAATTATCGTACACGCTCAGGCGGCGGAAAATGGAAGCTTCCTGCGGCAGATAGCCGATCCCCCGACGCGCGCGGGCATGCAGCGGCAGCAGGCTGATATCTTCATCGTCGATAATAATGTTGCCAGCGTCGCGCGGCACAATGCCGACCACCATGTAGAAGGTCGTGGTTTTACCGGCGCCGTTTGGCCCGAGGAGGCCAACGATCTCGCCAGAGTTCACGGTCAGACTGACATCTTCCACCACGCGGCGGCCTTTATACGCCTTGGCGAGATTCTTTGCGGTTAATGTTGCCATAACGAATTAGTTACCCTTCTTTTGCTGGTTGGTGCTTTTGTCTTGCAGCTGCGAAGGAACCAGAACCGTCGTCACGCGTCCGCCTTTATTGCTGAACGCCTGCATTTTCTGCTCTTTCACCAGATAGGTAATTTTGTCGCCCTGGATGTTGCTATCGATCTGTTCCAGATGCGCATTACCGGTCAGGACGACGAAATCATTCTGCAATTCATAGTGCATTTTTTGCGCGCGGCCTTTCACCGGCTTGCCGTTGTCCTGCATCTGGAAGAAGGTTGCCGGATTACCGTAACCGTCGATCACTTCTTTACCTTTTTCACCGCCAGGACGGGTCACCACCACCTTATCGGCGTTGATTTTAATGGTCCCCTGGGTGACGACGACATTACCGGTGAAGGTGACGACATTGCCCTGCATATCCAGTGACTGCTGATCGGATTCGATGTGAATCGGTTGATCGGTATCGCCGGTTTTTGCCAGTGCCGGCAGGCTGGCGGCCAGTAAGGCGCTGGCGAGCGCAATCTTAAGGCTGAGTTTGTTTGTTCTGAATTTCATAAGAGGTTCTAACCTTTTCAATCAGCTCGGCAGTTTTGCTGCGTAAATTTCCGCGCATTTTCAGGCCGCTGGAATTAAATGTCGTCCCGTACAACGTCACCATGTCATCAGAGGTAACATCTTGCGTCACCAGGTTTATCTGGGCGTTATCCGTCGTAATTTTGCGCAATTGAGAGTCCGCGCTCAGCGCGTCCACCTCTACGTTTCCGTAAAGATACAGCATGCGGTCTTTAGTCAGTTTGGCTTTATCCGCTTTGATAGACCAGGTGGGTACCTTGTTGGTATCAAATGTGGTCATCACCGGTTTGGTGAACCACGAGACTTCCTGGGCGGAAAAATACTCCACGTGCTCAGCGATTAAGCGGTAGTTAAGCGCCCCTTCCGGGCTGTAAACAACGGTGTCGGTATGTTCACTGGTATAGGTCGGGTCATCAGGATTGATCTCTTGCTGAGTGGTATCGTCCGTACCCGCCAGATTCAGGCCGATCAGAATAAGCGCGACCAGCGATAGTAAAATGATAACCCAACGTCTGGTTTTACTCATATTGATTGCCCTTTGGCCTCATCCAGCTTGCCCTGCGCCAATAGTAACAAATCGCAGACTTCGCGTACCGCTCCGCGTCCACCGTTGATGCGGGTAACATAATCTGCGCGCGGTAGCAGCAGCGGGTGCGCATCCGCCACTGCCACGCTTAAACCGACCTCGGCCATCACCGGCCAGTCGATCAGATCATCGCCGATGTAGGCAACTTCGTCCGGGCGAACGGCCAGCTTGCGCAATAATTCGCGAAATGCCAGCAGTTTATCGGACTGCCCCTGATACAGGTGCGTAATGCCCAGCGTCTGACAACGATCTTCTACCAGTTTAGCTTTTCGTCCGGTAATAATCGCGACTTCAATACCTGAGGTCAGCGCGCAGCGAATTCCGTAACCGTCGCGAACGTTAAACGCCTTCAGCTCTTCACCGCTGTTGCCCATGTAGATCAGGCCATCGGACAGCACGCCGTCTACGTCGAGGATCAATAAACGGATCTTCGCCGCCCGATCGATAAATTCAGGGCTTACTGGCCCGTAGCAGGTTTCCTGCAGAGCATCAGCATTATTCATTATTTTATCCTTACTTACACTACGCCTGCGCGCAGGAGATCGTGCATATGTACCACACCCAACAGGCGGTCGCCATCGGCAACTAACACACAGGTGATATGGCGAGATTGCATCAGGTTCAGCGCATCGACGGCAAGAATACCGGGGCGAATGCGAATGCCGCCCGGTGTCATGACATCGGCAATACTGGCATTACGCATATCGACCCCGGTATCAAACACCCGGCGCAGGTCGCCATCGGTGAAAATACCGATGATGTTCATGTCATCATCACAGACAGCCGTCATGCCTAAATTTTTACGTGTGATTTCCAGCAGCGCATCGCGCAAGGTGGCCTGCACATTGACGTGCGGGATTTCATCACCCGTATGCATAATATCATTGACCCGCAACAGCAGCTTACGACCCAGTGCGCCGCCAGGGTGCGACAGCGCAAAATCTTCAGCGGTAAAGCCGCGCGCTTCCAGCAGGGCAACCGCCAGCGCATCGCCCATAACCAGCGCGGCGGTGGTGCTGGAGGTCGGGGCCAGCCCTAACGGACAGGCTTCTTTCAGTACCTTCACGCAAAGATGGATGTCCGCGGCGCGCGCCATGCTGCTTTCCGGACGGCTGGTCATGCAGATAAGAGGCACCTGCAGGCGTTTAAGTACCGGAATCAGCGCCAGGATCTCGTTCGACTCGCCGGAATTCGAGAGCGCGATAACCACATCCTTCGGCGTCACCATGCCTAAATCGCCGTGGGCCGCTTCGCCGGGGTGCACAAAAAACGACGGCGTACCGGTGCTGGCAAACGTTGCCGCCATTTTACGCCCGATATGACCGGATTTGCCCATCCCCATCACCACGACTTTGCCCGCGCAGCGGAAGATCTTCTCGCAGGCATGGGTGAAATCTTCATTAATGTACTGATCGAGTTGAGCCAGACCTTCACGTTCAATTTCCAGAACTTCACGTCCTACCCGTTGAAAGTCAAAATCCGTTGGCAAATCTATTTGCGACATAGTGTTATCCCGATTCATTCAACGAAGAGCGGTGCTGCCCAGTACAGCATCGCCAACCAAACCACAAAACCGCCGACCAGCAGCGCACCCACCAGGCGACCGGGTTGCCATTTGCGACGCCAGCATAGCAGGACGAATATCACGCTGACGAACAGCATCACGGCATAGTCGCGCGTAAAGGCCTCCGGTGCGAATGCTCCCGGGGCGATCAGTGCCGGTAATCCGAGAACCAGGGCGATATTCAGGATATTCGCGCCGATAATATTCCCGATAGCGATATCGTCTTCCCCTTTTCGCGCCCCGGCAATCGTCGTTGCCAGTTCCGGCAGGCTGGTGCCGATCGCCACCACCGTTAAGCCGACGGTGAGCTCGCTGATAGCGAAGTAGTTTGCCAGCACGGTAGCATTATCCACGACCATTCGGGTTGCCATGGGCATCACAATCATGGCTACACCCAGCCAGAGCAGGGCCACGGGAAGCGAACCTTCCCGCGGAAGCTCCGCCATCTGTTCCCGGGTCAGGCTATCGCTGCCCTGACGTTCCGCCAGCCGGGCGATTTTAATCGTAAACAGCAGCCACAGCAGGGCGAGCGCCAGTAAGAAAAGACCGTCCATACGGGACAGTTGCCCATCGTACAGCACAAAGCTTGCCAGCAAACTGACCAGCAACATTAGCGGTAACTCGCGGCGCAGGATATCAGAATGCACGGTAAATGGACGCAACAAGGCAGCGAGGCCGAGTATTAATAATATATTGGTAATATTGGATCCGAGCGCCGTGCCGATCGCCAGATCGGTCTGTCCGTGCAGAGACGCGGCGGCGGAAACGATGATCTCCGGCAGGCTGGTGCCGATACTTACCACCGTCATCCCGATAATGAGCGGGGGGATCCCTATCATGCGGCAAAGTATTGAAGCGGCGTAGACCAGACGATCGGCGCTGTAGACTACCAGCAGTAAACCAATTATTAACAGAGCCGTCGCTAAGAGCATCTAAAGTCCTTTCTTCAGGTATAATCGTTGATTCGCTGTAGCGGTCCATCTGCAGCGTAACGAATTCTTAATTTTGACTTTATGTTTGTCAAAAGTAAAACAAATGCCAGCTTTCGCTAACCCAGGCAGGTAAGATTCTGTAAAAATGTTGGGTTTGTGGCGAAGGTACGCGCCATGCTTAGCCCGAGGGATGTTTAGTAAGGATGATTTTATGAGCCAAACTCTGGCGAATTTGGTCGAAGTACGCGGTATCCGCTTCTCTCGCGGCGATCGCGTCATCTTTGACGATATCTCGCTGTCAGTGCCGCGCGGTAAGATCACGGCGATTATGGGACCATCGGGGATCGGTAAAACGACGCTGCTGCGCCTGATCGGTGGGCAGATCCCGCCGGATAAAGGTGAGATCCTGTTCGATGGTGAAAACGTGCCGCAGATGTCACGCTCGCGCCTGTATACCGTGCGTAAGCGCATGAGCATGCTGTTCCAGTCCGGAGCACTGTTCACCGATATGAACGTGTTCAATAACGTAGCCTACCCGCTACGTGAACATACGCGTTTGCCGGAGGCGTTACTGCATACGACCGTCATGATGAAGCTTGAAGCGGTCGGGCTGCGCGGAGCGGCGAAATTAATGCCTTCTGAACTCTCAGGCGGGATGGCGCGCCGCGCCGCCCTGGCCAGGGCTATTGCGCTGGAGCCGGACCTGATTATGTTCGACGAACCGTTTGTCGGACAGGATCCCATCACCATGGGCGTGCTGGTTAAGCTGATCTCAGAACTCAACAGCACGCTGGGCGTGACCTGTATCGTGGTGTCACATGACGTGCCAGAAGTGCTGAGCATTGCTGATTACGCGTATATCGTGGCGGACAAAAAAATCGTGGCTCACGGCAGCGCGCAGTCGCTGCGTGAAAACGGCGACCCGCGGGTTCGCCAGTTCATTGATGGTATTGCCGATGGTCCGGTACCGTTCCGCTATCCGGCCGGGGACTATCAGCATGATTTATTAGGCAAGGGAGCGAGCAACTGATGCTGCTAAATGTGCTGGCATCACTCGGACACCGGGGAATTAAAACGACCGCGGCTTTCGGGCGTGCCGGATTAATGCTTTTCAATGCGGTAGTGGGCAAGCCGGAATTTCGTAAGCATGCGCCGCTGTTGGTCCGTCAGCTCTACAACGTTGGCGTGCTATCGATGCTGATTATCATCGTGTCGGGGCTGTTTATCGGCATGGTGCTGGGGCTGCAGGGCTATCTGGTGCTCACCACCTATAGTGCGGAAACCAGTTTAGGCATGCTGGTGGCGTTATCCCTGCTGCGCGAACTGGGGCCGGTGGTTGCTGCGCTGCTGTTTGCCGGGCGTGCGGGTTCCGCGCTGACCGCGGAAATTGGCCTGATGCGTGCGACCGAACAGCTCTCCAGCATGGAAATGATGGCGGTCGATCCGCTGCGGCGCGTGATTTCCCCTCGCTTCTGGGCAGGGGTTATCTCGCTGCCGCTGTTGACCATTATTTTTGTCGCCGTGGGCATCTGGGGCGGCTCGCTGGTGGGCGTAAGCTGGAAGGGGATCGACAGTGGCTTCTTCTGGTCTGCGATGCAAAATGCCGTTGACTGGCGAATGGACCTGGTTAACTGCCTGATTAAGAGTCTGGTGTTTGCCATTACGGTGACATGGGTTGCGTTATTTAATGGTTATGACGCTATCCCCACTTCCGCCGGGATTAGCCGGGCAACGACGCGTACCGTGGTGCATTCGTCGCTGGCGGTTCTGGGGCTGGATTTTGTGCTGACTGCGCTGATGTTTGGGAATTGAGTTCATGCAAACGAAAAAAAGTGAAATCTGGGTAGGTGTGTTCTTACTGGTTGCGTTGCTGGCTGCGCTGTTTGTCTGTCTCAAAGCCGCCAACGTGACCTCTTTACGTACCGAACCGACGTACCGTATCTATGCCACCTTTGACAATATTGGTGGGCTGAAGGCGCGTTCTCCGGTCCGCATTGGCGGTGTGGTCGTGGGCCGGGTTGCGGATATTACGCTTGACCCGAAAACCTACCTGCCGCGCGTAGCGCTCGATATTGATGAGAGCTACAACCATATTCCTGATTCCAGCTCGCTGGCTATTCGTACCTCAGGCCTGCTGGGAGAACAGTACCTGGCGCTGAATATCGGTTTCGACGATCCGGAACTGGGGACGTCTATCCTTAAAGATGGCAGCACTATTCAGGACACCAAGTCAGCCATGGTTCTGGAAGACCTGATTGGTCAGTTCCTTTATAGCAGTAAGGGCAGTGACAATAAGAATTCTGGCGATGATTCGGCAGCGACAGAGAGTCATACTGACGCCACGCCACCGGCCGCCACGACGCATTAATTTCAGGAGAGACACCCTATGTTTAAACGTTTATTGATGATCGCCATGCTGGTGATTGCTCCCTTGACGGCTGCTACGGCGGCGGATCAGTCCAACCCCTATAAGCTGATGAACGAAGCGGCGCAGAAGACCTTCGATCGTCTGAAAAATGAACAGTCGAAGATTCAGGCTAACCCGAACTATCTGCGTGATATCGTTGACCAGGAGCTGATGCCGTATGTCCAGGTGAAGTATGCCGGCGCGCTGGTTCTGGGCCGGTATTATAAAGATGCGACCCCGGCGCAGCGCGAAGCCTACTTTGTCGCCTTCCGTGAATACCTGAAGCAGGCCTACGGCCAGGCGCTGGCTATGTACCATGGTCAAACTTACCAGATTGCTCCGGAACAACCGCTGGGCGATGCAACGATCGTCCCTATTCGCGTGACGATCGTCGATCCCAATGGCCGCCCTCCGGTACGCCTGGATTTCCAGTGGCGTAAAAACACCCAGACCGGTAACTGGCAGGCTTACGATATGATTGCCGAAGGGGTGAGCATGATCACCACCAAACAAAACGAGTGGAGCGATCTGCTGCGCACCAAAGGCGTTGATGGCCTGACCGCGCAACTGAAGGCGATCTCCGCGCAGCCGATCACTCTGGAACAGAAAAAATAATGACCGGGCAGCTGAGCTGGACTCGCGACGGCGAGCGACTGGCGCTGCACGGGGAGCTGGACCAGGATCTGCTGGTCCCGCTCTGGGAAGCCCGTGCGCAGGCGACCGATGGCGTGTCGACTATCGACCTGAGCGCACTAACCCGGGTGGATACCGCCGGCCTGGCGCTGCTGATGCACTTTGTGGCGTTAATTCGTCACCAGGGCCGGGAGGCGAAACTGATTGGTAAGAGCGACAACCTGCAAACTTTAGCCAGTCTTTACAACCTTCCCGCCGATATGATCCCATAGTTTTTCAGTGCGTTACTGCTGAGGTTATCCTGAAAGCCCCATCAATATCTTCGATGGGGCTTTTTGCTTATTTAAGACCGCGCCACTTTCCTCTAAGATGTTGGGCTATTTTCACTACCAGATAAAATTTGAACCCATGGAAAATCATGAAATTCAGACCGTGCTGATGAACGCACTCTCCCTTCAGGAAGTCCACGTCTCTGGCGATGGCAGTCACTTTCAGGTTATTGCTGTGGGTGAGATGTTTGACGGCATGAGCCGGGTAAAGAAACAGCAGGCTGTCTACGCTCCGCTGATGGAATACATTGCCGACAACCGCATTCATGCTCTGTCGATCAAAGCATTTACCCCGCAAGAATGGGCCCGGGACCGCAAACTCAACGGCTTTTAAGCTGCAGGGATGTTCCCCGCAGCGTATGTGAATTCTTAACAGAGAACAGAATCAATGGATAAATTCCGTGTTCAGGGGCCGACACGCCTCCAGGGGGAAGTCACCATCTCCGGTGCGAAAAATGCCGCCCTGCCGATCCTCTTTGCCGCCCTGCTGGCAGATGAGCCGATTGAGATCCAGAACGTACCAAAACTGAAAGACATCGATACCACGATGAAACTGCTGAGCCAGCTTGGCGCCAAAGTGAAGCGCAATGGGTCAGTCTGGATCGATGCGGGTCCGGTCGACGTCTTCTGCGCGCCGTACGATCTGGTCAAAACGATGCGTGCTTCTATCTGGGCGCTGGGCCCGCTGGTGGCGCGCTTTGGTCAGGGACAGGTTTCACTGCCGGGCGGTTGTGCTATCGGTGCGCGTCCGGTCGATCTGCATATTATTGGCCTTGAGCAGCTGGGCGCAGAGATCAAACTGGAAGAAGGCTATGTGAAGGCGTCGGTTAACGGACGTCTTAAAGGCGCGCATATTGTGATGGATAAGGTCAGCGTCGGCGCGACCGTGACCATTATGAGTGCAGCGACGCTGGCGGAAGGCACCACCGTGATTGAAAACGCCGCTCGCGAGCCGGAAATCGTCGATACGGCGAACTTCCTCAACGCGCTGGGCGCAAAAATTAAAGGTCAGGGGACTGACCGCATCACCATCGAAGGCGTAGAACGTCTGGGTGGCGGCGTATATCGCGTTCTGCCTGACCGTATCGAAACCGGTACTTTCCTGGTCGCTGCGGCAATCTCCGGCGGTAAAATTGTTTGCCGCAACGCACAGCCTGATACCCTGGATGCCGTACTGGCCAAGCTGCGCGATGCGGGCGCCGATATCGAAACCGGCGAAGACTGGATTAGCCTGGATATGCACGGCAACCGTCCGAAAGCCGTCAATGTGCGTACCGCGCCACACCCGGGTTTCCCGACCGACATGCAGGCGCAGTTCACGCTGTTGAACCTGGTTGCGGAAGGGACCGGCGTGATTACCGAAACGATCTTTGAAAACCGTTTCATGCATATTCCGGAACTGATCCGTATGGGTGCACACGCGGAGATCGAAAGCAATACGGCGATATGCCACGGCGTGGCGCAGCTCTCCGGTGCGCAGGTGATGGCAACCGACCTGCGTGCGTCAGCAAGCCTGGTCCTGGCCGGCTGTATCGCGGAAGGCACCACGATTGTCGATCGCATCTACCACATCGATCGTGGATACGAGCGCATCGAAGATAAACTGCAGGCGCTGGGCGCGAATATCGAACGCGTGAAAGGCGAGTAACTCTGTCGTGATAACAGCCCCTTGACGTGTGTCAGGGGGCTGTTTTTTTATTCCGTTCTGTTGACTCAGCGAACCGCTTTCATTGGCTCTCTTTCTTCTGACGTATCATTTGCGTTCTGTCGATAAACTGATGCGTCACCGGGTCATGATAGCGTGAGGGCCAGATAATCCACGGTTTGGTATCCAGCGCATGAGCAATAATCAGCTCACCTTTTGGCCACGGCCGGGTCAATGCATTCGCCAGCGTTGAAGAACTCAAGCCGTTACGCCGCGACTCCGCTGCCAGCGACGTCCCTTTTTTGCGCAATCCAGCAATGATATCTGCCGGATGCCAGTCGATGAACTTTTCCATAAATTCTCCTGGTGGTGATGATCCCAATTGCCTGATATATGAGCAACGGAATGACTATACTCCCAGGTTTAATTAAGTTCTAACAAGTTCTTGTAAGGTGTCTTTATATTCGGAATATACCAGGAGGCAAGGCGATATATGGATTTTACTGGAACTTTGTGGGGCGTTCCCGCGACAGGCGCGGGAACGGGGCAGGGGGAGATCAGTGGTCGCGTTGAACCGCAATATGGGCAAGACCGATAAGCGCTTCACGCCACGGGGAATCCGGTAAGACCTGAAGCACGGCAATGGCTTTGTCCGCTTCTTCTTCCGCGCGTTTACGGGTCCATTCCAGTGAGCCGCAGGCCGCCATCGTCTCGAGAACCGCGTCGAGAAGGTGACGCCCGTTGCCTTGTTCAATCGCTCCGCGAATCATCGCTGACTGCTCTGGAGTGCCATGACGCATGGCATGCAATAACGGTAAAGTCGGTTTGCCTTCGTTCAGGTCATCACCCACGTTTTTGCCGAGACGTTCGCCATCAGAGCTGTAGTCCAGTAAATCGTCGATCAGCTGGAATGCCGTGCCGAGATAACGACCATAGTCCTGAAGCGCTTGCTCCTGTTCGGCGGTACAACCGGCCAGGATGCCTGAGCACTGTGCGGCGGCTTCAAACAGACGGGCTGTTTTGCTGTAGATGACCCGCATATAGTTTTCTTCAGTGATATCCGGGTCGTTGACGTTCATCAGCTGCAGCACTTCGCCTTCGGCAATGACGTTAACGGCTTTAGACATCACTTCCAGCACTTTTAACGAGCCGAGGCTGGTCATCATCTGGAAAGAGCGGGTATAGATAAAATCACCAACCAGCACGCTGGCTGCGTTGCCAAAAGCGGCGTTTGCCGTCGCCTTGCCGCGGCGCATATCGGATTCATCAACGACATCATCATGCAGCAAGGTGGCGGTATGAATAAATTCGATCAGTGCGGCAATAGTGACGTGCGCGTCGCCCTGGTAACCCACTGCCCGGGCGGCAAGAACCGCAATCATCGGACGAATACGTTTACCGCCTCCGCTAACGATGTAATAGCCTAATTGATTGATAAGCTGAACATCTGAGTCAAGTTGCTCAAGGATTGTCGCATTGACACCCGCCATATCCTGCGCGGTTAACTCATTGATTTTTTCTAAATTCATCGCAAAAGCCGGGCCACATGTCCTGTTACCGCGAATCCAGGTGGGTTCACAGAAGGATTAAGATAGAATTAAACGAAGCTATGATTGTACTGAAAAATTGCCATAGATAAACGTTAGCGTGAAAGTTGTGTTTTTTTTCTGCGTTGATCGCTAATCGCTCTTGTCAAAGGCTCGCGTTTTGCGTAATATTCGCGCCCTATTGTGAATATTTATAGCGCACTCTGAATCACACAAAGAGGTGCGCGGAAGCGGAGTTTTATATGTACGCGGTTTTCCAAAGTGGTGGTAAACAACACCGAGTAAGCGAAGGTCAGACCATTCGCCTGGAAAAGCTGGACATCGCAACTGGCGAAGCTGTTGAGTTCGCTGAAGTGCTGATGATCGCAAACGGTGAAGAAATCAAGATCGGCGTTCCTTTCGTTGAGGGCGGCGTAATCAAAGCTGAAGTTGTTGCTCACGGTCGTGGCGAGAAAGTTAAAATCGTTAAGTTTCGTCGTCGTAAACACTACCGTAAGCAGCAGGGCCATCGTCAGTGGTTCACTGATGTGAAAATTACTGGCATCAGCGCCTAAGACCTGAGGAGAGATTTAAATGGCACATAAAAAGGCTGGCGGCTCAACTCGTAACGGTCGCGACTCAGAAGCTAAACGCCTGGGCGTTAAGCGTTTCGGTGGCGAATCCGTTCTGGCGGGTAGCATCATCGTTCGTCAGCGTGGCACCAAATTCCACGCAGGCACCAACGTAGGTTGCGGTCGTGACCACACTCTGTTTGCTAAAGCAGACGGTAAAGTGAAATTTGAAGTTAAAGGCCCGAATAACCGTAAATACATCAGCATCGTTGCTGAGTAAGTTTTTCGTGGTCCGGTAACGGATTAAAGCCCCGCAACGTGTTGCGGGGCTTTTTACATTAGAATCCCGGATATTTTTCTGCAGGGAAAACGGGTATGAAGCAGCAGGCCGGCATTGGCATTCTTTTGGCCCTCACCACCGCGATGTGCTGGGGTGCGTTGCCAATTGCAATGAAGCAGGTTCTTGAAGTGATGGCGCCGCCGACGGTGGTGTTTTATCGCTTTTTGATGGCAAGTATCGGCCTTGGCACAATCCTCGCTATCAGAGGTAAACTGCCGCCGCTGCGCCTCTTTCGCAAACCGCGCTGGCTGGTACTACTGGCTATTGCGACGGGCGGCCTGTTTGGTAACTTCATTCTGTTCAGCTCTTCCCTGCAATATCTGAGCCCCACGGCTTCTCAGGTGATCGGACAGCTATCTCCGGTCGGCATGATGGTGGCCAGCGTATTCATCCTTAAGGAGAAAATGCGCGGTACCCAGGTTGTGGGGGCGCTGATGTTGATTTGCGGGCTGGTGATGTTTTTTAACACCAGCCTGCTTGAGATTTTTACCCGCCTGACGGATTACACGTGGGGGGTAATTTTTGGCGTTGCAGCGGCTGCGGTTTGGGTCAGCTACGGCGTCGCGCAAAAGGTGTTATTACGCCGCCTGGCGTCACAGCAGATCCTCTTTTTGCTGTACACTTTATGTACGATAGCGTTGCTGCCGTTGGCGACGCTCTCACAAGTTCTGGCGTTAAGCAACTGGCAACTGGCGTGCCTGATTTTCTGCGGGTTAAATACCCTGGTAGGCTACGGTGCGCTGGCGGAAGCCATGGCGCGCTGGCAGGCAGCTCAGGTGAGCGCGTTGATTACCTTAACGCCATTGTTTACGCTGCTTTTTTCAGATTTATTATCACTGGCCTGGCCCGATGTTTTCGCCAGACCGATGTTAAACCTGTTAGGTTATCTCGGTGCGTTTGTCGTGGTTGCGGGCGCGATGTATTCCGCCATAGGCCACCGTCTTTGGGGTGGCTTACGTAAGCGTGAAGCGGTTGTACCGCTGCCCCGCTCAGGCGAATGATTTTCGGAGAGTAAAATGAAGTTTGTTGATGAAGCAACAATCCTGGTCGTAGCAGGTGATGGCGGCAATGGTTGCGTTAGCTTCCGCCGTGAAAAATATATCCCGAGAGGCGGCCCGGACGGCGGCGACGGTGGTGATGGTGGTGATGTCTGGCTGGAAGCGGACGAAAACCTGAACACCCTGATCGATTACCGTTTTGAAAAATCCTTCCGCGCTGAGCGTGGACAGAATGGCCAGAGTCGCGACTGTACCGGTAAACGTGGTAAAGACGTGTCGATCAAAGTGCCTGTAGGGACCCGTGTTATCGATCAAGGCACCGGCGAAGTCATGGGCGATATGACTAAGCATGGTCAGCGTCTGATGGTCGCTAAAGGCGGCTGGCACGGTCTGGGCAACACCCGTTTCAAATCGTCCGTCAACCGTACTCCGCGTCAGAAAACGATGGGGACGCCGGGTGACAAGCGCGATCTGCAGCTGGAGCTGATGCTGCTGGCAGACGTCGGGATGCTGGGTATGCCGAATGCCGGTAAATCTACCTTCATTCGCGCCGTTTCTGCGGCGAAGCCGAAAGTGGCTGATTATCCGTTTACCACGCTGGTGCCGAGCCTTGGCGTTGTGCGTATGGATAACGAGAAGAGCTTCGTTGTTGCGGATATTCCTGGGCTTATCGAAGGCGCAGCGGAAGGCGCAGGCCTCGGTATTCGCTTCCTGAAGCACCTTGAACGCTGTCGCGTGCTGCTGCACCTCATCGATATCGAACCGATCGACGGTTCCGATCCGGTTGAGAACGCGCGCATTATCATCGGTGAGCTGGAAAAATACAGCGAGAAGCTGGCTGAAAAACCACGCTGGTTGGTCTTCAATAAGATTGACCTGATGGATAAAGCGGAAGCTGAAGCGAAGGCGAAAGCCATTGCCGATGCGCTGGGCTGGGAAGAGAAGTTCTACCTGATCTCCGCGGCAAGTCAGCAGGGCGTGAAAGATCTGTGCTGGGACGTGATGACCTTTATCATCGAAAACCCAATCGTTCATGCACAGGAAGAGAAAGCGCCTGAAAAAGTCGAGTTTATGTGGGACGACTACCACCGTCAGCAGCTTGAAGAAGCCGAAGTTGAAGTCGAAGACGACGAAGACTGGGATGACGACTGGGACGAAGACGACGAAGAAGGCGTTGAGTTCATCTATAAGCGTTAAGCTGCTGGAGTGCCCCGGTACATTGCCGATCGGGGCGACGGCAGGACTGCTGCCCGGGATATGCCGGGAAGCGGTTCGGAGCGCACTAAAAAGGGCCGCATTTGATGCGGCCCTTTCGTATTAGTTGTTCTGGTACAAATCCTTATACAAGCGACTCTCGAAGCGTACCAGCGGGATCCGGCGGTTGCGCTGATCCGCAGGCGGTACCGCATAGCCTGATAAGTATTGTACGAAGGCGATTTTTTGCCCGCTGGCGGCAGTGATGAAACCTGCGAGGTTGTAAACGCCCTGCAGAGAACCGGTTTTGGCCGACACTTTTCCATCGACCCCAGCCTGATTCAGGCCTGCACGATACTGCAGCGAGCCATCGTGGCCAGCCAGCGGCAGCATGGAGATGAAGTTGAGTTCATTATCGTGCTGGGCGATATATTGCAGCACCTGCATCATGGTCGCCGGAGCAATCAGGTTATGCCGCGACAGACCGGAACCGTCGGCAATAATCGTATTTCCTAGATCAATGCCGGCTTGTTGACGCAGGATCTGGCGCACCGCATCCGAACCGGCACGCCAGGTCCCTGGAACGCCAAGACGAGCGTGACCAATGGTGCGAAAGACGGTGTCCGCAATCATGTTGTCTGATTTTTTTAACATGATTCGCAGGAGATCGTGCAGCGGAGCTGATTGCGTCGTAGCCAGCACGGTTCCCGGATCGTTCGCCAGAGTCTGGCGCAGCAGAGTCCCGCTATAGGTAATCCCTGCCTGGGTCAGTTCGGACTTCAGGATAACCCCCGCATAGCTTGCGCCGTCCTGAATGGCGAAAGCCAGCGGTAAGGGCTCACTACGCTGTGGCAGGCAACCCGTCAGGGTGTAGCGGTTCAGGTCGCCGGTCACCACGTCGAGTTCGCAATACTGGGCCTCCGCGGTGCCGCGGGCCAGCGTTCTTACCTGGCTAAACATCGTCACCGGGTAGTACGATGCGACGCGAATAAAGGCCAGGTCGCCAGGTTTCTGCGCGCTATAAAGTGAGATAGAAAAACAGTTACGATCGACGATAGCAGCCGCCGGCGGGGCGCTAAAGCATTGCGTCATGTCGTTCCACGGCCAGCCTGGGGCCTTGTCATGACTGGCGAAGACCGAGGTATCAATCAACACGTTCCCCTCGATCCGCTGGACGCCCGCTTTTTTTAGCGTCGCCACCATATTGCGAATATCCTGACGTTTCAGCGTGGGATCGCCGCCAAAACGGGCAATCAGGTCGCCTTTTAGCACGCCGCCATCAAGGCTGCCTTTGGTTTCCAGCGTGGTGGTAAAACGAAAGTTCGGCCCGAGCTGCAGCAGAGCAGCCAGCGCAGTGATCACCTTCTGGGTACTGGCGGGGAGCGCCATCTGCTGACTGTGGAAATCTATCTCCGGCGTCGGGGAGCCAACCTTCTGCGCCATGAAGGCGAGGTTAGCACCCGCAGGCAGCTGGGTGATATATTCGTCAATGTTCGCCGCCTGAGCGCTAAACGCTATACCGGCGGTCAATCCGATGATAAATCTGGGAAATCGCATAATCTCGCGCTAACAACCTGAAACCAGGCCGTCATACTACGGTGCAACACCCTGTAAAGTAAACGATGACCCATAGTGAACTTCAGGGTAAAATACGTATCAAATTGAAAATTGCTGCTGACCTGGGGAATGTTTTCCGGGTCGGTTTTCTTTTTGCTCCTGTCCTGCTGAAGGCCTGACTGGTGGCGGAACGGCGGCGTCCGTTCTATGAAGGAATGATAAAGAGGTATAACAAATGCAAGCTATTCCGATGACCTTACGTGGTGCTGAAAAACTTCGCGAAGAACTGGATTTTCTGAAGTCCGTTCGTCGTCCTGAAATCATCGCTGCTATTGCCGATGCGCGCGAACATGGCGATCTGAAAGAGAACGCTGAGTACCACGCAGCCCGCGAGCAGCAAGGTTTCTGCGAAGGCCGTATTAAGGATATTGAAGCTAAGCTGTCCAATGCACAGGTTATCGATATCACCAAAATGCCGAACAACGGGCGGGTGATTTTTGGTGCAACGGTAAAGGTCCTGAACCTCGATACCGATGAAGAACAGACTTACCGCATCGTGGGTGATGATGAAGCTGATTTTAAGCAAAATCTGATCTCTGTGAATTCACCGATTGCCCGTGGTTTGATCGGTAAAGAACAGGACGATGTAGTGACAATCCGCACACCAGGCGGCGAAGTAGAATACGAAATTATCAAGGTCGAGTACCTTTAATCCGTATTTCCCGCTACCATGTTGATGGATTGTAAAGAAAGGAAAAAGGCCGCATAGCGGCCTTTTATCAACGTCCGGAGCATGGCATTTTGCTCGTCTACCCGTAGAAATCCCTCGTTTTACACAAAGTTGTGTCGAGATTCAGGATATTCTTAGCGTGGCAGCGAGATTTTACGCTCTTTAGTTGGGCGATACAGGACCAGCGTTTTACCGATGACCTGTACGTTACAGGCGCCGGTTTCGCGCACGATAGCTTCCACGATCAAGGTTTTAGTTTCGCGGTCTTCCGATGCGATTTTCACCTTGATGAGCTCATGGTGCTCTAACGCTTGTTCGATCTCGGCCAGTACCCCTTCGGTCAAACCATTGTTGCCAAGCATAACTACCGGCTTGAGCGGATGTGCCAGACCTTTCAGGTGCTGTTTTTGTTTAGTACTCAGATTCATCGTATTTTTTTGCTTACGTTGGGATTGAAAACGGTTCATTCTACCGCCATCTCCCATATATCGCCAAACTACCGTGTCGATTTTTACGTCGCAAAGTATGATGAACCCGAAACGGGAATGTTAAATGACAGGTAAAAAGCGTTCTGCCAGCTCAAGCCGCTGGCTTCAGGAACACTTTAGCGATAAATATGTTCAACAGGCACAGAAAAAGGGGTTACGTTCCCGTGCCTGGTTTAAACTTGATGAAATACAGCAAAGTGACAAGATTTTTAAACCGGGGATGACCATTGTTGACCTCGGCGCTGCACCCGGTGGCTGGTCGCAATATGCGGTTACGCAGATCGGAAACAGCGGCCGCATCATCGCTTGCGATCTTTTACCTATGGATCCAATCGTTGGTGTGGACTTCCTTCAGGGCGACTTTCGTGATGAATTAGTTCTGAAAGCGTTACTTGAACGCGTAGGTGACAGTAAAGTGCAGGTTGTCATGTCCGATATGGCACCAAACATGTGTGGAACACCGGCGGTGGATATTCCCCGGGCCATGTATTTGGTGGAGCTGGCGCTTGGAATGGCTCGTGATGTATTAGCGCCGGGTGGTAGTTTTGTAGTGAAGGTGTTCCAGGGCGAAGGTTTCGATGAGTATCTAAGAGAAATTCGCTCCCTGTTTACGAAGGTCAAAGTTCGTAAGCCGGACTCTTCTCGCGCACGTTCGCGTGAAGTGTACATTGTAGCGACCGGGCGTAAACCATAACCGGTAGATTTCAAACGAAAGTTTGAAAGACGCTGGATATAGAGTATCCTGACGCTGTTTTTAACACAGTTGTAATAAGAGGTTAATCCCTTGAGTGACATGGCGAAAAACCTAATACTCTGGCTGGTCATTGCCGTTGTGCTGATGTCAGTATTCCAGAGCTTTGGGCCCAGCGAGTCTAATGGCCGTAAGGTGGATTATTCAACCTTCCTGCAAGAGGTCAACCAGGACCAGGTTCGCGAAGCGCGTATCAACGGACGTGAGATCAACGTTACCAAGAAAGATAGTAACCGTTACACGACTTACATTCCGGTCAACGATCCGAAGCTGCTCGATAACCTGTTGACGAAAAACGTCAAAGTGGTTGGCGAACCGCCGGAAGAACCGAGCCTGCTGGCTTCCATCTTTATTTCCTGGTTCCCGATGCTGTTGCTGATCGGCGTCTGGATCTTCTTCATGCGGCAAATGCAGGGCGGCGGCGGAAAGGGCGCGATGTCCTTCGGCAAAAGCAAAGCCCGTATGCTGACGGAAGACCAGATCAAAACCACTTTTGCCGATGTCGCCGGTTGCGACGAAGCGAAAGAGGAAGTCGGTGAACTGGTTGAATACCTGCGTGAACCGAGCCGCTTCCAGAAGCTGGGCGGTAAAATCCCGAAAGGCGTCCTGATGGTCGGCCCTCCGGGTACCGGTAAAACGCTGCTGGCGAAAGCTATCGCCGGTGAGGCGAAAGTACCATTCTTCACCATTTCTGGTTCTGACTTCGTTGAAATGTTCGTCGGTGTGGGCGCATCGCGTGTGCGTGACATGTTCGAACAGGCCAAGAAAGCGGCACCGTGCATTATCTTCATCGATGAAATCGACGCCGTCGGTCGCCAGCGTGGCGCTGGTCTTGGCGGTGGTCACGATGAACGTGAACAGACGCTTAACCAGATGCTGGTTGAGATGGATGGCTTCGAAGGTAACGAAGGCATTATCGTTATCGCGGCGACCAACCGTCCTGACGTACTTGACCCGGCGCTGCTGCGTCCAGGCCGTTTTGACCGTCAGGTTGTTGTAGGGCTGCCGGATGTCCGCGGTCGTGAACAGATTCTGAAAGTTCACATGCGTCGCGTACCGTTGTCGCCTGATATCGACGCGGCAATCATTGCGCGCGGTACCCCGGGCTTCTCGGGTGCTGACCTGGCGAACCTGGTCAACGAAGCCGCTCTGTTTGCTGCCCGTGGCAACAAACGCGTGGTATCGATGGTCGAGTTCGAAAAAGCGAAAGACAAAATCATGATGGGTGCGGAACGTCGCTCCATGGTGATGACGGAAGCGCAGAAAGAATCCACCGCATACCACGAAGCGGGCCATGCGATTATCGGCCGCTTGGTACCGGAACACGATCCGGTGCACAAAGTGACGATTATTCCGCGCGGTCGTGCGCTGGGTGTGACCTTCTTCCTGCCGGAAGGCGATGCTATCAGCGCCAGCCGTCAGAAGCTGGAAAGCCAGATTTCGACCCTGTACGGCGGTCGCCTGGCGGAAGAGATTATCTACGGTGTGGAACATGTTTCTACCGGTGCGTCGAACGACATTAAAGTCGCGACGAACCTGGCACGTAACATGGTGACGCAGTGGGGCTTCTCCGACAAACTCGGTCCGCTGCTGTATGCGGAAGAAGAGGGCGAAGTTTTCCTGGGGCGTAGCGTTGCGAAAGCGAAACATATGTCCGATGAGACTGCACGTATCATCGACCAGGAAGTGAAATCGCTGGTTGAACGCAACTACAACCGTGCTCGTCAGATTCTGAATGACAACATGGACATCCTGCATTCGATGAAAGATGCGCTCATGAAATATGAGACCATCGACGCACCGCAGATTGATGACCTGATGGCTCGCCGCGAAGTTCGCCCACCTGCGGGCTGGGAAGATCCGAACGGCACAAATAACTCTGGCAACAATGGCACCCCGAGTGCGCCGCGTCCGGTCGATGAACCGCGTACGCCAAACCCGGGTAACACCATGTCAGAGCAACTGGGCGACAAATAAGTTAGCCGCTATTGATGTTGTTATGTCTATCGAAACCCCGGGGCGCCTGCCGCTCCGGGGTTTTTCTTTTTATTAACCTTCCGGATTCATGGATTTCGCGATGAAACTCGTAGCCCAGGGCTCAACCCTCGATCTCTCCCATCCTCACGTAATGGGTATCCTTAACGTGACGCCAGATTCATTCTCCGATGGCGGCACACATAACTCGCTCGTGGAGGCGGTTAAGCATGCCAATCTGATGATAAATGCGGGAGCGACTATCATTGATATCGGCGGCGAATCGACCCGTCCGGGAGCGTTGGATGTGAGCGTCGAAGAGGAGCTGGCGCGCGTGATCCCGGTGGTAGAAGCCATTGCTCAGCGTTTTGAAGTCTGGATCTCGGTAGACACGTCGAAGCCAGAAGTGATCCGTGAGTCCGCTCGGGCAGGCGCGCATATTATTAACGATATCCGTTCGCTGACCGAGCCTGGGGCGCTGGAAGCCGCGGCACAAACCGGGCTACCGGTGTGTCTGATGCATATGCAGGGGCAGCCAAAAACGATGCAGGAAGCACCGAAGTACGATGATGTCTTTGCCGATGTCGCCCGCTTCTTCACCGAGCATATCGTGCGCTGTGAACAGGCGGGTATCGCAAAAGAGAAATTGTTGCTCGACCCGGGATTCGGTTTCGGTAAAAATCTTGCCCATAATTATGAGCTACTTGCCCGACTCGGCGAGTTCCATCAGTTCGGTCTCCCGCTGCTGGTTGGCATGTCGCGCAAGTCGATGGTCGGCCAACTGCTTAACGTCGGGCCGACGGAACGCCTCAGCGGCAGCCTGGCGTGTGCAGTGATTGCAGCGATGCAGGGCGCGCAGATTATTCGCGTCCATGACGTCAAAGAAACGGTAGAAGCGCTACGCGTGGTGGAAGCCACCCTGAGCACAAAGGAAAATAAACGTTATGAGTAACCGCAAATATTTTGGCACCGATGGTATCCGTGGCCGCGTGGGTGATGCGCCAATTACCCCGGAATTCGTGCTCAAGCTGGGCTGGGCTGCGGGCAAGGTGCTGGCGCGCCACGGTTCACGCAAAATCATTATTGGTAAAGATACCCGTATCTCTGGCTATATGCTGGAATCGGCGCTGGAGGCAGGGCTGGCTGCGGCGGGGCTCTCCGCTTCTTTCACCGGTCCAATGCCTACTCCGGCGGTGGCTTACCTGACGCGAGCCTTCCGTGCAGAAGCCGGGATTGTCATTTCAGCTTCGCATAACCCGTTCTATGACAACGGGATCAAATTCTTCTCTATTGAAGGCACAAAGCTGCCGGATAACGTAGAAGAGGCGATTGAAGCGGAAATGGAAAAAGAGCTCACCTGCGTTGATTCGGCCGAATTGGGCAAAGCCAGCCGTATCGTGGATGCCGCCGGCCGTTATATTGAATTCTGCAAAGGTACCTTCCCGAACGAACTGAGCCTGAATGCGCTCAAAGTGGTTGTCGACTGCGCCCATGGCGCGACCTATCACATTGCGCCGAATGTATTCCGCGAGTTGGGTGCTCAGGTGATCGCGATGGGTTGTGAGCCGAACGGGCTCAATATCAACGAAGAGGTCGGAGCAACCGACGTACGCGCCCTGCAGGCTCGCGTACTGGCCGAAAAAGCCGATCTGGGTATCGCCTATGATGGCGATGGCGACCGCGTCATCATGGTCGACCATGAAGGTAACAAGGTCGATGGCGATCAGATTCTGTATATCATCGCCCGGGAAGGTCTGCGGCAGGGCCAGCTGCGCGGCGGCGCGGTGGGAACGTTAATGAGTAATATGGGGCTGGAGCTGGCGCTCAAACAGCTGGGCATTCCGTTTGTCCGGGCTAAAGTGGGTGACCGCTATGTCCTCGAGAAGCTGCAGGAGAAAGGCTGGCGTATCGGCGCGGAAAACTCCGGCCACGTTATCCTGCTGGATAAAACCACCACCGGTGACGGTATCGTCGCGAGTCTGCAGGTTGTGGCGGCGATGGTGCGTAACCACATGAGTCTGCATGACCTGTGTAGCGGCATGAAAATGTTCCCGCAAATCCTGGTCAACGTCCGTTTCACCGAAGGCAGTGGCAACCCGCTGGAACATGAAAACGTGAAAGCGGTGATGGCGGAAGTGGAAGCGGCATTGGGCAACCGTGGTCGTGTGCTGCTGCGCAAATCGGGTACCGAGCCGCTCATTCGCGTCATGGTCGAAGGCGAGCACGAAGAGCAGGTGCATGAGTTCGCGCATCGTATCGCCGATGCGGTGAAAAACGCCTGATTAAGCCGGTGATTTATTTTCTCGTCTGCGCAGTGGTGCCGTTGGCGCCAGACAACGTGAAATAATTATGCGGACTGACAGGGTGCTAAGTGTTTAAAAAGGCGGCGCTTGCCGCCTTTTTCTTCGCCAAAAAATCGTTTTTTGCTGTTTTTTTCCGCAGTTGATACAATGCACCGAAATTGCCCTTGCGAAGGTCATTCGCTTTGGTTAGTATTCACACCCGCTTCAGTGGGAAACATTAAAACCTCCCGCTTTATTGGTTGAAGCAATTGGTATGCGGCGAATCCGCAAGGAACAGGTTGATTATGCAAGAAGCTCTTTTAGTTGTTTTCCTTATTGTAGCGATTGGCCTCGTTGGTCTGATTATGCTGCAGCAAGGTAAAGGCGCTGATATGGGAGCCTCCTTCGGAGCAGGCGCTTCCGGCACGTTGTTTGGATCCAGCGGTTCTGGTAACTTCATGACCCGCATGACTGGTATTCTGGCAGCGTTGTTCTTCATCATCAGTCTGGTGCTGGGCAATATCAACAGCAACAAGACCAATAAAGGAAGTGAGTGGGATAATCTGAGCGCGCCGAAAACCGAGCAGACTCAGCCAACAGCGCCGGCACAGCCGAGCAGCGATATCCCGCACTAATAGTTATATCCGTGCCGAGGTGGTGGAATTGGTAGACACGCTACCTTGAGGTGGTAGTGCCCGATTGGGCTTACGGGTTCAAGTCCCGTCCTCGGTACCAATATTCCGAAAAAAAGACGCTGAAAAGCGTCTTTTTTTTTGCCTTCGACAGGCGCTTATTTATTTATAAATAACTCTTCACTGGTCTTGAACCCACCGCAATCGCTAAAGTCGCGCTCATCTATTCAGAAGAGGTGAAGTGACGCCATGAAAAAAATCAGGTCGTTTATCATTGCCGGCGCCCTGTGTTTGTCCGGATGCAGTACTACGCCGTCGGCGGATACCGTGGACACTATTAACACTTTAACGGTGCCGGTATTGCATAGTGACGCGCAGCTTTCAGGGCAGAGTGCTCAGGCGGTGGTCAGTTGTTTCCAGGATAATAGCGCAATTATCGGCAGCCTGAGCCGGTCGTTAAAAGATAACTACCTGCAGGATGCTTCTAAAAAAGACATCTTTGATAAAGACAGCGAGGCGTTCCACGTCTACAGCGCTCTGACGAAACTGGAACAGATGTCAGCGATGAACGAGGTTTATCGTAAAGAGAACAACATTGCCGGACTGCAGGTGATTAACCGCCTGCTGAAAGCCGTTCCTGTGGCGGCCTAGGCGAATGAGGGATTGCCGTCGGCAATCCCTTTTTGCATCAGAAACGGAAGTTGAAACCTGCATAAGCGCCATCAGCCAACGTGTTGTCATGATGAGCGTCTTTCCCCGCCATATCGATATAGCGATATCCGGCTTCAATATTCAGCGATTTAATCACGTTAATCCGCACGCCGGCATTGGCTTCCACGTAGTCATCGACGCCGCTGGACATGGAGTCCGGAGAATAATAGGTTTCACCGAAAAGCGTAAAGTATTGGCCCAGCGGAAGCTGTGCACCGCCGCCCAGTGCGACGGCGTAGCCTTCATCGCTGTCTTGCGGATTCAGATAGAGCGCTTTGCCACCCAGAGTCAGGAGAAACGGACCGAGGTTAAAGTTATAGCCCATGCCTAACCCGGCGACGTCGCCGTCATTATCGCTGTGCGCCCAGTTGCCGTTAAAGGTCATACCCGGTTCTTCGGCACCGAAGCTGGCGGAAAGGTTAGTGAATTCTTCCCCCGCCTCTCCGTGTAAGTTTACCGATGCGCAGGCGGCGCTGCTGGCGCCGAGAGCGGCAACTAACAGAACTGATTTCGGAGTGATCATGCTCATTGTTGAATTCCTTCAGGTAAAAAAATGCCCGATACGGGCGTTCGGGCAAAAATTTAACGGGTTTTTGGGTTTAATCGTTATTTACTGAAGCGCGATACCTTTGTCACGATTGCGCCAGGGGTATCGACACTTACGCTTTGCTGATTATTGGCAGCGTCGCTGGCGCGCTAAAAGATCGCGCGATCAGCCCAGTCTGGTATGACATCCGGATAGTGCGCCATCTGCTGACGGACCATCCATCAGGCGTTTTCAGGGACAGCTGAAGCACCTGATTTCTCCACCCATCCTCGCGCCTGAAGGGACATAAATGCCTGCAGCAGCCGGATGAGGGTTAATCCTCACATCAGACAACTCTTCCCAACGCATCGCCCACCTGGTCGATGAGGTACGGTCGAAGAAGATCGTCATAGTGCCAGCTGCAGAAACCGGTGTTGTCGTATCGTGCACCGGGACAGAAGGATATTAACCTTCGCACGGTACAGGGATTGACTGTGAATGGTATAAGGAGAACCATCTTCATTCCTGAGCTTGTTGTTCAGTTTTCAACACACAATCAGTGTGATAAATACATGAGCCCAGAATAAAATTATTTATCGCTTGTCGTTATCATTTGTTTGTTTAAATTTAAATTCTTCAGTCGACCCGGCGCCGACAACAATAGATAAGCGATAAATAGCCGATGGATGATTAGAATTTTTCAGGAAGCGAGCTTACGCTTTGTAAATAACCACCGCGGGCGAACTCAATATATCCTCCTTTTTTTAACGCCGACAGGACATTGAGAATACTGCTGCGTGAAAGATGGGTGCGGTCCTGAATATATTCGAGGATGGAGACCCGTAGTCGCGTCTCTTCCGGCAACAGCAGCATCTCCAGCAGATGATTGCGAATCACCGAGTAGGTACGTTGCTGCAGCACCAGATCGTCCCGGTACACCAGATAGGAAGTATGGTATGCCAGCAGACGGGTCACCTCTTCCCACAGGTTATGCTCACGGAACAGTTTGATGGCTTGCTCGCTGTCGATGCGCAGAACTTCGGAGGCGACCTCAGCACGCAGAGCGTGGCTATGGCTCGGCTGCAGTATCTCGGCGACGCCAAACAGATGAGGTTCATAGACGGTCACGATCAATAATTTATCAGATGAACGAATGACGGACAGCTCACCTTTTTTTAAAAGGTAGAGCTGCGCTTTACCTTTATAGTTCGGCGTCAGCCTTTTTCTGGCAACGACATTCATAGGTGTAGCATACGGTTCGAGCGTTTCCAGCAGACGGTTGATCGCCTGGTTTGGCCTGACCGGGGGATTAATATTCATCGCGATCCTCGTGGGGTCAAGGATAAATGTATTCGGGTGATTATAGACAATAATTATAAAAAATTGCGACAGGTAAAAATTACCAGACTAAGACTTTTCTGATGTCGTGTGTTGAGCAGATAAAAAAGCCGACGGATTAACGTCGGCTGAGAGCATAGTTGAAAACAGATTATTTGTCTCTGTTTTCCAGGTTTTCTACCTGCGGCAGGCCGGTGGCCGAAGAGGCGCTCAGCAGGCCCGATTGCGCGTAACCAAACAGCTTGTCACGGGTATCGGTAATATCCAGATTACGCATCGTCAGTTGACCAATACGGTCTTCCGCCGAGAACATGGAGTCGCCTTTTTCCATCGTCAGACGTTCGGCTTTGTAGGTCAGATTATCGGAGACGGTATTCAGGATGGAGTAGTCGTTTCCGCGACGCAGCTCCAGCGTCACCTCGCCGGTAATGGCGCTGGCCACCCAACGCTGCAGCGCATCGCGCAGCATCAGGGCCTGGGAATCGAACCAACGGCCCTGATACAGCAGGCGGCCCAGCTGACGACCATGGGCATGGTACTGCTCGATGGTATCTTCGTTATGGATACCGGTCAGCAGGCGCTCATAAGCAATATGCAGCAGTGCCATCCCCGGGGCTTCATAAATACCGCGGCTCTTCGCTTCGATGATGCGGTTCTCGATCTGATCGCTCATGCCCAGACCGTGACGACCGCCGATGCGGTTCGCTTCCAGCATCAGCTCAACGTCATCGCTGAAGGTTTTACCGTTCAACGCCACCGGATGACCCTGTTCGAAACGGACAGTCACTTCCTCGGCCGGGATTTTGACGCTTTCGTCCCAGAACTTGACGCCCATGATCGGGTTAACGATTTTCACGCTGGAGTTGAGGAATTCCAGATCTTTCGCTTCGTGCGTTGCGCCCAGCATATTGGAGTCGGTGGAGTAGGCTTTTTCAACGGACATTTTGTAGTCAAAGCCGCAGGAAATCATGAACTCAGACATTTCCTGGCGACCGCCCAGCTCATCGATAAAGTCGCTATCCAGCCACGGTTTGTAAATTTTCAGCTCGGCATTGGTCAGCAGACCATAGCGATAGAAACGCTCGATATCGTTGCCTTTGTAAGTGCTGCCGTCACCCCAGATATTGACGCCATCTTCTTTCATCGCGGCAACCAGCATTGTGCCGGTTACCGCGCGGCCCAGCGGGGTGGTGTTAAAGTAGGTCAGACCGCCAGTGGTATTGTGGAAAGCACCGCACTGAATCGCGGCGATCCCTTCGGCGACCAGCTGCTTACGGCAGTCGATCAGACGAGCGCCTTCTGCACCGTACTCTTTGGCGCGACGAGGGATTGCATCGTAATCTTCTTCGTCAGGCTGGCCCAGGTTTGCGGTATAGGCATAAGGAACTGCACCTTTTTTGCGCATCCACAGCAGTGCGGCGCTGGTATCCAGACCACCAGAGAAAGCGATACCAATACGTTGACCAACCGGGAGATGCTTAAGAATCGTCGTCATAAAATAAAACCCTGCTAGATAGACTGTTGTGAGTTCGGTTTATCAAGTCGTAGAACCTGTCCCATTTGACTATTCTGCCTGCCGTTTTTTCTCCGGACAAAGTGCATAATCTTCACGAGCATTGACGCTGCGCTGGTGACTGCGCGCTTCCGTACCCAAAGCGGCGGTAGCAATGGCGTCAAATGGAACAAGTTCTTATTGCATGTTTATGCATTAATTGTGAGTTTTCATTTAATCATCTTTTGCGGATGACAGGAAGTGCTTCATTGCTTTTTTGCTAAAAAAGAGCGGGATGGCAGCACAAACGCGAACAGGGAGAGATGAAATACATGTTGACAAAATATAGAGTTTATCAATAAACTTTACCACGATTTTATGTCCCGTCCTCGGTACCAAATCCCAGCAGTATTTGCGTCTTTTGCTCAATAAGAGTAAAATATGCCACGTTTCAGGCGCGGGGTGGAGCAGCCTGGTAGCTCGTCGGGCTCATAACCCGAAGGTCGTCGGTTCAAATCCGGCCCCCGCAACCACTTTCCCATTGAGTACTTTTTCAAATATACTGTGAGGACCTGGTCCTTCGTATCCGAATTTGAAAGAATTCTCCTGGAAGGTGTTCCAGATCGCAGTTGCGATCGCAGGGTTCAGTTATCTAAAACCCCGATTTATCGGGGTTTTTTGTTATCTGACTTCAGAATAACTGGGCTATACGCCCTTTTTTTATGTCTTGGGGGTGGGTTTGTCCACATTAGAGCAAAAATTAACAGAGATGCTCACGGCGCCGGTTGAAGCGCTTGGCTTTGAGCTGGTCGGCATCGAATTCATTCGCGGTCGCACATCCACACTGCGCATCTATATTGATAGTGATGATGGCATCAATGTTGATGATTGTGCTGATGTGAGCCACCAGGTCAGCGCTGTCATGGATGTCGAAGATCCAATCACCGTAGCTTACAACCTGGAAGTGTCTTCACCTGGTCTCGATCGCCCGATGTTTACCGCCGAACACTATGAGCGTTTTTCCGGTGAGGAAGTCGCGCTGGTATTGCGTATGGCGGTACAGAACCGTCGCAAATGGCAGGGCATTATCAAAGCGGTAGACGGTGAAATGATCACGGTAACCGTCGAAGGCAAAGATGAAGTGTTCGCGCTGAGTAACATCCAGAAGGCGAACCTGGTTCCCCACTTTTAACAGTCTGGATTGAGGTGAAAGGCCCCGATGAACAAAGAAATTTTGGCTGTTGTTGAAGCCGTTTCCAACGAAAAGGCGCTGCCGCGCGAAAAGATTTTCGAAGCGCTGGAAAGTGCTCTGGCAACGGCAACCAAGAAAAAATACGAACAAGAGATCGATGTGCGTGTAAGCATCGATCGTCGTAGCGGCGATTTTGATACCTTCCGTCGCTGGCTGGTCGTTGAAGAAGTGACTCAGCCGACGCGCGAAATTACGCTTGAAGCGGCGCGCTACGAAGACGAGAGCATGAATCCTGGTGACTACGTTGAGGACCAGATTGAATCCGTCACCTTCGACCGTATCACTACGCAGACCGCGAAACAGGTTATCGTACAGAAAGTCCGTGAAGCTGAACGCGCCATGGTTGTCGATCAGTTCCGCGAGCACGAAGGTGAAATCATCACCGGCGTAGTGAAGAAAGTAAACCGCGACAACATCACTCTGGATCTGGGCAGCAATGCTGAAGCCGTGATCCTGCGTGAAGATATGCTGCCGCGTGAGAACTTCCGTCCAGGTGACCGTATTCGCGGTGTCCTGTATGCGGTTCGTCCGGAAGCGCGCGGCGCTCAGCTGTTCGTAACCCGTTCTAAGCCGGAAATGCTGGTTGAACTGTTCCGTATTGAAGTACCGGAAATCGGCGAAGAAGTTCTCGAAATCAAAGCCGCCGCTCGCGATCCGGGCTCCCGTGCCAAGATTGCGGTGAAAACCAACGATAAGCGTATCGACCCGGTTGGCGCTTGCGTAGGTATGCGTGGCGCACGCGTTCAGGCGGTTTCAACCGAACTGGGCGGCGAGCGTATCGATATCGTCCTGTGGGATGATAACCCGGCGCAATTCGTGATTAACGCGATGGCACCGGCTGACGTCGCATCTATTGTGGTGGATGAAGATAAACACACCATGGATATTGCGGTTGAAGCGGGCAATCTGGCGCAGGCGATTGGCCGTAACGGTCAAAACGTGCGTCTGGCCTCACAGCTGAGCGGCTGGGAACTCAACGTGATGACCGTTGACGACCTGCAGGCGAAGCATCAGGCCGAAGCCCACGCGGCTATCGATACCTTCACGAAATATCTTGATATTGATGAAGATTTCGCCACGCTGCTGGTTGAAGAAGGTTTCGCGACGCTGGAAGAACTGGCCTATGTGCCGGTGAAAGAACTGCTGGAAATCGACGGTCTGGATGAAGCCACCGTTGAAGCACTTCGCGAGCGTGCGAAAAACGCGCTGACCACGTTGGCGCTGGCTCAGGAAGAAAGCCTGGGAGATACTAAACCTGCCGATGATTTATTAAATCTGGAAGGTTTAGAACGTTTGATGGCTTTCAAACTGGCTGCCCGTGGTGTTTGTACGCTGGAAGATCTCGCCGAGCAGGGCATTGATGATCTGGCTGATATCGAAGGGTTGACCGACGAAAAAGCCGGAGAGCTCATCATGGCCGCCCGTAATATTTGTTGGTTCGGCGACGAAGCGTAATAAACTGTAGCAGGAAGGAACAGCATGACAGATGTGACCATTAAAGCGCTGGCCTCAGAGATTCAGACCTCTGTGGATCGCCTGATACAGCAATTTGCTGATGCAGGGATTCGCAAATCGGCTGATGATTCTGTGACGGCGCAAGAGAAGCAGACCTTGTTGACGCACCTGAACCGTGAACACGGTTCGGCGCCCGACAAGCTGACGCTGCAGCGCAAAACGCGCAGCACGTTAAATATTCCAGGTACCGGTGGTAAAAGTAAATCGGTACAAATCGAAGTCCGCAAGAAGCGCACCTTTGTGAAACGCGACCCGCAAGAGGCAGAACGCCTTGCCGCGGAAGAGCAGGCGCAGCGTGAAGCGGAAGAGCAAGCCCATCGCGAGGCAGAAGAAGCTGCCAAGCGAGAGGCGCAATTAAAAGCTGAACGTGAGGCCGCAGAACAAGCTAAACGTGAAGTCGCTGAGAAAGCGAAACGTGAAGCTGCGGAAAAAGACAAAGTGAGCAATCAACAAACCGACGACATGACAAAAAGCGCCCAGGCTGAAAAGATCCGCCGTGAAAACGAAGCAGCAGAGCTGAAACGTAAAGCGGAAGAAGAAGCACGTCGCAAGCTTGAAGAAGAAGCGCGCCGCGTAGCGGACGAAGCACGCCGTATGGCTGCAGAAAACGAAAAGAACTGGACCGAAACGCCAGAAGCTCCAGAAGAAACCAGCGATTATCACGTGACGACGTCTCAGCACGCTCGTCAGGCTGAAGATGATAACGATCGCGAAGTAGAAGGCGGCCGTGGCCGCGGTCGCAACAGCAAAGCTGCGCGTCCGAAGAAAGGCAACAAGCACGCCGAATCAAAAGCCGATCGTGAAGAAGCCCGTGCAGCCGTTCGTGGCGGTAAAGGCGGCAAGCGTAAAGGTTCTTCTCTGCAACAGGGCTTCCAGAAGCCTGCGCAGGCTGTAAACCGTGACGTTATCATCGGTGAAACCATCACCGTTGGCGAGCTGGCTAACAAGATGGCGGTCAAAGGCTCTCAGGTCATCAAAGCGATGATGAAGCTGGGCGCGATGGCAACCATCAACCAGGTCATCGACCAGGAAACCGCACAGCTGGTTGCCGAAGAGATGGGCCACAAAGTTATCCTGCGTCGTGAGAACGAGCTGGAAGAAGCGGTAATGAGCGACCGTGATACCGGCGCGGCGGCAGAAGCCCGTGCACCGGTTGTGACCATCATGGGTCACGTTGACCACGGTAAAACCTCTCTGCTGGACTACATTCGTTCAACCAAAGTGGCATCCGGCGAAGCGGGTGGTATTACCCAGCACATCGGTGCATACCACGTTGAAACCGAAAACGGGATGATCACCTTCCTGGATACTCCGGGTCACGCCGCGTTTACCTCAATGCGTGCTCGTGGTGCGCAGGCAACGGATATCGTTGTTCTGGTTGTTGCTGCCGACGATGGCGTGATGCCACAGACTATCGAAGCTATCCAGCACGCAAAAGCGGCTCAGGTGCCGGTAGTGGTTGCGGTCAACAAGATCGACAAACCTGAAGCGGATATGGATCGCGTTAAAAACGAACTGTCTCAGTACGGCGTTATGCCGGAAGAGTGGGGCGGCGAATCTCAGTTCATCCCTGTTTCTGCGAAAGCGGGTACCGGTATTGATGACCTGTTGAATGCTATCCTGCTGCAGGCTGAAGTTCTGGAGCTGAAAGCTGTACGTAACGGTATGGCCAGCGGCGCGGTTATCGAATCCTTCCTGGATAAAGGTCGTGGTCCGGTAGCAACCGTTCTGGTTCGCGAAGGTACTCTGCACAAGGGCGACATCGTTCTGTGCGGCTTCGAATACGGTCGCGTTCGTGCGATGCGTAACGAACTGGGTCAGGAAGTTCTGGAAGCGGGTCCGTCCATTCCGGTGGAAATCCTCGGTCTGTCCGGTGTTCCGGCTGCGGGTGATGAAGTGACCGTTGTTCGTGACGAGAAGAAAGCGCGTGAAGTTGCGCTGTATCGTCAGGGCAAATTCCGTGAAGTTAAACTGGCGCGCCAGCAGAAATCTAAACTCGAGAACATGTTCGCTAACATGACTGAAGGCGAAGTTCACGAAGTGAACGTCGTACTGAAGGCGGACGTTCAGGGTTCTGTCGAAGCGATCTCCGACTCTTTACTGAAACTGTCTACCGACGAAGTCAAAGTGAAGATCATCGGTTCTGGCGTAGGTGGTATCACCGAAACCGACGCGACCCTGGCTGCGGCATCCAACGCCATCCTGGTCGGCTTCAACGTACGTGCCGATGCATCTGCACGTAAAGTTATCGAAGCGGAAAGCCTGGATCTGCGCTACTACTCCGTCATCTATAACCTGATCGACGAAGTGAAAGCGGCGATGAGCGGTATGCTCTCTCCGGAACTGAAACAGCAGATCATCGGTCTGGCTGAAGTCCGTGATGTCTTTAAATCGCCGAAATTTGGCGCTATCGCGGGCTGTATGGTTACCGAAGGGACGATCAAACGTCATAACCCAATCCGCGTTCTGCGCGACAACGTGGTTATCTATGAAGGCGAGCTGGAATCCCTGCGCCGCTTCAAAGATGACGTTAACGAAGTCCGTAACGGTATGGAATGTGGTATCGGCGTGAAGAACTACAACGACGTTCGCGTTGGCGATATGATCGAAGTGTTCGAAATCATCGAGATCCAGCGTACCATCGCCTAATCTTCGTCGGTTTTTGGGCCGCCACGCGTTGGCTGCGCTCGCTCGCCCCGGTCGCATCGTTATCTATGCTCCCGGGGATTGATGAGAGACCTCTGTCTCTCTCACCGGAGGCCAGCCTTCGGTTGTTCAAATTCGTCCCCGATGAATTTGTCACGAGCCTGCCGCCTTGTTGCCACCCAACATCCTTAGACGATTGACTAGCGTAGGCCGGGTTAGCATAGCGCCACCCGGCAATAATTCTAAAAAGGGGCTTATGGCCCCTTTTTTGTCTTTATCTGGAGAATTTATTATGGCGAAAGAATTTGGTCGCCCGCAGCGCGTGGCTCAGGAGATGCAAAAAGAGATTGCTATCATTCTGCAGCGCGAAATTAAAGACCCGCGTCTGGGCATGATGACCACCGTTTCTGGTGTTGAAATGTCTCGCGATCTGGCTTATGCCAAAGTCTTCGTGACCTTTCTGAACGACAAAGACGAAGCCGCGGTGAAAGCCGGTATCAAAGCATTGCAGGAAGCATCCGGCTTTATCCGTTCCCTGCTGGGGAAAGCGATGCGACTGCGTATCGTGCCGGAACTGACCTTCTTCTACGACAACTCGTTGGTTGAAGGGATGCGTATGTCTAACCTGGTGACCAGCGTGGTGAAGCATGACGATGAGCGTCGTGTGAACCCGGACGACAGCAAGGAGGACTGATGAGTCGTCCTCGTCGTCGCGGTCGCGATGTGCATGGCGTGCTGTTGCTGGATAAACCTCAGGGCGCGTCCAGCAACGATGTACTGCAGAAAGTCAAACGTATCTATAACGCGAATCGCGCAGGGCACACCGGTGCGCTGGATCCGCTGGCAACCGGCATGCTGCCGATTTGTCTCGGGGAAGCCACGAAGTTTTCCCAGTATCTGCTGGATTCCGATAAGCGCTATCGTGTGATTGCGAAGCTCGGACAGCGTACCGACACCTCTGATGCCGATGGCCTGGTGGTGGAAGAGCGCCCGCTGACCTTCAGCGACGAACAGCTGGCGGCGGCGCTGGACAGTTTCCGCGGCGAAACCCAACAGGTACCGTCGATGTATTCGGCGCTGAAATACCAGGGGAAAAAGCTCTACGAATATGCCCGTCAGGGGATTGACGTCCCGCGTGAAGCCCGGCCGATTAACGTCTATGAGCTGCTGTTTATCCGCCACGAAGGGGATGAGCTGGAGCTGGAAATTCACTGCTCCAAAGGCACCTATATCCGGACGATTATTGACGATCTGGGTGAGAAACTGGGCTGTGGCGCACACGTTATTTATCTGCGTCGTCTGGCCGTCAGCAAATATCCGGTTGAGCGGATGGTGACGCTGGAGCAGCTGCAGGCGCTGGTTGAACAGGCCATGGCGCAGGATATTCCTGCCGCGCAGCTGCTCGATCCGCTGCTGATGCCGATGGACAGCCCGGCGTCGGACTATCCTCTGGTTAATATTCCCGAAACATCGGCTGTTTACTTTAAGAATGGCAACCCGGTCCGTACTGCAGGCGCCCCGCTACAGGGCCTGGTGCGGGTCACTGAAGGTGAAGAGGGTAAGTTTCTCGGTATGGGTGAGATTGACGATGAAGGCCGCGTGGCGCCGCGTCGTCTGGTTGTCGAATACCCAGCTTGAGGGCTGTTCTTGCGATAAAAGCCGGCTGCGGGTAGAATATCGCCGCTTAACGTCCGCAAAAGTGTTTTAACATTTTCGGGCGTTGCATCAGGGGTCGCTGAATTAGAGATCGGCACCCTTTCTTTCTTTTAAATCTGGAGTTTTAAAATGTCTCTAAGCGTTGAAGCTAAAGCAAAAATCGTTTCTGAGTTTGGTCGTGGCGAAAACGACAGCGGTTCTACCGAAGTTCAGGTTGCACTGCTGACTGCACAGATTAACCATCTGCAGGGTCACTTCTCCGAGCATAAAAAAGATCACCACAGCCGTCGTGGTCTGCTGCGCATGGTTTCCCAGCGTCGTAAACTGCTCGACTACCTGAAACGTAAAGATGTTGCACGTTACTCTTCGCTGATCGAGCGTCTGGGTCTGCGTCGCTAATTCTGCGAGTTTCAGAAAAAGGGGCCTCAGGGCCCCTTTTTTCGACCAGGCGGCAGCAATTCACTAAAAACTCATGTATTGTTGCTATTAATGATCTTCGTGCAGAGGTTCGCGCGGCTAATGAGAGGCTTGATCCGCAGGGGCGGGTAAAGGTTGTCATTAGTCGCGAGGATGCAGGAGATCGGGTCAACTGACGCTATGTCGTGGATATCGCGTCACCTATTGATATAAAGGATAGAATTTTGCTAAATCCGATCGTTCGTAAATTCCAGTACGGCCAACATACCGTAACGCTGGAAACCGGCATGATGGCTCGTCAGGCCACTGCTGCTGTCATGGTTAGCATGGATGACACTGCGGTATTCGTTACCGTTGTTGGTCAGAAAAAAGCGAAGCCAGGTCAGGACTTCTTCCCGCTGACTGTTAACTATCAAGAGCGTACTTACGCAGCAGGTAAAATCCCGGGTGGTTTCTTCCGTCGTGAAGGCCGTCCAAGCGAAGGCGAAACCCTGATCGCGCGTCTGATTGACCGCCCGGTTCGTCCGCTGTTCCCGGAAGGCTTCGTCAACGAAGTTCAGGTTATCGCTACCGTTGTTTCCGTTAACCCGCAGGTTAACCCGGATATCGTGGCGATGATTGGTGCTTCCGCAGCGCTGTCTCTGTCAGGTATTCCGTTCAACGGTCCTATCGGTTCTGCTCGCGTTGGTTATATCAACGACCAGTACGTTCTGAACCCGACTCAGGATGAGCTGAAAGAAAGTAAGCTGGACCTGGTGGTTGCCGGTACCGAAGCGGCCGTGCTGATGGTTGAATCTGAAGCTGAACTGCTGAGCGAAGACCAGATGCTGGGTGCGGTGGTCTTTGGCCACGAGCAGCAGCAGATTGTCATTCAGAACATCAACGACCTGGTTAAAGAAGCGGGTAAACCGCGCTGGGACTGGCAGCCTGAAGCCGTCAACGAAGCGCTGAATGCGCGCGTTGCTGCCCTGGCCGAAGCGCGTCTGAGCGATGCTTACCGTATCACTGATAAACAAGAGCGTTACGCTCAGATTGACGTGATCAAAGCGGAAACTATCGCGACTCTGATTGCTGAAGACGAAACCCTGGACGCTAACGAACTGGGTGAAATCCTGCACGCTATCGAGAAAAATGCCGTACGTAGCCGCGTACTGGCAGGCGAGCCGCGTATCGATGGCCGTGAAAAAGATATGATTCGTGGTCTGGATGTTCGTACTGGCGTACTGCCGCGTACTCACGGTTCCGCACTGTTCACCCGTGGCGAAACTCAGGCGCTGGTGACTGCGACCCTGGGTACCGCACGTGATGCGCAGAACATTGACGAACTGATGGGCGAGCGTACTGACTCCTTCCTGTTCCACTACAACTTCCCTCCGTACTCTGTCGGTGAGACTGGCATGGTGGGTTCACCGAAGCGTCGTGAAATCGGTCACGGTCGTCTGGCTAAGCGCGGCGTACTGGCCGTGATGCCGACCACCGAAGAATTCCCGTACACCGTTCGCGTGGTATCTGAAATCACCGAATCTAACGGTTCTTCCTCCATGGCTTCCGTGTGCGGTGCTTCTCTGGCGCTGATGGATGCTGGTGTGCCGGTGAAGGCTGCCGTTGCGGGTATCGCGATGGGTCTGGTGAAAGAAGGCGACAACTACGTCGTTCTGTCTGACATTCTGGGTGACGAAGACCACCTCGGTGATATGGACTTCAAAGTGGCGGGTTCCCGCGACGGTATCTCTGCGCTGCAGATGGATATCAAAATTGAAGGCATCACCAAAGAGATCATGCAGGTTGCACTGAACCAGGCGAAAGGTGCACGTCTGCACATCCTGGGCGTCATGGAGCAGGCGATTAACGCGCCGCGCGGCGATATCTCTGAATTCGCACCGCGTATCCACACCATCAAGATCAGCCCGGACAAGATCAAAGACGTGATCGGTAAAGGCGGCTCTGTGATTCGTGCGCTGACTGAAGAGACCGGTACTACCATCGAAATCGAAGATGACGGTACCGTGAAGATCGCAGCAACCGATGGCGATAAAGCGCAGCACGCTATCCGTCGTATCGAAGAGATCACGGCTGAGATCGAAGTTGGCCGTGTTTACAATGGTAAAGTGACCCGCATCGTTGACTTTGGCGCATTTGTTGCCATCGGCGGCGGTAAAGAAGGTCTGGTCCACATCTCTCAGATCGCTGACAAGCGCGTAGAGAAAGTGACCGATTACCTGCAGATGGGTCAGGAAGTGCCGGTTAAAGTTCTGGAAGTTGACCGTCAGGGCCGCGTTCGTCTGAGCATTAAAGAAGCAGCTGAACAGACTCAGCCTGCCGCTGCACCGGAAGCTCCGGTTGCTGAGCAAGGCGAGTAAGGTTGCCGTTTGCCCTCCGCGTTGGCGGAGGGCGTATTACGGGCAGGACGCCCTGTTTGCAGCCGGGGAACTGGACGTTCATCCAATCGTTGTCTTCGGGAGTGGGAAATGAAGCCTTTTTTGCGCTGGTGTTTCGTGGCGACAGCTCTCACGCTGGCAGGATGCAGCAACTCTGCCTGGCGTAAGGACGCAGTCCTCGCGGTGCCATTGCAACCGACTTTGCAGCAAGAAGTGATTCTGGCGCGCATGGAACAAATTCTTGCCAGTCGGGCTTTAACCGATGACGAACGCGCACAGCTTTTATATGAGCGCGGAGTGTTGTATGATAGTCTCGGTCTGAGGGCATTAGCGCGAAATGATTTTTCACAAGCGTTGGCAATCCGACCTGATATGCCTGAAGTATTCAATTACTTAGGCATTTATTTAACGCAGGCAGGCAATTTTGATGCTGCCTATGAAGCGTTTGATTCTGTACTTGAGCTTGATCCAACTTACAACTACGCGCACTTAAATCGCGGTATCGCCCTTTATTACGGCGGTCGCGCTAAGTTAGCGCAAGATGATCTGCTGGCGTTTTATCAAGACGATCCCAATGATCCTTTCCGTAGCCTGTGGCTTTACCTCGCTGAGCGTAAACTCGACGAGAAGCAGGCGCTTGAAGCACTGAAACAGCGCTTCGACAAATCGGATAAAGAACAATGGGGATGGAACATTGTCGAGTTCTACCTTAGCGACATCAACGAAAAAACGTTGATGGACCGTTTGAAGGCAGACGCAACGGATAACACCTCGCTCGCTGAGCATCTCAGTGAAACCAACTTCTATTTAGGTAAGTACTACCTAAGTCTGGGGGACAAGGACAGCGCTACGGCACTGTTCAAACTGGCGGTCGCAAACAACGTTCACAACTACGTTGAGCACCGATACGCATTGTTGGAATTATCGCTCTTGGGCCAGGAGCAAGATGACCTGGCAGAATCGGACCAGCAATAGCTGACGAACACATCAGCCCATTTTTTTGTTTGCCATCACCTTAACGGGTGAGGGCGTTGTTGTTCGTTAATACACCTACTTTGAGCCGGTTCACACTTTTCAATGAAAATTACTCTAAATTTTCACGTTGAGTTATGTAGACTGGCCGCCATTAATTTTGAGGCACACGTACTACATGGCTGAATTCGAAACCACTTTTGCAGATCTGGGCCTGAAGGCTCCCATCCTTGAAGCGCTTAACGATCTGGGTTACGAAAAACCATCTCCGATCCAGGCTGAGTGCATTCCGCATCTTCTGGGCGGCCGCGACGTTCTGGGTATGGCCCAGACGGGTAGCGGTAAAACCGCAGCGTTCTCTTTACCGCTGCTGAACAATCTTGATCCTGAGCTGAAAGCACCGCAAATTCTGGTGCTGGCGCCGACCCGCGAACTGGCGGTACAGGTCGCTGAAGCAATGACGGACTTCTCTAAACATATGCGCGGCGTAAACGTGGTAGCCCTTTACGGCGGCCAGCGTTATGACGTGCAGCTGCGTGCTCTGCGCCAGGGACCACAAATCGTTGTGGGTACCCCGGGTCGTCTGCTGGACCACCTGAAGCGCGGTACTCTTGATCTCTCTAAACTGAGCGGTCTGGTACTGGATGAAGCTGACGAAATGTTGCGTATGGGCTTCATCGAAGACGTAGAAACGATTATGGCGCAGATCCCGGAAGGTCATCAGACCGCTCTGTTCTCTGCCACCATGCCGGAAGCGATCCGTCGCATTACCCGCCGCTTTATGAAAGAGCCGCAGGAAGTGCGCATCCAGTCCAGCGTCACGACTCGCCCGGACATCAGCCAGAGCTACTGGACTGCTTACGGTATGCGTAAAAATGAAGCGCTGGTGCGTTTCCTGGAAGCGGAAGATTTTGATGCGGCGATTATCTTCGTTCGTACCAAAAACGCGACCCTGGAAGTGGCTGAAGCGCTGGAGCGTAGCGGCTACAACAGCGCCGCGCTGAACGGCGACATGAACCAGGCGCTGCGTGAGCAGACTCTGGAGCGTCTGAAAGATGGTCGTCTGGATATCCTGATTGCGACCGACGTTGCGGCTCGTGGCCTCGACGTTGAGCGTATCAGCCTGGTTGTTAACTATGATATCCCGATGGACTCCGAGTCTTACGTTCACCGTATCGGCCGTACCGGTCGTGCGGGTCGTGCTGGCCGCGCGCTGCTGTTCGTTGAGAACCGTGAACGCCGCCTGCTGCGTAACATCGAACGCACCATGAAGCTGACGATTCCGGAAGTAGAACTGCCGAACGCAGAACTGCTGGGCAAACGCCGCCTGGAAAAATTTGCCGCTAAAGTTCAGCAGCAGCTGGAAAGCAGCGATCTGGATCAGTACCGTGCGCTGCTGGCGAAAATCCAGCCGTCTGCTGAAGGTGAAGAGCTGGATATCGAAACTCTGGCCGCAGCTCTGCTGAAAATGGCTCAGGGCGAACGTCCGCTGATTCTGCCGCCGGATGCACCGATGCGTCCTAAGCGTGAATTCCGCGACCGTGACGATCGTTTCGAGCGCCGTGGCGACCGCAACGACCGTGGTCCGCGTGGCGACCGTCCGGAGCGTAGCGGTGAAGATCGTCCTAAGCGCGAACGTCGTGACGTGGGCGATATGGAGCTGTATCGCATTGAAGTGGGCCGCGATGATGGCGTTGAAGTTCGTCATATTGTTGGCGCTATCGCTAACGAAGGCGACATCAGCAGCCGTTACATCGGTAACATCAAGCTGTTCGGTACCCACTCCACGATCGAACTGCCGAAAGGCATGCCGGGCGAAGTTCTGCAGCACTTCACTCGTACTCGCATCCTGAACAAGCCGATGAACATGCAGCTGCTGGGCGATGCTCAGCCGCGTCCGGACCGTGGCGGCGAACGTCGTGGCGGTGGTGAGCGCCGTGAAGGCGGTCGCGCATTCGGTGGCGAACGTCGTGAAGGCGGCCGCAACTTCGGTGGTGGCGAGCGTCGCGAAGGCGGCCGTGGTGATGGTCGTCGTTTCAGCGGCGAACGTCGTGACGGTGCTCGTGCTCCGCGTCGTGATGATGCCGCTGCGGCTCCGCGCCGTGATGATTCCGCTGGCCGTCGTCGTTTCGGTGGCGATGCGTAATTAGCGCACTCCGCTAGCGTAAAGTAAATAATACAGCCCCGATCGTAATGATTGGGGCTTTTTTTATTTCTTTTGTACTCGTGTACTGGTACAGTGCTGCGCGTTAACAACGAAAAGCATGAATGACTGGAGATTTCGGCAAATGGCGACACTTACCACTACGGCAACCCGACCGTCCTTGTTTGGCGGCGTGGTGATAATCGGCGGGACCATCATTGGCGCAGGCATGTTTTCGCTGCCGGTGGTCATGTCCGGTGCGTGGTTCTTCTGGTCGCTGGCTGCGCTGATCTTTACCTGGTTTTGCATGCTCCATTCCGGACTGATGATTCTGGAAGCGAACCTGAACTACCGCATTGGCTCCAGCTTCGACACCATCACGAAAGATCTGCTGGGTAAAGGCTGGAATCTGGTCAACGGCCTGTCGATCGCTTTTGTGCTCTATATCCTGACCTACGCCTATATCTCGGCCAGCGGCTCCATACTGCACCATACCTTCGCGGAGCTTTCATTGAATGTGCCGGCGCGGGCTGCGGGCTTTGGCTTTGCGCTGCTGGTGGCTTTTATCGTCTGGTTGAGTACCAAAGCGGTGAGCCGAATGACGGCAATCGTACTGGGAGCGAAGGTTATTACCTTCTTCCTGACCTTTGGAAGTCTGCTGGGGCACGTTGAGCCGACGACACTGTTTAACGTCGCCGAAAAGAATGCATCCTACACGCCGTACCTGTTGATGACGCTGCCGTTTTGCCTGGCTTCCTTTGGCTATCACGGTAACGTACCGAGCCTGATGAAGTATTATGGCAAAGATCCCCGGACCATTATCCGCTGCCTGGTGTACGGTACGCTGCTGGCCCTCGGGCTGTATGTCGTCTGGTTACTGGTGACGATGGGCAACATTCCACGCCCTGAGTTTATCGGCATCGCGCAGAAGGGCGGTAACATAGATGTGCTGGTACAGGCATTGAGCGGGGTGCTCAACAGCCGTAGTCTGGACCTGCTGCTGGTGGTGTTCTCGAACTTCGCCGTTGCCAGCTCTTTCCTTGGGGTCACCCTGGGACTGTTTGACTACCTGGCTGACCTGTTTGGGTTTGATGATTCTGCTCTCGGCCGTTTTAAGACCGCGCTTCTGACCTTTGTTCCACCGATCATTGGCGGCCTGCTGCAGCCCAATGGTTTCCTGTATGCCATCGGCTATGCCGGTCTGGCCGCAACCGTCTGGGCGGCGATTGTCCCGGCGCTGCTGGCCCGCGCATCGCGCAAGCGCTTCGGTAGCCCACAGTTTCGTGTCTGGGGCGGAACGCCGATGATTGTGCTGATTCTGCTGTTTGGTGCCGGTAACATCATCGTGCATTTCCTGTCGAGCTTTAATCTGTTGCCTGTTTACCAGTAAACAGAATGCCCGGTGGCGCGACGCTGACCGGGCCTACCGAAGCGAGCAGGCCGGATAAGACGCCGTCGCCATCCGGCAAAAAACTACCCCAGCAACTCCTCTTTCACCTGCATCGCTAAATCAAACGAATGCAGGCGCGCCTGATGATCGAAGATCTGGCCGTTCACCATCAGCTCATCGGCCTGGGTTTCCCGCAAAATGGACTCCAGTCCGTGGCGGATTTTGGCTTTATCCCCTACCAGCGACATGCTGAGCGCCTGCTGTACTCCATACTGTTCTGAGGCGGACCACAGTTGATGCATATTTTCCACCGGCGGCGGGAGCTGACCGGTTTCGCCGCGACGCAGCTTCACGAATGCCTGTTGCATCGAGGTGAACAGGAATTCGGCATCACGGTTGCTATCGGCGGCGATGATATTAATACATACCATGGCGTACGGTTTCGCTAAGCGCTCGGACGGTTTGAACTGGGTGCGGTAGAGATGCAGCGCCTGGAATAACATATCCGGCGCAAAGTGCGACGCGAAGGCAAAGGGCAACCCAAGCTGTGCCGCCAGCTGTGCGCTGTACAGACTGGAGCCTAACAGCCACACCGGGATCTGCTCTCCGTAGCCGGGAACCGGGCGCACGTGCGGATTGGGATCGCGGGCATCAAACCAGTCCACCAGTTCGGCGACATCGCGCGGGAAGTTATCAACATCCCCGCCCATATGGCGGCGGAGCGCCATCATCGTCCGCTGGTCGCTGCCCGGCGCACGGCCAAGCCCCAGGTCAATACGTCCTGGATACAAGGTATTGAGCGTACCGAACTGTTCGGCGATCACCAGCGGTGAATGGTTGGGTAACATCACGCCACCGGATCCCAGATGCAGCGTCGTGGTATTCGCCGCCAGATAGCCGATAAGCACCGATGTTGCGGCGCTGGCAATGCCAACCATGTTGTGATGTTCCGCCAGCCAATAGCGATGATAGCCGCGTTTTTCAGCCAGGCGAGCGAGATCCAGAGAGTGTGAGAAGGCCGTTTTGGCGCAAGAACCCTCGGGGATCGGTGCCAGATCGAGCACCGAGAACGGAATAGATTTGTCAGTCATAAAGGCTCACTTTGTTACAGCATCGTCATCAGATTGAAGGTCTTCTTCCAGCCTGGCGCATTCAGCGAGCGCCAGCCAGAAAAGCTGCAGCTTTCATACTGCATGAAAAGACGAAGCATGCTGTTAACAAAGCGAGCTATTTTCAGGACTGCAGTTCCAGCCCGGCCAGTCGTTTCCAGTAACCGTTGCAGTCACTGTTGGCGATCAGCGGCAGCGGCGAGGCGCCGTTTTCATTGGCGCGGAAGGCATCGAGCATAGCAAAGGTATCGTTACCCAGCGGTGACAGGCGCACCATATCGACCAGCCCCTGCATCGACGCCAGTTCGTTGCCGAGGTTATAGACATAGCCGCTCATGGTCTGAATACCGTTCAGGACAAACACCTGCTGATTTTCCTGGGACAGCACGCTGCGCCCGTTCGGGTACTTGATGCAGCAGGTCTCACATTCATCTTTCGGGCGATCTTCGGAACGTGCGGTAAAGCAGCGAGCGGAATAGGCCAACGGCAGGTGGCCGTAGCTCAGGACTTCCACTTCGAACTGGTCGCGGAGACCGAGCTCTTCGCACTGGGCGAGCAGGTTCACCAGCCAGTCGCGAGACAGCTCAACCGGCATGCACCAGCGTATCATTCCTTGTTTACGCAGCAGACGCAGGGTGACGGCGTTATAGCAGTTGAGCGCATGTCCGGCGACGAAAGGCAGTTTGCGCTCTGCGCACATATTGACGACGCCAAGGTCGCTGGCTTCGATCAGAAATTCACCGTTATCGACATAGCGCTTCAGCTCGTTGAGTTCGGAAGAGGCCTGCACCAGCGCAAGCGTGGAGAGCACCACCTGCTTACCGCTGCCCGCCAGCGCTTTCGCCATCTCCAGCCAGTCGCCCACTTTGGTGGCGCGGCGTTTGCTGCATACGGCTTCGCCCAGATAGATCGTATCAGCACTGGATCGTGCGGCCTGCTGGTAAAAATCTTCCAGCGTCTCTTTCGGCCAGTAGTAAAGCACCGGCCCTAATGAATATTTCATTACTTTTCTCACTGCCATTTACGGTGGTAGGCGCCAAGGGTGGTTTGTGTCCCTTCGGACATGGCACCGAGCGTCTCCATCCATGCGGATTGCGGAATAAAGTTTTGCGGATCGGCTTTGCAGCGATCGATCGCCTGGCGCCATACTTTCGCCACCTGGGTGACGTAGGCGGGGCTGCGCTGGCGACCTTCAATTTTCACCGACGCAATATTTGCCGCCATCAGTTCCGGCAGGAGCTCCAGCGTATTCAGGCTGGTTGGCTCTTCCAGCGCATGATAGCGCTCGCCATCTACCAGATAGCGACCCTTGCACAGCGTCGGGTAACCCGCATTTTCACCATCCTGATAGCGATCGATCAGCACTTCGTTGAGGCGTGACTCGAGACCCTGCGGCGTTTGTTGCCAGCGGACAAAGCGCGCAGGTGAACAGGCGCCGACGGTATTCGGCGATTCGCCGGTCAGGTAAGAAGAGAGGTAGCAGCGGCCTTCTGCCATGATGCACAGGCTGCCGAAGGCGAAGACCTCCAGCGGAACCGGCGTCGTGCGGGCGAGCTGTTTTACCTGATGAATCGACAGCACGCGCGGTAGCACAACGCGGGCGACATCGAAATTGCGATGATAGAAACGCACCGCCTCTTCGTTGGTTGCCGACGCCTGTACCGAAACGTGGCGTTCAATATGCGGATAACGCTCTGCGGCGTATTCCAGCATGGCGATATCGGCAAGGATTAAGGCATCCGCGCCCAGCTGTGCCGCCATGTCTACCGCACGCTGCCAGCGGGCATAACCGTCAGGATGTGCAAAGGTGTTGATCGCTATATGCAGCTTACGACGGTGCTGATGCACAAAGCTAACGGCCTCCTGCAGTTTCTTTTCGGTGAAATTAAGGCCGGCAAAGTGGCGGGCGTTGGTGTCATCTTTCAGCCCGATATAGACGGCGTCGGCACCGTTTTCGATGGCCGCCTTAAGTGCCGGAAGGTTGCCGGCTGGGCAGAGCAGCTCCATAATTTTTCCTGAAAAATGCGGCCCGTAGGGACGCTGATAGGGTTAATGAGCAGGGATTTTAGTTAACCTTCTGGTGACAATTTTTGATTTGAGGCAGTTAAAAGCGTATTGGCGGCGCCAATAATTGGTACCCGTTGTGGTGATTTTGTTGATTTACGCCGCTATGTCGTTTATTTGATATGGCACAATAGCGGAACTATTGCTTTCATGGAGTAAGGCTTGTGTTGGATAAATTGCGTTCCCGGCTGGTCCACTTTGGCCCGTCTTTGATGAGCGTGCCGGTTAAGCTGGCGCCTTTTGCCCTCAAGCGCCAGGTGCTGGAGCAGGTATTAAGCTGGCAGTTTCGTCAGGCTCTGGAAGAGGGCGAACTGGATTTTCTCGAAGGCCGCTGGTTAAGTATTAATGTGCGTGATATCGGTTTGCTGTGGTATACCTCGGTGAGCGAAGGGCGTCTGGTGGTCAGCGCTACGGCCGAAGCGGATGTGAGCTTCAGCGCCGATGCCAGCGATCTGCTGATGATCGCCGCGCGTAAACAGGATCCGGATACATTGTTCTTCCAGCGTCGGCTGGTCATCGAAGGTGATACTGAGCTGGGGCTGTATGTAAAAAACCTGATGGATGCCATTGAGCTGGAGCAGATGCCAAAAGCGCTGCGCGTGATGCTGCTGCAGCTGGCTGACTTTGTTGAAGCGGGGCTGAACGGCCCGCGGAAACCTGAACAGACATCGGTAGGTGAGGCATGCTGATTCGAGTTGAAATTGGGATTGATGCACCGGGAATCGACGCGTTACTGCGCCGTACGTTTGGCAGCGATGCCGAAGCGCAGCTGGTGCACGATTTACGTGAAGACGGCCTGATCACGCTGGGCGTGGTGGCGACAGATGATGAAGGGCAGGTTATTGGCTATGTCGCCTTCAGCCCGGTCTCCGTTGAAGGCGAAGAGCTGCAGTGGGTCGGACTGGCGCCGCTGGCGGTAGATGAAAACTATCGCGGCCAGGGAATCGGCAGCCAGCTGGTCTACGAAGGGCTGGATTCATTGAATGAGTTTAGCTATGCCGCAGTGGTGACGCTGGGCGAGCCGGCCTTCTACGGCCGCCTCGGCTTTGAGCCGGCTGCCCGCTTCGATCTGCGTTGCCGCTGGCCGGATACCGGCGAGGCGTTCCAGGTGCGCCCGTTGGCCGATGACGCGCTGGAAGGGGTGCATGGGCTGGTAGAGTACTGCGATCGCTTTAACCGCCTCTGAGGCTCTCCAGCAGAGTCTCAAAAGAACCATCTCCGGCAACGAGGCGCTCTTTCTGGCGCTTCGTTAGCTGCTTGATGCGATACTCCAGTCGTAGCGCAAGTGAGTGTTCACCAACTTCCTGGCTGAACGCCAGCTGCAGTTCGCCTTTTCCGCGCAATGCTTTTGCTCCCTTGCCATCCTGATGCTGACAAAAACGGCGTGCAACATCGGTAGTGATCCCGGTGTAAAGGCGATTATCGGCGGTACGTATCAGATAGAGAAACCAGCGCACGGTAGAAAGATCGGTATGTTAAGGTAGTTGCACCATAACATACCGGAGGGTAAAGATGGATACGCTTGCTGCTATCAGCCGCTGGCTTGGCAAACAGCATGTGATTAGCTGGTGCGTTGCCAGCGACGGAGAGCTGTGGTGCGCCAATGCGTTCTATGTGTATGACTCGCAAAACGTCGCCTTCTATCTCCTGAGTGATGACAGTACCCGCCACGGGCAGATGACCGGCCTGCGCGCAAAGGTCGCCGGCACCGTCAATGGCCAGCCGAAAACCGTTGCCCGTATTCGCGGCGTCCAGTTCAAAGGTGAAATTCGTCGTCTTTCAGGTCACGAGGAAGAGACGATGCGCGCGCGGTACGTCAGCCGCTTTCCGATCGCCAGGATGCTGCGTGCGCCGGTCTGGGAAATCCGCCCGGATGAGCTCAAATTCACCGATAACACGCTGGGGTTTGGCACCAAGTTACACTGGCTACGTCACCCGGATAGCGAGTGAAAGCCCGCACGGGCGTGCAGAGTCTCACATTTCCCGCATACTCTTGTTACCGCGGCATCCGCCGCTGAAGGGCTGATTTTTCAGGGGGCATAATGAGTCAGGTGCTAATAACAGGGGCTACCGGATTAGTTGGTGAGCACTTACTTCGAATGCTGATCGAGGCGCCGGACATTGCGGCGATAACCGCAGCGACCCGCCGCCCGCTGGCGGACGCAGAGGGAGTGCTAAATCCTCACGCGCCTGAGCTGAGCGATGCGCTGGCGCAGGTTGTTGACCCTGTTGATATCGTGTTTTGCTGTCTCGGGACCACGCTGCGAGACGCGGGCAGCAAAGCCGCCTTCATTCAGGCTGACTACCAGCTGGTGGTGGATACGGCGCTCACCGGGCTCCGGCTGGGCGCGAAGCACATGCTGGTGGTCAGCGCGATGGGGGCCAATCCGCATTCGATGTTCTTCTACAACCGCGTTAAAGGCGAAATGGAAGAGGCGCTGCGTGCGCAGCCGTGGACGCGTCTGACGATTTTGCGCCCGTCGATGCTGCTGGGCGATCGAGAGCAAAAAAGGGCAAATGAAGCGGTGCTGGCGCCATTATTCCGATTGCTGCCGGGAAACTGGAAATCTATCCATGCCCATGAGGTGGCGCAAGCGATGCTGAGCGAAGCGCTGACCCCTGGCCGGGAAGGCGTGACGATTCTGCCATCGGCAAAACTGCGTGAAATTGCGGCCAGCGAAGCGTAGTATTCTGCGCTTCACATCATATCACCACATCTTTCCTGGGGAATGCTATGGCTGGTCAGTCTTCATCTCAGGCGGCGTCACCGTTTCAATGGTGGAAGCCCGCACTCTTTTTTCTCGTTGTTATCGTTGGCCTGTGGTTCGTCAAATGGCAGCCTTACTATGGCAAGGCGTTTACGGCCGCAGAAACGCACAGTATCGGTAAATCGATCCTGGCTCAGGCCGACGCCAACCCGCTAAAAGCGGCATGGGACTACGCGGTGGTCTACTTCCTGGCGGTGTGGAAAGCGGCGGTGCTGGGCGTCCTGCTCGGTTCGCTGATTCAGGTGCTGATCCCGCGCGACTGGCTGCTGCGTACGCTGGGCCAATCGCGATTTCGCGGTACGCTCTCAGGGGTGCTGTTTTCTCTGCCTGGTATGATGTGTACTTGCTGCGCCGCACCGGTTGCGGCGGGGATGCGTAAGCAGCAGGTATCGATGGGCGGCGCGCTGGCGTTCTGGATGGGCAACCCGCTGCTGAATCCGGCAACGCTGGTGTTTATGGGCTTTGTGCTGGGCTGGCAGTTTGCGTTGATTCGCCTGGCTGCCGGGCTGGCAACGGTGTTGATCGTGGCGACGCTGGTGCAAAAATGGGTCAAAGAGGCGGCAACGCAACCGTCAGATCTTCCGGCTGTCGATGGTACCGCACAGGGGCCTTTTTTCACCCGCTGGCTGAGCGCACTCTGGACCCTGTTCTGGAATACTATCCCGGTCTATATTCTGGCGGTCCTGGTGCTGGGGGCGGCACGTGTCTGGCTGTTCCCGCATGCCGATGGCGTGGTGGGGAATACCCTGTTCTGGGTGGTGGCGATGGCGATAGCCGGCTGTCTGTTTGTCATCCCTACCGCGGCGGAGATCCCTATCGTCCAAACCATGATGCTGGCGGGAATGGGGTTTGCCCCGGCGCTGGCGCTGCTCATCACGCTGCCTGCGGTCAGCGTGCCGTCGTTGATTATGTTGCGTAAGGCTTTTCCGGCGAAAGCGCTGTGGCTGACCGGTGGGCTGGTGGCCCTATGCGGCGCGGTGGTTGGCGGACTGGCGTTACTCTGAGGAAATCCCGGGCTGCGGCTAACGCCTTGCCCGGTTCGTCACCCGGCTCAGCATTGCGCGAGCCGGGACTATTTGGGGGACTTACTTGATATAGGTAAAGGCGGTGGTCACACGCGATACGCCGCTTACCCGACTGGCGATATCTGCCGCCGCACGACCTTCACGCTCCGTGACCAGACCCATCAGGAACACTTCGCCATTCTCGGTCGTTACTTTAACGTTTGACGATTTGACCTGATCGGTGCCCAGCAGCTGAGAGCGCACTTTGGTCGTAATCCAGGTATCGGAAGAGGCGGTACCTAAACCAATCGGCTGGCCCTGACGCACTTCGTTAAAGACTTCCGTTGTGCCTTCGACGCCCATGGCGATTTGTTTCGCGCGCGCGGAGAGATCCGCCACCGGAGACTGACCGGTCAGCAGGACTTTGCCCTGATAGGCGGTAACGTTAATCCGCGCCTGTTTCTTAATTTGCTCGTCTTTCGACAGCGCGCTGTTGACGCGCAGTTCCAGCGTACTGTCATCAACCTGAGTACCGACCGTACGCGGGTCCGTGGCGGCTTTGGTGCCGACAGCTGCCGTTCCGACTACCGCTGCGGCAACGCATCCTTGTAGCAGTAGCGCAGAAAGAATGATGGCGAGGGGCGAGAGAGCCTTCATGTGTTCTCCTTAATCGTCCTGGTGTGGAAAAAGCGTGTTATCAATCAAATCGCACAGGCAGTTAACGGTGAGCATATGCATTTCCTGAATTCGCGCGCTGCGATGAGACGGAATGCGGATTTCGACATCCTGCTGGCCCAGCAGACCAGCCAGCTCACCGCCGTCGTAGCCGGTGAGTGCGACGATGGTCATATCGCGGGTGACGGCAGCTTCAACGGCTTTCACGATGTCCCGACTATTGCCGCGCGTGGAAATGGCCAGCAGAACATCACCTGCGTGGCCTAACGCGCGAACCTGCTTGGCGTAGATTTCGTCATGCAGGCGATCGTTGGCAATTGCGGTTAAGACCACATTATCGGTATTTAGTGCAATGGCGGGTAAACCAGGACGCTCTGTTTCAAAACGATTAATCATGCTGGCAGCAAAATGCTGTGCGTTGGCGGCAGAGGTGCCATTGCCACAACAGAGGATTTTGTTGCCATTGAGCAGCGACTGTACCAGGGTCAAGGCCGCACGGGAGATGGCATCCGGGAGAGCTTCCGCTGCTGCAATTTGGGTTTGAATGCTTTCAGTAAAGCAGGCTTTAATTCTATCGAGCACGGGATCCCTTAATTCATTTACGCTATTCGCCAAAGGCGTTTCTCAGCCATTGGATGTCGTTTCCGGTGAAGGCTACCACATCGAAACGGCAATCCACAGTGTCAAAGCTCCCATTCTGCCGGGAGAGCCACAGGCGAGCAGCCTGGAGGAGTCTTTGTTGTTTTTTTTGCGTGACGCTGGAGGCGGCATCCCCGTAGCTTGCGCTGCGCCGATAGCGCACTTCCACAAAAACGGTTACCGCGCCATCGCGCATGATGAGGTCAATCTCACCGCCCCGCTCGCGGGCGTTGGCGGCGATAAAATGCAGCCCCCGGCTTTCCAGCCACCGGCGAGCCTGGTTTTCCCAGGCATCTCCGGTCTGTTTGGTTAGTTGGCTGCGACGATCTGTCCGTGTTGGTACTTGAGCCATGACAATTTCCTGTTGATCACGCAGTCCTGCGTGGCCGTCAGATCGCCGGTGTTACCGTTCAGCTCGAAGCCCGGCGTCTGGCGCATCTGGGCGAAATGGTTAGCCAGAGACCAGGCATCCGCGCCCATTGCATACAGGCGAGCCAGTGAGTAATCGTTGCGCACGGCGGAGAGCGCCTGCTGCATCAGCGCCGGGTTGCTGCCGGCCAGCATCGGGATCTCACTATACTGCAAACCTTCCATCTCCAGGCGGAAATCCGGACCGGCAGTGCCCTGGGCGCTACGAGAGCTGGCGTACAGGGTGACATTGCTCTGGCTGCCGTTGCGCAGGGCGATCATCGGTTTGATATAGGCAATCTGTTCCGGCGTCGCCAGGATCCAGGCGGCGTCGACGCCACCGCTACTGCTGACCGGGACATCTTCCGGGTTGCCGAGGCTGCTGTCAGACGCTGACGGCAGCGTAGAAACGGGCGTACCGCTCAGAGAGATACCGCTGTTGACGCTGGATTTCAGCTCAGAAGCGGAACCAAAGCGCTGCTGCAGGACGGTTCCGCCACCCAGTTTTAACCACTCGTTGGCGAAGGCGTTCACCACGCGATCGCCGAGCGCGCCGCGAGGCGCCAGCAGCAGCGGCGTTTGTTTGCCCTGATCGTGAATATGGCGCGCCGCGTCACGGGCCTCATCTTCCGGGGAGAGGGCGAAATAGCAAATATTGGCGCGATTTTCGACTTTCTCCGGCTGGTTCAGCGCCAGTACGTTGAGCGAGGTATTGCTCTTGATGACATCCTCGACGTTATCTTTGAGCAGCGGGCCGACGACGAGGGTGGCGCCATCCTGCTGTACCTGCGCGAGCAGCTGACTCATTGGTTGCGTGGTGGTGTCGTAAATTTTCAGTTCAGCCGAAGGGTTGGCCGGGGTGGTGGCAACCGGCTGGGTCTGCGGTGCGCTGACCGCAGGTTGCGCGGTTGTGGCGGTGGCGTCGCTGGTGGCTGACTGCTCCGGCACCGCGGCAGCCTGAGTGGCGGTCGGCGCAGTGACCGGAGCCGGCGCCCGATCGGCCTCTGGCGCCTGTACAGGGACCGGCGCGGTATTGGTTGAGGTCAGGTCACCCACTTCGGCCTGTGAAGGGCTCACGACGTCGCTGCTGGCGACACTGGCGGCCTGCGCAACCTGGGCAGGAACGGCGTTTCCGGTGACGGTCGGCGCGCCATTTTTCGCCGCTTCAAAACCCTGCTGGATGGTACGACCGAAGACGGCGGCCTGGCCGTTGAGCGGCAGCAGGAGGGCGATCTTATTGGTTGAGGCCGGTTTATAATTTTGCATATTCACCAGCGCCGTTGGCAGCATTTTCGCGCCAGGGTTCTGCGGATAGCGGGTTTGCCAGTCTTTCACGCCGGCTTTGAGCAGGGTGGGATCGTTACGGTTGTCAAACCACATGCGTTGCAGATCCAGCCATCCCTGCAGGACGTTCTCATCGGCATTGATGATCAGCGCGTTAGCCTGATCCTGGGTCATTGAGGTGAGCGCTTTCCAGGTCGCGTCGATATTCTGCTGCTGTTGTTTCGGCTGACTCAGCAGCGGCTGCTGGGCGATCAGGGCACGTAGCAGCGTAATTGACGGACGGCCCTGGCTGGCATCAATCTGCGCCTGCCAGTATCGCGGCTGCTGATTCGTCTCGAAGCTTGCCGGATCGAGCTTGCTCAGCAGCGCCTGAGCGCCCTGGAAATCGTTCTGTGCCAGCTTCACTTCGACGGCCAGCAGAGATTGCTCGCGGGCCTGGGTACCGTTGAGATTAGAGGGCAGCTGGTTGAACAGGTCGATGGCCTGCTGCTTTTTGCCTTCCTGTAACAGTGCACGAATGGCGAGTAATTGCCAGTTGGTCTTGCTATCATTCGAGCTTTGCTGCATTTGCTGTAGGTAGTAACTGGAATCTGCCTGTGCCGTACCCTGTAAAAACGCCGTGCTTTGATCCGGGGTATGGGTGCCGCAGCCAGCGAAGATCAAAGCAGCCAGCAGTACGGGCAGACAACGCGCGGGTTTAGAACGAAGAAATGTTGACGGTACCATATGTATCCAGTGATATTTTTTTGGCTCAATGCTCAATATTAATTCGGCAATACGGACGAGACAATGAAACAACACGAATCAGCAGATAATTCTCAGGGGCAGCTCTATATTGTGCCCACTCCGATCGGAAATCTGTCTGATATCACGCAGCGTGCCCTGGAAGTATTACAAGCCGTTGATTTAGTTGCCGCGGAAGATACCCGCCACACCGGTTTGCTGCTCCAGCATTTTGCGATTAACGCCCGTTTATTTGCGCTGCACGACCATAATGAACAGCAAAAAGCTGAAACACTTCTGGCGAAATTAAAAGACGGGCAGAACATTGCGCTGGTGTCTGACGCCGGGACTCCGCTGATCAACGATCCGGGCTATCACCTGGTACGGGCTTGTCGCGAGGCCAATATCCGCGTGGTGCCGCTTCCGGGCCCCTGTGCCGCCATTGCTGCGCTCAGCGCGGCAGGCCTGCCTTCCGATCGTTTCTGCTACGAAGGATTCCTGCCGGCAAAATCAAAAGGACGTCGCGATACGCTGAAGGCGCTGGAAGAAGAGCCGCGTACGCTGATCTTTTACGAATCAACTCACCGTTTACTGGAAAGCCTGGAAGATATCTGCACGGTGCTGGGAGAGTCCCGCTACGTGGTGCTGGCGCGTGAGCTGACCAAAACCTGGGAATCCATTCACGGCGCGCCAATTGGCGAACTGCTGGCGTGGGTGAAAGAGGATGAGAACCGGCGTAAAGGCGAGATGGTACTGATCGTCGAAGGGTTTAAAGCGCAGGAAGAAGCCCTGCCCGCAGACGCGCTGCGTACGCTGGCTCTGCTGCAGGCGGAGCTACCGCTGAAAAAAGCCGCTGCGCTGGCCGCGGAAATTCACGGCGTGAAGAAAAATGCGCTGTATAAATATGCGCTGGAGCAGCAGGGATAAGAGACAGGCCCGGGAACCCCGGGCCATTTATCTTATTTGATCGGCGTGGCTTCAAAAACCAGCGTTTGTAGCGGCTGTAGCGTAATAACCACGGCGTCCTGATAATGCTCCGGAACCGTTGGGTTATTGCCGTAGCGAGCGGTCAGAGTAAACCGGGTTGCTTCGCCCTGAGGAATTTCAAACTCTTTTTTCAGATTCAGGTAGTAACTTTGCGGTTTATCGGAAGGGTTACGCAGTCCCAGTATCGCCTTGTCTTTGCTCCAGGAGGCCCAGCCATACACCTCAAGCGCCGTCGGATCGCCGCCGACCCAGTGTGTATCCACCAGCACGTGGGCATTTTCACGCGACCATTTTGCGGCCTCTGCCAGAACGTCCCACTTGGCTTTGTTCAACATGGACGGCGTGATGTACAGCTCCTGTAGCTGGGTCCCCGTCGCGAAATAGCTCCACACCTGATCGGCAAAATCGCCGTCGCTCTGCACTTTCTCCAGTCCATAATAGGCATTCTCTGCACTGACAATACCATGATACATCAAGGAATTAAGTGGGAATAATGGCCCCTTTCTTACGATTGAGCGCCAGGTTTCCGCGTCGCGATAGGTCATCCACTGCTGTACCGGCGTTCCGGGACCGTACAGATTGATATCATCGCCCTGACGCCAGATCGAATCAGCGTAGAACAGCCATGACGGGCTGGCATCGGTGCCGGTCGTCAGGTTGATAAACAGGTTCGGGTTTGCGCTACGCATGTTGTGTAGCAGGGCGATAGAGGCATCAAAATCGGAAGCAAACGGGCTACCCTCAATATGTGAGTTGGCATTGCCCATGCCGTCCAGTTTGAAGGAGGTGATGTGTTCGTTCTTAATCAGGCTGGCGATCTGTTCATTGAAATTCTTGAAATAGCGAGGCCCTGAGAGCGCAAATTTACCGTCGACCGTTTCAAAACCATACTCTTTGGCATGAGAGACGCGAATATCGCGCGGTTTATTGTAGCCGCCCCACGGTGAGAGCCATAAACCGACGGAACTATGCAGGCTGTCCGCTTTCTCCCTGACCTTGCCGAAACCCTGACTGAATGCCGGGCCAAATAACCATCTGCCGGTACGATCGTCCCAGCCATCATCCAGCAGGAAAGCATCGAGAGGTACGCCGCGGCCGGTAATAAACGCCTTATTCCATTCATCCATACGCCCCAGCACGTCCTGCTCGGTGTAGGTGGTAAAGAAGCCGATGTCCATCCAGCTATTGTAGTGGAGGTAGGGTTTATAAGGGCGCGGGCGAACGGCATCGATAAACTGGTTAACACTGCGGCGCAGCTGGCTGGTTTCCGCCACGGTGCCAAACCAGGTGGTATAGCTCACCGGTGTTTCTGGCTGGACGGGCGTTTTCAGTTCGACGTTGAGATTGGTGGTGCCTTCATAGGCATAAGTATTGACGACAGGCTTATTCGGCAACATGAAAAACGTGTCGGCAATAATCGGCGAACTGTTAATTGCGCCATCGACATAAGGGGCCTGCGCCTGTTTTTTGGTCGGGAAGAAGGTGATTTTCGCGACATTCTGCGCTTTGCCAACGGCGGCAATGGTGTAATCGATACTGGCGTACTTGCCTTTCAGCAGGTTCAGCGTCATGGTCACGTTGAAATCGGGATGGACGTACTCCACCACCAGCGTATTCTCTTTTTTCTCAACGTGGCTGATTTTAAAATCAGCCGTATGGATAACGGTCTCATCCGGTAGCGTCAGAAAGAATGGCTCCTGAGGCGACAGCTGATGGCCGGAATGCGTATCTTTAACCACCACAGCCGAACTGGCATCATCGAATGAGAAAGCCATATTGTCGTTATTCAGTGCATAGTTCGCCGCAAAGGCACTTTGTGAAATAAACAGGGCGAGCAACGAAACATTGAGCGCTTTTTTCATGGGGCAGAGGTCCTTTGTTTTCGTTTTATCAGCGTTCGTCAGCGTTATCCTGTCGTGAATAACGCTGTGGGACAGAGGCGTATCATGACCGCCTGCGAAAGCGATCAGGCTTCAGCGGGGAGCAGTAGACGGCTGGCTGAGCCGCAGACGGTGATTTTGTGTCTGACCACCTCTTTCATGGCATCCATACCGACGCGCATGTAGTAGCGAGGATCGTTACCCTGCGGATTTTCGGCGAACCATTTTTTGACCGCCGCGGCGAAGGCGATTTTTAGCTCGGTGGCGACGTTGACTTTACATACCCCCAGTTCGATGGTGCGGCGAACGTAATCGTCAGGTACGTCGCTTGCGCCGTGCAGCACCAGCGGTACGTCCACGACCTCGCGGATTTCCGCCAGACGCTGGAAGTCAATTTTTGGCGTTTTGCTGTAGAGCCCGTGGGCGGTGCCGATTGCTACCGCAAGACTGTCGACTCCGGTCAATTCAACAAAACGCTTTGCCTCCTGCGGATCGGTCAGAAAAGCGCTTTCAGCATCAACGCTCATATCATCTTCCACGCCGCCCAGGCGTCCGAGTTCTGCTTCGACGCTGCAATCACGGGCATGGCAAAAATCCACGACCGATTTCACCAGCCGGACATTCTCTGCAAACGGGAAATGGCTACCATCGATCATGGCGCTACGAACGCCGGCATTTACTTTACGGGTAATATCTTCCAGCGATTCGTGATGATCGAGATGCAGCGCCAGCGGCATGTCGTAGGTAGTGGAGTAAGCGCTGCATAGCGCATAGATCTCCTCCAGCGCGATGTGCTTAAACGTGCCCGGCGTTCCTGCGAGGATCACCGGCGATCGCATTTCACTGCAGACTTCAAGGATCGCCTGGATCGTCTCGGCGTTATGAATGTTGAATGCCGGTACCGCATAGCCTTTTGCCTGGGCATCCAGCAGGAGATATTTCGTCGAAATAATACTCATGATGCGTTCCTCTCAAGCATTCCAGGGGTGAATGACAACACCTTGCACCACGCGGTTAACCGTACCGCTGGCGGAAGGGGTATCCGGGGTATTACCAACGCGGATAGATTGTGCGAGCGCAAACGTCTGGGCATACATCAGGAAGCAGAACGCCTGCTCGACATCGCTAAAGGTGCGGGAAGAAGACGGTAACAGGATGTGTGGGCCGGCTTCGACGGCGGCGTCGCTTTCGGCCGCTATTGCTACCACGCGCATGGCCTGGTTGTCGCGACGCAGCTCGGCCAGTAGATCGAGATCGTACTGGCGGGTATAGGGATGGCTGGACACCATCACCACCACCAGCGTTTCATTATCCACCAGCGATTTAGGTCCGTGGCGAAAGCCGACAGGGGAGTCATAAAACGCCGCCAGCTTACCGGCGGTCAGCTCCAGGACCTTGAGGGCCGATTCACGAGCCGCGCCCTGTAATCCGCCGCTGCCAAGATAGACGATCCGTTTCCACGGCTCATAACCAAACACCCCATCGCTAAAATCACCCAGCGACGTGAGGATCGTTTGGCAACGATCCGCTACGTCACGGAAGGTTTTGCTGTTGATCGTCTCCGGCGCGAATACCGCAAGGCAGCTTGCCATCATGGTGGTGATACTGCTGGTCATTGCGAAGCCGCGGTCATGTGTTTCTGCCGGCATCAATAGCGCAAAGGCGTTATCGCGGTTCACCGCATTTTGGTACAGGCTGCCGGCTTCATTACAGGTAATCGACAGGTGGTAGCATTCCGGTACGAACTGATTGGCCAGCTCAACGGCGGCGACGCTCTCCGGGCTATTGCCGGAGCGGGCAAAGGAGACCAGCAGCAGCGGATGTGCGGCGTTAAAATAGTCCATGGGGTTGGTGACCAGGTCCGTCGTTGGGATCGCGCTGATATTTTTTCCGCTCTGGCGCGACAGCCAGGGCGCGATGATCTCGCCGATAAAGGCGGAGGTGCCAGCACCAGTCAGGACAATCCGCAGATCGTTTTTGCGCAGCAGCGGGGCGAGGAAGCTGTCGATCGTTGCACGATTATTGTCGATGTTGTTGAGTGAGCGAAGCCAGCAGGAGGGCTGTTGACGAATCTCTGCTTCAGTCCAGGTGCCAGTCGAGGCAAAGGCGGCGGTATAGGTTTCAGGCATAACTCAGTCCTTAGTCGTGTGAATTCCACATCAGACGCTGGCAAAAATGTCGCTATCTTTCGTTTCGTTTCACTTATTCATGTAATCAGTTAGATAAAATCTATAGGAAAGAAATCGAAAGTTCAATGGAAGAAATTAGAAATAAAACGAAAACTGTGATCTTTGAAGTTATGATGTTTTTATGTGACTGATAAACAATAAATTATGTGTTTTTATTGTCAGACTGGCGTTATTTCAGAAAGAAAGGAAAAGGCCTTTCGGTACAACGCCGAAGGCCAATGTGATACATAACGAAAGGATTAAAGGGAGAGCGCCTGTCCCTGAATCCAGATTTTTTGCAGCTGCAGGCTGTCATCCAGCGCAATAACGTTGGCGTATTTTCCCGCCCGCAGCGATCCCAGCCGATCGTCGATACCCAACAGACGAGCAGGGTGGAGCGATGCCATATGAATGGCCTGTTCTGGCGTGGCGCCTGCTTGTTCAACCATGTTGCGAACGGCGGCATCAAGAGAGAGCGTGCTGCCCGCGAGGCCACCGGAAGCGGTACGTACGATGCCCTTACGCATTTCTACCTCTTCGCCGCACAACGAATAGTGGCCATCCGGCATGCCGGCTGCCTGCATCGCATCGGTGATCAGGACCAGCCTCTCTCTGGCACAGCTGCAACACAGCTGCATGGCGGCAGGATGGACATGATGACCATCGGCGATAAGTTCCAGCCATGCATGCCGGGTGGTTAACCCGGCACCGACCATGCCAGGCTCCCGATGATGTAATCCGCTCATGCCGTTGTAGCAATGCACCAGCCCGTCAGCGCCTGCGGTAAACGCCGCTCGGGTCTGTGCATAGGTGGCAGCGCTATGGCCCAGCATGACGCGGATACCCTGCTGTTTAAGATGGCGAATAGCCCGTATGGCATCCGGTTTTTCCGGTGCCAGGGCCACGACCCGCAGCGTTTGCCGGGAGCGAGCAATCAACGTATCCAGCTCGGCGATATCCAGTTCACGGAACAACTCGGGTGGATGGGCGCCTTTATTTTCTGGCGTAAAGTAGGGGCCTTCAAGATAGCTCCCCAATACCAGGGCGCCGGGGCCGCCGGAAAGCGTGCGCCGGGCGATACGTTCCAGCGCACCGTGGATGGCCTGCAACGGCGCGGTGACGGTAGTCGGGAGCCAGGCCCCCACTCCCTCGCGAGTTTTATACATCGCCAGCCTGTCGAGTGCTTCCGGTGCCTCGTCCATCACATCAATACCCGCGCCGCCGTGGACATGCGTATCGATGTAGGCCGGGCAAAGCAGATCGGCATCGCGCGCGGTGACGCCAACCGGAACGGGCTCGATGGCGGTGATAACGCCCGCTTCCATCCGAAGCTGATGATCGGCAAGCCAGCCCTGCTCGGTTAGCAAGCGTCTGGCACGCAGAATTTGCGTCATATTCCTTCCTCAACCGGTTTTTCTTCGCGACAGCGCGCCAGTTCATCGACCAGGCTGGTTAACCCGCGATGCCCGCATTCCAGCGCCTGCAGGCGAAACGCCTCGCTGTTCAGCCCCTCGCGTTCCAGCACCATTTCAAGCAGTAGCTGCAAATTCGTGCCGGTAATCACCTCGCGCCCGGTTTTTTGCATTGCCAGCGTCGAGGCTACGCGAAAGGGGGTTCCCCCCAGGAGATCGGTCAGAAAAACGATATCGTCCTGAGCATCCAGTGCGTTGACTGCCTGCTCAAGCTGCGCAGTCAGCAGGGCCGTGGTTGAGGTTTCTGGAAAGTCGATGGCAATAAACTGCGATTGTTCACCCAGAATTTGTTTCATCGCCATTTCCATACCGCTGGCAAAGCCGCCATGCCCCGTCAAAATAATGCCTAACATCGGATACCTCTTTGTTTTTACAGGAAGTGGCAGAATTTACCCACAACGCCCAGCACAACGGTGAGCGCGATGAGGCGCAACGGACTCCAGCCGCGACGCACCAGCCAGAACATGGTCAGGGTATAAACCAGTGGAAGAAACGCCGGCATCAGTTTATCGATGACATCGGTTTGCAGTTTCACCACCGCATCACCCGCGGTGATCTCCAGCGTAGTGCTGAGACGGACATAGGTGGCCACCAGCGCGCCAATGACCGTCATGCCAACAATAGACGCCGCGTGTCCGACTTTTTTGGTATTGGCTTTAATCAAAGGGATCGCCGCCACGCCCATACGATACGCGTAGTGTGCAAGACCAAAGCGCAATCCGAGATGTACCACGTTAAACAGCACAATAAACACCACCGCGCCGAGGATAGAGCCTTGTAGCGCGAGGCTGGCCCCAATCCCGCCGCAAATGGGCAGTAGCGTCAGCCAGAACATTGCATCGCCAATCCCGCCGAGCGGGGCACCCACGGCAATTTTGGTGCTCTGAATGCTGTTGACATCCTGCTTGGAACGTTCCATGGCGAGAATGATGCCGATAACAAAAGTCACCAGAAAAGGATGGGTGTTGAAGAACCCCATATGCCCTTTCATGGCTCGTGCCAGGTCGCGTTGGTTGGTATGGATCTTTTTCAACGCGGGCAGCAGACCGTACAGCCAGCCTGAAGCCTGCATACGTTCATAGTTGAAGGAGGCCTGTAAAAGCATGGACCGCCAGGCGACGCGGTTAATGTCTTTTTTCGTCAGCTCCGCACCGAGACTCTGGTCTTCGTAGACGTTTTCATTCACGCCGGAAAGCAACGTCTCTTCAGGAGCGGAGACGCCTGGCAGAGTGGTTTGATTAGATGCCATCTTCGAATTCCTCTTTCTGTGCCGCAGAAGCAGTCGGTTCAGGAGATTTACGCAGCAGGTCTATTAACGCCATTGCCAGCGCCGCGGCGGCAATGGCCAGCACCGGTAGCTTCAGCCAGGCAGCGGCGACAAAACCGATGATAAAATAGGGGATATAGACGTTTTTCATCATGATTTTCAGCAGAACAGCGAAGCCGATAGCAGGCATAATGCCGCCAGCCACGCCGAGACCGTCAATCAGGCGCTCAGGCAGAACATCAATGGCCGTTTTCGCATGTTCCGCGCCGAAATAGATCGGCAGAAAAGCACAGAGAAAATAGAAAATCCCCAACGCCAGCAGCGCCAGATAGTTAACCCGTTCAATACCGCGGGTATCAGCATTCGCTGCCATACGGTCGCAGCGAGACATCACCCCTGACATCACCGAGAACAGGAAGGTGATCCCCATTTGTACTGCGACGGCGAAGGGCACGGCGACACCGACGGCAACGTCAGGTTTCACGCCGGTAGTAATGGCAAAGGTGGTGCCGACGATGGTACCGATAATCACGTTTGGCGGCTGAGCGCCGGCCAGCGGTGCCAGCCCCATCCAGACCAGTTCCAGCGTACCGCCGGTTAAAATGCCGGTATGCAGATCGCCCAGAATCAGGCCAACCAGCGGGCCGAGCACCACCGGACGGTGCATATGTGTCAAACCATTGAACATATCCAGGCCCGCAATAAAGGCCAGAATGCCCAACGCAAATGCCTGCAACAGACTGATTTCCATTATGAATCCCTCAGAGTAGTTTAAAGAGATCCAAAGCGGGTTCTGTCGGAACGCCCTGAACAAAGCATTCCACCCCGGCGGCCTTCAGGCCGTTAAACGCCGCAATATCGTCAGCGTCTACAGAAACCGTTTTGGCAATGTGTTGTTTGCCATTGGCGTAGTGCATATTGCCTACGTTGATACGTGTGACGGGAACGCCGCCTTCGACCAGGCGTAAGAAATCTGCTGGCGTTTTGCAGACCAGTAGAATCTTTTGTCGATCGGCGGCGCGGTGGATATTGTCGATAACCTTTTGCAGTGACCAGAAGCGTACGGCGATCCCTTCTGCCAGGACCATTTCCATCAGGTTTTGCTGCACCGGGTCTTCAGCAACCTCATCATTGGCCACCAGTACCAGGTTTGCTCCCGCAAATCCGACCCACTGGACACCTACCTGACCGTGGATCAAACGTTCATCAATACGGCTTAAGACAATGTTTGGCATCGCGTTTTCCTCTTCGTTGTTATGCGTTATGGGACGTAACGCCCACACAGGCGGCGTGGTACTGCTGCAGTATGTCCTGAATGTGATCGAGGATGAGTTCTCGCGGCTCCGCCTTGAGATCGCCCTCGCGAACTTTGATGTACTGCAGCGGCATATACTGACTGAGGAGCGGCAGCGGGAGCGGCCAGTCCGCGAGATTACGCACCAGGCGGGCAAACGCCTCATCGATTTGCCGATCCGGCCAGTAGTAGCGCACGCGGTCTGAATAGCTATAGCCTCGCGCCAGACGTCGCGCATGACCATCGCCGTGATAGTGGTTTTGCCAGTATTCCGGGCGATCGAGCATCACGTTTTCCAGCACCTGACGCAGCCCGGAGCAGGCCTTCGCAGGCAGCAGCTCCTCCTCTATTGCCGCCAGTGAGAACAGCGCTTCACGCAGGGCGAAGGTGAGCGCCGGGCCAACCTTCAAAATAGCAAAGTGATCTTTAACCAGCTGCCGCAGCGCCTGCGGCGTCTGGTAATCGGTCGAGTGGGCTTCAAAGACCAGCGCGTCATAGTCTTCAACCATGGCGCTAAGCGCTTCGGCTCGCTGGGGTTGATAGTCGATAATATGCGTGTGATCGAATTCGACGCCAGGCTGGACCACTAATCCGATGATACGTGGCCAGATGTGGGTCAGCCCGCGTAGCTCAAAGGCATGTCGATGTGCTTCCAGCGTCGCACGCGCGGCATCAGGCGTCGTAATCTGTAGCTCGGTCAGGGTTTCATGAGCCCCGCCTGGGACGGGGACTTCGGTGCCGATGACGTAGACCAGGTCAGATTCACCGAAACGTTCACGGCAGGTCTCTTCCGCCACCGCGGCCAGGCGCGCGGCGCGTTCAGCGACGATGTCATCGGTTAACGGCAGCGGATCACCTTCGCAGGACATACTGCAATCGAGGTGGATCTTCTTAAAACCGGCGGCGACGTAGCTTTTTATTAAATCATCGGCATTCGCCATCGCCTGGGCGGCAGGCAGGGTTTGCCAGCGGTTGGGCCCAAGGTGATCGCCGCCGAGGATCAGCTGTGATTGGGGAAAATCGAGCGAGTCGGCGAGCTGGTGGACAAAACCGCGGAAATCGGCCGGCGTCATGCCGGTATAACCGCCGAACTGATCGACCTGATTGGATGTGGCTTCAATCAGTAACGGGGTTTGCTGCGCCCGGGCGTAACGAATGGCGGCCTCAAGTACCAGTGGATGGGCGGAACAGACGGCATAAATACCGTTGCCTCTACCTTGTTTATGCTGCGCCACCATTTTTGTCAGATGTTTCACTTTCCTCTCCATTTCGGATGGTAATGAGATTAATCTTTCGTTTTGTTTCATTTAATACTGCATCATGGTGATGTAAAAATAAAACGAAAGATAATGGTTTTCCGATCTGTTTCACAAAAGAAACATAATGAAAGGTTTCAGCGAGGGGCGTTGCGCTGCTCTCTGCCTTTATGGGGCTTGCATTCCGTTAAAAGAAAGGTGTTAATAGACCAAACGAAATGAAACGAAAGATTTGATGAAAGGAATACTTATGAGCGGTACCGACTCTTCTGCAGATAAGCGCATCAGCGGCACCAGTGAAAGGCGTGAGCAGATTATCCAGCGCTTACGGCAGCAGGGAAGCGTGCAGGTGAACGATCTTTCTCTTTTATACGGTGTCTCGACGGTGACGATTCGCAACGATCTGGCCTTCCTTGAAAAACAAGGAATTGCGGTTCGCGCTTACGGCGGCGCGCTGATCTGTGACGGGACAATGCCGGCTCCCGAACCGTCGGTGGAAGATAAAAGTTCGCTCAATACCGCGGTGAAGCGCAGCATCGCGCGGGCGGCGGTAGAACTGATTCAACCGGGGCATCGTATTATTCTCGATTCCGGGACCACCACCTATGAAATCGCCCGTCTGTTGCATCAACATACGGACATTATTGCGATGACCAATGGGATGAATGTGGCGAATGCGCTGCTGGATGCTGAAGGGGTGGAACTGTTAATGACCGGGGGACATCTGCGCCGTCAGTCGCAGTCGTTTTATGGCGATCAGGCCGAGCAGTCTTTACTGAATTACCACTTCGATATGCTTTTTCTCGGCGTCGACGCCATCGACCTCGATCGCGGTGTGAGTACCCACAATGAAGATGAAGCCCGCCTGAACCGGCGGATGTGTGAAGTGGCGGAACGCATTATCGTCGTCACCGATTCCACCAAATTTAATCGTTCGAGTCTGCATAAGATCATCGATACGCAACGCATTGATATGATTATTGTCGATGAAGGCATTCCGACGGAAAGTCTGGAAGGGCTGCGCAAGAGCGGGATTGATGTGCGACTGGTGAAGCGCCAGGACGCGGCATAGACCCCCTTCCCGAGGGGGAGAGGGTCTGCGGTCAGGCGGCTGGCACCGTGCCGCCCGAGGGGCAATCAGGTCACCGGCGCCGGGTTAAAGACCGCCAGCTGATTATACAGGCCCCACCGATCGGAGAAGGTTTTCTTACGGCCGCTGGCGACATCAAGAATAAACCCGAACAGCTTCTGGCCAACCTCTTCAATCGTCTCTTCGCCGGTGGCGATAGTCCCGGCGTTGATATCCATTAAGTCATACCAGCGGTTTGCCAGCTCGGTGCGGGTTGCCATCTTGATGACCGGCACGGCGACCAGACCATACGGCGTGCCGCGCCCGGTTGTAAACACCTGAACCGTAATCCCCGAAGCAACCTGCTGAGTGCCGCAGACAAAGTCGCTGGCCGGGGTAGCCGCAAAGATCAGGCCGCGTTTGGTTGGGCGCTGGCCTGGTGAGAGGACCTCGGCAATCGCGCTCTTGCCGGATTTGGCGATCGAACCCAGCGCCTTTTCCACTACGTTCGCCAGGCCGCCCTTTTTATTACCGGGGGAGGGATTGGCGCTGCGATCGGTTTGACCTGAATCGAGGTAGTTATCGTACCAGGCCATCTCTTCGAGCAGACGCTTACCCACTTCTTCGTTGATCGCCCGCGGCGTCAGCAGATGGATAGCATCGCGAACCTCAGTGACCTCAGAGAACATGACGGTGGCGCCGCAGCGGACCAGCAGATCGGAAGCGTAGCCCACTGCCGGATTGGCGGTCACGCCGGAAAAGGCATCGCTGCCGCCGCACTGCATGCCCACCACCAGCTCAGAGGCCGGACAGGTTTCACGCTGGCGGGCATTCAGTTTTGTCAGATGCCGTTCCGCTACCTGCAAAATATCGTCAACCATTGACTGGAACCCGACATGCTGTTCATCCTGCAGGCGGATGACACTGGCGCTGTCGACGGCGATGGGCTGAACATCTTCGGTGCCCTGGAGCAGGCGTTCCGGCTGGAGCTTTTCACAGCCGAGCCCAACCACCATGACTTCACCGCCGAAATTGGGGTTTAGCGCCAGATTATGGATCGTGCGAATAGGGATCACGGCGGCCGGGGCGTTGATCGCCACGCCGCAGCCATACAGGTGGTTGAGACCGACCACACCGTCGACATTCGGGTATTTCGGCAGCAGGTCTCGTTCAATAATTTTCACCACATAGTCGACGACGCCCGCGACGCAGTGCACGCTGGTAGTGATACCGAGCAGGTTTCTGGTGCCGACGCTGCCATCGGCGTTGCGATACCCTTCAAAGGTGTAACCGGTCAGCGCAGGCAGAGGCTCCGGAACTTTGTTTGCCAGCGGTAGCGTGTTCAGCGGCGGCGCTTTCGGCAGTTCAACCAGCGATTCCTCAATCCAGCTACCCTGCGGGATGTCGCGCACCGCGTAGCCAATGACTTCGCCATAGCGGATGATTTCACCGCCTACAGGAATATCAATCAATGCTACTTTGTGACCTTGCGGGATATGTTCGATGAGCGTCAGTCCGTCAGGGAAACGCGTTCCGGCTTTTAAACCTCGATCGTTAACAATAATCGCTACATTATCCGTTTGGTGTACTTTTATATAAAACGCCGTCGGCGATTCCTGTCTGATTTCAATGTCGGCCATTGTCCAGTATTCTCCAGCAAGGTGCGAATAATAAAATAAAACGGCTATTCAGTTTCTGATGAACGAATTTCTTCGGCAAAGAATGTCAGGTGTTTTGATTTGGATGTGTGATCCCAGTCACTCATTGTCGCGGGAGCAAAACCGCTGCCAAGGGAAAACACTGGAACTGTGCATCAGCGCCCACTGATTATGGCGTATGCACAATTATAATGATTATTTATTCTATTTTATGGGTTTTTTGCACGGTGTTCTATGACCGCCAGCTGATTATACTGAGTCATGCTTGCTATGCGCCAGATGAGTAAATCGAGTGCTTCTGATATCGGTTTATAAACAATTAAGAGGCACACCAAAAATAAATAAATGAAGTGCAATGCGCTTATTCAACGCAGCGCTAATCTTCATTGAATGTTCGGCCTGATAGCAATGATTGGCTATCCGTTTATTGTCGACCACATTCAATATGTGTAACTGCAGAAATAATTAACGGTTGAGTGACAAGGTATAAGTGATGAATAACGATATCTTCCCGAACAAATTTAAGGCGGCCCTGGCGGCGCATCAGATTCAAATTGGTTGCTGGTCCGCCCTGGCCAGCCCCATCACGACAGAAGTATTAGGCCTGGCCGGTTTCGACTGGCTGGTGCTGGACGGCGAACATGCGCCGAACGATATCTCCACCTTTATCCCCCAGTTGATGGCGCTGAAAGGCAGCGTCAGCGCGCCGGTTGTGCGCGTACCGACTAACGAGCCGGTGATCATTAAGCGCCTGCTGGATATTGGTTTCTATAACTTTTTGATCCCGTTTGTGGAAAGCGAAAAGGAAGCGCTCGACGCTGTCGCCGCCACGCGCTATCCGCCAGAAGGAATTCGCGGCGTTTCCGTGTCGCACCGCGCCAACATGTTTGGCACGGTGCCGGATTACTTCGCGCAGTCGAACCAAAACATCACCCTCCTGGTACAAATTGAAAGCCAGCAGGGGGTGGATAATGTCGATGCGATTGCCGCGACTGCGGGCGTTGACGGTATTTTTGTCGGCCCAAGCGACCTGGCCGCCGCGCTGGGACATCTGGGCAACGCCTCTCACCCGCAGGTCCAGCAGGCTATCCAGCACATCTTTGCGAGCGCGAAAAAGCACGGCAAGCCGAGCGGTATTCTGGCGCCGGTAGAAGCGGATGCGCGTCGTTATCTGGAATGGGGCGCGACCTTTGTCGCCGTCGGCAGCGATCTGGGCGTATTCCGCTCCGCCACGCAGAAACTGGCTGATTCCTTTAAGAAATAACCGCCACCGGAACAAGAGAGATAAAGACATGACAATGAAAGTTGGTTTTATTGGCCTTGGCATCATGGGTAAACCCATGAGTAAAAACCTCCTCAAAGCGGGTTACTCGCTGGTGGTTGCCGATCGTAATCCGGAAGCCATCGCAGAAGTGATTGCCGCAGGCGCTGAAACCGCCGCTTCGGCGAAAGCGATAGCTGAACAGTGTGAGGTGATCATCACCATGCTGCCGAACTCTCCGCATGTGAAAGAGGTGGCGCTGGGCGAAGGCGGCATTATTGAAGGGGCGAAGCCGGGCACCGTGTTGATTGATATGAGCTCCATTGCTCCGCTGGCGAGCCGCGAAATCAGCGATGCGCTAAAGGCGAAAGGCGTAAATATGCTGGATGCGCCGGTCAGCGGCGGCGAGCCGAAGGCCATTGACGGTACTTTGTCGGTCATGGTTGGCGGTGATAAAGCGATTTTTGACCAATATTATGACCTGCTGAAAGCGATGGCGGGTTCTGTCGTGCATACCGGCGATATCGGTGCGGGCAACGTGACCAAGCTGGCCAACCAGGTGATCGTGGCGCTGAATATTGCGGCCATGTCTGAAGCATTGACCCTGGCGACCAAAGCAGGTGTGAACCCGGATCTGGTGTATCAGGCAATCCGCGGCGGTCTGGCCGGCAGCACCGTACTGGATGCCAAAGCGCCGATGGTGATGGATCGCAACTTTAAACCGGGCTTCCGTATCGATTTGCATATCAAAGATCTGGCGAATGCGCTGGATACGTCCCACGGCGTGGGGGCGCAGCTGCCGCTGACCGCGGCGGTGATGGAGATGATGCAGGCGCTGCGCGCTGACGGTCTGGGTACCGCCGACCACAGCGCGCTTGCGTGCTACTACGAAAAACTGGCGAAAGTGGAAGTCACTCGCTAACAAGAAGGGCGCGGATAGCGCCCTGTAATTCTTGCCTTGCGCGGCACTGTCAGGCTAATAACTATGAAAATCGTAATCGCCCCAGACTCATATAAAGAAAGCCTCTCGGCCACTGAGGTTGCACAGGCTATAGAAAAAGGTTTTCGGGAGATTTTCCCCGATGCGCTCTATGTGAAGGTCCCTCTCGCCGATGGCGGAGAAGGGACCGTTGAGGCGATGATCGCCGCGACACAGGGAACCAAAATGAGCGCTTGTGTGACGGGGCCGCTGGGGGTGCCGGTTGATGCCTGCTGGGGGCTTTCCGGGGATGGTCAAACCGCGTTTATTGAAATGGCGGCGGCCAGCGGGCTGGGGCTGGTGCCTCCCGCGCAGCGCAATCCGCTGTTGACGACCTCGCGTGGCACCGGTGAGCTGATTTTGCAGGCGCTGGAGCATGGGGCGAGAAAGATCATTATTGGTATTGGCGGCAGTGCAACCAACGACGGTGGCGCAGGGATGGTGCAGGCGCTGGGCGCGCGGCTTCGCGACGCGAACGGTGTTGATATTGGTGACGGCGGTGGCAGCCTTGCCTGCCTGAATTCGATTGACCTGTCCGCACTGGATGTTCGGTTGCAGGAGTGTTCAATTCACGTGGCCTGCGATGTCTCTAACCCACTGACTGGCGAGACGGGCGCTTCGTGGATTTTCGGCCCGCAAAAAGGGGCGACGGAAGCGATGATCCTCGAGCTGGATCGTAATCTTGAGCACTATGCGGATGTGATTAAGCGAACTCTGCGTGTCGATGTCAAAGAGGTCGCCGGAGCCGGTGCCGCAGGTGGCATGGGGGCGGCGCTGATGGCATTTCTGAATGCTGAATTACGTAGCGGTATCGAGATTGTGACCCAGGCGCTGAATCTGGAAGAGCATATTCTTGACTGTTCGCTGGTAGTGACCGGTGAAGGAAGGCTCGACAGTCAAAGCATTAGCGGTAAGGTCCCGGTCGGCGTCGCGAGCGTGGCGAAAAAATACCGTAAGCCGGTGATTGGTATTGCCGGCAGCCTGGCCCGCGATGTCGGCGTGGTACATCAGTATGGTATCGACGCGGTGTTCAGCGTGCTGACCACTATCACGAGCCTGGAGGAGGCCTTCCGCGGTGCTTCGGACAATATTTATCGCGCTTCACGGAATGTTGCCGCGACTTTGCAGGTCGGGATTGTGATGGAAGGATGACAACCGACGGTAAACCTTTTATACTTCGCGCCGAAGCTGACCAGACAGTCGCCGCTTCGTCGTCGTCCTCTTCGGGGGAGACGGGCGGAGGGGAGGAAAGTCCGGGCTCCATAGGGCAGGGTGCCAGGTAACGCCTGGGGGGGAAACCCACGACCAGTGCAACAGAGAGCAAACCGCCGATGGCCCGCGCAAGCGGGATCAGGTAAGGGTGAAAGGGTGCGGTAAGAGCGCACCGCGCGACTGGTAACAGTTCGTGGCACGGTAAACTCCACCCGGAGCAAGGCCAAATAGGGGTTCACAAGGTACGGCCCGTACTGAACCCGGGTAGGCTGCTTGAGCCAGTGAGCGATTGCTGGCCTAGATGAATGACTGTCCACGACAGAACCCGGCTTATCGGTCAGCTTCAACTCATTCAAAAACGCCCATACAGCGCAATCTGTATGGGCGTTTTGCGATATGGGGCAGAAGACGATGAATGACTGTCCACTCCGCTCTCAATGAAAAGAAAGCGGCTTATCGGTCAGCGTCAACTCATTCAAAAACGCCCATACAGCGCAATCTGTATGGGCGTTTTGCGATATGCGGCAGAAGACGATGAATGACAGTCCACTCCGCTCTCAATGACAAGAAAGCGGCTTATCGGTCAGCGTCAACTTATTCAAGAACGCCCATACAGCGCAATCTGTATGGGCGTTTTGCGATATGCGGCAGAAGCGGCAGAAGACGATGAATGACAGTCCACTCCGCTCTCAATGACAAGAAAGCGGCTTATTGGTCAGCGTCAATCATGCAAAAACGCCCTGCGCAGGATAAGCTAAGCAGGGCGTTTTGCTATTTCCGAAGGTGGCCGTTCAGGCGGTGTTTTCTTCGTCCTGAATCCGAATTTCGGCTTCTGAAACAATTGCTTCCAGTTCGCTTAGCATCTCTTCATAGCCAAAACTTACGGCCTTCGTTGGCTCCGTTAACAGCGGCTCGGGCGACGATACGGCTTTCTTTGCTTTCTTCTTATGCTTACTCACTGACAGACTCCATGACTCCCGTTATTACACCGGTAAATCTATCAGTAAAGCGCGCAACGGCGTGTCGGCAACAAGGGTAATGTTAGCTTCGTCACGAATAAATGCCCCGTCACCGCAGGTCAGGGCCTGTTTTGCTTCTTCATGGGTGACGGCATGCACCGTTCCATGAATCGATTGCAGGTAGGCGCGCGGCCCGTGTAGCTGGACATCAACCCGCTCGCCTTTGGCGAGATCGAGATGGTGGATCCAGACCTGCTGACGCAGCTGTAAACTGTTGTGCGCGCCGTCAGGTGAAGCGAGCAGCTGTTGCCCGCTACCAGCGATAGCCATTTTCTGCAGCAGCGGATTTTCCCGCTGCGGACAGGCATCCAGCCACAGCTGCATCCGCGTCAGCGAACCGTCTTTACTCAAATTGTGCTCGCTGTAACTCACCCCTGGTTGAGTGGATATCAGCAGCGCTTCGCCGGCCTTTGCCTGCACATGGTTGCCATCACTGTCACGATATTCCGCTTCCCCTTCCAGAATCAGGTTCAGGATATCGACTTTCGGGTAGGTACGCGGTTGAAACGACGCGCCGGGTGCCAGAACTTCCTGGTTGAGCACGCGCAAAGAGGCGTAGCCTAACAGTTTAGGGTCAAAGTAGTGTCCAAAGGAAAAGGTGTAGCGGGCCTGCAGCCAGCCGAAATCTGCTTGTCCGCATTGTTTGGCTGTTCGGGTAGTAATCATTTTCTTGACCTCTCTTTACACTAAATCAATGGTAAAGGTATGGACGCTGTATTGTTAGCCAGATATTCTGCCCGGTATATTCAAATTTCCTGAATGAGAGTGCTATGGCTAAAGAGAGAGCATTGACGCTGGAAGCGTTACGCGTAATGGACGCTATCGACAGGCGTGGGAGCTTTGCTGCTGCGGCCGACGAACTCGGACGGGTGCCCTCAGCCCTCAGCTACACCATGCAAAAGCTGGAAGAGGAACTGGATGTAGTGCTGTTTGACCGCTCAGGTCATCGGACAAAATTCACCAACGTTGGGCGGATGCTGCTGGAGCGCGGGCGCGTGCTGCTGGAAGCGGCCGATAAGCTCACCACCGATGCCGAAGCGCTTTCGCGCGGCTGGGAAACGCATCTGACCATCGTGACTGAAGCCTTGGTACCAACCCAGGACTTCTTTCCGCTGATTGAGAAGCTGGCGACCAAATCGAATACCCAGCTGTCGGTGCTTACCGAAGTGCTGGCCGGCGCGTGGGAGCGGCTGGAGCAGGGACGTGCGGATATCGTTGTCGCCCCTGATATGCATTTTCGTTCCTCATCGGAGATTAACTCCCGCAAACTCTATTCGGTGCTGAACGTCTATGTTGCTGCGCCGGATCACCCCATTCACCAGGAGCCGGAGCCGCTTTCCGAAGTGACGCGGGTAAAATATCGCGGCGTGGCGGTGGCAGATACCGCCCGCGAGCGTCCGGTTCTGACGGTACAGCTGCTCGACAAACAGCCGCGCTTAACGGTCAGTACTATTGAAGATAAACGTCAGGCTCTGCTGGCGGGACTGGGGGTGGCGACGATGCCCTATCCGCTGGTCGAGAAAGACATCGCCGAAGGGCGCTTACGGGTTGTCAGCCCGGAATATACCAATGAAATTGACATCATTATGGCGTGGCGCCGCGACAGTATGGGCGAAGCGAAATCATGGTGTCTGCGGGAGATCCCTAAGCTGTTTGCCGGGAAGTAAATCCGCTATGCGCTCCTTCCGCGGGAGGAGCGCATCATTCACGATGACAGGGATTTGGGATCCGGCCCGAAACGGTTGTTCCCAGGCGTGCCGTTCTGGCAATTGAAGAGCAGAATGATCAGCCAGCCAATAACCGGAATCAGCATCAGCAACAGCCACCACGCCGAGCGATCCGTATCGTGTAAACGGCGAAACTGCACCGCCCACCACGGCAAAAAGACCAACACGCCATAAATCGTTGTCAGGATGCCTTCACCTCCTGCGCGCTGCCATCCCAGCATTTTATCGATGATGCTCAGTACGCCGGTCAGGATGATGTTGACCAGAATAAACATCCAGTACTCTTTGCGGCGTGCGCGGCCGCCAAATCCAATGTAGTTTCTCAGTACTTTTAAATACCAGTCCATTTTTACGCCTCGATTAACGGTCAATCACTTGTTTTTAAAGCGATCGCAATAAGAATAGACGCGAATAGCAGACGGGTAAATATGCCGGATCTGAAAATATCGGGCGCCGGGAAGGGCGCCCGGCAGGTTAGCGGAACAGAAGGTCCCGGCCGTGCGGCTCGGTGAGATCCTGCTGAGGACCGACGGAGATAATCCCGGTTGGGTTAATCGTTTTATGGCTGCGATAGTAGTGGTGGCGGATGTGGGCAAAATTCACCGTCTCCGCAATACCCGGCATCTGGTAGATATCGCGCAGGAAACCATACAGATTGGGGTAGTCGCTGATACGGCGTTTGTCGCACTTAAAGTGGGTCACGTAGACCGGGTCGAAACGCACGAGGGTTGTCCACAGACGAATATCGGCCTCGGTCAGCTGGCTACCCGTCAGATAGCGATGCCGGCCCAGAATTTGTTCCAGGCGCTCCAGCGAGGTGAACACCGCATCGACAGCCTCATCATAGGCCTGCTGGCTGGTGGCGAACCCGGCTTTATAGACGCCGTTATTGACGTTGTCGTAGATCCAACCGTTCAGCGCATCGATATTTTCGCGCAGCGCGGGCGGGTAGTAATCGCCGGCGGTGGCGCCCAGTCCGTCAAAGGCGGTATTGAACATGCGGATGATTTCAGCCGACTCATTACTGACGATCGTATGCTGCTTTTTATCCCACAGAACCGGCACCGTGACGCGTCCGGTGTAGTGCGGATCGGCGTGCAGGTAGAGCTGATAGAGAAATTCATGTTGATACAGCGTATCGCCGGTCGCCTCGGGAAAATCGTCGTCGAAAGTCCAGCCGTTTTCCAGCATCAGGGGGTGAACCACCGAGACGGAAAGAAAAGGATCCAGACCTTTGAGCTTGCGCAGAATTAACGTGCGGTGCGCCCACGGGCAGGCGAGGGATACGTACAGATGATAGCGATCTTTTTCTGCAGCAAAGCCGCCGTCGCCGGAGGAGCCCGGTGCGCCATCGGCGGTCAGCCAGTTGCGGAAGGCTGAAACGGAACGCTTGAAACGCCCTCCGGTGGATTTGGTGTCATACCAGGTATCGTGCCAGACGCCGTCGATTAATTGTCCCATTTTTTCCTCCTTCAGACTTCAGATAGCAAAAGCGAGGAGATATCTCCTCGCTTTGTTCTTCACTCAGTATAGTGTGCTTACCACTTTTTATTCAGCACGCGGTCGATGCTGAATGCGCCCGGACCGGTGATGGCCAGCAGCAGGAAACCGCCTGCGATGGTCAGGTTTTTCATGAACATCAGCGAGTTCACGCCTTCAGCAAAGTTGCTGTGGAACAGGAACGCGGTCAGCAGGGTGAAGCCTGCGGTGAACAGCGCGGTGGTACGTGTCAGGAAACCGAACAGAATCGCCAGACCGCCGCCGAACTCCAGCAGAATGGTTAACGGCAGTAATGCGCCCGGTACGCCCATGGCTTCCATATATTGTTGAGTACCCGCATAACCGGTGATTTTTCCCCAACCTGCAGTGATAAACAGGATTGGCATCAGAATGCGTGCTACCAGTACACCAACATCTTCTAATTTTTTCATTTCTTACTCCAGAAAACCCAAAGGGCGGCGATTTTGTTTTTTGGTGCAATCCTGCGTAGTTACGCGGGGTTGCTGTCGATGGAGAGAATATTAGCGAGGCTCGAAAGGAATTGTTAGCAAGGAAAACTGTAGATCTTCATCAAAGATTCTGAGTGATCGCGATCGGTAAACGCGACCTGACCAGGGCCACGAGCAGAGATCAACGCCGCCGTCAGCGGCTGGAGTGGTGACGAAGAGCGGCGCCGGTTACGAGGCGTTTACGCCCCGGAACAAGGAAAACAGGGATGGCGGAGGTGTGACGGGCAGGGTGTTTAGAGGGAGGATGTCTGGCGCAGCAGGCGTTTTGCCATGCGCCAGGCGCTCCAGAGACCGAAGCCGCGTTTAGTCCAGCGCAGTAAAAAGCGCGGGTGACGAACGGACCATACTGCCATGATACCGCTGCCGACCACCGCCCAGGAACGAAGGTGCTGGAGGGTCAGCCAGCCGCGGTCGAACGGGGCGGTCGCTTCGAGCCAGTCGCGACGGCTGGCGATTAAATCCAGCCGCTGCTGTTGGATCTGACGTAGCAGCAGCGCTTTCCGCTGCTCGCGTTGCTGTTTGCTGTTCATAGGCGTTCGTCCTCCAGCAGAGCGCGGTCTTCAGCCAGCTCTTTGCGCGTCAAGCGCAGGAAAGTCGAACGGCGGGCTTTGCGCAGCGTCCAGATACCGCCGATTAACGAGCTGAGCAGCAGCACAGCGGTGGTCGCAATCATTACGTACAGCCGATACTGGGGATCGATGGCCCAGATAATCAGAACCAGCAGGCTCATCAGGCCAAAGGCGGCAAACAGCAGCGTCAGCCCCAGCATCAAAAACAGCTGGAAGAGGTTCGCCTTCTCTTCTTCCAGCTCCACGACCACCAGGCGCAGGCGCGTTTCGACCATTTCAACCAGCAGCGTAATGATCCGCTGGCCGATACCGAAAACGCTCTTTCCCGGCCCCTGCGTGTGTTGAGAATCCGCCATAATTAACGACGCGTCAGCAGGACACCCAGCACCAGCCCGACGGCTGCGCCAATACCTACACCGGTCCACGGATTTTCACGGACGTACTCGTCGGCGCGGGCGGCGGTTTCACGCGTTTGTCTGACGATGGCATCGCTGGTTTCACCGAGCCGGACGCGGCTCTCTTTCAGTGCGCTCTCTGCTTTGCTACGCAGTTTGCCAATCTCTTCTTTTGACTTATCCGTGGAGGAGTTAAGCACTTCTTCCAGGGTATCAGCCAGCGTCTTCAGTTCTGCACGCAGATCGTCTGCAACGTTGTCTTTAGGCATCTTTCTCTCCTGTAGAGTGGGTCCATGTAAAGTGTGGCTTATTAGTAATCACGCGACTCAAGCGTTTTCAGCTCGTGCTGCGCTTCATCAAGCTTGCGTTGGCGCTTGCTGATTTTATCGGCATCGCCTTTCTGCTCAGCTTCCTTCAAATCGCGCTGACGCTCGGTAATTTCCTCGCGTTGTTTCGCGATTTTTTGCTGATGTTCGGCTTTGAGCTTACCGTCGCTGCAGTTCGCTCTGACTTCACGAAGCGCTTTGTTCAAACCATCAATCCGGTTCTGGTTGTGATGTTTTTCGGCGTAGCTAATCTCCCGCTGGATATCCTGCTCTTTTTCCTGACAGGGGGAGATGGCAAAGGCGCTGGAGCTCAGCGAAGTCAAAACCAGAATCAAAGCGATGCGGTATTTCATGGATGCTACCTTCCATTGTGTGAGGGCATACCCGGGAGATATGCCCGATCCAGTCGATAAACGTCAGCCCGGTGGCTCCCGCAGTCTTAAGCATAGTCAGGAAAACGGGAAACCACCAAACTGCGTGAAAATATTCAGAATTTTGGCAAGTTATCCCAATCTGTGTGGCGCATCGCGCAGACGGGAGAGCCATGCTGTCGGCGTATTTTCTTCCTCCAGCAAAGCAATAATATAACCATGTGGCAGGGCGCGGCCCAGCACTTCTTTCGCGGCGATACCCTGGGCGCTGGAATCAAATTTGATTAACAGGCCGTCTTTTTGCGGGGTGATACTTTTAAAACGAATGCCGTTTGCGTCGAGATGATGCCAGACGGAAAAACCGTCAGGCATGCCAACGCCCTGAGAGACAGGATGGATAGTCAGGGTTGATTCCTGTTGCTGCACCGCCAGCCATAGCCAGAACAGCGCGCACAAAAAAACAGAACCGCCCAGCAGCCAGCTAATCCGGCGTCGGGAGAGGCTTTTTATGGCCATTATCAGCTCCGGCTTCTGTATTTTTTCTTCCACAGGACAACTAACGAGCCGATTAAGCCAAACACCAGCAGCACAACCGGCAGCAGCATCAGGCAGGACATCAGCTGATCCTCATATTTGAGGAATACCGGGGTTTTACCCAGCAGGTAACCCAGGGAAGTCAGAATCAAAACCCACAGCAGGCCGCTCATCCAGTTAAAGAACTGGAAGCGGGCATTGTTCAGACCCGAAAGTCCGGCAATGGTCGGCAGCAGCGTACGAACGAAGGCAATAAAGCGGCCCATCAACAAGGCGGAGAGCCCGTGCTTATGAAACAGGTGATGTGCGCGCTGGTGGTAGTGGGAGGGCAAATGTGAAAGCCAGTTTTGCACAATTCGCGTATTGCCGAGCCAGCGGCCCTGAATGTAGCTGAGCCAGCAACCCAGGCTGGCTGCCGTCGTCAGCAGAAGCAGGGTTTCGGGAAAACCCATCGCCCCTTTGGCTATCAGAACGCCGACCAGCACCAGCAGGCTGTCGCCGGGTAAAAAGGCGGCGGGAAGCAGGCCGTTTTCAAGGAACAAAATCATAAATAAGACAAAGTAAAGCATGCCAATCATGGAGGGATTCGCGAGGGTCTCGTAATCCTGGCTCCATAAAGCATTCAACAATTGGGTTAATAGTTCCATTCACGATTCCTGGTACATCGGTTAACGGTATGTCTGAACGCAGCGTGTATTGCGACATAGATTCTTATGAGATTATGGTCGCTGTTGGTGCGTTCTGAACGGTTCCCTGTTAAAAGTGAAATCAACGCAAGCCTACTTCAGAACGTCAAAATGCATCTAATTGTAACAAAATCGCTGAGTTTACGTCAGAAAAATTGCAGTCGGTTGCTCGTTGATTTTGCTGATTGCGGTGGCGGGAGGCGAGTCTCTTTACACAGGCTGACACTATAGATGTTTGCTTACCCTGGCGGGTTTGCGGGCAGGCGCTGACAGCCTGCCTGAAATGAAGATAACCGCTTATTTTGCGCCGTTGGCCGCGGTATCGAGGTGAACGACCGGATTTTCGGCAAACAGATAGCGGTCGGCATTGAATTCAAAATCGTCGCTGGTCTCGTTGAACAACATCAGCTTAGTGTTCTCCAGATGCTGCCACATGGCCAGTTTCGCCGCGTGCGGATCTTTACGAATCAGCGCTTTCAGAATTTGGTCATGATCGTCACACCAGTTATCCACGGTGCGCAGGTCGATATGGTCATGGAGCTTTTTCCAGTACGGGTTATGCACGCGCTGGGTCCACATTTTTTCAACAATAGCGGCTAACGCCGTATTTTGCGTCGCCAGAGCTACCTGGACATGAAACTGAAGATCCCATTCCGAATCGCGGAAGCATTTCTCTTTACGCGCCTTCTCCTGGATCTCCATCAGCTTCATGATGTCCTGCTTGGTCACCTGGGTGGCGGCGAACTCGGCAATATTGCTTTCAATAAGCTGACGCGCCTGCAGCAGTTCAAAGGGGCCGTAGCTGGCGAACTCCAGCGTTTCATCAACCACCTGCTGATACTTCGGATGGTTGGAGATGACGTGGATGCCAGAGCCTTTACGCACTTCCACATAGCCTTCCACTTCCAGCATGATAATGGCTTCGCGAACCACGGTGCGGCTGACGCTCTTTTCATCGGCGATAAACCGCTCTGCAGGCAGCTTATCGCCCACAAGGTAAACACCTTGCTCAATACGCGCCTTCAGCTCGGCAGCAAGCTGCTGATACAAACGACGCGGTTCTGTGATTTCCATATTCGCTCCCGGAAGATGGCGACAATATTGGATTTGTTATACCACTTTTACGCGCATCTCACCACCGTCAGACATGAAAAAGCCGCCTTCAATGAGGCGGCTTTGTAAACAGATCTCACCGTATCTGGACTAGCTTTGCGTCACCGGCTTAGTCGTTTTGAGCGGCGGGGCGTCGTCATCGGCTGACTTGTTCTTCAGTACGGTCCAGATGACAAGGGCGCCCAGCAGATCGAAGACCGCCAGTACGGCGAACAGCGGGCTGAAACCAATGGTATCCGCCAGAGCGCCGACCACCAGGGCGAACATGGTACTCGCCATCCAGGCCGCCATACCGGTCAGGCCGTTTGCCGTAGCCACTTCGTTACGGCCAAATACGTCGGAAGAGAGCGTAATCAGCGCACCGGACAGTGCCTGGTGGGCAAAGCCGCCGACGCACAGCAGGGCGATAGCCACAAACGGGCTGGTAAACAGGCCGATCATCCCCGGGCCAATCATCAGCAGTGCGCCCATGGTCACGACCATTTTACGCGACACAATCAGGTTAACCCCGAACCAGCGCTGGAACAGCGGCGGCAGATAGCCCCCGATGATGCAGCCCAGGTCAGCAAACAGCATTGGCATCCATGCAAACATCGCGATTTCTTTCAGGTTAAAGCCATAGACTTTAAACATGAACAGCGGGATCCAGGCATTGAAGGTCCCCCATGCTGGCTCGGCAAGGAAGCGCGGCAGCGCGATGCCCCAGAACTGACGGTTGCGCAGGATCTGCCACGGAGACATTTTCTTGCTGTTGTTGGTCTGGTGATGCGATTCCTGACCGCCGATGATGTAGTCGCGTTCTTCAGTGGTTAATTTTTTCTGGTCGCGAGGGTGTTTATAGAAGACCAGCCACGCCATGGCCCAGATAAAACTCAGGACACCGGAGATAATGAACGCCATCTGCCAGCTGTGCATCACAATCGCCCAGACGACCAGCGGCGGGGCGATCATCGCGCCGATTGAGGAGCCCACGTTGAAGTAACCGACGGCAATAGAGCGTTCTTTTGCCGGGAACCATTCGGAGCTGGCCTTCAGGCCTGCCGGGATCATCGCCGCTTCCGCCGCGCCGACCGCGCCACGAGCCAGCGCTAATCCGCCCCAGCTGCCCGCCAGCGCCGTTGAACCACAGAAAACGGCCCAGGCGATCGCGAAGAAGGCATAACCGATCTTCGTCCCCAGCACGTCAAGGACGTAGCCTGCCACCGGCTGCATGACGGTATAAGCAGCTGAATAGGCTGCGATGATATAGGAATACTGTTGGGTGGAGATGTGTAACTCTTCCATCAGAGTCGGCGCAGCCGCAGCCACAGTGTTACGTGTCAGGTAACCCAGCACGGTGCCCATTGTCACCAGTGCGATCATATACCAACGTAACCCTTTAATTTTACGCATGTAAAACCTCATCGTTTGTTATATCTCCGCAGCGAGTGCGGCCATCTTCAAACCCTGTACAGGGGTTGAGAAGGAGAAACGGAGGGCTCAGGAGGGAAAACCCATATGGCCCGAACCTTGCCATCAATTGTTTTGCTTAATTCGGTATCCGTACCGGTCAATGCGATGTATTGAATCATCGCGAATACATTCCAACGGTTTATATGTTGCGACGGCAGAAAGATAACTTGTCATACAACTTTAAAAGTTGAGTACTGTCACAAAAGTGGGAAAGTTTATGGGGGTATTATTTCTTGCGAGCAAAGCCAGTACTGGCGCGGCTTGCACGAGGGTTTACTCCAGAAAGGGTACTTTTTTTGTCAGCGTTTATTGATCTATCTCACGAAAAAGATTTCGGCCTGTAGAAATTGGTGTGATAACTTTGTCAGCATGATAGTCAATCATCTGAAGGGCTCCTCAATGGGGCGAAGAGGAAATGAAAATGACACCGTTTATGACCGAAGATTTTCTGCTTGATACCGAGTTTGCCCGCCGTTTGTATCACGACTACGCCAAAGACCAGCCGATTTTCGACTATCACTGCCACCTTCCGCCGCAGCAGATTGCCGAAAATTATCGTTTTAAAAACCTGTATGACATCTGGCTGAAAGGTGACCACTACAAATGGCGCGCAATGCGCACCAATGGCGTGGCTGAACGCCTGTGTACTGGCGATGCTTCGGACCGCGAGAAGTTTGACGCATGGGCAGCTACCGTACCGCATACGATCGGCAATCCGCTCTATCACTGGACCCATCTGGAGCTGCGCCGCCCGTTTGGGATTACGGGTAAGCTGCTGTCTCCGTCCACCGCGGATGAGATCTGGAATCAGTGCAACGATCTGCTGGCCCAGGAGCGCTTCTCCGCCCGCGGTATCATGACGCAGATGAACGTGAAAATGGTCGGCACCACCGACGATCCGATCGATTCGCTGGAACATCATGCGGCGGTGGCGAAAGACGCGACCTTCACGACCAAAGTGCTGCCAAGCTGGCGTCCGGATAAAGCGTTCAACATTGAGCAAGCGACGTTTAACGACTACATGGCGAAGCTGGGTGAAGTTTCAGATACCGACATCCGCCGCTTTGCCGATCTGCAGGCTGCGCTGGTCAAACGTCTGGATCACTTCGCCGCGCACGGCTGTAAAGTCTCCGACCATGCGCTGGATGTGGTGCTGTTTGCTGAAGCCAGCGAAGCGGAACTCGATAGCATCCTTGCCCGCCGTCTGGCCGGTTCCATCCTGTGCGAACATGAAGTGGCGCAGTTTAAAACGGCTGTGCTGGTCTTCCTGGGAGCAGAATACGCTCGCCGTGGCTGGGTCCAGCAGTATCACATTGGCGCGCTGCGTAACAATAATCAGCGTCAGTTCAAGCTGTTAGGGCCGGATGTTGGCTTTGATTCCATCAACGATCGCCCGATGGCGGAAGAGCTGTCCCGACTGCTGAGCAAGCAGAATGAAGAAAACCTGCTGCCGAAAACCATTCTTTACTGCCTGAACCCGCGCGATAACGAAGTGCTGGGCACGATGATCGGTAACTTCCAGGGCGAAGGGATGCCGGGCAAGATGCAGTTCGGTTCCGGCTGGTGGTTCAACGATCAGAAAGACGGCATGGAACGTCAGATGACCCAGCTGGCGCAGCTTGGTCTGCTCAGTCGTTTCGTCGGCATGCTGACCGACAGCCGCAGCTTCTTGTCCTACACCCGCCATGAGTATTTCCGTCGCATCCTGTGCCAGATGATCGGCCGCTGGGTTGCCGCGGGTGAAGCGCCGGCGGATATTCAGCTGCTGGGCGAGATGGTGAAAAATATCTGCTTTAACAATGCGCGTGATTACTTCGCGATTGAACTGAATTAAGACCAGAGGTCGGTTGCTATGCAATACATTAAAATCCATTCGCAGGATAACGTTGCTGTCGCGTTAGCAGATATGGCGGCGGGTACCCAGGTCACCATTGATGATGCTGCGGTCACCTTACGCCAGGACGTTGTCCGTGGTCATAAGTTCGCATTACGCGCGATTGCGAAGGGAGAAAACGTCATCAAGTATGGTCTGCCCATTGGTCATGCGCTGGCGGATATTGCGCCAGGGGAACATATTCATGCCCATAATACGCGTACCAACCTGAGCGACCTTGACGAGTATCGCTATCAACCGGATCTTGCCGAGCCGTCGGCGCAGCCGGCCGACCGCGGCGTGCAGCTCTATCGTCGTGCGAACGGGGAGGTCGGGGTGCGCAATGAACTGTGGATCCTGCCGACCGTCGGCTGTGTCAACGGTATCGCCCGTCAGATTCAGAACCGGTTTCTGAAAGAGACCAACGAAGCGGAAGGCACCGATGGCGTCTTTCTCTTCAGTCACACTTACGGCTGTTCGCAGCTGGGTGATGATCACATCAATACCCGCACCATGTTGCAAAACATGGTGCGTCACCCGAACGCCGGGGCGGTGCTGGTGATTGGCCTGGGCTGTGAGAACAACCAGGTCGACGCGTTCCGTGAAACCCTCGGTGAGTTCGATCCTCAGCGCGTACACTTTATGATCTGCCAGAAGCAGGATGATGAGGTGGAAGCGGGACTGGAGCATCTGCATCAGCTTTATGAGGTGATGCGCCACGACAAACGTGAGCCAGGCAAACTGAGCGAGCTGAAGTTTGGCCTCGAGTGCGGCGGATCGGACGGCCTTTCGGGGATTACCGCGAACCCGATGCTGGGACGCTTCTCGGATTACCTGATCGCCAACGGCGGCACCACCGTGTTGACGGAGGTGCCGGAAATGTTCGGCGCTGAGCAGCTGCTGATGAGCCACTGCCGCGATGAACAAACCTTCGACAAGCTGGTGACGATGGTGAATGACTTTAAACAGTACTTCATTGCGCATAACCAGCCCATTTACGAGAACCCGTCGCCGGGTAACAAAGCGGGCGGGATCACGACGCTGGAAGATAAATCGCTGGGCTGCACGCAGAAAGCGGGCTCCAGCGAAGTGGTGGACGTCCTGCGCTATGGCGAACGTTTAAAAGTGCATGGCCTCAATCTGCTGAGCGCGCCGGGCAACGATGCGGTGGCAACCAGCGCGCTGGCCGGTGCGGGGTGTCATATGGTGCTGTTTAGTACCGGTCGCGGCACGCCGTACGGTGGTTTTGTGCCGACGGTCAAAATCGCCACTAACAGCGAACTGGCGGCGAAAAAGAAACACTGGATCGATTTTGACGCCGGTCAGCTGATTCACGGTAAAGCGATGCCTCAGCTGCTGGAAGAGTTTATCGATACCCTCGTTGATATCGTCAATGGCAAACCGACCTGCAATGAGCGCAATGATTTCCGTGAACTGGCGATCTTCAAAAGCGGCGTCACGTTGTAATGAAGCGCATCCGTTCCGTTTAAAATGGAAACGCGAGAGAGGGAAGAAGGCCCCTCCGCAGATGAGCGGAGGGGAAGGTCGGGATTAATCGCGCAGCGCGTTTTTCGCCAGCTGCTCGTCTTCCGCCATACAGGCGGCGGCGGTAAACAGCACGTCGGTGGAGGAGTTCAACGCGGTCTCACAGGAGTCCTGCAGCACGCCGATGATAAAGCCGACGGCAACCACTTGCATGGCGATATCATTGGGGATCCCGAACATGTTGCAGGCCAGCGGGATCAGCAGCAGGGAGCCGCCCGCCACGCCGGAAGCACCGCAGGCGCACAGCGACGCCACGACGCTCAACAGCAGCGCGGTAGGCAGATCCACCGGAATCCCCAGGGTATGTACAGCAGCCAGCGTCAGCACCGTAATGGTGATGGCGGCCCCGGCCATGTTGATGGTGGCGCCCAGCGGGATCGACACCGAATAGGTATCGCGATCGAGATTCAGCTTTTCACTCAGCGCCATATTGACCGGAATATTGGCGGCGGAGCTGCGGGTAAAGAAAGCATACACGCCGCTTTCGCGCAGGCAGGTCAGCACCAGCGGATAGGGGTTGCGGCGGATTTTCCAGAACACCAGCAGCGGGTTAATCACCAGCGCCACCAGCAGCATACAGCCCACCAGCACCATCAGCAGCTGCGCGTAGCCCCACAGGGTTTCAAACCCGGTGGTCGCCAGGGTTGAGGAGACCAGGCCGAAAATACCCAGCGGCGCAAACCGAATAACCAGTTTCACGATAAAGGTCACCGCGTGGGAGACATCGTTGATCAGGTTTTTTGTCGTCTCATTGCCGTGACGCAGCGCAAAGCCCAGACCCACGGCCCACACCAGAATCCCGATATAGTTGGCATTGAGCAGGGCGTCGACCGGGTTTGAAACCATGCTCATCAGCAGCCCGCGCAGTACTTCAACAATCCCCGACGGCGGCGTAATATCGCCGGCCGCGGAGGTCAGGTGCAGCGTGGAAGGGAAGACAAAGCTGAACAGCACGGCGGTGAGTGCGGCGCTGAACGTCCCCAGCAGATACAGGAACAGAATCGGACGGATGCTGGTTTTTTGCCCCTGCTGGTGGTTAGCGATGGAGGCCATCACCAGCATCAGCACCAGCACCGGCGCTACGGCTTTCAGCGCGCCGACAAACAGCGTACCGAGCAGGCCAACGGCGATCGCCGCAGGTTTTGAAACCAGCGCCAGCAGCACGCCAAGCACCAGACCGATTAAAATTTGTTTGACCAGGCTGCCCTGAGCCAGGCGCTGTAGCAGGCCCGATGGGGGAGTTTGTGTCGTCATGATTATCCCTTGTTGTGATGTTGCTACCGGTCCCATGTACGTATTATTTGTTACGTTTATGTCCGGATGTAAATAAATGTTTGCCTGGTCGAGTATACGGAAAGTGCGCCATCCTGGAAGCGTAAAATGCTGCTTATTTAGCTGAGATCTTATTTTTTAACTATGTATTAACGTTTTTGTGACATGGCGAGAAATAATACGCGGCGGGCGTTGCTGACCGGGTGAAAGTGGTTTTCACCCGGCCATTTAGGGCTTAGTGCTGTAATTTCTTCTTGTCGTGTTGCTTATTGACCCAGGCGTTAATCAGCAGCGTCAGCGCCAGAATACCGCCAACGACGCCGAGCGAGGCGCCAATCGGGATATGGTAGAAGTCGACGATCAGCATCTTGATACCGATAAAGACCAGAATGATCGACAGACCATATTTCAGCATGGAGAAGCGCTCCGCGACGCCGGCCAGCAGGAAGTACATGGCGCGCAGGCCGAGAATCGCGAACAGGTTCGACGTCAGCACGATAAACGGATCGGTGGTTACGGCGAAGATTGCCGGGATACTATCGACCGCAAAAATCACGTCGCTCAGCTCGACCAGGATCAGCACCAGCAGCAGCGGCGTGGCGAACAGGACGCCGTTTTGCCGCGTAAAGAAACGCTCGCCTTCAATCTTATCGGTCATCCGCAGATGGCCGCGGATCCAGCGTACCAGCGGTTTGTCGCCGATGCCGGAAGCATCCTCTTTCGCCAGCGCCATCTTCACACCGGTAAACAGCAGGAAAGCACCGAAGAGATAGAGCAGCCACTCGAACTGGGAGATCAGCCAGCTTCCGGTAAAGATCATCACCGTACGCAGCACGATCGCCCCCAGCACGCCGTAAACCAGCACCCGGCGCTGCAGCGCAGGCGGGATGGAGAAGTAGCTGAACAGCATCAGCCAGACAAAGACATTGTCCACGGCCAGCGATTTTTCAATCAGATAGCCGGTAAGGAAAGCCAGCGCCTGCGGATCGGCAACGGCACGGCCCTGGGTTTGTGTCAGGTACCACCAGAAGACGGCGTTAAAGAGAAGGGAGAGCGTTACCCAGAGAATAGACCAACCCGCGGCCTGTTTCATGGTCATGCCATGCGCACCACGCCGTCCCTGAAGAAGCAGATCGATGGCTAGCATGATCACCACGACCACGGCGAATCCGCCCCATAACAACGGTGTGCCGACAGTATTCATTACTTAATTCCTTACATAAAAACAAAACGGCTGACGTCGGAAGACGGCAGCCGCTGCGTGTTTATGCATAGACCTCGCCTTCCGGCAAGGTCTCACTTACAACAATAAAAGAACCGCGCGATGACGGCAGGACCTTTTATTATTGCCCGGCGACCGGATGCGGTTTTGCACGCATCGTAATGACGATCCACCGGCAAGGAAGTTACTCCCCTTTGCGCGTAACAAAATATGACAAGTCATAAAGGGCGTCAATGGTTGCTGACGGCCTCTTTACACTCTTTTACGCCCCCTGCGGACCATCGGCCGGGAATACGACGCCGGTCTGACGACGAATTTCGCTCAGCAGTCTGGCCGTAATACGGCTGACTTCCAGCCCCGGGTGAACAACCTGGTTGTTCTCCACCAGATGCGCAAACGCCTCCGCCTCGTACAGCATAGTATTGATATGCTGTGGCTGCGTCAGATCCTGAGCCTTCCCACCGCGTGGGATGAAAGAGAGCTTCTGGCACTCGGAGATTTTTTCGATCACCAGCGCGCCGGCTTCACCCTGAATTTCGCTTGGTAGCGTGGAGTCGCTCACTTTAGAGTGGTGCAGGGTGACGTCAAAACCGGCGTAGCTGAGGATCACGGTACCCTGGGCATCAACGCCGCTGTCCAGCAGGCTGGCGCTGGCGTGAACCGCGCGCGGTTCGCCCCACAGCGCCACCGCCGAGGCCAGACAATAGAAGCCGATATCCATAATCGAGCCGTTGGAGAAGGCCGGGTTAAAGGTGTTCGGGTTCTCACCGTCGAGATAGCGCTGATAGCGGGAGGAGTACTGGCAGTAGTTGAAAAACGCTTTGTGCAGTTTGCCTGCCTTACCGAGCGACTGCTGCAGCAGCAGAAAATTTGGCAGGCTGGCGGTTTTGAAGGCTTCGAACAGCACCACCTGGTTTTCGTGAGCGATCCGAATGGCGTCTTCGACTTCCCGCAGGTTTGAGGCCAGCGGTTTTTCACAAATCACGTGCTTTTTATGGTTGAGGAACAGCTGCGTTTGCGGGAAGTGCAGGGAGTTCGGGCTGGCAATGTAAACCGCGTCGACAGCATCGCTTTGCGCCAGATCGTCCAGCGACGTAAACAGCTGGTCGACGGGATAATCGCTCGCAAAGGCCTGCGCCTGTTCAAGGCTGCGAGAGTAAATCGCGGTGAGTTTATACTTGCCCGTTTCATGGGCGGCATCGACAAACTGTTTTGTTATCCAGTTTGTGCCAACAACTGCGAAACGTATCATAAACGTTGACGAACTCCGTTAAAGGGAACCTTTGGTCACTCTAACATGCCACCATGACAAAACCAGTGCGCGACTACGCAGAACGATTTAACGAAAGATGCGTTAGCCACAGACGGGTATCGAACTCCAGCTGGTGGTACTGCGGCTCCATATAGCAACAGAGTTGATAGAAGGCTTTGTTATGCTCCTTCTCCTTAAGGTGCGCCAGCTCATGCACCACAATCATACGTAAAAACGCCTCCGGCGCTTCGCGGAACACCGTGGCCACTCTGATTTCGGCTTTTGCTTTCAGCTTACCGCCCTGGACCCGCGAAATCGCGGTATGCAGGCCGAGCGCATTATTCAAGACGTGGATCTTGCTGTCGTACATCACCTTGTTGATCGGCGCCGCGCCGCGTAAATAGCGGGTTTTCAGATCCTGCGTGTACTGATACAGCGCCTTATCGTTATTGACGTCGTGACCTTCCGGATAGCGCTTCTGCAGAACCGCCCCCAGGCGCTGCTCGGCAATCAATGTGCGGACCTGAGAAAGTAAATTCTCCGGATAGCCCTGCAGGTAAGTGAGTTGACTCATGACAGCTCCAGATAAAAGATCTTCACATCCTCCTTCAGGCTGCATCGGCGCATCTTGAATGATTTTGTGTATAAAAAGGGTATACTCACGCACCCTTTCAGGGATAACGCCGAAATTTTACCACTCAGGAGGGCCGATGAGCCACTTAGACAACGGTTTCCGTTCACTGACACTAAAACGTTTTCCGGAAACGGATGACGTTAACCCGCTACTGGCGTGGGAAGCGGCGGATGAATATCTGCTGCAGCAGTTGGATGACACGGAGATTAACGGCCCGGTCCTGATTTTCAACGATACCTTTGGCGCACTGAGCTGCGCGCTGGCGGAGCATACGCCGTTTAGCATCGGTGACTCTTACCTCACCGAGCTCGCGACGCGTGAGAATTTACGCCATAACGATATCGCGGAATCCAGCGTCAAGTTTCTCGACAGCACCGCGGAGTATCCGTCGGCGCCAGGCGTTGTTCTGATTAAAGTTCCGAAAACGCTGGCCTTGCTCGAGCAGCAGCTGCGCGCGCTGCGCCAGGTCGTGACGCCGCAAACCCGTATCATCGCCGGCGCAAAGGCGCGTGATATCCATACTTCTACGCTGGAGCTGTTTGAGAAAGTGCTGGGGCCGACCACCACCACCCTGGCCTGGAAGAAAGCCCGCCTGATCAACTGTACGTTCAGCGAACCGGCGCTTGCCGATGCGCCGCAGACGCTGAGCTGGAAGCTGGAAGGGACCGACTGGACTATTCACAACCACGCGAACGTGTTCTCCCGCACCGGGCTGGATATTGGCGCGCGTTTCTTTATCGAACACCTGCCGTCGGATCTTGAAGGCGAGATTGTCGATCTGGGCTGTGGTAACGGAGTGATTGGCCTGACGCTGCTGGAGAAGAACCCGCAGGCTAACGTGGTGTTCGTCGATGAGTCGCCGATGGCCGTCGCCTCCAGTCGTCTGAACGTGGAAACCAACATGCCCGAGGCGCTGGATCGCTGCGAGTTTATGATTAACAACGCGCTGTCCGGCGTTGAGCCTTTCCGCTTCAACGCCGTGTTGTGCAACCCGCCTTTCCACCAGAAGCACGCGTTAACCGATAATATCGCCTGGGAGATGTTCCACCACGCGCGCCGCTGCCTGAAGATCAACGGTGAGCTGTATATCGTGGCCAACCGTCATCTGGATTACTTCCACAAGCTGAAGAAAATTTTCGGTAACTGCGCCACCGTCGCCACCAACAATAAATTTGTGGTGTTGAAGGCGGTGAAGGTACGCAAGATCCGCTGATCGCATTCGTCGGGCGACAGGCTGCGCGATAGCAATCGTCGTCGCCTGTCGCCCGGGCCAGCGGGTCATTCAGGCCGCGCCGTTAAATGGTCAGCCCGAGCCGCGTTCCCTGGGCGATGGCGCGGCGAGCATCCAGCTCCATCGCGACATCGCACCCGCCAATCTGATGCACGACTTTTCCGGCCGCGCGTAGCGGATCCGCCAGTTCGCGCTTCGGCTCCTGACCGGCGCAGATAATCACCTGATCAACCGGCAATATCCGGATCTCGCCGCCGATCGTGACATGTAATCCCTCATCGTCGATCTTCTGATAGCTGACTCCCGGGATCATGTTGACGCCGCGGGCCAGCAGCGTAGCCCGGTGGATCCAGCCGGTGGTCTTGCCTAATCCATCTCCGGGTTTGCCGGCCTTGCGCTGGAGCATCACAATGCGCCGCGGGCTTTTCTCCCGCTGCGGCCCTTCCGGACGCAGTCCGCCTGCGCTCTGCAAAGTCGTATCAATACCCCATTCCTCGCAGAACGCGTCGATGTTCTGGCTGGTGGCAACGCCAGGCTGGCTGAGGTACATCGCGGTATCAAAGCCGATCCCACCGCAGCCGATAATCGCGACGCTCTGACCCACCGGCGCCTTGTCGCGCAGCACGTCGAGGTAGCTCATCACCTTCGGATGGGTTATTCCGGCGATCTCCGGCATTCGCGGGGCGATCCCGGTGGCGAGGATCGTTTCGTCAAAGTCCAGCAAACGATCCGCCGTGACCTGCTGGCCCAGCTGCAGGTTAACGCCGTGCAGATCCAGCATGCGCCGGTAGTAGCGCAGCGTTTCGTAAAACTCCTCTTTGCCGGGGATCTGTTTGGCGATATTAAACTGCCCGCCAATCTCCTGCTGGGCATCAAACAGGGTGACCGAGTGGCCGCGCGCGGCGGCATTTACGGCAAAGGCCAGGCCGGCAGGGCCTGCGCCCACAACGGCCAGGCGCTTTGGCCCGACAGCAGGCGTAACCGGCATCAGAGTTTCGTGGCAGGCCCGCGGATTGACCAGACAAGAGGTCACTTTACCGGCAAAGATCTGATCCAGGCAGGCCTGGTTACAGCCGATACAGGTATTGATCTCATCGGCGCGCCCGCTTTGAGCTTTGGAAAGGAACTCGCCGTCGGCCAGAAACGGCCGGGCCATTGACACCATATCGGCGTCGCCGCGGGCGAGGATCGCCTCCGCGACGTCAGGATCGTTGATACGGTTAGTGGTGACCAGGGGGATCGACACCGCACCTTTCAGTTTCCGGGTGACCCAGCTGAAGGCGCCGCGCGGTACCGGTGTCGCAATGGTCGGAATACGCGCTTCGTGCCAGCCGATACCGGTGTTGATGAGGGTCGCGCCTGCCGCCTCGATGGCCTGCGCCAGCTCAATCACTTCCGGCAGCGTACTGCCGTCGTTGACCAGGTCGAGCATCGACAGGCGGTAGATAATAATGAAATCGTGGCCAGCCCGTTCGCGTACCGCACGCACGACTTCTACGGCAAAGCGCATGCGCCGGGCGTAATCGCCGCCCCATTGGTCGTCACGCTGGTTGGTGCGCGCAGCGAGGAATTCGTTGATTAAATAGCCCTCTGACCCCATCACTTCGACGCCATCATAGCCGGCCTCCCGGGCCAGCTGCGCGCAGTGGGCAAAATCGGCGATCAGCTGCAGGATCTCATCATGGCTTAGCGCATGCGGGGTAAAGCGGTTAATCGGCGCCTGCAATGCCGACGGAGCTACCGGCCGCGGCTGATAGCTGTAGCGGCCGGTATGCAAAATTTGCAGGGCGATTTTGCCCCCTTCGCGATGAACCGCATCGGTAATATGCCGATGGTGCGCCAGATGGCGGGCATCATCGAGCACCGCGCCGCCGGCCATCGTGACGCCGGAATCCACTGGCGCAATCCCGCCGGTGACAATCAGCGCCACGCCGTGACGCGCGCGTTCGGCGTAAAAGGCCGCCAGCCGTTGCGCGCCGTCGGCATGTTCTTCCAACCCGGTGTGCATGGAACCCATCAGCACGCGGTTTTTCAACTGGGTGAACCCCAGGTCGAGCGGGGCGAATAACGACGGGTAGTGGCTCATAATGGCTTCCAGTCTCTTATATGTAACATTATTGTTATGTGGTCGGATGAGTTACTAATTTAGCCGTCGTCAGCGAAAAGTGAAAAAGGGCGTGCGGTGATTGTGATGGGATTCAAATAACGGTGACGGGAAGTTCCCCTCCTCGAAGGGAAGAGGGGATTTTGCACCTGGGACAGACGTTCCGTGGAGGGTCAGGGGGCCGGAACGACAGGTGGGCGCCGCTCAAGGCCTGGCGCCTGCCACATCGAGGTGGTCAGCCCGCTGTCGACCAGCCCGAGCTGGTCGGCATAGACCGATTGCCATTTCTCCATCATCCCCTGGTACAGTTCGCGGTGCGCCGGATTGGGGGTAAACACCCGATGCCAGCTCACCAGCTTCTCACCCGTGCTGGCCATATCGCTGTACAGGCCGGCGCCGGTTCCGGCGGCGATCGCGCAGCCCAGCGCCGTGGCTTCGCGCACAGCCGGGACCCGTACCGGCAAGCCGGTGACATCGCTGAGAATCTGGCTCCATAATGCTCCTTTCGAGCCGCCTCCGGCGAACACCAGGCTGTCGAACGTCACGCCGGAGAAGCGGGAGATTTGCGCCAGGTTACAGGCAGAGACAATCGCTGCGTTCTCCTCCAGGGCGCGGAACAGAGTGGCCTTGTTGCATTTTTCCGCATCGATGGAGAGGTTAATAAACGACGGCGCGGCGTGATACCACTGCTTAAAGTGCATGGCATCGGAGAAAATCGGCATCACGCCGTGGGAACCTGCCGGTACGCGGCTGGCCATCTCTTCGAGGAGAGCATACGCATCCACCCCCAGGCGTTCGGCAACCAGCTTCTCTTCGGCGCAAAAAGCATCGCGGAACCAGCGCATGGTCAGGCCGGTAAAGAAGCTGATCGACTCGGCCTGCGCCATGCCGGGTATGACGTGCGGGTTGATGCGGATATTCATCTGTGGATCGGTGCGGACCTCCGGCAGGTTCACCACCTGCTGCCAGAAGGTTCCCCCCAGCACCGCGCTTTGGCCGGCGCGTACCACCCCCAGACCTAGGCAGCCAAGCTGTACATCGCCGCCGCCCATGATCACCGGCGTGCCGGCACGGAGTCCGCACTGCTGCGCTGCCGTATCGGTCACCGCGCCGAGCGGAGTGCCGGTCTCTTTGACCGGCGAGAGCAGATCCGCACGCAGCCCGGCCATATCGAGCAGCGCCGGGCGCCAGTCGCGGCTGAACAGGTCGAGCATTCCGGTGGTACCGGCATTGGATGGGTCAACGGCCAGCTCGCCGGAGAGTTTTGCCGCCAGCCAGTCGCTAATCATCGTAATGGTGGCAGCCTGACGGTAAATATCCGGGCGATGGTGAGCCAGCCACAGCAGGCGCGGCATGGCGCTTAGTGCCAGCGTCTGGCCCGAGACATCATAGACTTCCGATTCAAACTGATAATCATGGATCTCTTTAAGCTCCGAGACTTCGCGGCTGGCGCGGGCATCGACGTTGGCGCAGGCCCAGATAGCCTCGCCGTTGCGGTCGTACAGGACGATGCCTTCACGCATGGAACAGCAGGCGATGGACTGAATATCGGCCGCCTGAAGGTGCGCGGCGGCCAGCGCCTGGCGGATACACTGGCAGGCCAGCAGCCAGTTGGTGGTGAGGTCAAACTCCATTGAGCCGGGAACATTTTCCACGCTCAGGTGCTTCCATTCCGCCTGACCGACCGCGACCTGGTGGCCGCTGAGATCGAAAATCACCGCCCGAATACTGCCGGTCCCGGCATCTAACGCTAACAGGTAACTCATGACATGCGCCTCGCGGTTGTTGCGCGGCGCAGGGCCATCAGGAGGCCAGCGTGAGCACCGCGCGTGCTGTTGTCTCTTCCGTTACCAGGCCATTGATGCGTTTGCCCGTCAGGGCGGCATAAATCGCCTGCGCTTTTTCCGTGCCACCGGCAACGCCGACGATGGTCGGCAGCTGCGCCAGCTCGTCGAGGGTGACGCCGAGTAATTCCCGGTGAATCTCCAGATCCTCAACCCGCCTGCCGTCGGCCTGCAGGAAATAACCTAAAATGTCGCCCACCGCACCTTTACGCGCATACATCAACTGTTCGCCTTCGCTGATGTAGCCGGAACGCAGGATGGTTGCGTCGCGGCGCTGGTCGATGGCGCCGATCCCCACGACCGCAGCATCCGCCGCGGTGGCCGCCAGAATCACATCCCGGACGCTCGACTCCCGACGCAGAATGTCAGCCACGTCGGCCGAAGAGACCCGCAGCGGCGCCGGAATGATGCTGACGCGACAGGCGGCGTCCAGCTGACCGATACCGGTCATATAGGGGCCCACGCCGCCGGAAAGCGTCACCAGCCGCACCTGCTGCGAACTGATAAACCCGCTCAGGTGCTGCAGACAGCTCATGGTGGCTTCACCAAACCCCACCGCCAGCAGCTGCCCAGGTTCCAGTACCCCCATCAGCGATTGCGCCGCGCCGATCCCCAGCCGCGTATTCATCGGTGGCGTATTGAGCGCCGGCAGCACGCGGGCAATCTTCAGGTCAAAACGCTGTTGCAGCTCGGTTTCCAGCGCCAGACACCCTTCATAGCGAGAGTTGATCTGCACGCGGATCACCCCGGACTGGCGGCCTTTCTCCAGCAGGCGGGAGATCTTTAACCGCGGCAGCCCCAGGCGCTCGCCAATATCGTTCTGCGTCAATCCGTCGTGGTAGTAACACCAGGCTACCCGCGCCACCAGCTCCTCTTCGGCTAACGCCAGGCCCGCGTAGCGGCTCTCTTCCGTAATGCGTTTTTCGCTCATAAAGTGAACTCTTATAAAAATTTAGATCATATGTTCGTTATTGCGCGGTCGGAAAGTGTGAGCCGCCCGGCAAAACCGATCTTTCATTGTTTGCAGGTTTTTTCCAACGATCTAAAGCATGAAACTGTGATCTTTGCACGGTTGTAAATATAGTTCACCGTCTACGCTTTTGAACATTATTAAATTAAAAAATCATTTGTTCATGTGAGGCGCGATGATGAAGCCACTGCTTGAAGCCCGTCAGATTCGCAAACAGTTCTCCGGCATCGCCGTATTAAAGGGCATTGATTTCACGCTCTTTTCCGGCCAGGTGCATGCGCTGATGGGCGGTAATGGCGCGGGAAAATCGACGCTGATGAAGATTATCGCCGGGGTGGAAACGCCCGACGAGGGTGAACTCATTCTTGGCGGCCGCGCTTTTGCGCGTCTCAACCCGGCGCTGGCTCATCAACTGGGCGTTTACCTTGTTCCCCAGGAACCGATGCTGTTTCCTAATCTGACGGTTCGGGAAAACATTCTTTTCCGCCTGCCCGGACGGCCCGATAACAACGGGCGGCTGCAGGAGACGCTGCGGCAGTTGAACTGCCAGCTCAATCTGGAGGCGGTGGCCGGGACGCTGGAAGTGGCGGATCAGCAAATGGTGGAGATCCTGCGCGGTCTGATGCGCGATGCGCAGATCCTGATCCTCGATGAACCCACCGCCTCGTTAACGCCCGGGGAGACGGATCGGTTGTTTCGTCAGATCCGCGCTCTGCAGGATCTCGGCGTCGGTATCGTGTTTATCTCGCACAAGCTGCCGGAGATCCGTCAGATCGCCAGCCATATCTCGGTCATGCGCGACGGCGCGGTGGTGCTGAACGGCGACACGGCGAGCTACAGCGACGCGCAGCTGATCGATGCAATGACCCCCGCCGCTCGCGGACACGATCTTAGCGATACCCAGAAGCTATGGCTGGCGCTGCCGGGGAATCGCCGCACCCAGCCGCAGGATTTCCCGGTGCTGCGGGTGGACGATCTGACCGGTGAAGGCTTTATCGATCTCAGTCTGGAGATCCATGCCGGGGAGATCGTTGGCCTCGCCGGGCTGGTGGGATCCGGGCGCACCGAATTTGCCGAGACGCTCTACGGCCTGCGCCCGTCGCGGGCCGGCCGGATATGGCTGGAAAACCGCGATATCAGTCGCGACAGCACGCGCGCGCGGCTCGCCAGCGGGCTGGTTTATCTGCCGGAAGATCGGCAGGTCTCCGGGCTGTTTCTCGATGCCCCGGTGCGCTGGAACACGGTGATGTTTAACCAGCCATCGTGGTGGCAGCAGCGCCAGCGCGAAGCGGCGGTGGTGGAGCGTTACCACCGGGCGCTGGGCATCAAACTTAATCACAGCGATCAGACCGTGCGCACGCTCTCCGGCGGCAATCAGCAAAAGGTGCTGCTGGCCCGCTGTCTGGAGGCCAATCCGCTGCTGCTGATTGTCGATGAACCGACGCGCGGCGTGGATGTTTCCGCCCGGGCCGATATCTATCAACTGCTGAAAAGCGTCGCCGCGCAAAACGTGGCGGTGCTGATGATATCAAGCGATCTGGATGAGTTTGTCGGGCTGGCCGACCGGGTGGTGGTTATGCACCAGGGCCGGCAGAGCGGGGAACTGCTGCGACAGGCGGTCACCGTCGATCGCATGATGACTCTGGCCTTTGGAGGGCAGTCATGAAAACGTTACTCCGAAACCGCGAGCTGAGCGCGTTGCTGGCGATTCTGGCGCTCTTTGCGCTGCTGATTGCGCTCAACCCGGCCTGGTTCAACCTGCAAATTCTGGCGATGATTTTTGCCAGTTCGCAAATCCTCTGTCTGCTGGCGCTGGGGGCGACGCTGGTCATGCTGACCCGCAATATTGACGTCTCCGTCGGCTCGACCGTCGGCCTGAGCGCGATTGCGGTCGGTGCCGCGCTCAACGGTGGCTATGGCCTGACGGCGGCGATTGTCTTTGCGCTGGCGATTGGCGCACTGGCGGGGGCCTTCAACGGCCTGCTGGTGGTTGGCCTGCGCATTCCGGCGATTGTCGCGACGCTCGGCACCCTGGGGTTGTATCGCGGAATGATGCTGCTGTGGACCGGAGGCAAGTGGATCGAGGGGCTGCCCGATAGTCTGAAGTCGCTCTCTGAACCGTTCTTTATCGGCGTATCGCCGCTGGGTTGGCTGGTGCTGGCGCTGCTGCTGAGCGGGACCTGGCTGCTGGCACGCACCGCCTTTGGTCGCGATTTTTACGCCGTGGGCGATAACCTGGCCGCCGCGCGTCAGCTGGGCGTCGCGGTCAACCGCACGCGGATGCTGGCCTTTACGCTTAACGGCATGCTGGCGGCCTGCGCCGGGATCGTCTTTGCCGCGCAGATTGGCTTTGTCCCCAACCAGACCGGTAGCGGACTGGAGATGAAAGCGATCGCCGCCTGCGTGCTGGGCGGGATCTCGCTGCTCGGCGGGACCGGAACCCTCGTCGGCGCTTTTCTCGGCGCCTTTTTCCTCACTCAAATCGATACCGTACTGGTGCTGCTGCGGCTGCCGGCATGGTGGAACGACTTTATCGCCGGCCTCGTTCTGCTGGGCGTACTGGTGCTCGACGGACGGCTGCGCCAGGCGCTGGCGCGGCATCAGCGGGCGCTGAAGTACAGCCGTTTTCAGCCCGGCAACAAAGGGGGAAAGCACGTCACCCCGTTCGAAAAACGTAAAAACAAAGAGGTGGCGTAGATGAAACTTAACTGGGAAAGCGCGCTGCTGGCATTACTGGTGCTGGAGATTCTGCTGTTTGGGGCGATCAATCCGCGCATGCTGGATATCAACATGCTGCTGTTTAGTACCAGCGACTTTATCTGTATTGGTATTGTCGCACTGCCGCTGACCCTGGTGATCATCAGCGGCGGTATTGATATTTCCCTCGGCTCCACCATTGGCCTGTGCGCCATCGCGCTGGGGGTAATGATGCAGGCGGGCTGGCCGCTGGGGCTGGCGATTCCGCTCACCCTTGCCATTGGGCTGCTGTGCGGCCTGGTGAATGCTGCGCTGATTCACTACACCGGCATCAGTCCGCTGGTGATTACTCTCGGCACGCTGTATCTCTACGGCGGCGGGGCGCTGCTGCTTTCGGGAATGGCCGGGGCGACGGGCTATGAAGGGATTGGCGGCTTTCCCGATAGCTTTACTGCTTTTGCCAACCTGACGCTATTTGGCCTACCGCTGCCGCTGGTGATGTTTGCCATCATCACCTTTTTTTTCTGGCTGTTGACCCATCGCGGGCGGTTTGGCCGCCACCTCTTTTTACTTGGACAAAATCCCAGAGCAGCACGCTATGCCGCGCTGTCGGTCAACGGTATGCCCTACGTGCTGTATGGCCTGGTGGGCGTGGCGTCGGCAATCGCCGCGTTGATTCTGGTCTCCTATTTCGGTTCGGCGCGTTCGGATTTAGGCCGCGATCTGCTGATGCCGGCGCTGACCGCTGCCGTGCTCGGCGGAGCGAATATTTATGGCGGGTCGGGTTCGATACTCGGTACGGCGCTGGCGGCACTGCTGGTGGGGTACCTGCAACAGGGTTTACAGATGGTCGGCATCCCCAACCAGGTGTCGAGCGCGCTGTCAGGGGCGCTGTTGGTTGTGGTGGTGATGGGGCGTTCGCTGAGCCTGCACCGCGAATGGGTGCGGATGGCCTGGCGGCGTCTTCTCTCGCGTAAAACAATCGGAGCATAACAAGATGAAAGCAAAACATATCCTGCAAATCAGTGCCCTGGCGCTGGCCATGAGTGTCGCGGTGGCTCAGGCGGCTGACCGCATCGCTTTTATTCCTAAGCTGGTCGGCGTGGGCTTCTTTACTAGCGGCGGCAACGGCGCGAAAGAGGCCGGCAAAGCGTTGGCGGTGGACGTGACCTACGACGGTCCGACCGAACCCAGCGTGTCCGGCCAGGTGCAGCTAATCAACAACTTCGTCAATCAGGGCTACAACGCGATTATCGTCTCGGCGGTGTCGCCGGATGGCCTGTGTCCGGCGCTGAAGCGGGCGATGCAGCGCGGCGTGAAGGTTCTGACCTGGGACTCCGATACCAAACCCGAGTGCCGCAGCATCTACATCAACCAGGGGACTCCGCAGCAGCTGGGCGGCCTGCTGGTTGAGATGGCGGAAAAACAGGTGACGAAGCCCGCCGCTAAAGTGGCATTTTTCTACTCCAGCCCGACGGTGACCGACCAGAACCAGTGGGTGAAAGAGGCGAAAGCCAAAATCGAAAAAGAGCATCCGCAGTGGGAGGTGGTGACCACCCAGTTCGGCTATAACGACGCCACTAAATCGCTGCAAACCGCCGAGGGGATCTTAAAAGCGTATCCGGATCTCGACGCCATTATCGCCCCTGACGCCAACGCGCTGCCGGCCGCCGCGCAGGCGGCAGAGAACCTCAAGCGCCAGGGCGTGGCGATTGTCGGCTTCAGCACGCCGAATGTGATGCGCCCCTACGTCGAGCGCGGCACGGTAAAAGCCTTCGGCCTGTGGGATGTGGTACAGCAGGGAAAAATTGCGGTGAACGTCGCCGATCGGCTGCTGAAAAAAGGCGATCTTAACGTTGGTGATAGCGTGGACATCAAAGATATCGGCACGCTGAAGGTCGAGCCAAACAGCGTGCAGGGCTACCAGTATGAAGCGAAAGGCAACGGTATCGTACTGCTGCCGGAGCGCGTGGTGTTCACCAAAGAGAACATCAATAGCTACGACTTCTGATGGAGGACGAGATGGCAGATTTAGACGATATCAAAGAGGGGAAAGACTTCGGCTTTGACCGGCCGCAGAAGAATACGCTCTATACGTTGAAAGGCTGTGGTTCACTGGAGTGGGGGATGCAGTCCCGGCTGGCGCGTATCTTTAATCCGCAGAGCAACCGCACGGTCATGCTGGCTTTCGATCATGGCTACTTCCAGGGGCCGACCACCGGGCTTGAACGTATCGATCTCTCTATTGCTCCGCTGTTTGAGGAGACCGACGTGCTGATGTGTACCCGCGGCGTGCTACGCAGCCAGGTGCCGGCGGCGACCAACAAACCGGTGGTGCTGCGCGCCTCCGGCGGTAATTCTATTCTTAGCGAGCTCTCCAACGAGTGCGTTGCCGTGGCGATGGAGGATGCTCTGCGCCTCAACGTCTGCGCGGTGGCGGCGCAGGTCTATATCGGCAGCGAGTACGAACACCAGTCGATCAATAACATCATTAAGCTGGTGGATGCGGGCAACCGCTACGGTATGCCGGTGCTGGCGGTGACCGGCGTGGGGAAAGAGATGACCCGCGACGCCCGCTACTTCTCGCTTGCCAGCCGCATTGCTGCTGAGATGGGGGCGCAGTTTGTCAAAACCTATTTTGTCGACGAGGGGTTTGAAAAAGTCACCGCCAGCTGCCCGGTGCCGATTGTGATCGCCGGAGGCAAAAAACTGCCGGAACATGAAGCGCTGGAGATGTGCTGGCGGGCGCTTGACCAGGGGGCATCCGGCGTCGATATGGGGCGCAATATCTTCCAGTCCAGCGCGCCGCGGGCGATGTTAAAGGCGGTGAAAAAAGTGGTCCATGAGAATATGAGCGCCCGCGAGGCGTATCAGTTCTGGCAGGAAGAGAAACAGGGAGAGCAAAAATGAACGTGACGCTGGTGGAGATTAATATCAGGCCAGAGCGGGTGGAGGAGTTTCTTGACGTCTTTCGGGCTAACCATGAAGGGGCGCTGAAAGAGCCGGGCAACCTGCGATTTGACGTGCTGCAGGACCCGGAGGTGAAGACCCGTTTTTTTATCTATGAAGCCTATAAAGATGATGAGGCGGTGCTGGCGCATAAGAAAACCCCGCACTACCTGACCTGCGTGGAAAAGCTCGACGAGATGATGTCGGAACCGCGTAAGAAACGCAGTTTCGTGGGGTTGCTGCCGGAATAGCCTTGCCCCTGGCCTGCGGGATCTTTGCGGCGAGCGGATTATCGCAGGCCATGTTTCTGGCGAGAGGGGAGTGCTTTAAACTTTCTTTTGTATCATGGTAGGGTTTACCGCAATGATAAACCGGACGGTGAGTGCATTATCTTCGCGATGTATTCAACGTATTAATATATTCTGCAATGAACTGTATATTAAAATATGAATTAGCGCTCCCGGCGGTTTGGTACAAAATAAATAAAGGTTTTTGGTTTGTTTTATTTGAGTTGCTTGTTTTTTTTGCATACATTCGGGGTTGACTATGCTGATAGTAAGGATACTCGATGAAAGCCTCGGACTATTTAAAGATGAAGTTGCAGAGCGACAGACAGCTAGCGGTGTATGGACAACAGGGCGTAATCTCCGCATGGAAAGCAATGAAGGGCATTGGTTCTGATATTTACTCCGGGGTTGAGCGAATCAGCTGGTATTCTTCCTGTTTGCTCCCTCGCTACTATGATGTTTGCAATGAATTGGTTTCTGAAGAACAACGTATGCACAAGTCGATTCTTTCTGTTTTTCGCTATCATGACGTGATAGGTCATATGTTCTACCTCTATTTTGAAATGGTCATTAACGATAGCAAAAATGGCAATCAGCAAGGCAGTGTACGATACGTTGATTCCAGAGTGACAGAAATTGCCACCAAAGTACCGGTTGGAAGGGCAACACGCTTTGCATTGGCTCTGTCTCTTGCGAAAGCGTTTTCCGCATCAGATTTAGTATCGGATGCCGTCATTAAGCGTCTGTCAAGACGCACACCGGCAATCGTCATGGCTCTTCAGCTCTTTGGTACTGAGCAAAAATGTGCTCTTGCCGCGCGACAACTAAAAACACTTGATCCAACGTATTACGCAATCCTTTACGATGCACAAGTTGAAATGTTGTATTACTTTATCGAGTCCATTCTTTCGGATATTATCAAAAAATATCAAATGCAATTCTATAATAACTATGATGAGCTTTATGATTATCTGAAGAGCCACTACCATGTTTAAAAGCTTGCTATCCATCCTCTTTACGGAAATTCTTTTCCCCGCTTGGGCATTTGCAAGCGCATCCCTTTTTCTGTATTTGGTTCCTGAATACTGGTTTATATTGACTGTCATTTCAGTCATTTTGTTGATTATCGTCCATCCGATTTTATTCGGACGATTCGATAAGTACGATAAATAATTTCTACGAAAAGGATTTTTATGTCTAATCCAGCCTATTTATGGTTAACGGATGAAAATGGTTCACCGATGGTCGGTCCGTCGCTGGTATCAGGTCGTGAAGGGGCTATCGAGCTGAAATCATTTACCCATAACGTCAATATTCCGATTGACGGCAATACCGGAAAGTTGACCGGCACGCGTATTCATATGCCGATTATGTTTCAGAAGGAATTTGACCGTGTCACTCCCATGCTTTATCGGGCGTTAAGTACCGGGAGAACTTTGCAATCTGCGATGTTCAAACTGTATCAGATTATTGAGGCCGGGTTAGAGCAGGAGTACTTCAATATTATTCTTGAAAATGTAAAGCTGACATCAATCACGCCGGATTTATACCCAGGGGCAGATACCGGAACGCATCTTGAAACGGTGCTTATGCGCTATGAAAAAATTACCTGGAAGCATTGCGATGGCAATATTATCTATACAGATTCATGGAATGAGCGTGCGACATATTAACCGTATAGGCAAACGGCATATGACATGAAGGTGAAAGTCGGGCAGTACTGCATTGGTCTGGTCGGTATGACGGAATGGCAGGCGTAAAAAAGCCCGGCGAACATCGTTTTCGCCGGGCTTTTGTTGACTATCTTCAGGCTTGCTCCACAGATACCCGCAGGGCGGCCAGCGCTTTACTCGCCGCTTTGAGCACCAGTTCGCACTGCTCAATCGTCAGCGTCAGCGGCGGTTCGATGCGAATTGTTTTGGCATTATTTAACGTTCCGGCCACCAGAACCCGCTGGCGGAACATCTCGCTGGCGAAGTTATAGCCGATCTCGTTATCCACGAACTCAATCGCCATCAGCATCCCTTTACCGCGAACTTCATTTACCAGATCCGGATACTCACGGGACAGTTGATGGAAGCCGTTTAACAGCAGCTCACCTTTCTGTTCCGCCTGGGCCGGCAGATTCTGCGTCAGCAGGACGTTGATCGTGGCCAGCGCTGCGGCACAGGCCAGCGGATTACCGCCGAAGGTGGTGGTGTGCAGGAACGGGTTGTCGAACAGCACCGAGAACACCTCTTCGGTGGCAATCGTCGCCCCAATTGGCATAACGCCGCCGCCGAGCGCTTTGGCAAGACACAGAATGTCCGGCTGAACGTTTTCGTGCTCGCAGGCAAACATTTTGCCGGTACGCCCCATGCCGGTTTGCACTTCGTCGAGGATCAGCAGCGCGCCAAATTCATCGCACAGCTTACGCACCGCGGGCAGGTAGCCCTGCGGCGGCAGAATCACGCCCCCTTCGCCCTGTATTGGCTCAAGGATCACCGCCGCGACATCATCACCGGTTTTTTTACACTCGCTCAGCAGCGTACGCATCGCGTTGATATCGCCAAACGGCACGTGACGGAACCCTGGAAGTAGCGGCATAAAAGGCTTACGGAATGTCGATTTCGCGGTGGCCGATAGCGCGCCCAGCGACTTACCATGAAAAGCGCCGCTGGTGGCCACAAACGTAAATTTACCGCGCGGCGACTGGTAGGCTTTAGCGAGTTTCAGCGCCGCTTCGACCGACTCTGTGCCGCTGTTACAGAAGAAGCTGTATTTCAGCTTGCCGGGGGTTAACGCCGCCAGCGTTTTTGCCAGCATGGCCCGCAGCGGGTCAAGCAGTTCCTGGCTATGAAGAGGTTGTTTCGCGAGCTGATGCTCGACGGCGGAAATGACAACTGGATTACGGTGCCCTACATTAAAAATTCCAAAGCCACCCAGGCAATCGACAAACTCTTGTCCCTGAGTGTCGACAAGCGTATTTAACCCTCCCGCTTGCCACTCTACGGCTCCGTAATCCCCGCCAGCAGTAACCGATTTTCGGTACTCTAAAAAACCGGGATTCACATGCTCTTTAAAATATTCCCTGACCTCCTGGTTAAGTGCTTTCATCTCCTCATGATCAAGCGTTCGCTTCTCAATGAGATTCAGTGCGTGTGCGCTGCAGGCCAGAGCCGATGCGCTGGAAGGTAACCTGTTCAAAGTGAGCTCCTGGGACGGGCGTATCACATGATACTGAATTAAGTATTGCAGGGATTACGCCACTTCGGCACGGGAGCTGAAAATCGGGATAAACGCAGCGCGAAAGCGCATTTGCGCGAAATTTAATCTCACGGCGATATTTTTGGCATGTTTTACTCCTGAACGGGGGACGTTACCCGCCGGGAGGGAGCCCCGTGCGTGCTGCCTGGTGGTGCAGATTGCCCAATATGGGGGCAGGAGGGGGGACTGGCATCCCCCCGGAGGGGTTAATCGAGCTGGGAAATCTCCATTGCCGCGCGGTCAATGACGGCGACAATCTGTTTCAGCTGAGTCTCGCTGATGGCCTGTTGATTTACCTTTAAATCCAGTACGGCTTTAAAGTTCTCCAGCGCCCGCTTCATTTGCGGGTTTTTGCGCAGTTCACAGCCGACCATACGGGCCTGCAAACGTTCCTGGATATGGCCGAGCTGTTCCTGATTCTCGGCATGCAGGAGGCTGCCCTCTGCGGTTATGGCGATTTTTTTGCGGCCATTTTCCTCTTCGACGCTGATAAGACCCTGATCCTGAAGGAGATCAAGAGTTGGATAGATCACACCCGGACTCGGGCTGTAGTTGCCCTGGGTCAGGTTTTCTATCTCTTTAATCAATTCGTAGCCGTGGCTGGCGTTGCGGGTGAGGATGTCGAGGATCACCAGACGCAGTTCGCCATGGCCGAAGAAACGCTGACGGCGTCCGCCGCCGCCACCACCCCGGCGACCGTGTTCGCCATGTTCGCCGCCCCGGCGGCCATGCTCCCCGCGTTCGCTGTGTTCACCGTGGTGGCCACGTGGCCCTCGACCTTCTTCATGATGATGTCGCATAGTTTGCTCCTGTATGTTTTGATATATCTAATCTATATCTAAAAATTAATACTTAGCAAGCATGAATCTGAATATTTTAATAAGCATTTGATTTAAAATGATTTTATTTTGTTCGTTGTACTTTATTGCTTTTTGCTACGTCTATATCAAAAAAAACTTGCATTCTTTTTTAATGGCAATCATTATCATTTGGGTAAAGTTTAGATATATCTATAAATCTCACGAAGGCGAATGACGATGATAAAAACGAAAGAACCTCAGTACCCGAAACGCGTTCGCAATGAGCTGCGTTTTCGCGAGTTAACCGTGCTGCGCGTTGAGCGCGTCGGCGCCGCCTTCCAGCGCATTGTGCTGGGCGGAGAGGCGCTGGAAGGTTTTGTCTCCCAGGGTTTTGACGACCATACCAAACTCTTTTTCCCGCAAGCCGGTACTGCGTTTACACCGCCGCAGGTGACGGAAGAGGGCATTAACTGGGGGGAAGGCGTCCGTCCGGCAACTCGCGACTACACGCCGCTGTATGATGCCGAACGTCATGAACTGGCCTATGACTTCTTCATCCATGACGGCGGTATTGCCAGCAGCTGGGCGCTGGCGGCAAACGTCGGCGATAAGCTGGTGATTGGTGGGCCACGCGGTTCGCTGGTGGTGCCAGAGGATTATGCCTGGCAGCTGTATGTCTGCGATGAATCCGGTATGCCTGCGCTGCGCCGCCGTCTGCTGGGCCTTAGCCGCCTGCCCGTGCGCCCGCAGGTTACGGCGCTGGTGACGATCGGCGAGGCATCGTATCAAGATTATCTGGCGGATCTGCAGGGCTTTAATATTGAGTGGATCGTCGGCCATCATTCGTCCGTGGTGGCTGAACGTCTGGCGCAGGTGAGCGTGCCTGCGGAAGATTATTTTATCTGGGTGACCGGTGAAGGCGCGGTGGTGAAATCACTGCTCGGTCGGTTTGAAAATGATGAAATTGACCCGCAGCTGGTGCGTTCCCAGGCCTACTGGCACAGTAAATAGCCTGATGCCCGGGCTACGGCGTCAGCGCGTTGCCCGGGATAGCGGCTATTCTGTTCTGTCGCCCGGCTCAGCGTCGCGTCGCCGGGATATTCCGCTGCGGAGGACGCCGCCTTAGCGTTGTTCCGCCAGCGTTTTGAAGACCTGCGCGACCGCGTGGGCGCCCGGATCCATATTGCCCAGCAGGCTGTCGCTGTTAAGGTACGACGCGCGCCCGGCGTTGGCTTTACTGGCGTGGCAGGTGCGCTCGGCGCCCGCTTCCGCAGCGGCAAACGCCGCCTGTAAATCCGTCGGTGCGACAAGCAGCGACGCCAGCGCCGGCTGCAGCGCATCGATCATCGTGCGATCGCCCTCATCCGCACCGCCGTAAAACTTCATTTGCGCCAGACCGGCGTTTAACGCTTCCGCGACGCCGGCGCCTTGCTCCAGCTTCTGCCCGGCGGCGGTAAAGAAGATCGACATCAGCACGCCGCTGGAACCGCCCATCACCACGGTCAGACGTTCGCCGATCAGGGCCAACAGGGTCGCGAGATCGCCCAACGGCAACTGCTGGCGTTGCAGCAGGTCGGCAATATCGCGCGCGCCAGCGGCAAAGGTGGAGCCGGTATCGCCATCGCCGACTTTGGCATCCAGCGCATTCAGGTGCGCCTCCAGGTCAGACAAGGTACCGGTTATCCGCTCGACATAGCCCGCCACGACGTGATTGTCCGAAGGCTGGAACGCCACGCGGGTGCTGCGCAGCGAAGAGGGCATCACCTCAATGGTTCGTGGCTGCACCGGCGCCTGCCAGCTGGCCGTTTCCACAGCGGAAAGCAGCGCTTTTTCAATGCTCTCCTCCAGTACGATGGCGGTTATCGAGAAACCTTTCATATCCAGCGCCGTCACCAGCGACGCCGGGCCAATCAGCCAGTCGATCCGCTGATGGAGCGACGTGTCGGCCAGCTCACGCGTCAGAATCGCCATTTCCGCAACCGACACGCCGCCGAGGTTGTTCAGCATCACCGCCAGACGGCCGGTTTGTGGCAGGGCGGCGGTCAGTTTCTCCACCATCAGGCGGACAATCTGCGCGCTGTTCTGGGTGGCGATGACCGAGGCGCCGGGTTCGCCATGGATGCCCATGCCCAGCTCTGCCCGATCGGGATGGTGGCGCGGTGCCGTTTCAGCCTCCTGCGGCAGATGGCAACTGGAGAGCGCGAGGCCCAGCGTGCGGGTCTTGTCTGCCGCATATCGGGCCTCGCGTAGCACGGTAGCAAGATTGTAGCCACGTTCGGCAAAATAACCGGCCACTTTATGCACCAGGATGGTGCCGGCAATCCCGCGCGGATGCTTGTTATCCGGTAGCGAAATATCGTCGCCGACAATCAGCATTTCGACGTTGTAACCCAGGCGACGGGCTTTCTCGGCGGCGAGGCCAAAGTTAAGGCGATCGCCGGTATAGTTTTTGACGATCAGCAGACAGCCCGCTTCGCCGGTCACCGCCTGAATGGCGGTCAGCACCGCATCAACGCTCGGGGAGGCAAAAATATCGCCGCACACCGCGGCGGTGAGCATCCCTTTACCGATAAACCCAACGTGGGCCGGCTCATGGCCGGAGCCGCCGCCGGAGATGATGGCGACGTTGCTTTTGTTGAGATCGCGACGAACGACCACGCGAATCGCCGGATCGCTCTCCAGACGCGCCAGGTTGTTCCACGGGCTGGCAACGATCGTTCCTTCAATAACATCGTCGACGAGGCGGGTGCGCTGATTAAAAAAGAATTGAGACATAACGGTTCCTGGTGGTTGAGCGAAACACAATCCCCGGAGGCGGAGCCTCCGGCGTGAAGAATGGAGTACAGAGAGTGACGAATGGACAGCTATGTGCGGAGAACGCGTTTTCCGGCGACATCCAGCGTAAGGGATTCACCATCGCCTATCTGCTTCAGGGCCTCTCCCTGCCGACACAGGCAGACGATCCCGGCCTGACGGGCGATGATCGCGCCGTGGGATGCCTCGCTCCCTTCCCGCAGACAAATCCCCTTGACCAGATGAGGATCCAGCTGCAAGACGGTGGAAGGAAAGAGATCGTCGGCGATGATAATCGTCGGCTCATGCACCGCCAGCGGCATTTCGCTGCGGCCTTGCAGATGACGCAAAGTCCGGTGGAGCAGATCGTCGATATCAATATAGCGCGCCTGCAGATAGGCATCGTTCAGCTGGCGGTACTGCTGGCTGAGGTCGGCCAGCACCTGATACCACGCCCACTCCGCATTGCATTGTTCCTGGCGCAGGATATCGCAGGCGGCTTCATAGAGATCCGGGTCGTCGAGCAGCGTGTGATGGCCGGAGAAAATGGCCGCGATATCGGCAGAATAGCGCTCTTCCGCCAGGGAGGTCAGCGCATTGAGATCGTCCAGTGTCTGGCCGATCGCCTGCTGCAGGCGCCGCTGTTCGTTGGCGATGTCGGCGCCGGTTTGCCGGACTGGCCGGAGGGCAGGCAGCGGATAGCGGAGCGCTTTGCCCTGAACACGCGCGGCGACGGGGGCAAAAACCGCTGGCGCGGCGTCCGGCTGCTCGCCAAAGTTCTCCGCTGCCAGCGCCTGAAATGCCGCCAGCGCCGCTTCGGCATCTGGCCCGCGGGCCAGCAGCCTTAATGTATCGTTGCAGCGTACCTGCAACAGGGCAATCTGGTTAATGCTATCCGGTGAGACGCATTTGCCGCCTTTCTCCAGCACCAGATCGGCATTGAATCCGGATAACGCGGCCACCAGCCGCGATGCCGGACGAACGTGTAAGCCGTTATGGTTTTTAATGACCACCGAGACGGACTCGCCGCTGAGATCGTCTGCCATTGGCGTGGCCTCGGGGCCGTTCTGTGCGAGCGATGGTAACCCCAGCTGTACGCGCTTAGCTTCCAGGGCGTTCATGGCGTCGGCGATCACTTTATCGATACCCGATCCGGTGGCGGCGCTGACCGTTGCCGCCAGCGTGCCTTCGACCAGCGGCGCGGCGCACAGGCGAACCTTCGCCGCGATCGCCGGATCGAGGAGATCCAGCGCGGTTTCCGCGCTGAGCAGGGCGCTGCCGATATCCATCATCACCAGCACGTGGTCGGTATCGGCAACGGATTCAATGGCCTCCATCACCTTAATCGGATCGGTGCCGATCGGGTTTTCAGGATCGTCAATGCCGGCGGCGATCGCCAGCTTGCAGCCGTCGCCAGTTAACATCTGCCGGGCCAGTTCTCCGACACCTTCGCCCAGTCGGGCGCTATGAGAAACAATCACCAGGTTTACCATCGCGTTATCCTTACTCTTTGGCTGAAGCAGCCAGCGCCTGAATCATGAACATCACCGAGGTTGCGCCCGGATCCTGATGCCCGATGCTGCGTTCGCCGAGGTAGCTGGCGCGGCCTTTGCGGGCCTGCATGGTGATGGTAGAACGGGCGGCTTCCTCTGCCTGTATCGCGGCGGCATCCAGCGCATGCTGAACCGACAGGTGCTGTTCGCTGGACTGGCGCAGTGACTCGACGACCGGCAGCCAGACGTCGCACATGGTTTTATCACCGGGTTCCGCTTTCCCCCGGTTGACCACGCCGTCGGCCCCTTCGCGCATCATCTGATACAGCTCGTCGAGGGTCAGACTCTGGTGGGCCTGCGTCACCTGGGCGGCGCGAATAAAGAAGGTGCCGAACAGCGGGCCGCTGGCGCCGCCGACGTTGGAGAGCAGCGTCATTCCGGTGTTCTTAAGAATAAAACCGATGTCTTTATCGGCAATGGACGGCAGTTTTTCCACCACCTTGCTGAAGCCGCGATACATGTTCAGACCGTGGTCGGCATCGCCAATCTCTTTATCCAGGCCGGTCAGAAAATCTTTCTCTTTGGTAAAAATGTCGCCGCAGCGATAGAGCCAGTTAACGATTTGCGTTCTGTTCAGTGACATGTCGTGCTCCTTAATGGCCCCAGTTCAGTGCCGGGGTATGAACGGGGGCGTCCCATAATGCCAGCGTGTCGTCATCGACTTTCAGCAGAGTGAGGGAGAAGCCCACCATATCCAGCGAGGTACAGTAGCTGCCGATGAGGTTGCGTTCGATCGTGATGCCGTTCTCCTCGCAGCGGGTGGCCAGTCGGTTGTATACGCCGTACAGCTCCGACAGCGGGGTGGCGCCAAGGTTATTGACCAGCGCGATGACGCGGTCGCCTTGCTGCAGCGCCTGTTTGCTTTGCGTGACGTCCTGCCAGCGCCCTTTGACGGTGTCCCACTGACGCAGCGTGCGGCTGTAGGTGCCGTTCTCCAGCAAGGTATCGAACATCTCATCAACGGTGCGGTCGAGAGAGCTGAAGGGGCGACGGTCGATACCCGGCTCGCCGTGGATACCGACGCCGAACTCCATCTCATTATCCTGTAATTCGAATGACGGCTGTCCGGCGGCCGGCACGGTGCAGGCGCCCAGCGCCACACCGATGGAGTGGCCGAGGTTGTTAAGCTTGCGGCCCAGTTCGGCGCAGGCTTCCAGCGAATCGCCGCGTTCGGCCGCCGCGCCGACCAGCTTCTCAACCAGCACGGTGTTGGCGACGCCGCGGCGTCCGGCGGTGTAGAGGCTGTCTTTGACCGCCACGTCGTCATCGATCACCACGGTGGTCACCTTGACGCCGCTTTCGTGCAGCAGCTCGGTGGCGGTTTCGAAATTAAGGATATCCCCGGTGTAGTTTTTGATGATCAGCAGCACGCCTTCGCCGCCGTCGATATTCATCGCGCACTCGAACATTTTATCCGGGGTCGGGGAGGTGAAAATCTCGCCCGGACAGGCGCCGGCAAGCATACCTTTGCCAATATAGCCGCAGTGCATCGGCTCGTGTCCGCTGCCGCCGCCGGAGAGCAGCGCCACTTTCCCTGCCACCGGCGCATCGGCGCGGGTGACATACACCGGGTCCTGATGCAGCGTTAATTCAGGATGGGCTCTGGCGAGGCCAAGCAGTTGTTCACTCAGTACATCTTCGACACGGTTAATCAATTTTTTCATTATTTATGCTCCGTCGGAGTGATGCGATGCGGCCTCTCTACCCACGGAGGCGGTCATCGTGTAGGGGTATCGTCTGGCGTGAAGAACTACCCGGCGACGTTATGATTCTGGCTGAGTTAACGGAAAAAAAAATGTCGCGAAAACGAGTTTCATAACGGAACGTGGTTATTTATTTTTGTTCCGTTATGAAACGTTATCGCCGATGAAAAGAGAAAAATGCGAGCTAAGGCGGTTTTTTCGCCCTGCGTTCCCCCGCTGTCTACGGGGGAGGCGGATCCTTTTTTTATCTGTTTTCTGCTGTCGAGGGGATCAACGTTGGCAGATTAGCCGTTTTTTTTTGTCGCAGGACGGCGAATGGCCGGATCGGGATCGCAATCCCGGCGTTTTCCGGCAATTGATGTTCCAATATGGAACGGTAAAAAATATTCTCTGTTTCATATCAGAACAAAAACGGGAAAAATTTTTTTGTTCACCGCTCGCCCTACAGTGTTTGCATCGCTCCGGTCACGATCCCGTTTCCGCCATGAACCGCAGGCTGAACAGGATGACGCCAGGGCTCATCATGTAAAACATGCACTTATTTGAGGGTGAAAGGAATGCTAAAAGTTATTCAATCTCCGGCCAAATATCTTCAGGGTCCTGACGCATCCACGCTTTTTGGTCAGTATGCCAAAAATCTGGCGGACAGCTTTTTTGTGATTGCCGATGACTTCGTGATGAAGCTGGCGGGGGACAAAGTACTCAATGGCCTGCATAACCACGGTTTAAGCTGCCACGCGGCCCGTTTTAACGGTGAATGCAGCCACGCGGAGATCAACCGCCTGATTGCCATTCTGCAGCAGCACGGCTGCCGCGGCGTGGTAGGGATTGGCGGCGGGAAGACGCTCGATACCGCTAAAGCCATTGGCTTCTACCAGAAGCTGCCGGTGGTGGTGATCCCGACGATTGCCTCTACCGATGCGCCAACCAGCGCGCTGTCGGTTATCTACACCGAAGCCGGTGAGTTTGAAGAGTATCTGATCTATCCGAAAAACCCGGATATGGTGGTCATGGATACGGCAATTATTGCCAAAGCGCCGGTGCGCCTGCTGGTGGCCGGGATGGGCGATGCGCTCTCGACCTGGTTTGAAGCGAAGGCCTGTTTTGATGCCAGAGCGACCAGTATGGCCGGCGGACAGTCCACGGCGGCGGCGTTGAGCCTGGCTCGCCTGTGCTATGATACGCTGCTGGCCGAAGGCGAAAAAGCGCGCCTGGCAGCGCAGGCTGGCGTGGTGACGGATGCGCTGGAGCGCATTGTCGAAGCCAATACCTACCTCAGCGGAATTGGGTTTGAAAGCAGCGGGCTAGCCGCGGCGCACGCCATTCATAACGGCTTCACTATTCTGGAAGAGTGCCATCATCTGTACCACGGCGAAAAAGTGGCGTTTGGCACTCTGGCGCAGCTGGTGCTGCAAAACAGCCCGATGGAAGAGATTGAAACGGTGCTGGGCTTCTGCCAGAAAGTCGGTCTGCCGGTGACTCTGGCGCAAATGGGCGTCAAAGAGGGCATTGAAGGTAAAATTCAGGCGGTCGCGAAAGCGACCTGCGCGGAAGGCGAAACGATCCATAACATGCCATTCCCGGTGACGGCAGACAGCGTTTACGCCGCGATCCTGACGGCCGATTTGCTCGGTCAGCAGTGGCTGGCGCGTTAACGTCTCGCTGACCTGCTTTTTGCAGGGTGAAGCGTATTCTCCCCTCCGACAGTCTCTGCCGGAGGGGTTATCTATTTTAAACAGTGGAAAAGGAAATGGCGGCGCAGACTCAGGACTCCGGAAAAACAGTATCTTCCGTTATCAGTCAGTCGTGGCAGCGTTGCAGCCGGTTTATGCCGAGGGAGACCTGGCAGGCGCCGCATCAGGCGCAGGGGCTGACCTTCGAATCGATCTGCCGGCGTAAAACCGCGCTGCTGACCATCGGCCAGGCGGCGCTGGAAGATGCCTGGGAGTTTATGGATAGCCGACCCTGCGCGTTGTTTATCCTCGATGAGTCCGCCTGTATCCTCAGCCGCTGCGGCGAACCGCAGACGCTGGCGCAGCTCGCGGAACTCGGTTTTCTTGACGGCAGCTACTGCGCGGAAAGCATTATCGGCAGCTGCGCGCTCTCGCTGGCCTCGATGCTGGGGCAACCGGTGAAAACCACCGGCGAGCAACACTTTAAACAGGCGCTGCACGGGTGGTCATTTAGCTCCACGCCGGTGTTTGATAACCACGGTCGCCTGTTTGGCTCCATCTCGCTGTGCTGTTTGATCGAACAGCAGGCCTCCTCTGATTTGTCTCTGACGCTGGCTATCGCCCGGGAAGTGGGCAACTCGCTGTTGACCGACAGCCTGCTGGCCGAATCTAACCGTCATCTCAACCAGATGTATGGCCTGCTGGAGAGCATGGATGATGGCGTGATGGCGTGGAATGAGCAGGGGGTATTGCAGTTTCTTAATGTCCAGGCCGCGACGCTCCTGCATCTTGATGCCCAGACCAGCCAGGGGAAAAATATTAACGAACTGGTGACGCTGCCGGCGCTGCTGCGCCGGGCCATTAAGCACGCGCGCGCGCTGAACCATGCGGAAGTGACGTTTGAGAGCCAGCATCAGTTTATCGATGCCGTCATTACCCTCAAGCCCATCGTCGAAGAGCAGGGCAATAGCTTTATTTTACTGCTGCACCCGGTGGAGCAGATGCGCCAGCTGATGACCAGCCAGTTAGGCAAAGTGAGCCACACTTTTGCGCAGATGTCCTCGGACGATCCGGAAACGCGACGGCTGATTCATTTTGGCCGTCAGGCGGCGCGGGGCGGTTTTCCGGTCCTGCTCTGTGGGGAAGAAGGGGTGGGTAAGGAGCTGGTCGCCCAGGCCATTCATAATGAAAGCGAACGGGCGGGCGGGCCTTATATTGCCGTCAACTGTCAGCTGTATGCCGACAGCGCGCTGGGCCAGGATTTTATGGGTAGCGCGCCTACCGATGACGAAAACGGGCGCCTGAGCCGCCTGGAACTGGCCAGCGGCGGCACCCTGTTTCTGGAAAAAATAGAGTACCTAGCGCCGGAGCTGCAGTCCGCGCTGCTGCAGGTGATTAAACAGGGGGTATTAACCCGCCTCGATGCCCGGCGCCTGATTCCGGTGGACGTTAAGGTGATTGCCACCACCACCGTTGATCTGGCTAATCTGGTGGAGCAGAACCGCTTTAGTCGCCAGCTCTATTACGCGCTGCATTCGTTTGAGATCGTCATTCCGCCGCTGAGGTCACGGCGCAACAGCATTCCCTCGCTGGTACACAACCGCCTGCGTAGCCTGGAGAAACGCTTTTCATCGCGCCTGAAAGTGGACGACGATGCCCTGGCGCAGCTGGTGAACTACTCCTGGCCGGGTAATGATTTTGAGTTAAACAGCATTATTGAAAATATCGCCATCAGCAGCGATAACGGCCATATCCGCCTGAGCAACCTGCCGGAATATCTCTTCTCCGAGCGGCCGGGCAGCGATACCGTCTCGCCCCTGCTACCTGCCAGCCTGACCTTCAGCGCTATTGAAAAAGAGGCCATTATCCATGCCGCCCGCGTCACCAGTGGCCGGGTGCAGGAGATGTCCCATCTGCTCAACATCGGGCGCACGACGCTGTGGCGCAAAATGAAGCAGTACGATATCGACGCCAGCCAGTTTAAGCACAAAAATCACGACTAGTTGTCTGCACTCTCCGCGATTTGGGGGCGCAATTGCTGTTTTTCGCGATCTAAGCGGCGATTTGCTGTCGGTCGCGGATGACGGGGCGGTTTATACGGGCTGCACCGGACTTATCGGGCAGAAAAACGCCATGCAAACGTTTGACTGAGGTCTGAATCAAAGAAAGGCAACGATCTCTTTGATATCCCCGCAGACTTGGGTCCATATTATAAACATGTTCATCACGTGGTTAATTTTAAGGATAAGAGCATGCCAACAGCGATAGATAAAGCGTTAGATTTTATTGGTGGAATGAACACATCGGCGTCGGCTCCGCATTCAATGGATGAAAGTACGGCTAAGGGCATTTTAAAATATCTCCATGAGTTAGGCGTTCCGGCCAGCGCCGAAGACGTGATCGTGCGAGGCGAGCGGGAGGGATGGAATTCCGGGTTCACCCATAAAGTGGCCGGATGGGCGGAGAAAATCGCCGCTGGCAACCGTATCGTGATTAAAAATCCAGAGTACTTCTCCTCCTATATGCGGGAGCAGCTCCGGGAGCTGGTGTAAGCGGCTCGTTTTTAAAAAATGATTCTGAAGATGGTATCCTGCAGGATGGTATAAAAAAGGAGCAACGTTGCTAACGTCGCTCCTTATATTTTCCGCTAATGAATATTCAGGATAATTTGAAATTTCCGCGCTAAGCAATGTATTTTCCGCTGGCTGAATAAGAGACTGGCGCTCTGGCGTATTTAGCATGGCAGGAAATTCTGAACCTGTCTGGCGCTCAATAACACTATCTTGTTTATCGTCCCTTATCGGTTCTTTTCCTTTCCTTCCCGACTGAACATGCTGCTGCCTTTTTCACTTTGTACTGAGTGCCCCGTGAGCGCCTCAGCATTCTGACTGTTTTAGCAACTCAGCGATGAGACTTCTTTAACGCTTCGATTCAACGCTGATTTTCATCAGCTTCAGGTTTATCGGTGGCGATTCAGTTTTTCCTGATTAGCGAGCGAGCCCGACGGCTTTCGCCTGTGCCTGGAAGCGTTTGAGTTGCTGCTCGATTTCTTCCACAGAAATACCCGTTTCAATCGCGGGAGAACTGGCAACGGTGCGGAAAAGCTGCGTTTTCGTGATCTTAGGGGAGGATGTTTTTTGCGTCGTGATCATTATCTCGTTAGTTATGCCGTGATTCTAGTTCTATTGAGCGATGCCAGCAAGGCTGCGGCAATTTTCTCTGGGCTTTCAGTTTGTGGGCAAATGCTATAAATAGACAAGTGTCTGACTCAAAAATGCGTCCGTCGTGTATTTCACATCCGGTGAAAGTGGACATTGTGATAAAAGCCAGTCACGGCAGTTTTGGGTTAGCATACCAGGTGAATTGCTGGAGCAACTGATGGCTATCTGAAACGAAAGTGTTCTGGTGAACCTTCAGGGTAAAAACCGAGATTGAAGTCTGAAGCTAAAACGGGACCTGGTCCAAATGCAATGCAAACAAAAAGGACTTAGATAATTTCTTATCTAAGTCCTTGTTTTATCTGGTGGCCCCTGCTGGACTTGAACCAGCGACCAAGCGATTATGAGTCGCCTGCTCTAACCACTGAGCTAAGGGGCCGTGGCGAGGGATTATAAAGTAACTGGCAGACGCAATCCAGCGCAAAACGCACGGCTGCTGTTTTTATAAACAATGCATTTTCAATCCTTTATAATCGCCTTTTAGGTATTGAGCGGGTGGAAAGATGATTAACGATATTCTGGCGCCGGACCTGCGGGTGGTCTTCTGCGGCATCAATCCGGGGAAGTCCTCTGCCCATACTGGTTTTCATTTCGCGCATCCGGGTAATCGCTTCTGGAAGGTGATTTACCAGGCCGGTTTTACCGACCGTCTGCTGAAGCCTGAAGAGGAGCTGCAGCTGCTCGATACGCGCTGCGGGATCACTATGCTGGTGGAACGCCCGACGGTTCAGGCCAGCGAAGTCGCCCTGCAGGAGCTACGCAGCGGCGGCCGGGAGCTGGTGCTGAAAATTGAACAGTATCAGCCGCGGGCGCTGGCGATTCTCGGTAAACAGGCCTTTGAGAAAGCGTTTCAGGTACGCGGTGCGCGTTGGGGCAAGCAGCAGGTGACCATCGGCGATACGGAAGTGTGGGTGCTGCCCAACCCCAGCGGACTGAACCGGGCGACGCTGGATAAGCTAGTGGAGGCGTATCGTGAACTGGATGATGCGCTGGCATCGCGAGGTCGATAGCCTGCGGCGGGGACCGGCGCAGGCTCTCCCTGACGGCAACAGAGTGAATGGAAGACAAAAAAAAGCTCCCCGCAGGGAGCTTTTTTATTTCCGGCAACGATTAATCGTCGAGGAAGCTACGCAGCACTTCAGAACGGCTCGGGTGACGCAGCTTGCGCAGCGCCTTCGCTTCGATCTGACGGATACGTTCGCGGGTAACGTCGAACTGTTTACCGACTTCTTCCAGCGTGTGGTCAGTATTCATATCGATACCGAAACGCATACGCAGGACCTTCGCTTCACGAGCGGTCAGGCCTGCCAGCACGTCGTGAGTGGCGGCACGCAGGCTTTCCGTGGTCGCGGAGTCCAGCGGCAGCTCGAGGGTGGTATCCTCGATGAAATCACCCAGATGCGAATCTTCATCGTCGCCGATCGGCGTTTCCATGGAGATTGGCTCTTTGGCAATTTTCAGCACTTTACGAATTTTATCTTCCGGCATCAGCATACGTTCAGCCAGCTCTTCCGGCGTCGGCTCGCGACCCATTTCCTGCAGCATCTGGCGGGAGATACGGTTGAGCTTGTTGATGGTCTCAATCATATGCACCGGAATACGGATGGTGCGCGCCTGATCCGCGATGGAGCGGGTGATGGCCTGACGGATCCACCAGGTTGCATAGGTGGAGAACTTGTAGCCGCGACGATATTCGAACTTATCAACCGCTTTCATCAGACCAATGTTACCTTCCTGAATCAGATCCAGGAACTGCAGGCCACGGTTGGTGTATTTCTTGGCGATAGAGATAACCAGACGTAAGTTCGCCTCAACCATCTCTTTCTTCGCACGGCGGGCTTTCGCTTCACCGATGGACATACGACGGTTGATATCTTTAACCTGCTCGATGGTCAGGCCGGTCTCTTCTTCAATCTGCTGCAGCTTCTGCAGGCCGCGCTGAACGTCTTCTTTGACGTCGTGCAGTTTTTCAGACCACGGCTTGTTCATGGCGATCGCAGCGTTGAACCAGGTCTCGCTGGTTTCATTGCCGGTGAACAGGGTGATGAAGTTCTTCTTCGGCATTTTGCACTGTTCGACGCACAGTTTCATGATGATACGTTCCTGAGTACGGACGCGATCCATCATGCTACGCATGCTGCCGACCAGGTAATCGAACTGTTTCGGTACCAGGCGGAACTGTTTGAACACCTCAGACAGCTTGAGAATTTCTTCCTGGGCTGCGGCGTGGCTACGACCTTTCGCTTTGATGGTATCGCGGGTCAGCTCGTACTGCGTGCGCAGTTCAGCGAATTTCTCGCGCGCCAGCTCAGGATCGATGCTGTTGTCGTCATCGCTGCTGTCGTCGTCGTCGTCTTCATCTTCGTCTTCGTCGTCATCCATCTCTTCCTGAGAGAGTTCAGAACCGACGTGCGTCGCGGTTGGCGCCAGGTCTTCTTCGGCGTTAGGATCGACGAAACCGGTGATCAGGTCAGACAGGCGCGCTTCTTCAGCTTCGACGCGGTCGTACTGCTCCAGCAGATAGGTAATGGCTTCCGGATATTCAGCAACGGAGCACTGAACCTGGTTGATCCCATCTTCAATACGCTTGGCGATGTCGATTTCGCCTTCACGCGTCAGCAGTTCTACGGTACCCATTTCGCGCATGTACATGCGCACCGGATCGGTTGTACGTCCGATTTCAGATTCAACACTGGACAACACCTGTGCAGCAGCTTCTTCTGCATCTTCGTCGGTGTTGTTGCTGTTTTCAGCCAGCAGCAGATCATCGGCATCCGGTGCTTCTTCCATCACCTGAATGCCCATGTCATTGATCATTTGGATGATGTCTTCGATCTGATCGGAGTCGACGATATCTTCCGGCAGATGGTCATTGACCTCGGCATAGGTCAGATAGCCTTGCTCCTTACCACGTTGGACAAGAAGCTTCAGCTGTGACTGCGGGTTTTGCTCCATAAGACGGTATCCACACTTAATTCGTTTGATTGGTGTCGACAGACAAACTGCCAACATTTAAAGCGAGGGCGTACTTATATTATTGCCGCTGCGCCTCAGCGCGGCTGTCGGGGGCTTCCCGAACGATATTCGGCACTTAAGCCGTGCAATTCATTTTTTTGCCAGCTCCTGACTGATGGTCCAGAGTTCCCGGCGTTCTTCACTGCTTAAACCGTGCGTGCGGTCGCGAGCTATCAACTCTTCTTGCCGCAGTTCCAGCAGTGAATCAAACATATGGTTGAGCGCGTCGGTGAAGGTTTTTTCCGCGATATCTTTATCTGCTATATCGTCCCACATCGACAGTTTTTCAAGGGTTGCGGCCTCATTTGTACCGCGATACTGCTCTAAAAGTTGCCCGGTGGTCAGACCTGGCTGAGACAAACAGGTTTTGACCAGTTCGCTGAACAGGCCAAGCCCGGGCATTTTGCGCTGATCCAGGCCCTCTAAAGGCGGAACCAGCGGCGCCAAATCCGGGTTTTGCACCAGCAGTCCTATCAGTATACGCATGGTCGTGCGTTTTAGCTGCGGCGCGGGGCGTGGCGCTCCACTTTCTGTCTGTTTTGGCATTAAACGTTCAAGCTGAGCGTCATCTAAAATCCCCAGCTTGTTGCCCAGCTCCTGACGCAAATAAATGCGCAGCGTTTCACCCGGTACCTGGGTGATGAGCGGCAGCGCTAAGGTACTGAGCTGCGCGCGCCCGTCCGGGGTGCTCAAGTCGACCTGCGGCAGCAGGCTGTTGAACAAAAACGTGGAGAGCGGCTGAGCCTGCTCCATCCGCGCTTCAAACGCCGCTTTACCCTCTTTACGCACCAGCGTATCCGGGTCTTCGCCGTCGGGCAGAAACATAAAGCGTAGCTGACGACCATCGGTCATGTACGGCAGCGCCGTTTCCAGCGCCCGCCAGGCGGCATCGCGGCCAGCCCGGTCGCCGTCGTAACAGCAGATGACCTGGTTGGTCGCCCGGAACAAAAGCTGAATATGGTCGGCGGTGGTCGAGGTCCCCAGCGACGCGACGGCGTAGTTTATGTCGTACTGCGCCAGTGCCACGACGTCCATATAGCCTTCGACAACCAGCAAACGCGGTGGTTCGGCGTTATCCTGCTGCGCTTCATACAGGCCGTACAGCTGACGACCTTTATGGAAAATATCGGTTTCCGGAGAGTTAAGGTATTTCGGCAGGGCATCGCCCAGCACGCGACCACCAAAACCAATCACCCGGCCTCGCTTATCGCGGATAGGGAACATCACCCGTTCGCGGAAGCGGTCGTAACTGCGCCCCTTATCGTTCGTCACCAGCATGCCGGCATCGATAAGCGACTGGCGGTTTTCTTGATTGCCGCCAAAACGTTTTAAGACGTTATCCCAACCGGGTGGGGCGTAGCCAATCGCGAAGCGCGCAATGACCTCGCTGCTTAAGCCACGTTTTGCCAGATACTGGCGCGCAGGGTCGGCGGCGGGTTGCATCAGAGACTGTTGATAAAACGCATTCAGACCGTCCATCAATTGATAGAGACTTTGCCGCTGATGGCGCTCTATTTGACTCGGTCCGTTGCCTGCTTCGTATGGCACTTCGAGGTTGTGCATGGCGGCCAGCTCTTCGACCGTCTCCACGAACTCGAGTTTGTCGTAGTTCATCAGGAAGTCGACAGCGTTGCCGTGCGCACCGCAACCAAAGCAGTGATAAAACTGTTTTTCACCGTTGACGGTAAAAGAGGGGGTTTTTTCGTTATGGAATGGACAGCACGCGTGGTAGTTCTTGCCCTGCTTTTTGAGCTTTACCCGCGCGTCGATCAGATCGACGATGTCGGTGCGCGCCAGCAGATCATTGATAAATACGCGTGGGATTCGTCCAGCCATAGGCCCCGTAAACTATACACACGATCACCAGACGGCCTCAGCGTGGGCTGAACACGTTCTTTCATGATGCGGTGTATCTGCTAATGCATAAACGAAAATAAGCCGCGCATTCCTTCCGGAAGCACGGCCTTACAACAACAACTCAGTCTGAATTGAGGGCTTTGGCCCTCAACAGATTAGTACAGACGAGTGCGGCGTGCGTTTTCGCGAGCCAGTTTCTTCGCGTGACGTTTCACTGCAGAAGCTTTAGCGCGCTTACGTTCGGTAGTCGGTTTTTCATAGAACTCACGACGACGAACTTCCGCCAGAACACCTGCTTTCTCACAGGAACGCTTGAAGCGACGCAGAGCTACGTCGAACGGCTCGTTTTCACGTACTTTAATTACCGGCATGTGCCTCTCACCTTTGATTAATTCGGTTTGCTGCTGGCATCAACGCCAGCTTATTTCAAAATGGTGCGGAATTTTACTGCAATTGCTGCTGCTTTGTAAAGCACCGCTGCCTTTTTTGAAAGGACTTTTATAAGGGTGAGGAGTATACACGAGGGTTGTTCCTGGGGCGAACAAAGTTTTATCTTCGCCGCCTGCAGGCCTTTCTGACGCTGCATGGCGGGCAACGTGCCGCCGGGCGGGTTTTCGCGCCGCGCCGGTTGCCTCGCTGCGCCAACCAGGCACGCTGAGGGTATACATCAACCCGCATTGGTCCTAAACTGCGCGGTATTAGAGCGAGGTAAAACAAGACATGCGTGTACTGGGTATTGAAACATCCTGCGATGAAACCGGCATCGCCATTTATGACGACGAAAAAGGCCTGCTAGCCAATCAATTGTATAGTCAGGTGAAATTACATGCTGACTACGGCGGCGTGGTGCCCGAGCTGGCTTCGCGCGACCACGTGCGTAAAACCGTACCGCTGATTCAGGCGGCGTTGAAAGAGGCCGGGCTGACGGCAAAAGAGATCGATGCTGTAGCCTATACCGCAGGTCCCGGCCTGGTTGGCGCGCTGCTGGTCGGCGCAACGGTAGGGCGTTCGCTGGCCTTTGCCTGGAACGTGCCGGCGGTTCCGGTGCATCATATGGAAGGGCATCTGCTGGCGCCGATGCTGGAAGATAATCCCCCCGCATTCCCGTTTGTGGCGCTGCTGGTCTCTGGCGGCCATACCCAGCTGATTAGCGTAACCGGTATTGGTCAGTACGAGCTGCTCGGCGAGTCTATCGATGATGCGGCCGGGGAGGCGTTCGATAAAACCGCTAAGCTGCTGGGGCTCGATTATCCCGGCGGCCCGATGCTGTCTAAGATGGCGGCTCAGGGCAAAGAAGGGCGGTTTGTTTTCCCCCGTCCGATGACTGACCGTCCCGGTCTGGATTTCAGCTTCTCCGGCCTGAAAACCTTTGCGGCTAACACTATTCGCAATAACGATGACGACGAGCAGACCCGTGCAGATATCGCCCGTGCGTTTGAAGATGCGGTGGTGGATACGCTGATGATTAAGTGTCGTCGCGCGCTGGAGCAGACCGGCTTTAAACGCCTGGTGATGGCCGGCGGCGTGAGCGCCAACCGCACGCTGCGCGCGAAGCTGGCGGAGATGATGGCAAAGCGCGGCGGCGAAGTGTTCTATGCGCGCCCGGAGTTCTGCACCGATAACGGCGCGATGATCGCCTATGCCGGGATGGTTCGCCTGCGTACCGGCGCTAAACCGGATCTCGGCGTGACCGTCCGTCCGCGCTGGCCGCTTGCTGAACTGCCGGCGGCGTAATCTGCATCACAGGCCGACATTCCGTCGGCCTGCCTTTCTGCTTTACTCCATACTTTTACACAGCGAGCAAATCGCGCCCTGATGTTTGTGCGAGTGCATGACGTCCGGACGTTCGTACTCTTCTTCGCAGCTGACGCACTGGTAAACGGTGATGGACGCATTGCCCTGCGCGTCGTAGCGCGGCTCGCTAATCCCGTCATCATACTGCTTGATGTAGTAGCGCCCGCCGGTGAGGATACCCATCAGCGGCGTCATCACCAGCGCCACGACCAGCGCAATCAGCGGCGAGAATGGCGCCAGCGTGGCACCGAGCAGGCCGAAGAAGGCGCAGATCGACAGGCCGGCCGCCAGAGCAAACGAAACCACCCCCACCGGGTTAACGTTGTAGATCATCCCGCGACGATATTCTGGCTGCGCCGGGGCGAGCCTGAGCAGACCTTTGTTGACGGTGATATCGGTGGCAACCACCACGACCCAGGCAATGGCAAAGTTAGAATAGAAACCAAGAATCCACGACAGCGCGCTGAACATATCGCCCTCCATCAGCGCCAGCGCGATGGCGAGGTTGACGATGACGAAGATAATCCGCCCCGGATAGCGTTTGGTGGTGCGCGTCCAGGCGCTGGTCCACGCCAGCGAGCCAGAATAGGCGTTGGTGACGTTGATTTTAATCTGTGAAATGACCACCAGCACCACGGCCAGGGTTAACGCCAGCCAGCCGGGTACCAGGTTATCAAAGACGCTGACGAACTGCTGTACCGGCTCGGTGTTGTGCACTGCCGGGAAGCGGGTCAGCAGATAAAAGCCGAGGAAGGCGCCGATGATCTGTTTTATCGCGCCTAATACCACCCAGCCAGGGCCTGCGGAAAAGACCGCCAGCCACCAGCTTTTGCTATTTTCCGCCGTTTTGGGCGGCATAAAGCGCAGGTAATCGATCTGCTCGCCGATCTGCATAATCAGCGACAGACAGACGCCGGCGCCGAGCATAATGGCAGTTAAATCGACCTGCGCCGCGTTATTCTTGCCGGCGAAGTTCATAAAGCCGTCCACCAGCGCCGGGTCTTTGGCAATCAGCCAGGCCACCGGCACCACCATCAGCACCAGCCACAGCGGCGTGGTCCACACCTGCAGGCGGGTCAGGGCTTTCATACCGTAAACGACCAGCGGCAGCACCATCAGGGTGGCGATGAGATAGCCCATCCACAGCGGGATCCCTAATCCAACCAGCAGCCCCTGGGCCATAATCGAGCCTTCAAGGGCGAAGAAGATAAAGGTGAAGCCTGCGAAGATAATGCTGGTGATGACCGAGCCAAAATAGCCGAATCCGGCGCTGCGGGTGATTAAGTCGAGATCGATGTTATAGCGGGCGGCGGTAATCGCCAGCGGGATCCCGGTGAGGAAGATCACCAGCGCCGCCAGCAGGATGGCGTAAATCGCGTTGGTGGTGCCCCATGCCATGCCGATGCTGGCGCCGATGGAGAAGTCCGCCAGATAGGCGATGCCGCCCAGCGCGGTCACGGCGACGACGCCAGGCCCCCAGCGGCGGAAGCTCAGCGGAGCATAGCGGAGTGTATAGTCTTCCAGGGTTTCTCTGGAGCCTGATGGCCCGGTCTGGGCAGGTAACTCAGTTTTGATATCCAGTGATGACATAGTCATTCCTTAATGGTCAGGTATGACTGTAATTAGCAAACCTTATGCCACTTCGTAGAGCAGGCGCCGCAGGGGGCTGTGGGGGAGGGGGGGATAAAAAGAGGGCGTCGAATGCACCATCCGGGCGCGGGCGCGTCCGGATGGTGCAGGAACGTTTTAGCGCAGCATACCTTTGTCGACAAGGAAGGCGATGATGTTGTTCAGGCCATCGCCGCTTTTCAGGTTGGTAAAGGTCCACGGGCGCTCGCCGCGCATACGCATCGTATCGCGCTCCATCACCTCCAGCGACGCGCCCACATACGGTGCAAGGTCGGTTTTGTTGATCACCAGGAAGTCCGACTTCGTGATCCCCGGCCCGCCTTTGCGCGGGATCTTTTCCCCTTCCGCAACGTCAATGACGTAGATGGTCAGATCCGCCAGCTCCGGACTGAAGGTGGCGCTCAGGTTATCGCCGCCGCTTTCCACGAAGATCAGATCGAGGTTGCCGAATTTTTCGCTCAGCGCTTCTACCGCCGCCAGGTTCATCGACGCGTCTTCGCGGATCGCGGTATGCGGACATCCGCCGGTTTCGACGCCGACGATGCGCTCCGGCGCCAGCGCGCCCGCTTCGGTGAGAATACGCTGATCTTCTTTGGTGTAGATGTCGTTGGTGACGACGGCTAACTGCCAGCTGTCACGCATGGCTTTACACAGCGCTTCCAGCAGGGCCGTTTTCCCGGAACCGACCGGGCCGCCGACGCCGACGCGCAGCGGGTGTTTGTAGTTATGCATACTCTCTCCTAGGAACGGAATAATCGGGAATACTGGGTTTCATGCCGGGCGGAAGCAATGGCGGCCAGCGGCGTGGAGGAACCTATCGCGCTATCCGGCGCCGCAAGGGCGCAGGCCATATCCGCCGCGTAGCGATCGCACAGGCGTAAAATCAGCTGCTGGGCCGCCTGCTGGCCGAAGGGAACCAGCTTAACGCCCGCCATGACCGCGCTTTCGATCCAGCTGTAGCCAAGGCTCAGCGCCAGGTCGGGAAGTGCGATTTGCCAACGCACGCCGAGCCACGCCATGCCGGCGAGCTGGCTTTGCCGGCACAAACCGCGCCACGCCGGCGGGCAGTCCGGCTGCCAGTCGGCCAGCAGGCGGGCAAATGCCGTGCCGCGATTACGCTCTTCTTCACGCAGTTCGCGGGTCTCACGGCAGGCGAGCAGCCAGGCGGTCCAGCGCTGTGCTGACGGCAGATCGTCGTTTTCGCATGCCCGATACAGCCGGGCGAACAGAGGAAGATCGACGGTAAAAAAGCTCTGTTCCATCTGCTGCTGCTGCCAGCGTTCAAAAGCGGCGGCATCGGGTACCCAGCCTGCTTCGACTGCCCATTCCAGACCTTGCGACCAGCTATAGCCGCCGACCGGCAGGTTGCTGCTGGCCAGCTGCATCAACCGCAGGCGTTTTTCCGGCGTTGGCATTTAGTGACTGTGCTCGTGATGATGATGATCGTGGCCATGATCGTGACTATGACCGTGGCTGTGGCTGTGGCTGTGGCCGTGGCTTTCGCTGGCGTAGGCGCCGGCTTCCGGTTCAAACGGCAGATGCGCGAAAGTGACCTCCAGGCCGAACTGGCGCAGCATATCGTCCAGCACATGATCGTGGTGATAGCGCAGCTCTCCGGGCATGATTTGCAGCGGAACGTGGCGGTTGCCGAGGTGATAGCAGGCTTTCGCCAGGGTGAACGGATCGTCGCAATGCACCACGGACACGCCTTCATCTGCGGCGATAATTTGCACAAACTCGCTGCCATCTTCATTGCTGAGCACATCCCCGCCGCGTAGCAGCAGGCCGCGCGGCAACAACAAACCGGCTTCGCGACCGTCGTTGAGGGTGACTTTGATACGACTTTTCACCCGCACATCGATCGGCAGCGTAAGGCTGGCGGTCAGTTTGCCAGGTGAATCCACTCGTTGGGTCAGATAGAGCATCCGGACTCCTTAAAACAGAAAATAACGTTGCGCCATCGGCAGGACATCTGCCGGTTCGCTGGTGATCAGTTCGCCATCGATGCGCACTTCATAGGTTTGCGCGTCGACGGTGATATTGGGCTGCAGGCCGTTATGGATCATGTCGGTCTTTTGTACCGTCCGGCAGCCTTTCACCACCGCCGTGGCGCTCTGCAGATTCAGACGCTGCGCCACGCCACTGTCGACCGCCGCCTGCGGCAGGAAGGTGAGGCGACAGTGATGGCGAGCGCTGCCCAGCGCGCCGAACATCGGGCGGTAGTGCACCGGCTGTGGCGTCGGAATCGAGGCGTTGATGTCGCCCATCGGGGCAATGGCGATCATACCGCCCTTGATCACCGTGGCCGGCTTAACGCCGAAAAACGCCGGGGACCACAGCACGAGATCCGCCAGTTTGCCCACTTCAATCGAGCCGACTTCATGGGCGATACCGTGGGTCAGCGCCGGGTTAATGGTGTACTTGGCGATATAGCGCTTCACGCGGAAGTTGTCGTTATCGCCGCGTTCTTCCGCCAGCGGCCCGCGCTGCACCTTCATCCGATGCGCCACCTGCCAGGTACGCAGAACGACTTCACCCACGCGCCCCATCGCCTGCGAATCGGAAGAGGTCAGAGAGAAGGCGCCGAGATCGTGCAGAACATCTTCTGCCGCAATGGTTTCCCGGCGGATGCGGGATTCGGCAAACGCCACGTCTTCCGCAATATCCGGATCGAGATGGTGGCAGACCATCAGCATATCGAGATGTTCGTCAATGGTATTGACGGTGTAGGGCAGCGTCGGGTTGGTGGAGGAGGGCAAAATATTGGGGTGTGCGCAGGCGGTAATAATATCCGGCGCATGGCCGCCGCCGGCACCTTCGGTATGGAAAGTGTGGATCGTCCGTCCGGCAATCGCCGCCAGCGTATCTTCAACAAAACCCGATTCATTCAGGGTGTCGCTGTGCAGCGCCACCTGAATATCCATTTCGTCGGCGACCGTCAGCGCGCAGTTGATGGCGGCCGGCGTGGCGCCCCAGTCTTCATGAATTTTCAGGCCGATAACGCCTGCCGCAACCTGTTCGCGTAGCGCGTCCGGGTTCGAGCCGTTGCCTTTGCCCAGCAGACCAATATTCACCGGCAGACTGTCCGCGGCCTGTAGCATCCGCGAGATGTACCACGGCCCCGGTGTACAGGTGGTGGCGTGTGTCCCCGCGGCGGGGCCCGTTCCGCCGCCGACCATGGTGGTGACGCCGGAGACCAGCGCCTCTTCCGCCTGCTGCGGGCAGATCCAGTGGATGTGGGTATCGACGCCGCCGGCGGTGACTATCTTACCTTCGGCGGCAATAACCTCCGTCGCCGCGCCAATGGGGATAGTGACGTCAGGCTGGATATCGGGATTACCCGCTTTGCCGATTGCGACAATACGCCCCTCTTTGACACCAATGTCGGCTTTGACGATCCCCCAGTGATCGACGATCAGCGCATTGGTCAGCACCAGATCGACACAGTCGTCAGCGAGCATTTGTCCCTGGCCCATACCGTCACGGATGACCTTCCCGCCGCCGAACTTGACCTCTTCGCCGTAGGTGGTCAGATCGTCTTCGACCTCGATCCACAGTTCGGTGTCCGCCAGGCGCACTTTATCGCCGGTGGTGGGGCCAAACATGTCGGCATAGGCCTGACGTGAAATATCACTCATTGTTTGCCTCCAGATTTCCCATCACGTCGCCGCGAAAGCCGTATACCGCGCGACGACCGGCGAGCGCCACCAGCTCTACTTCACGTTTTTGCCCTGGCTCAAAGCGGACCGCGGTGCCGGCGGCGATGTTCAGGCGATAGCCGGTGGCCTGCGCCCGATCAAATTTCAGCGCCGGGTTGACCTCGGCAAAATGGTAATGCGATCCAACCTGAATCGGCCGGTCGCCATGATTCTCAACGATAATGCTGCGGGTGGCGCGGCCAACGTTCAGAGCTATCTGTCCGGGCTGCACCTTATATTCACCTGGGATCATCGCGAAACCTCAGATAATCGGGTTGTGGACGGTGACCAGCTTCGAGCCATCCGGGAAGGTGGCCTCGACCTGGATGTCGGGGATCATTTCGGGTACGCCCTCCATGACCTGTTCGCGGCTTAACACGTGGCGGCCTTCTTCCATCAGCGCCGCGACGCTTTTACCGTCGCGGGCGCCTTCCATAATAAAGGCGCTGATTAAGGCCACGGCTTCCGGGTAGTTCAGCTTCAGGCCGCGGGCCAGGCGACGTTCCGCCACCAGTGCGGCGGTAAACAACAGCAGCTTGTCTTTCTCTCTGGGGGTCAGTTCCATAGCGTTCTCTCAGGTCAACCAGATTCGGGGAAGGACCGGGGACTTTCCGGTCAGATGCGGGCGCATAAACTGCCAGATATCACGCATCGCCCGCTGGCAAAGTAAGTTATCGTCACTTAAAAAGCGCACCGTCAGCAGGCCGTCAGTCAGCGTGGCGCCAGCATAATTGCCCAGCGTCGTGAGTCGTTCCCGCACGCCGTCAAGCAGGGCTTCACTGGCGGGATAGAACAGCAGAGTACCGACCCACGGGTACTGCGCCACGCTGGCCAGACGTCCGTCGGCCAGATGCAGGCGTTCAATGAGCAGCGGGGCATCATCCATCCATACTTCAAGACGATTGCTGAGGGCGCCATGGCTAAAGCTTTCACCGATGACCGGGCGGCCCAGGCACAGCAGATCCCAGGCCAGCAGCGTGCTGGAAGGGCAAAGATGAAAGGCGGTATGCAGACGGGCGCGGGCGCCGGGAAAGAAAATCGCGTCCTGCGGCAGCCACTCCAGCGTCGAGCGTTCCGCCAGCGTCAGACGCTGATGTAAATGAGCCTGCGCGCCGCTGCTGCGGTAAAACTTACTGGCACCGGGCATGGTGATTAACGTGTGGCAGCCGCTATCGAGAGCGGCGCGAATCGTTAGCTCGTCACCACCGACAATCCCGCCCGGCGGGTGGAGTAAGTAGAGATGACAGGTATCGTCTTCAGGATAAAAGGGACGCTGGACGGTGAGCGGACCGACATGACGGGCGGAGGTGAGTACCGTTTTGCCGCCGCGATGTTGAAAATGAAGGTCCAGCGTAGCCTGCCAGCCTTTTTTATTCTCTGGTAACACGGTGCTGTGCAATGTTGTTACGCCCCTGCAAAATCAAGATAAAACAGCAGCGATGAGTATTGATCGGCGCGAAAGTATCTCGATCATATGAAAAGCTTATGAATTAAAAACAAGAAAACAGCCGCCTGTGCGGCGGCCGTTTAGCGAAAAGATTATTACGCCTGATAATCTTCGGCGTCAATGTCATAACCCGACGGTTCCCAGCGAATCGCGAGCAGCGACAGCAGGCCAATCAGCGGCGCGGCGGCGATAATCCAAAAGACCTGGGTATCCAGGGCCGCAACCAGCAGCGGGAAGAGGAACAGCGACAGCGTTGAGCTGCTGCGCATCAGAGTCTGGTTCAGGCCGACGCCGACACCGCGCAGCGAAGTTGGATAGCTCAGCGAAGCAAAGGTCATGGTGTGGGCGCCGGGGCCAAACCCCTGGCCGAACAGGAACAGCGCCAGCATCGCCACGGCCGCGATGCCTTCGCCCGCGCCGTGCGGACGGCCGATCAGCGCCAGTCCCAGCAGCGCCGCCAGCTGGCAACTGTAGCCCGCCAGCGACATCTTCCATGCCCCTAAGCGCGGCACCAGCCGCACTGCCAGCAGGCCGCCGACGAAAGCAAAGAGCAGGTTCAGCGCCAGGGAGATCACAATCGTGGTCAGCATCGACTGAACAAAGAAGCTGGAGATAATCACCGGCAGGCCGAAGGCGACGGCGTTATAGGCAAAGGAAGAGACGACCGACAGCAGCGTAGCGAGGGTGGTCCGCCGCAGATAGACGCCCTGGAACAGACGGAAATAGTTGCTCCACTGCGCTTTTTTCACCACCGGCGTCGGGTTATCCAGCGCGTCCTGCGCCACGTGGGCGTTGATGTTATAGGCCTTGCGCAGAATGGCGGCCGCTTCACGCAGGTTGCCCTGATTGGCGGCCCACACCGGCGACTCGCTCATATAGCGGCTGCGAATGGCGATAATCACCAGCGCAGGAACCGCGCCGAAGCCCAGAATCAGCCGCCACAGCCAGTCGCTGTGGCTTTCCGGCAGTACGGCATAGAACAAGAGCACCAGCAGATATGAAATACTGATAGCGGCGTACCACGTCGGGCACCACATGGCGACGCTGGCCGCTTTGTTGCCCGGCCCCTTAAGCTTTGAGAACTCACTCAGGAAGGCCATCGCCACCGGCAGATCGATACCGACGCCGAGGCCCATGACAAAACGGGCGCCGGTCAGCACGTATTCGTTGGGGGCCAGCGCGCAGGCGATCGCAGCCACCACAAAAAACAGCATATCGGCCATGAAGACGCGGTAGCGGCCGATTTTATCCGTCAGGTAGCCGCCCAGCAGCGCGCCGACGATGGCGCCGAAGGTGATGGCTGAGGCCACCATGCCGGTGCCGGCGGGTGTCAGGTTGAATTCACGGGTAATGTCTTTCAGGCCAAAGGCCAGGGAGCCAAGATCGTAGGCATCGAGAAAGATACCGCCGAGGGCGATACCCATAACAATCCGCGCATTGGTACGCCCGCTGCTGCCCTCATTGATTAAACGCGATACGTCAGCGGCGCCGCGTATCCACTGTACTTCCCCGCCAGGCGACCCCGCCGCTGCGACCGGAGCCGCGTTGATTACGTCTGTCATGATGTTGTTCTGTGCTGTCTTATAAAGGATTCAGAGTAAACATCGCGGCAGGCAGGGATAAATTATTTTTGGTTATAAGACATAGCTAAGTGATTGTTGTGAAATGATTATCTTTTTCTGGCCGGTGAGTTCAGGAGGATTGGCTGCCAAAAAGGGTAATTCAGAGAGAATGTCGGGATAAAGGGGGCCCGGCGCGAGCCACCGGGCGCCAGATTATTTCTGCTCAGGCGTTTTTTTGTTCTTTTTCAGCCGGGCCCAGATTTTGGTTTCCTGGCGCCGCCACAGACGCTGAATATTGTCGTGATGGCGCAGCAGAATCAGGCAGGAGAGCATAGAAACCGGGAAGGTATACTGCGGTTTGAACCACCAGACGTAGAAAGGGGCAATCAGCGCGCTGACAATAGCCCCGAGCGAGGAATAGCCGCTGAGCAGGATGGTCAGCAGCCAGGTACCCGCCATGACGCCGGTCAAATCCCAGCCGATGGGCGCGATTGCGCCGAAAGCGGTCGCCACGCCCTTACCACCGCGGAAGTTAAAGAATACCGGCCAGATATGGCCTACGCAGGCCGCAATGGCGACCAGACCCAGCCAGAAAGGCGTCAGGCCGAGCGCCCAGGCACCCCAGACGGGCAGCATGCCTTTGAGCACATCAAAAATAAGAACCGTTACGGCTGCTCCCTTGCCGCCAATTCGTAGTACGTTTGTCGCCCCAGGATTGCCGGAACCGCTATCGCGAGGATCGGGCAGGCCAGCGAGACGACACACCAGAATGGCGCTGGAAATTGAGCCGCAGAGGTAGGCAAGGATAACCAGTCCAGGCGCGATTGCACTCATCAGCTGTTCCATTTTGAAAATGTCGTTTTGTCCCCGCTATCCTTCGCGTCGCTGATGCGCTGGCGCACTTCTTTCGTGCCGTCATCGGAGCGTGCATGGAGCCAGAACGCTTGCTGCGCCGCTGCTTTCCTGCAATGCGAATTATTTAGGGGATGTCTTTGCATCTGTGGATAATACGCATAATTCGCCGGAAGTGGTATCCGGTTTAGCCAAAAAGCAGGCAGGTCGTGATGGATATTGTATTTATAGAGCAACTTTCGGTAATCACCACTATCGGTGTTTACGACTGGGAACAAACCATTGAACAGAAGCTGGTGTTCGATATCGAAATGGCGTGGGACAACCGCAAAGCGGCGAGCAGCGATGATGTCAATGATTGCCTCAGCTATGCTGATATCAGCGAGCTGGTGATTGGTCACGTTGAAGGCGGACGTTTTGCGCTGGTCGAACGCGTCGCGGAAGAGATTGCCGATCTGCTGCTGGAAAAATTCCCCTCGCCGTGGGTGCGGATTAAAGTCAGCAAACCGGGCGCCGTTGCCCGGGCGGCAAACGTGGGCGTGATTATCGAGCGCAGTCGGACGTAGCCTTAATCTGAAACAAAAATTTTCAGGTCATACTCGTTAAACAAATTGCGTTTATACCGGTCACAGGATCCGGCTATCGGGATATTTAATTGCCGCTCAGGGTCAGGACAGCACTCGAAATTTACGCGTACTCCGTGTACGCTCCGATTTCCTGCGCCGTCCGTCTCCAGACTGGCCGCATCAATATCACCTGATGGAATGGTTCAGCGTATCTGGTTTTTTCATTTTACTTTTAAAGGGTTTATTGGATGAGCGATATACACTCGCTGCTGGTGGCGGCAATATTGGGTGTGGTTGAAGGGTTAACGGAATTTTTACCTGTTTCCAGTACTGGCCATATGATTATTGTCGGCCATCTGCTGGGCTTTGAAGGCGAGACGGCAAATACTTTTGAGGTGGTCATTCAGTTAGGTTCTATTCTTGCCGTTGTCGTCATGTTCTGGCGTCGTCTGTTTGGTCTGATCGGTATTCATTTCGGTAAACCACCGGAACATGAAGGTCAGGGAAGCGGCCGTTTATCGCTGATTCATATTTTATTAGGGATGGTTCCGGCGGTGGTGCTGGGTCTGTTGTTCCACGATACCATCAAATCGTTGTTCAACCCGGTCAACGTCATGTATGCGCTGATCGTGGGTGGCCTGCTGCTGATCGCGGCGGAAGTGCTGAAGCCAAAACAGCCGCGTGCCGTCGGTATTGATGATATGACCTATCGCCAGGCATTTATCATCGGCTGCTTCCAGTGCCTGGCGCTGTGGCCCGGTTTCTCTCGCTCCGGTGCGACCATTTCCGGTGGGATGCTGATGGGCGTAAGCCGCTATGCGGCGTCAGAGTTCTCCTTCCTGCTGGCGGTGCCGATGATGATGGGGGCGACCGTGCTGGATGTGTATAAGAGCATCGGTTTCCTCAACGCCAGCGATATTCCGATGTTTGCCGTCGGCTTTATTATGGCGTTCATCGTGGCGCTGATCGCGATTAAAACCTTCCTGCAGCTGATTAAACGTATTTCGTTTATCCCGTTTGCTATCTACCGTTTTGTCGTCGCGGCAGTGGTTTACGTTATCTTCTTCTGAGTTTTCAGCGCCGGTAAAACCGGGCCCTCAGTCGCAAGGCTGAGGGCAGCGCTCTTCCTTCCACTTCGCGACCGCCAGTATGCGGCGCCGCGTCAGCTCCTCACGAATCTCCGGCCCTTTAAAGCCCTGAGCAACCACCTCTTTCGTAGAGACCGATTGGGCGACCTCCCAGGCTTCAAGCAGCAGGCGTCCCTGCGGATAATCGCGGGCTTCGAATCCGGTACGTCCGCGCACATCGGCTTCGCTGGTTAAGGCGATTTGCATGACCCGCTGCGGCTTACGCCAGGCGTCGATATTATCAAACAGTTTGACCAGCGTTTTGGGCTGCAGTATTGGCAGGGTATGAATCAGGTCGTGGAATTCGGCGACCAGCTTCGCCAGATCGCGAATGTCGTTCGGTACGCGCAGACGGGCGCAGAGCTGCTCGACCAGCCTGACGCCTGCCGGACCGTGGCCGTGATGGCGCGGCCAGAGCGCTTTTGGCGTCAGCCCTTTGCCGAGATCGTGACATAGCGTTGCAAAGCGAACGTCAATCTCCGGCGACAGCATTGCCGCCATCGTCAGAGTCATCAGCGTATGTACACCGGTGTCGATTTCCGGGTGCCATTTAGCCGGTGCCGGAACGCCGTACAGCGCGTCAATTTCCGGGAACAGCACGCCGAGCGCGTGGCAGTCGCGTAAGGTCTGGAAAAAGACCTGAGGATTACGGGTGCCAAGGGCGTTTTCCGTCTCCTTCCAGACCCGTTCTGGCGTCAGATGCGCCAGTTCGCCGGCGTCGGCCATGGCGCGCATCAGCGCCATTGTTTCGTCGGCAATACGGAAGCCCAGGTGGGCATAGCGGGCGGCGAAGCGCGCCACGCGCAGAACGCGCAGCGGGTCTTCGCTGAAGGCGGGTGAGACGTGGCGCAGCAGGCGCAGACGCAAATCGGCCTGGCCGCCGTAGGGATCGATAATCAGGCCATCGGCATCCTGAGCCAGCGCATTAACCGTCAGATCGCGGCGCAGCAGATCCTGTTCCAGCGTGACGTCCGGGGCGGCATAGCAGGTAAAACCGGTGTAGCCGGAGCCTGATTTACGCTCGGTACGTGCCAGAGCATACTCTTCCCGGCTTTTCGGGTGCAGAAATACGGGGAAATCGCGGCCTACCTGCTGGTAGCCCGCCTCAAGCAACTGCTCAGGCGTGGCGCCAACCACGACCCAATCTCTGTCTTTGACCGGTAGCCCTAATAACGCATCCCGAACTGCACCACCGACCAGATAAATCTTCACGCCTGACTCTCCCGTATCCACTTTGCTCAAGATGATACGTAAGTCTGGCAGAGAAGACGAATTAGTTCATCCACCGGTCTTTACGTTTACGGCTCGGGACCAGATGCGGCAGCACCAGACCGAGCAGCAGTCCGACGCCAAGCACGCCGCCGCCGTACATAAACCACTGCATGATAATAGTGCGCTGCTTATCATCCAGCTGCAGATTCGCGGCATTCACCTTCTTCTGGGCGACAACCAGCTCATTTTTCAGCTTTTGGTTTTCATCTTTCAGCGCGTTGATGACGGTATCGCTGCCGGCGACCTTTTTCTGCATGTCGGCGGTGCGCTGATTCCAGGTGGTGTCGATGTTATTGAGTTTGTCGGTCAGGGTTTTCACCTGATTTTCCAGATCCGGCACGCGGGTGCGCAGGCTGGGCTCGGTGCTCAGCTCTTTCAGCGGAATCCACGCGGTACGGCCGTTGCCGTCGCGGATCTGGGCATAACCGGTGCTGTCATTGGTCTGCAGCAGAGAAACTTCTTCCCCGGCGTTAATGGTGCCCTGAAGACGATAATTATCGCCCGGCCCCGTGCGAACCCAGGTGTTCAGTTCATCAGAAACATAGCGTTTTTCTTCTGCATGAACCGCCGTGGCGGCGCTGAGCGCCAGCAAAGTAAAAGTGATAAGGCGTAATTTTGGCATCAGGTCATCGTTTGATCATAAAAAGTTGAACGATAGTAGTGGCATCGCCATAGCGACGCAAAGTTTTCTGCCACAATCGGAAACATCCGGGAGGTGGCCCGGCAAAATGCGCATTGCATGGAGAATCGCCGCAAAATACTATCTACTGACAAAAAATATCGGCGATAGTTCGCCGTATTTTCCCGGCAGCGCAAAGAAGCGGAAGAATTCAGTCATGGCTCAAGAAATCGAATTAAAATTTATCGTCTCCGACAGCGGCGTGGAAACACTGCGCCAGCACCTTAACGCGCTTAATGCCCAGCACACGCCTGCGGGTCAATTGCTCAATATTTACTATGAAACGGCGGATAACTGGCTGCGCCGTCACGATATGGGACTGCGCATCCGTGGCGATCGCGGTCAGTATGAAATGACCCTGAAAATCGCCGGGCGCGTGGTGGGCGGATTGCATCAGCGTCCGGAATTCAACATCCCGCTGGCAAGCCCGGAACTGGCGCTGGAACGTCTGCCTGCCGAAGTCTGGCCGCAGGGCGAACTGCCCGCGGATCTGGCGCAAAACGTACAGCCGCTGTTCAGTACCGATTTTGAACGTGAAAAATGGGTGGTCAGCGAAGGGGAGAGCCAGATTGAAATTGCGCTCGATCGCGGGGAGGTGAAAACCCCCGAGCATCAGGAGGCGATTTGCGAGCTGGAGCTGGAACTGCTCTCTGGTAAGACGGAGGATGTGCTGGCGCTCGCCCGTCGTCTGCTGGAAACCGGCGTGCTGCGCCAGGGAAGTCTCAGCAAAGCGGCGCGCGGCTACCATCTTGCCCAGGGGAACGATGCGCGCCCGGTGCAGCCATTCGGCGTTCTGCAGGTGGCGCCCAAAGCCAGCGTAGAGCAGGGGCTGGAGGCGTCGCTGGAAAACGCGCTGGCGCACTGGCTCTATCATGACGAGGTCTGGAGCCGCGGTAATCCGATGGCAAAAGGGGAAATCCTTCGCGCCATCGCCCGGATACGTCATGCGCTGGTGCTGTTTGGCGGTATCGTGCCGCGTAAGGCCACCGCGCAGCTGCGCGAACAGCTTGGGGAAGCGGAAGCTGCCCTGACGGAGGCTGGAAAGGATCCGGCGGCGCTGTTCAGCATTGCCGCAGTCAGCGCGAAGCTCGCGTTGACCGAATGGCTGGTGAGCCGTAGCTGGCGCGCCTTTTTAAATGAGAACGCGCAGAAGAAGATCGCCGGCTCTTTTAAACGTTTCGCCGATATCCAGCTTTCGCGGGCGGCGGCGGAGTTAAAAAATGCGTTCCAGCAGACGCTGGGGGACGATTACGACGGCCAGCTGCCGCGTCTGGCCCGCGACATAGACTGCATTCAGCTGCTCGCCGGCGCCTATGCCGATGCTGCGGCCTCCTGGCTGGAGAACTGGCTGGAAGTCCGTCGCGCTATTGAGCACAAAGATCGCAGCGTCATTGAATATTTCCGCCGCCAGGCGCTGGCCGCGGAGCCATTCTGGCTGCATAGTGGAAAACGATAATTTCAGGCCAGGGAGACCCCTATAATGCCGCTTTCTTCACAGTTACAGCAGCACTGGCAGACGGTTGTAGACCGACTGCCGGCGGATTTTCCATTATCCACGTTAAGTCCGCAGGCGCAGTCGGTGATGGCGTTCAGCGATTTCGTCCAGCAGAGTCTGGTGGCGCAGCCGCAGTGGCTGACCGAGCTTGAAAACTCGCCCCCCGAGGCGCAGGAGTGGCGTCACTATGCCGACTGGCTACAGGCCGCCCTGGCCGGTGTCAACGACGAAGCGACGCTGATGCGTGAGCTGCGACTGTTTCGCCGCCGGATCATGGTGCGCATCGCCTGGGCACAAGCGCTGTCGCTGGTCAGTGAAGAGAGCAGTTTGCAGCAGCTAAGCGCGCTGGCGGAGACGCTGATTGTCGCCGCCCGCGACTGGCTTTACACCGCCTGCTGTAACGAATGGGGAACCCCTACCAGTGCCGAAGGTAAAGCGCAGCCGCTGCTGATCCTCGGGATGGGGAAACTGGGCGGAGGCGAACTCAATTTCTCGTCGGACATCGATCTGATTTTTGCCTGGCCTGAACATGGCGCAACCCGCGGCGGACGCCGCGAGCTGGATAACGGGCAGTTCTTTACCCGCCTCGGGCAGCGGCTGATTAAAGTCCTCGACCAGCCGACGCAGGATGGCTTTGTTTATCGCGTTGATATGCGCCTGCGCCCCTTCGGCGACAGCGGGCCGCTGGTGCTGAGCTTTGCCGCGCTGGAAGATTACTATCAGGAACAAGGGCGCGACTGGGAGCGCTACGCGATGGTCAAAGCGCGGATCATGGGCGATAACGAAGGCACCTATGCCAACGAACTGCGCGCCATGCTGCGGCCCTTCGTCTTCCGTCGCTACATCGACTTCAGCGTGATCCAGTCGCTGCGTAATATGAAGGGGATGATTGCCCGTGAAGTTCGTCGTCGCGGGCTGAAGGACAATATCAAGCTCGGTGCGGGCGGTATCCGCGAAATCGAATTTATCGTACAGGTCTTCCAGCTGATCCGCGGAGGACGCGAACCGGCGCTCCAGCTGCGGGCGCTGCTTCCGACGCTGGCGGCGATCGATGAGCTGCACCTGCTGCCGGAAGGCGATGCTGCCCGGTTGCGTGATGCCTACCTGTTCTTACGTCGCCTGGAAAACCTGCTGCAAAGCATCAATGACGAGCAGACGCAAACTTTACCGCAGGATGCGCTTAATCGCGCTCGCCTGGCGTGGGGGATGCATGTTGATGACTGGGAAACGCTGACCGCGCAGCTGGAAGAGAAAATGGCCAGCGTACGGCGAGTGTTCAACGACCTGATTGGCGATGATGAAGCGCAATCACCGGATGAGCAGCTGGAGGAGTACTGGCGTGAGCTGTGGCAGGATGCGCTGGAAGAGGATGACGCCAGCCCGGCGCTGGCCCATCTTGCGGATGACGACCGTCGCAGTGTGCTGGCGCTGATTGCCGATTTTCGTAAAGAGCTGGATAAACGCACTATCGGCCCGCGCGGGCGCCAGGTGCTGGATCAGCTGATGCCGCATCTGCTCAGCGAAGTGTGTTCGCGTGCCGATGCGCCGGTGCCGTTGGCGCGGATTACGCCGCTGTTGACCGGTATCGTCACCCGAACCACCTACCTGGAATTGCTCAGCGAGTTTCCCGGTGCGTTGAAACATCTGATTAGCCTCTGCGCCGCTTCGCCGATGGTTGCCAGTCAGCTGGCGCGCCATCCGCTGCTGCTGGATGAACTGCTGGATCCCAATACGCTGTATCAACCGACGGCGACCGATGCCTATCGCGATGAGCTACGTCAGTATCTGCTGCGGGTGCCGGAAGAGGACGAAGAGCAGCAGCTGGAGGCGCTGCGCCAGTTTAAGCAGGCGCAGCTGCTGCATATTGCCGCCGCCGATATTGCCGGTACGCTGCCGGTAATGAAAGTGAGCGATCACTTAACCTGGCTGGCCGAAGCGATGATTGATGCGGTGGTCCAGCAGGCGTGGATGCAGATGGTGGCGCGTTATGGCCAGCCGACGCACCTGCATGACCGCCAGGGGCGTGGTTTTGCGGTCGTCGGTTACGGGAAACTGGGGGGCTGGGAGCTGGGCTACAGTTCTGACCTTGACCTGGTGTTCCTGCATGATTGTCCGATGGAGGTGATGACCGACGGGGAGCGCGAAATCGACGGTCGCCAGTTCTATCTGCGCCTGGCCCAGCGCATTATGCACCTCTTCAGCACCCGCACCTCTTCAGGGATTCTCTACGAAGTGGATGCTCGCTTACGTCCGTCTGGTGCGGCGGGTATGCTGGTCACCACTGCCGATGCGTTTGCCGACTACCAGAAGAATGAGGCCTGGACCTGGGAACATCAGGCCCTGGTGCGTGCCCGCGTAGTCTATGGCGATCCGGCGCTGCAGGAGCGTTTTGATACCATCCGACGCGATATCCTCAGCACGCCGCGTGAAGGGGCGACGCTGCAGACCGAAGTGCGGGAAATGCGGGAGAAAATGCGCGCCCATCTCGGCAATAAGCATCGGGATCGCTTTGATATTAAAGCCGATGCCGGGGGCATTACCGACATTGAATTTATTACCCAGTATCTGGTCCTACGCTATGCGCACGATAAACCGAAGCTGACGCGCTGGTCTGATAACGTGCGTATTCTGGAACTGCTGGCGCAAAACGACATTATGGATGATGAAGAAGCGCAGGCGTTGACCCATGCGTACACCACGCTGCGCGATGCGCTGCATCATCTGGCGTTGCAGGAACAGCCGGGGAACGTCGCCCCGGACGCCTTTACCCATGAACGTCAGCAGGTGAGCGCCAGCTGGCAGAAGTGGTTGATGGCTTAACTAAAAAACCGGGTGTGCTATTATCGCGCGCAAAGTTTGTATCTCGCAGGAGAGAGTCATGAAAGTAACGCTGCCGGAGTTTGAACGTGCAGGAGTGTTGGTGGTTGGCGATGTCATGCTGGACCGCTACTGGTATGGTCCCACCAGCCGTATTTCCCCCGAAGCCCCGGTACCGGTGGTCAAGGTGGAAAATATCGAAGAGCGTCCCGGCGGTGCGGCAAACGTGGCGATGAACATCGCCTCTCTCGGTGCGACCTCTCGCCTGGTTGGCCTGACCGGGATTGATGACGCAGCGCGTGCGCTCAGTAAGGCGCTGGCGGATGTCAACGTGAAGTGCGATTTTGTCTCCGTGCCGACTCACCCGACTATCACCAAGCTGCGCGTGCTGTCGCGCAACCAGCAGCTGATCCGCCTGGATTTCGAAGAGGGATTCTCCGGCGTCGATCCGCAGCCCATGCACGACCGCATTCAGCAGGCGCTGGGTACCATCGGGGCGCTGGTATTGTCCGATTATGCAAAAGGCGCGCTGGCCAGCGTGCAGACCATGATTAAGCTGGCGCGCGATGCCGGCGTACCGGTGCTGATCGATCCGAAAGGCACCGATTTTGAACGCTATCGCGGCGCCACGCTGCTGACGCCGAACCTCTCCGAATTTGAAGCCGTAGCGGGCAAGTGCAAAGACGAAGCGGATATTGTCGAACGCGGCCTGAAAATTATTGCGGATTTCGAACTCTCTGCGCTGCTGGTGACTCGTTCCGAGCAGGGGATGACGCTGTTGCAGCCGGGCCGTCCGCCGCTGCATATGCCGACTCAGGCGCAAGAAGTGTATGACGTCACCGGTGCCGGCGATACGGTCATTGGCGTGCTGGCGGCGACGCTGGCCTCCGGCAACACTCTGGAAGAGGCGTGCTACTTTGCCAACGCGGCGGCCGGCGTCGTGGTCGGCAAGCTGGGGACATCCACCGTTTCACCTATCGAGCTGGAAAACGCCGTGCGCGGGCGCGCGGAGACCGGGTTCGGCGTGATGAACGAAGATGAACTGAAACAGGCCGTTGCGGCGGCGCGTAAGCGCGGCGAGAAAGTGGTGATGACCAACGGCGTGTTTGACATTCTGCACGCGGGCCACGTCTCTTATCTGGCTAATGCGCGCAAGCTCGGCGATCGCCTGATCGTTGCGGTCAACAGCGATGCGTCGACCAAACGTCTGAAAGGCGAGTCTCGTCCGGTTAACCCGCTGGAGCAGCGTATGATCGTGCTCGGCGCGCTGGAAGCCGTCGACTGGGTCGTCTCATTTGAAGAGGATACGCCGCAGCGCCTGATTGCCGGCATTCTGCCGGACCTGCTGGTCAAAGGCGGCGACTATAAGCCGGAAGATATCGCGGGTAGCGAGGAAGTCTGGGCGAACGGCGGCGACGTTCTGGTGCTGAACTTTGAAGATGGTTGCTCTACGACCAACATCATTAAGAAGATCCAGAAAGACAGCGGTAAGTAATTTGTCGCGCCGGGCGGGCGTCCTGGGGGAGCGGGTTGCGTATCGCGAGGCCGAAGAAACCCGGATAACGTCCGACAAAAATAGCCGACGATCGTCAGATCGCCGGCTTTTTTTTATTTATTGATGACAGAGATGATTCAGCGCAATAAACAGGCGATTTGAGCGCATTTTTCGTACAGAAAGCGTTAGCGTAAGTATAAATACTGAAGTCAGTAGAAAGCATATGACCAATCAGAACACACACGGCTGAAGGAGTATGCGGATGAATCATCACGAACTGTATTCAATGAAGAACTTTGATTTTCTGGCCCTGAGTTTCGCCAGAATGCATGCACAAGGACACTCCGTTGATCTCCAGGCTATAGTCGGCAATATGGATGAAGATCATCGTGAATGGTTTTGCCAACGGTATGAGCTCTACTGCCGTCAGGTGAGTGAAGAGGCAGCGTCGGAACCAGAGCTAGAACACTGAAACAACAACGGGCCTGAGGGCCCGTTATTTTTTACTGCTTCTCTTCGACGGTCGGGGCGGCCGCGCGGCTTTCCAGATCGCTGATTCGCTGCTCCAGCAGCGCCAGTTTTTCGCGGGTGCGCAGCAGCACCTGCGTCTGCACATCAAACTCTTCGCGACTGACCAAATCCAGGCGGGTCAGCTGTGACTGGAGTACCTGACGGATCTTTTTCTCGACATCTTCCCCAAGATCGCGAAGGCCTTTCGGCATCGATTCATGGACCTGGCGGGCGATTTGTTCAATTTTTTTCGGGTCAATCATGGTGGTTTCCTGCTCTGGTCGATTTATCGCTCATTGTAGTGCGATCGACGCTGCCTATAAACCAGAAATGTTTGAAGCTTATGCATTGCCGATGATAATCAATAGCGTTATAGTGATCTCGCTTATTCTCAGGGCGGGGCGAAATTCCCCACCGGCGGTAAATCAACCATGGCGTTGAAAGCCCGCGAGCGCTTTCTGCAACAGCAGAAAGGTCAGCAGATCCGGTGTAATTCCGGGGCCGACGGTTAAAGTCCGGATGGGAGAGAGTAACGGCTCAGTCGGGTTTCGATCCGCTTGCGTTGACTTTTGCCGCTAAACCGGCGCTCCTAAGACTGCCCTGATTCTGGTAACCATAATTTTAATGAGGTTTATTTACCATGAATCAGACGCTCCTTTCCTCTTTTGGTACCGCTTTTGAACGTGTGGAACACGCTTTAAATGCACTGCGCGAAGGCCGCGGTGTGATGGTGCTTGATGATGAAGACCGTGAAAACGAAGGCGACATGATTTTCGCCGCTGAAACCATGACCGTTGAGCAGATGGCGCTGACCATTCGCCACGGCAGCGGCATTGTCTGCCTGTGCCTGACCGATGAACGCCGTAAGCAGCTTGATCTGCCGATGATGGTGGAAAACAACACCAGCGCATACGGCACCGGTTTTACCGTGACCATCGAAGCTGCAGCAGGCGTCACCACCGGCGTTTCCGCCGCTGACCGCGTGACCACCGTGCGCGCGGCCATTGCCGACGGCGCTAAACCTTCCGATCTCAACCGTCCAGGCCATGTCTTCCCGCTGCGTGCGCAGCCGGGCGGCGTGTTGACCCGCGGTGGTCATACTGAAGCGACCATCGATCTGGTGACGCTGGCGGGCTTTAAGCCGGCTGGCGTGCTGTGTGAACTGACGAACGACGATGGCACTATGGCGCGGGCGCCAGAGTGCATTGCGTTCGCACAGAAGCAGAATATGGCCGTGGTCACCATTGAAGATCTGGTGGCCTATCGCCGCGCACATGAGCGCAAAGCCAGCTGATTCTGGCCCCGCCTCATGACAAAGCCCACCTCAGCGTGGGCTTTGTTGTTTTTGCCATCAGCCAATGCCCATTGCCTGCAGCGCAACCAGACTTAATCCCATCACCGACATGCCGCACAGTACGCCATAGCTTGGGTTGCTCTGCGGATCGATCTCTTTTGCCAGTGGCATCAGCTCATCGACCGACAGCGCCACCATGATCCCGGCAACGGCGGCCATAATGGCGCCCATCATGACCGGTGACACCAGGTTTCCGAGGATCAGCCAGGCCAGCAGGCCGCCGAGAATTTCCGCCATACCGGAAAGCCCTGCCCAAAGTACCGCCTTATACCGTGAACCGGTGGCGGCATAAACCGGCCCGGCCACCGCCAGCCCCTCGGGAATATTGTGTAAAGCGACCGCCAGCGCGACGCCCATGCCCAGCTCGAGGTTATTACTGGCCGTTACAAAGGTGGCGATCCCTTCCGGAAAGTTGTGCAGGCTGATGCCCAGAGTCAACAACATGGCGGTTCGGCGGAGGTTACGCGGACGCGGCATACCCGGCGACATTAGATCCTGCGGATGCGCGTGGGGCAGCATACGGTCAAGCGCAAAGTAGCCCAGCAGGCCGATGACAAACATGCCGTAACCGAGCAGCGGCGACATGCCCTCCGCGTTCAGCGCGGCGGGCAGCATCTCCATCAGCGAGATAAGCAGCATGATACCCGCGGCAAAGCCCAGGGAAAATCCCAGCAGCCGGTTGGATGGCTTCTGACCCAGGACGCCAAAAATAGCCCCGATGAATGTGGCGCTACCCGCCAGCAGCGTCAATATTAAGGGTGACGACATTATTCATTTCCTTTGATAATGATTATCATTAATGATATCCAGATTATCAGCTCGCGACGAGAGGGCGATGCGACCCTTTACAGCGAATTACATTCAAATTTTCTGACGATCATCATCATGCTTATCTGAGTTTATCCTGATGCAAAAAAGCGTAATGTTGAGGCATCACAATTCCTCTGTTTAAGGATATCACCATGTCCCGTACCCGAATGCCAGCGTTGTTTTTAGGCCACGGCAGCCCGATGAACGTGCTGGAAGATAACGTCTATACCCGCGCCTGGCGGCAGCTGGGCGAAACATTGCCGCGGCCAAAAGCTATCGTTGTAGTCTCTGCGCACTGGTTTACTCGCGGTACCGGAGTCACGGCTATGGAAACGCCGAAGACGATCCACGATTTTGGCGGCTTCCCGCAGGCGCTGTACGATACGCATTACCCGGCTCCCGGTTCTCCTGAACTGGCGCAGCGTCTGGTTGAGCTGCTGGCGCCGGTGCCCGTGACCCTGGATAAAGAAGCCTGGGGCTTCGATCATGGCTCATGGGGCGTGCTGATAAAAATGTACCCCGATGCGGATATCCCGATGGTGCAGCTGAGCATCGACAGCACCAAACCGGCAGCCTGGCATATGGAAATGGGACGTAAGCTGGCGGCGCTACGCGATGAAGGTATCATGCTGGTGGCGAGCGGTAACGTGGTGCATAACCTGAGAACGGCACGCTGGCATGGCGAGAGCACGCCTTACCCGTGGGCGGAATCATTTAATGACTACGTCAAGACCAACCTGAGCTGGAAGGGACCGGTTGCAGAGCATCCGCTGGTGAACTATCTGGCGCATGAGGGCGGATCGCTTTCTAATCCGACGGCGGATCACTTCCTGCCGCTGCTCTACGTTCTGGGTACCTGGGACGGTGAAGAGCCGATAACTATTCCGGTGGAAGGGATGGAGATGGGATCGCTGAGCATGCTGTCGGTGCTGATTGGGGCGTAGAAGGTAGCGGAAAAACCCCGGCAGGCGTTAGCGCGGCCGAGGCAGATCTTATTCGACGAAAATGTGCGGGTAGAAACGCGACAGATCCTGGGTGATCAGCGCCCGATCCTCGCGTACGCCAATCCCGGCGGGCATATCGTTGATGAGCCAGCTGCCGATCAGCGTGTAGCTGTCACCAAACTTCGGCAGCGGATAGAACTCCTGCACGATAGTGCCTTCTTCTCCGTATGGACCCTCTACCGCTTCCAGTACTTTGCCGTTTTCCACGATCGACACGTTGGCCCCTTCACGGGAGAAGATCGGCTTAATGACGTACTTCTCCATCTCCGGATGCGCATCTTCGCTGAAGTAAGCCGCCAGCAGATTAGGGTGGTTCGGAAACATCTCCCACAGCAGCGGAAGCAGAGCTTTGTTCGAGATGATGCTCTTCCACGCCGGTTCGAGCCAGCGTACGCCCGCGTCTTCCAGTTTGGTAGAGAACATCTCGCGCAGCATATACTCCCACGGGTAGAGCTTGAACAGGTTGCCAATCACCTGATCCTGCAGGTCGGTAAACTGACCTTTTTCACCCAGGCCGATATCTTCGATATACAGAAACTCGGTCGCCACACCCGCTTCTGCGGCACAGTCCTGCAGATACTGCACGGTACCGCGATCTTCTTCGGTATCGCGGCAGCAGGCCATATGCAGCAGCTGGAAGCCAAACTGTTCGCGCAGCTCGGAAAAACGCTCGATCAGCTTTTCCTGCAGGCTGTTGAACTGGTCGCTGCCTGCTGGCAGCTGGCCGGCGTTGATCTGATCTTCCAGCCAAATCCACTGGAAGAAGGCGGCTTCATACAGCGAGGTTGGGGTATCGGCGTTGTTCTCCAGCAGCTTCGGTTCGCCCACGCCGTCCCATGCCAGATCGAGACGCGAGTAGAGCGACGGCTGGTTGGTTTTCCACGACTGGCGCACGAAGCCCCAGGTATGTTTCGGAATGCGGAACTTCGCCATCAGCTCATCGCTGGCGACGACTTTTTCCACTGCCTGCAGGCACATCTGGTGTAGCCCGGCGGTGACCTCTTCAAGCTTTTCAACCTGGGCCAGCGTCAGTTTGTAATAGGCCTCTTCGCTCCAGTACGGCTCGCCATACATGGTATGAAAGTTGAAGCCGTATTCGGTCGCCTTCTCACGCCAGTCCGGGCGTTCCGTGATGCTGATTCTTTCCATGTGATTTAGCCGCCCATTGAGCGTTTAGTCGAACTGGTGCCTGCAGCGCTGCGCTGCATAGCAGATTGCTTCGCGACCGACTCTCCAAACCCGCCGCGAGTGACGGTGCTGGTGGTGGCGGGTTTTGGTGCCATCGCCGTTTTCGGTACATTCATCGTCCGGCCCGGCTGAGCGGCGCCGTAGCTCTTACCGCCGGCATCGGTGTACTGACCATAGGCTGGGCTGGCCGGGTTTTTCGAGCTGAACAGCGGCTGCTGTGCGCCCATGCCGCCACCCATCATACGGCCCATCATGTAGCCTGCCATCAACGGCATCCAGAAGCTGCCGCTGCTTTGTGCCTGCGCCTGGTTTTCTGGCGCGACGCCTGCCTGAGCCGGCGTTTGCTGGCACTGGCCTTCGCCGAATTCAGCGACGCAATCTTCGCGCGTGGCGTATTTCGGCGCGGTACGTACCGCTTCCTTCTGCGCGTTGTTGAAAGCGGTGGTGCATTCTGCGCTTTTGCCCGGGTTGGCTGCAGAGCAGTCATCGGCGTTTTGGTACAGAGAAACCGTCTCGTCGGTTTTTTCACAACCGGCAAGCATAAATACGGCCGTAACGGCAAGGGCGACCGGCGTCAGATGGCGCGCGCTCCAGCTTTTACGGAACGAGGCATGATTGATATTTTTTGTCCGTTTCATATTTGTCTTCCAGGACCCAGTGGTATTGCGGTTTGTTAACGCTCAGGATAGAGGATGAGTGGTGGAAAATGAAGCGAAGAGGGAGGGAAAGGAGGGGATCTTTACGTTGCCTTACGTTTAGCGCTTCGCTTAGCGGAATTCGTTAAGCGAAGCGCCATGACGCAACGACGATTACTGGCGGAAAGGATTCGCGCCGCTGGTTTTCGTGGTGCGGGTCGAAGCCGGTGTTGCCGCCGGGGCTGCATTGCTGCTGTAGCCATCAGCGTTAGCATCCTGCTGCGGGGTTTCCGGTGCGACGCTATCTGGTGATGTCGAGACCGGTTTGCCCAGCGTGTTGTTCAGCGCCAGCAGATCCTGCTCGTTCAGAGTACCGAGCGCAGATTTAATGTTCAGCTGGTTAATCAGGTAGTTATAACGTGCGCTGGAGAGCTGCTGCTTCGCGTTGTACAGAGTGGTGGTGGCATCCAGGACGTCGACGATGGTACGCGTCCCCACGGAATAGCCGGCTTCCATCGCATCAAGGGAGCTCTGCGCAGAGACCACCGCCTGTTTGTAGGCGTTGATGCTGCTGATAGAGGCGTTGATGTTATTAAAGGAAGAACGAACGGTCTGAACTACGCTGCGATGTGAGCTTTCCAGCTGTTCGCTGGCGCCAACGAAGTTGTACTGCGCCTGTTTCACCTGCGAGTTCACCATCCCGCCCTGATACAGCGGCAGCGAGAAGCTCAGGCCAATTTTGTTCTGCCCGGCATCAGTGTCGCCATAGCGCGTTGGATCGTTGGTTTTTGAACCGTTGTAGGTGGTGTTTGAGATCCCGGTCGAGGCGGTTAAATCCAGGGTCGGCAGATGGCCGTCCTGCGCCTGGCGAATCTGTTCGCGGGCGAGGTCCTGGTTCAGACGCGCCTGCAGCAGCGACAGGTTGCGGTTTTCCGCTTCCTTCAGCAGCGCATTTACCGTCTGCGGTTTGTTGGTTTTAAAGCCGTCAACGTTCAGCGATGCCAGCTCCGGATAGTAGTTGCCGGTTACCTGGCGCAGCGCTTCTACCGCGTTGTCGAGGTTGTTGCGTGCGGTCACTTCGTTTGCCAGTACTGAATCGTACTGTGAACGGGCGTTCTGCACGTCGGTGATCGCCACAAGGCCAACGTTAAAGCGCTGTGTGGTCTGATCCAACTGGCGGTAAATTGCCTGCTTCTGCGCTTCGGTATAGGAAAGCGTATCAATCGCGCTGAGGACGTTAAAGTAAGCCGTCGCGGTGTTCAGAATCAGCGTTTGCTGGTCAGTCTGATAGGTGACATCCTGAATACCGGCCGCTTTTTCCTGCAGCGTCAGGGCGCGCCACTTCGACATATCAAACAGGGTCTGCGTTAACTGCAGCGAGCCGCTGGTGACGTTCGAGTTCACGCCGTTGCTGTCGCGATAGCCATTGGTGTAAGTATAATCTGCGCCCAGACCAAGCTGAGGCAGTAACGGGCTACGTGCTTCATTGATCTTCTCGAATGCAGCATCACGATCGGCTGCTGATTTACGCAGGTCAGGGTTGCTGACGCGCGCCTGCTGATAAACCTGCATCAGGTTTTCTGCCTGGCTCATGGCGCTGAAGCCAGTCAGGCCCAGACCGATGAGGATGGGGAAAAGTTTCTTCATTTGCATTCCTTGTTGTGAAGCATAAAGCGCTGCCCAAATTCTAAATATATTTGCTGATTGTATCGAGTCTGCCGCGGTAAAAAGTTGGCGTTACGTGCCATCCGGCGGTAATTTGCACCAATCTAACATACAGGCTGTAAAACGATAGCCAAACGGCTTATAAATCCTTACTTTCGGATGCGCAGGACAGAGACAATGAGCAAGCCCAATCAGCAAGGAATCACCTTCTCTAAAAACGATGTAGAAATTATTGCACGCGAAACGCTTTATCGTGGTTTTTTTTCGCTGGATTTATACCGTTTTCGCCATCGCCTGTTTAACGGTGGAATGAGCGGCGAGGTGACGCGCGAAATTTTTGAGCGCGGGCATGCCGCAGTCTTGCTACCCTTTGACCCGGTACGTGATGAAGTGGTGCTGGTCGAGCAAATCCGCATCGCCGCGTATGATACCAGCGAGAGCCCGTGGCTGCTTGAAATGGTCGCCGGTATGATTGAGGACGGTGAGACCCCCGAGGACGTTGCCCGCCGCGAAGCGGTAGAAGAAGCCGGGCTGGTCGTCGGGCGGACAAAACCGGTCTTGAGCTACCTGGCCAGCCCAGGCGGCACCAGCGAAAGACTGTCGATTCTGGTCGGTGAAGTCGATGCCACAACGGCAAAAGGGATTCACGGTCTGGCGGATGAAAATGAAGACATCCGGGTGCATGTGGTAAGCCGGGAGCAGGCTTATCAGTGGGTTGAAGAGGGGAAAATCGACAACGCGGCCTCTGTCATCGCCTTGCAATGGCTGCAATTGCATTATCACAATTTACGTAATGAGTGGACAAAATGAAGCGTTATACACCTGACTTCCCGGAAATGATGCGCCTGTGTGAAACCAATTTTGCTCAGTTGCGCCGCTTGTTGCCTCGAACCGATGCAGCCGGCGATGTCGCGGGCTATCAGGTGGGCAATGCGCAATATCGATTAACTATCGTCGAGTCGACCCGCTACACTACATTAGTGTCAATTGAGCAGACGGTTCCGGCGGTAAGTTACTGGAGTTTACCGTCAATGACGGTACGTCTGTATCATGACGCGATGGTCGCTGAAGTGTGTTCGACTCAGCAGATCTTTCGCTTCAAAGCAAAGTATGATTATCCTAATAAAAAGTTGCATCAACGCGACGAAAAGCATCAAATTAATCAGTTCCTGGCGGACTGGCTGAGATACTGTTTAGCACATGGAGCGATGGCGATTCCGGTTTGTTAGCGTCGTGAAACCTAAGGACACCATTTGGAAAGCCTGTTGAATCTGCCTCTGGCTGGTGAGACCAGAGTCAGGATATTACAAATTACTGATACTCACCTGTTTGCTGAAAAACATGAAACGCTGTTAGGTATCAATACCTGGGAAAGCTACCAGGCCGTGCTGGATGCCATCCATGCCTCACAGCGTCCATGCGATCTTATAGTAGCAACAGGCGATCTGGCGCAGGACCATTCAGCCGCGGCCTATCAGCACTTTGCTGAAGGTATCGCGAGTTTTGCCGCGCCCTGCGTCTGGTTGCCGGGCAATCATGATTTCCAGCCGGCGATGTACAGCACGCTGCAGGAATCAGGTATTTCCCCGGCCAAAAGGGTCTTGCTGGGCGATCGTTGGCAAATATTGCTGTTGGACAGCCAGGTGTTTGGCGTTCCCCACGGCGAGCTGAGCGACTTTCAGCTTGAGTGGCTGGAGCAGAAGCTGGCGGAAGAGCCTGAGCGTTATACGCTGCTGCTGTTGCATCATCATCCGCTCCCTTCGGGTTGTAGCTGGTTGGATCAACACAGCCTGCGGAACGCCGGGGCTCTGGATCGTGCGCTGGCCGCTTTCCCGCGCGTAAAACATTTACTCTGCGGCCATATTCACCAGGAACTGGACCTCAACTGGAACGGGCGGCGGATGATGGCCACTCCCTCGACCTGCGTACAGTTTAAGCCGCATTGCGCCAATTTTACCCTGGATACCATTTCTCCCGGCTGGCGCTGGCTGGAACTGCACGCCGACGGTACCTTGACCACGGAAGTTTGCCGCCTTAACGGCGTGAAGTTTCACCCGGATATTGCTTCAGAAGGATACTGATGGCTACGCTCCTTTATCTGCATGGTTTTAACAGTTCACCGCGGTCGGCAAAAGCGACGGCGTTGAAGGACTGGCTGACGCAGACCTTTCCCGAGATTACGATGGTGGTGCCTGAGCTACCCGCCTACCCGGCAGAAGCGGCGGAGATGCTGGAAGCCATTGTGCTGGAACGCGGCGGGGAACCGCTGGGGGTGGTGGGGTCTTCGCTGGGAGGCTACTATGCCACCTGGCTATCGCAGTGTTTTATGCTGCCGACGGTGGTGGTTAACCCGGCGGTACGCCCGTTTGAACTGCTGAACAATTTCCTTGGCCCCAATGAGAATCCGTACACGGGGCAGCAATATGTGCTAGAGTCACGCCATATTTACGATCTCAAAGTCATGCAAATCGACCCGCTGGAAGCGCCTGATTTAATCTGGCTGCTGCAGCAAACGGGCGATGAAGTGCTTGATTACCGCCAGGCCGTTGCTTACTACGCCTCATGCCGGCAGACGGTAGAGGAGGGCGGCAATCACGCATTTGTCGGCTTTGAAGATCATTTCACTCAGATTATCGATTTTCTGGGTCTGCGTTAAGCGGCCCTGGATGACCTACGAATACACACCATGACGCAATCTTCATATAACGCTGATGCCATTGAGGTACTCACCGGGCTAGAGCCGGTTCGCCGCCGTCCGGGGATGTACACTGACACAACACGTCCTAACCATCTCGGCCAGGAAGTTATTGATAACAGTGTGGATGAAGCACTGGCTGGCCATGCGAAACGCGTGGAGGTCATTCTTCATGCCGATCAATCGCTGGAAGTGATCGACGATGGACGCGGGATGCCGGTTGATATCCACCCGGAAGAAGGGGTTCCGGCGGTTGAGCTGATCCTGTGCCGGCTGCATGCGGGCGGCAAATTCTCCAGCAAGAACTACCAGTTCTCGGGTGGCCTGCACGGGGTGGGTATTTCGGTGGTCAACGCCCTGTCGAAGCGTGTGGAAGTGAACGTCCGCCGCGATGGCCAGATCTACAGCATCGCCTTCGAGAACGGCGATAAAGTTGAAGATCTTCATGTCACCGGTACCTGCGGTAAACGCAATACCGGAACCAGCGTGCATTTCTGGCCGGATGAGAGCTTCTTTGACAGTCCGCGTTTTTCCGTCTCGCGTCTGACGCATGTACTCAAAGCTAAAGCCGTGCTTTGCCCCGGGGTCGAGATTGTCTTCCGTGACCAGGTAAACAACAGCGAACAGCGCTGGTGTTACCAGGACGGCCTGACTGATTACCTGTGCGAAGCGGTGAACGGCCTGCCGCTGCTGCCGGAAAAACCGTTCGTCGGCAACTTCTCCGGCGAAACCGAAGCGGTCGACTGGGCGCTGCTGTGGCTACCGGAAGGCGGGGAGCTGCTGACCGAAAGCTACGTTAACCTGATCCCGACCATGCAGGGCGGTACCCATGTTAACGGCCTGCGCCAGGGGCTGCTCGAAGCGATGCGCGAGTTCTGTGAATATCGCAATATCCTGCCGCGCGGCGTGAAGCTGTCTGCGGAAGATATCTGGGATCGCTGTGCCTACGTGCTGTCGGTGAAAATGCAGGATCCGCAGTTTGCCGGTCAGACCAAAGAGCGCCTCTCTTCGCGTCAGTGCGCGGCGTTTGTCTCCGGGGTGGTGAAAGATGCCTTCAGCCTGTGGCTGAACCAGAACGTTCAGGCCGCGGAGCTGCTTGCCGAGATGGCCATCTCCAGCGCTCAGCGCCGGATGCGCGCTGCCAAAAAGGTGGTTCGTAAAAAGCTGACCAGCGGCCCCGCGCTGCCGGGCAAGCTGGCGGACTGTACCGCCCAGGATCTGAACCGTACCGAGCTGTTTCTGGTGGAAGGGGACTCGGCAGGCGGTTCTGCCAAGCAGGCGCGCGACCGGGAATATCAGGCGATCATGCCGCTGAAGGGTAAAATCCTTAATACCTGGGAAGTCTCTTCGGATGAAGTGCTGGCCTCGCAAGAGGTGCACGACATTTCGGTGGCGATCGGTATCGATCCGGACAGCGACGACTTAAGTCAGCTCCGCTACGGCAAGATTTGTATTCTCGCGGATGCGGACTCCGATGGCCTGCACATTGCCACGCTGCTGTGTGCGCTGTTTGTGAAGCACTTCCGCACGCTGGTGAAGCACGGGCACGTCCACGTTGCGCTGCCGCCTTTGTACCGTATCGATCTCGGCAAAGAGGTTTACTACGCGCTGACGGAAGAAGAGAAAGCCGGCGTGCTGGAGCAGCTCAAACGTAAGAAGGGCAAACCGAACGTACAGCGCTTTAAAGGGCTGGGTGAGATGAACCCGATGCAGCTGCGTGAAACCACGCTTGACCCGAATACCCGCCGCCTGGTTCAGCTGATTATCAGTGATGAGGATGAGCAGCAGACTACCGCGATGATGGATATGCTGTTAGCCAAGAAACGTTCGGAAGACCGTCGTAACTGGCTGCAGGAGAAAGGGGATATGGCGGATCTGGAAGCCTGACCTGCTGTTTAAGCAGAACTGGCGCTCCGCCAGTTCTGACTCACTTCTGGTTTTTTCTTTGTGCGCAGGGTGCGCAGGCTTAAATGCCGGACTGCAGGATACGGATACTGGTCTCCAGCACGTCGCCTTTCACCGCTTCAGCGTATGCTTTCATATGCGGAGTTTGCAGATGCGCTTCAAGATGGGCAACGCTTTCCCACTGTTCAACCATGACGATCGAATCCGGAGAGGTGCTCTGGAAACTCACGCCGGCAGCGTGGTCCACCAGCGGCGCATAGCCGTGGCAGCCCTCTTCCTGTAAAACCACCGGAACAAGTTTTGCAAACTGATCAAGTACCGCCTGGCGATGATGTTGGCCCGGGCGTGTACGAATTTCTGCGATCACTGTCAACATGATTAACTCAACTCCTTCTGTATGTAGACCTTTAGTTAACCAAAAATCTGCGCCAGATGCTTGCGATATTCTGCTATGTCACGCGGAACATCCGGCATTTTAATGACGTCGTTGGCGATAAAGGTCGGCAGAGGGGTCATGCCGAGGAACTGGTTGGCTTTATGGAACGGCAGATAAACACCGTCAACGCCCACGCCGTGGAAGAACTGATCCTTATCGGTGAAGGCATCCATCGGTGCGTTCCAGGTCAGGGAGAGCATGTATTGCTTGCCCTGAATCAAGCCGCCGGAACCATATTTCTTGCTGGCGTCGGAGCGGGTGCGTCCGTCGCTGGCATACAGCGAGCCATGCCCTTCGGTGAAGACGTCATCAATATATTTCTTCACGGTCCACGGCGCGCCCATCCACCAGCCCGGCATTTGCCAGATAACCACGTCGGCCCAGAGGAAATTCTGTACTTCTTGCCGGACGTCGTAATCGCTTTCCGCACGAACGATTTTAACATCATGCCCGGCGTCGCGCAGGTAACCATCCGCGACCTCGGTCAGGGTGTCATTCAACTGGCCGTTTGAATGGGCGAATTTCTTCGCGCCGTTGATAATCAGGATATTGCTCATTTTTTACCCTTCAGGTTTCGAGTTTGTCACTGATTTTACCCCGCGAGGCGGGGCGGTAAAATGAGCAAAATGTGCAAAGTCTTTTGCGTTAATTGCAATAATTGCTACCAGCGCACGCGCGCCGCGAAACCGCCTTCGGGCGCGTTGCTGAAGTCTACCGTCATCCGGTGCAGCGCGGCAATGCGGCGGACGATAGATAATCCCAGACCGCTACCGGGCTCATCCTGGCCGGGAGGGCGATAGAAGCGCTCGCCGATACGCACCAGCGCCTCGGGGCTGACGCCCGGGCCATTATCGCGAACGGAAAACTCACGGGCATCAAGAGTGATATCGACCTGGCTGCCGCGCGGGCTGTAGCGTACGGCGTTATCCAGCAGATTGCGCACCAGCAGACTCAGCAGCAGCGGCTGGCCCGGCTGCATGACCTGAGTTGCGTTCAGGTGCAGGCGAAGCTCAATGCCCGCCTGCTGCGCAGAGTGGTACATCTCCATGACCGACGATTGCAGCAGCTCATCGATGGCTATCGTATGCACATCATCAAGCTGCGCCAGAGAATCGAGGCGCGACAACGTTAAAAGCTGGTCTACCAGCCGGGTTGCGCGGTCAATTCCTTCATGCAGCTGCGCCAGCGCTTTCTCCCGCCCCTGCGGGTCGTCCATTGATAGCTGAGCGACTTCAGTCTGCACTTTCAGGGCTGCAAGCGGGCTGCGCAGCTCGTGTGCGGCATCGGAGGTAAACCGGCGCTCGCGTATCATGGTGTCATGCGTACGAGCAAACAGCTGATTCAGGGCATCGACCAGCGGCCGGACTTCACTGGGCACCTTGTCGACGTTAAGCGATTCCGCCGAGTCCGGCGCGCGCAGACGCAGCGTTCTGGCCAGCTGTTTTAACGGCGCCAGCTCCCGGCTCAATAGCACAATCAGCAGCAGGAACATCAGCGGCAGCGCCACCAGCCAGGGAGTCAGCTGGGAGGTGACGATATCCAGCGCCATTTCCCGCCGGTAGTCCCACTCCTGACCCACGACAATACGGTAGCGGCCATCGCCGGTGGTTAGCTGCAGGAAGCGCCATTCATCATCATCGTTATTCAGATAGCCATCGCTGAAGCCTTCCCGACGATTCTGCCACGGGATGTCCTGACCATTCTCGCCGTCGTGAAGCAGGCGCTTGCCGTCGGCCGTGAAAATCACGAACGCCAGCGCGTCGTCATCGAGGTGGCCGTGCTTGATCTTCTTTTTTGTCCGCACCGGCGCCGTGAGCGTATGCAGCTCGTCGAAATTCATGGCGCTCAGTCGGCGGGCAAACAGCAGCTGTTGGGTATCAAAGAGCTTATCCAGTTTTTCCGTGGTTTGTTGCCAGGCAAAAAAGCAGGCGATGCCCCAGGCCGCGCTGGTCAGCAGGAAAAACAGGAGCGTCAGGCGGACGCGCAGGCTAAGTCGTTTCATGCATCACCGAGGGTATAGCCGATACCGTGAACGGTACGAATAAATTCACTGCCGAGCTTGCGGCGCAGGTGATGAACGTGCACCTCGACCGCATTGCTGGAGACATCGTCATCCCAGGTATAGAGTTTCTCTTCAATGAGCTTGCGCGGCAGCACACGTCCGACATTGCGCATCAGCAGCTCCAGCAAGGCGAACTCTTTTGGCTTCAGCGCCAGGTTGTCGCCGTTCACCGTTACGGTCAGACCAATGGGATCGAGCGCAACGTGGCCATGGCGCAGCTCGCTGCTGCTCTGGCCGTGGGTGCGACGAATCAGGGCCTCCAGACGGGCGGCAACTTCAATCAGCGCGAAAGGTTTACACAGATAGTCATCGGCGCCGAGGCGCAGCCCTTCAACCCGCTGGCTGAGCGCATCGCGGGCCGTGAGGATCAGTACCGGCTCGTGGCGGCCCTGATTACGCCATTCGCGCAGGATATCCAGCCCGTCGATGCCGGGCAGCGTCAGGTCGAGGATCGCCGCGTCATAGGGCGCCGTATAGAGCGCGGTTTTGCCCTCTTCGCCGCGGGTAAACCAGTCGATGCTGAAGCCCATTTTTGTCAGCCCGACTTTAATGCCATCGCCGATGAGCTTGTCGTCTTCCACCAGTAAAATGCGCATTGGCCGCTCCTGTGGCTGTCATGAGTACGCGCAGTAAACCGCGTTGCGGCAGGCGCTGTACAGTAATAAAATTTCTTTTTTCTGCTTAAGAAGTCGTTAAGTTTTGCCTGATGTAATCATGGTCATATAACCAGACAAGGAGAACATCTTATGAAGAAAATGGCTGCAATGACCGCGATCGTCGCTTTAATTTCGATGCCGGTGCTGGCTGCTGAACAAGGTGGTTTTAACGGACCGGGTGCGACGCAAACCAGCCAGACGTCTACGCAAAAAGGCGGTTTTATTGGCCCGAGCGGGAGCGTAACGACGGTGGAAAACGCCAAATCCTTGCGGGATGACACCTGGGTGACCCTGCGCGGTAAAATCGTGCAGCGGATTTCCGACGATCTGTATAAATTCCAGGATGCTTCCGGGACGGTGAATGTGGATATTGACCACAAACGCTGGAACGGCCTGACCGTCACACCGCAGGACACCGTTGAGATCCAGGGGGAGGTCGACAAAGACTGGAACTCGGTCGAAATCGATGTGAAGCAGATTACTAAAGTTACCCCGTAAGCGCGACATCGCGCAAGATCGGTCAGGAATCGCTATCCTCGCGCTGCCAGAGTATGTCCGGAGGAGGAGACGATGAACGAGACCAGAACCAGCCCGGCGTACGCCGGGCGTTTTCAGCGCGTGTGTTTATACATTGAGCGTCATCTGGATGAACCCCTGTCGCTGGAGACGCTGAGCGCGATCGCGCACAGCTCGCCGTACCACTTTCACCGGCAATTCACTGCCTGTAGCGGCGTACCGCTATATCGCTATATCCAGTGGCTGCGTCTGCGCCGCGCCTGCTGGCGTCTGGCGTTCAGGCCGCAGGATAAAATCATCGATATTGCCCTTGATGCCGGGTTTCAGAATCCGGAATCGTTCAGTCGTGCCTTCCGTGCCGCGTTCGCTCAAAGCCCCAGCCAGTTCCGTCAACAGCCGGACTGGCAGGAGTGGCATCGACGCGTTCCGAAACATACGTTACAGGAGCAACATCCGATGGTGGTTAAAATAGTCCAGTTCCCTGAGACGCAGGTGGCGATGTTGCGCCACCGCGGCAGTCCTGATTTGGTCAATGCTACGGCGGCGCAGTTTATCGCCTGGCGCAAGGCGAGCGGGTTATCGCCGGTCGCCACCAGCGCGACCTGGGGCGTGTCGTGGGACGATCCCGCGGCCACCCCCGCTGACGATTTCCGTTTTGATATCTGCGGGTCGGTCAGCGAACCGATCGCGGAAAACGCCTTTGGCGTGGTGAATGGCACCATTCCGGGCGGGCGATGCGCAGTGGCGCGCCATCACGGCTCGCTGGATACGCTCGCGCAAAGTATCTGGTCTCTCTACCGCGACTGGCTACCGACGTCGGGCGAAACGCCACGCGATTTTCCGCTGTTTTTTCGTTACCTCAACTTCGTGCATGAAGTCGGCGAACACGAGCTACAGACCGATATTTATCTGCCGTTACGCTGATTAGCGCCAGCGGAATCCTCAGCCGATCTCACGGCCTGTGACTCAGGGCGTGAGATCGGGTATTATCGCGGGTAGTTTTGCCGCCCGCACGGTCGGTACGCAGATTGAGGATTCACGATTAATGAGCGATATGGCAGAGCGCCTTGCGCTGCATGAATTTACGGAAAATGCTTACCTGAACTATTCCATGTACGTCATCATGGACAGGGCGTTGCCGTTTATTGGCGATGGTCTGAAGCCGGTCCAGCGTCGCATCGTTTACGCGATGTCTGAGCTGGGGCTGAACGCCAGCGCGAAGTTCAAAAAGTCCGCCCGCACCGTGGGTGATGTGCTGGGTAAATATCACCCGCACGGCGATAGCGCATGCTATGAAGCTATGGTGCTGATGGCGCAGCCATTCTCCTACCGCTACCCGCTGGTGGATGGGCAGGGGAACTGGGGGGCGCCGGACGATCCTAAATCCTTCGCCGCGATGCGTTATACCGAATCCCGTTTGTCGAAGTATGCGGAACTGCTGCTGGGCGAACTGGGGCAGGGAACCGTCGACTGGGTGCCGAACTTCGACGGGACGATGCAGGAGCCGAAAATGCTGCCTGCGCGTCTGCCGAATATCCTGCTGAACGGCACTACCGGCATCGCCGTCGGTATGGCAACCGATATTCCTCCGCACAACCTGCGTGAAGTGGCGCAGGCTGCCATTACGCTGATCGAAAAACCGCAGACCTCGCTCGACGAACTGCTGGATATCGTTCACGGGCCAGACTACCCGACCGAAGCCGAAATCATTACTCCACGCGCGGAGATCCGTAAAATCTACCAGAACGGTCGCGGTTCGGTGCGGATGCGTGCGGTATGGAAAAAAGAGGACGGCGCGGTAGTGATTACGGCGTTGCCGCATCAGGTTTCCGGCGCCCGCGTGCTGGAACAGATTGCCGCTCAGATGCGCAACAAAAAGCTGCCGATGGTTGACGATCTGCGCGATGAGTCGGACCACGAAAACCCGACGCGCCTGGTGATCGTCCCGCGTTCGAATCGCGTGGATATGGAACAGGTGATGAATCATCTGTTTGCGACCACCGATCTTGAAAAAAGCTATCGCATCAACCTGAACATGATCGGCCTCGACAATCGTCCGGCGGTAAAAAACCTGCTGGAGATCCTCGCGGAATGGCTGACCTTCCGCCGCGATACCGTGCGTCGTCGTCTGAACTACCGGCTGGAGAAAGTGCTCAAGCGTCTGCACATCCTCGAAGGTTTGCTGGTCGCGTTCCTCAACATTGATGAAGTGATTGAAATTATCCGCCACGAGGATGAACCGAAGCCGGCCCTGATGTCGCGTTTTGGCATCAGCGAAACCCAGGCGGAAGCGATCCTTGAGCTGAAACTGCGTCACCTCGCCCGACTGGAAGAGATGAAGATCCGCGGCGAGCAGAGCGATCTGGAAAAAGAGCGCGATCAGCTGCAGGCGATTCTGGCCTCTGAACGGAAGATGAACAACCTGCTGAAGAAAGAGCTGCAGGCCGACGCCGAAACCTTCGGCGACGATCGTCGTTCACCGCTGCGCGAGCGCGAAGAAGCAAAAGCGATGAGCGAGCATGACATGCTGCCGTCTGAACCGGTGACCATCGTGCTGTCGCAAATGGGCTGGGTGCGGAGCGCCAAAGGCCACGATATTGACGCGCAGGGCCTGAGTTATAAAGCCGGCGATAGCTGGAAGGCGTCGTCGAAAGGCAAGAGCAACCAGCCGGTGGTGTTTATTGATACCACCGGGCGTAGCTACGCCATCGATCCCATTACGCTGCCGTCGGCACGCGGTCAGGGTGAGCCGATTACCGGCAAACTGACGCTACCGCCGGGCGCCAGCATTGAACATATGCTGATGGAAAGCGACGATCGCAAGCTGCTGATGGCCTCCGACGCCGGCTACGGTTTCGTCTGTACCTTTAACGATCTGGTGGCGCGCAACCGCGCAGGCAAGGCGCTGATTACGTTGCCGGATAACGCGCGCGTCATGGCGCCGCTGGTGATTGAGGATGATTCAGACATGCTGCTGGCGATCACCGCTGCCGGACGCATGCTGATGTTCCCGGTCAGCGACTTACCGCAGCTGTCGAAAGGTAAGGGGAATAAGATTATCAATATTCCGTCGGCGGAAGCGGCTTCCGGTCAGGATGGCCTGGCGCACCTGTTCGTGCTGCCGCCGCAGAGCACGCTGACTATCCACGTCGGGAAACGCAAAATTAAACTGCGTCCCGAAGAGCTGCAAAAAGTCACCGGTGAACGCGGTCGTCGCGGCTCGCTGATGCGCGGACTGCAGAAAATCGATCGTGTGGAAATCGATTCGCCGCGTCGGGCATCGTCGGCGGGCGATAGCGAAGAGTAAGATGAGCCTCCCCTGCTATCCGGTAGGGGAGGCTAAAATTTGCCGCAAAATCGTTGTTTATTCAGGTGTTGCGATTAACAATAGGCGCAAAATCATTCAAGATACGTCGGGGCGGCCAGCAAATGACACCCGACGCCTGCAATCTGCTAAACAGCGAGTCAGTACCCTTTACACGTGAGTTGCGCTGAAATGCAACGACGAGCGTGTCAGGCGTGTCGTGCACGTGCGGTCACGATGTACCGGGCGATATCGCCGTTCGCGCGCATACGAGCTGAAGTTTAACGGGTATCATTCTAAGCGGTTTGGGTTTTAGAGGTAGCTATGCTATTTATTTTTCGACTAATTGTTGTTGTTATTTATTGTCTCTTTGTGTGCATATTTGGCTGTATTTACTGTTTGTTCAGCCCGCGTAATCCTAAACACGTGGCCACCTTCGGGCATCTGTTTGGCCGGCTCTCTCCGCTGTTCGGCCTGAAGGTCGAAACGCGTAAGCCTGCTGATGCAGAGAGCTATGGCAATGCGATCTACATCGCTAACCATCAGAACAACTATGATATGGTGACGGCATCAAATATCGTACAGCCGCCGACCGTGACCGTGGGTAAAAAGAGCCTGGTGTGGATCCCGTTTTTTGGTCTGCTCTACTGGTTGACGGGGAACCTGCTGATTGACCGTAATAACCGGGCGAAAGCGCATGGCACTATCTCGCAGGTCGTCAATACGTTTAAAAAACGCAAAATCTCTTTCTGGATGTTCCCGGAAGGTACGCGCAGCCGCGGTCGCGGTTTGCTCCCCTTTAAAACCGGCGCTTTCCACGCGGCGATTGCCGCTGGCGTACCGATTATTCCGGTGTGCGTTTCCAATACTTCGAATAAAATTAACCTCAATCGCCTGAACAATGGTCTGGTGATTGTCGAAATGCTGCCGCCGGTCGATACCAGCCAGTTTGGTAAAGAGGGCGTACGTGCGCTGGCAACGCACTGCCGCGAGCTGATGGCGGCGAAGATTGAAGAGCTGGATCGCGAGGTTGCTGAACGCGAAGCGGCGGCAAAGAAATAAACCAGGAACTGCCGCGATAACGCGAGCACAGGGCTAGCGGGAAACGAATTCCCTTTTTGATGAGTTAGTATTCCATGGAGTTAATATGTCACTCAGTCGGCGTCAGTTTATTAAGGCTTCAGGCGTAGCGCTGTGCGCGGGAGCCGTGCCGCTGAACGCACATGCCGCCGGCCAGCAGCCAGCCTTGCCGGTTCCACCGCTGCTGGAATCCCGCCGCGGCCAGCCGCTGTTTTTAACTCTGCAGCGGGCGCACTGGTCATTTACCCCGGGAACGCGCGCCTCGGTATGGGGCGTGAACGGTCGCTATCTCGGGCCGACGATCCGCGTGTGGAATGGCGATGATGTTAAGCTCATTTACAGCAACCGCCTGACGGAAAACGTCGCCATGACCATTCGGGGCCTGCAGGTTCCCGGTCCGCTGATTGGCGGCGCGGCGCGAATGATGTCGCCGAACGCCGACTGGGCGCCGGTGCTGCCGATTCGCCAGAGTGCCGCCACGCTGTGGTATCAGGCGAATACCCCGAACCATATGGCCAGACAGGTCTATAACGGTCTGGCGGGCATGTGGCTGGTGGAAGATGAAATCAGCAAAAATCTCCCGGTACCTAATCACTATGGCGTGGATGACTTCCCGGTGATTATTCAGGACAAGCGGCTGGATAATTTCGGTACCCCGGAATACAGCGAACCCGGCAGCGGCGGTTTTGTCGGCGATACGCTGCTGGTGAACGGCGTACAGAGTCCGTATGTCGAAGTGTCGCGCGGCTGGGTGCGCCTGCGTCTGCTGAACGCCTCTAACTCCCGCCGCTATCAGCTGCAGATGAGCGATGGCCGGCTGATACACGTTATCTCCGGCGATCAGGGCTTTTTACCTGCGCCGGTGTCACTGAAACAGCTGTCGTTGGCCCCCGGCGAACGGCGAGAAATTCTGGTGGATATGACCAACGGCGATGAGGTGTCGATTACCTGCGGCGAAGCGGCGAGCATCGTTGATCGTATCCGTGGCTTCTTCGAACCGTCGAGCATCCTGATTTCTACGCTGCTATTAACGTTGCGTCCGACGGGCCTGCTGCCGCTGGTTACCGATAGTCTGCCGGTGCGTTTGCTGCCGACGGAGTTCCTGTCCGGTACGCCGCTTCGCTCACGGGATATCTCTCTGGGCGACGATCCGGGCATTAACGGTAATCTGTGGGATCCGCAGCGCATTGATATCACCGCCCAGCAGGGCACCTGGGAGCGCTGGACCGTGCGCGCCGATCGGCCGCAGTCGTTCCATATAGAAGGGGTGATGTTCCAGGTGCGTAACGTGAACGGGTCCGCGCCGTTCCCGGAGGATCGCGGCTGGAAAGATACCGTCTGGGTCGACGGGCAGGTGGAGCTGCTGGTGTACTACGCGCAGCCTTCCTGGCCGCATTTCCCGTTCCAGTTCCTGAGCCAGACGCTGGAGCTTGCCGACCGTGGTTCCATTGGCCAGATGCTGGTCAATCCCGCACCGTAATGCCTCATACCCTGACCGGATCGCGGTCAGGGTATAAGAAAATCTCCCTTCATTTCCATCATCGATCCGGCTTATAATCGCCGCCCTTTGATTATTTTTTTATCATTTTTTCCGGAAGCAATATGAGCGCAATATCCCTGATCCAACCGGATCGTGACCTTTTTTCCTGGCCGCAGTATTGGGCCGCCTGCTTTGGCCCGGCGCCATTTTTACCAATGTCACGCGAAGAGATGGATCAACTTGGCTGGGATAGCTGCGACATTATCCTGGTCACCGGCGATGCGTATGTCGACCATCCGAGCTTCGGAATGGCGATCTGCGGACGCATGCTGGAAGCGCAGGGATTCCGCGTCGGGATTATTTCCCAGCCTGACTGGAACAATAAAAATGACTTTATGCGCCTCGGCAAACCGAACCTGTTCTTCGGGGTCACCGCCGGCAATATGGACTCGATGATCAACCGCTACACCGCTGACCGTAAGCTGCGCCACGATGATGCTTATACCGCGGGCAATGTTGCCGGTAAACGTCCTGACCGCGCCACGCTGGTCTATACCCAGCGCTGTAAAGAAGCGTGGAAGGATGTCCCGGTTATCCTCGGGGGAATCGAGGCCAGTCTGCGTCGTACCGCGCATTATGATTACTGGTCTGATACCGTGCGCCGTTCGGTGCTGGTGGACTCGAAAGCCGATATGCTGATGTTCGGCAACGGCGAGCGTCCGCTGGTGGAAGTGGCGCATCGTCTGGCTGCCGGTGAGCCGATTGGCCAAATTCGCGACGTGCGTAATACCGCCATTATGGTCAAAGAGGCGCTGCCGGGCTGGAGCGGTGTGGACTCTACCCGTCTGGATACGCCGGGTAAAATTGACCCGATCCCGCACCCGTATGGCGAAGACCTGCCGTGCGCGGATAACAAAACCGTCGCGCCGCCAAAACAAGAAGCCAAACGTGTTACCGTTCAACCGCCGCGTCCGAAGCCGTGGGAAAAAACCTACGTCCTGCTGCCTTCCTTTGAGAAGGTGAAAGGGGACAAGGTGCTGTACGCGCACGCGTCACGTATTCTGCATCATGAGACCAACCCGGGCTGCGCGCGCGCGTTAATGCAAAAGCACGGCGAGCGTTATATCTGGGTTAACCCACCGGCAATCCCGCTGTCGACCGAAGAGATGGACAGCGTGTTTGCGCTGCCGTATAAGCGCGTCCCGCACCCGGCATATGGCGACAGCCGTATTCCGGCTTACGAGATGATTCGTTTCTCGATAAACATTATGCGCGGATGTTTCGGCGGCTGTTCTTTCTGCTCCATCACCGAGCATGAAGGGCGCATCATTCAGAGCCGTTCCGAAGATTCGATCATCAACGAGATCGAAGCGATTCGCGACACGGTTCCCGGCTTTACCGGTGTTATCTCCGATCTTGGCGGCCCGACAGCCAACATGTATATGCTGCGCTGCAAGTCGCCGCGTGCGGAACAAACCTGTCGCCGTTTATCCTGCGTCTATCCGGATATCTGTCCGCACATGGATACCAACCATGAGCCAACGATCAATCTGTATCGTCGCGCCCGCGATCTGAAAGGGATTAAAAAAATCCTCATCGCCTCTGGCGTGCGCTATGACATCGCCGTCGAGGATCCGCGCTACATCAAAGAGCTGGCGACTCACCACGTTGGCGGCTATCTGAAGATTGCCCCGGAACATACGGAAGAAGGCCCGCTGTCAAAAATGATGAAGCCGGGTATGGGAAGCTATGACCGCTTTAAAGAGCTGTTCGATACCTATTCGAAGCAGGCGGGCAAAGAGCAGTACCTGATCCCATACTTTATCTCTGCGCACCCGGGGACTCGTGATGAAGATATGGTGAACCTGGCCCTGTGGCTGAAAAAACACCGTTTCCGTCTCGACCAGGTCCAGAACTTCTATCCGTCGCCGCTGGCCAACTCGACCACCATGTATTACACCGGCAAGAACCCGCTGGGTAAGATTGGCTATAAGAGTGAAGACGTTGTGGTGCCGAGAGGCGACAAACAGCGCCGTCTGCATAAAGCGCTGTTGCGTTACCACGATCCGGCGAACTGGCCGCTGATTCGTCAGGCGCTGGAGAGCATGGGCAAGAAGCATCTGATTGGATCGCGCCGCGACTGTCTGGTTCCTGCACCAACGCTGGATGAGATGCGTGAGGCGCGTCGTCAGAACCGCAATACCCGCCCGGCGTTAACCAAACATACGCCCATTGTGCATCAGCGTTCGAACGGTGGGGAGACGGCGAAGAAGCCCGTAAAACGCGGCAAGGTCGCCAGCCGTTAAGTCTGTTGTATGGCCCGGTGGCGCTGCGCTTTCCGGGCCGGTAAACGGTGAATCACAGGCCGGATCGGCGTCAGCGCCATCCGGCCTGTTTGCGCTCTATCCGCCGAACTGATCCGGATCCGGTCCCAGACGTTTGTTCTGGTCCAGTTTTGCCATCTCACCCAGCTCGTCTTTATCGAGACGGAAATCCCAGACGTTGAAGTTCTCCGCAATACGCGCCGGCGTTACGGATTTCGGAATCACCACCAGCCCATTGTCCAGGTGCCAGCGGATAACAATCTGCGCGGGCGTTTTACCGTATTTATCCGCGAGATGGTGAACAATTTTCCGATCGAAAACGCCTTCTCCCCCCTGCGCCAGCGGGCTCCAGGATTCCGTCTGAATTTTATGCGTGGCGTTCCAGGCATGAAGCTGACGTTGCTGTAGCAAAGGGTGAAGCTCTACCTGGTTTATCACCGGCACGATGCCGGTTTCATCGAGCAGCCGCTGGAGATGGTGTACCTGGAAGTTACAAACGCCGATGCTTTTGACCAGCCCCTCTTTTTGCAGCTCAACCATGCCTTTCCAGGCGTCAACATAGTGGTCAATCGCCGGAACCGGCCAGTGCATAAGATAGAGATCGACATAATCGAGCTGCAGCTTGCTCAGGCTCTCTTGCAGCGCTTCACGAGGACGTTTTTGGTCGTCGTTCCACAGTTTCGTGGTGATAAACAGCTCATCGCGGGGGACGCCTGCGCTGCGCAACGCATTGCCGACACCGGTCTCATTTTGGTATGCGGCGGCGGTGTCAAAAGAGCGATAACCGACTTCCAGCGCCTTATGAATGGCGGAGACGACTTCCTCGTTGCCTGCTTTCCACACGCCGAGACCCAGTTGTGGCATCAGGTTGCCGTCGTGCAGTTTTATAACGGTTGGATGTGTCATGCCTTCCTCCTGTTAATGAAACTCAGCGGTATACATTCCGCTAAGGGGTAGCATTAAGTCTGGACGAAATAGCTAAAAACGGTAGTAAAACTCTTCTCCTTCCCACAAGTTCACGGGAAGGAGAGGAGGGGGAGAAAGGGAAAACTTAGCGTGCAGCCTCGTAAATCCGGCGGCTGACCTCAAGGGTGATATCCTGATTTTCACCCAGCGCCGTCATGCCGTGTTCTTCCAGTTTAGCCAGTAATGCCGGGATGGAGCTACCGTCCAGACCGTAGTCGGAAAGACGGGTCGGTACGCCAAGCTGTTCGAAGAAGTTACGCGTCGCGGCGATAGCGGCATCGATACGTTCGTCTTCAGAGCCCTCGGTAATATTCCAGACGCGAGCGGCATACTGCAGCAGTTTCGCGCGTTTAGTCTCGCGTTTTTCATTCCACAATACTGGCAGCACAATGGCCAGCGTCTGGGCATGATCGAGGCCATGCATCGCGGTCAGCTCATGACCCAGCATGTGCGTTGCCCAGTCCTGGGGAACGCCGGCGCCGATCAGGCCGTTTAGCGCCTGGGTCGCGGCCCACATAATATTGGCGCGAACGTCGTAATTTTCCGGCTCCTTCAGCGCTTTCGGACCCTCTTCAATCAGGGTCAGCAGAATGCCTTCGGCGAAGCGATCCTGAATTTTGCCATCAACCGGGTAGGTAACGTACTGCTCAACGGTATGGACAAATGCGTCAACCACGCCGTTGGCCACCTGACGCGGTGGCAGGGTATAGGTATAAACCGGATCGAGGATCGCAAACACCGGCTGCACATGAGAAGACATGAAGGCGCGTTTGTCGCCGGTCGTTTTACGTGAAACCACGGCACCTTTATTGGATTCGGAACCGGTTGCCGGCAGCGTCAGCACGGAGCCCATCGGGATCGCACTTTTCACGTGGCTGCCGTAGGTTTCGAGAATTTCCCACGGATCGACGTTCTCGTCATAGTGCGCCGCCGCGGCGATGAATTTGGTGCCATCCAGTACCGAACCACCGCCGACGGCGAGCAGGAAGGTGACGTTTTGTTCACGGGCGATTTTCACCGCGTTCATCAGCGTTTCGTAAGAGGGGTTTGGTTCAATCCCGCCAAACTCCAGAACGTCGAAGCCGTTCAGAGCGTTGAGGACCTGATCGAGCACGCCGGTTTTTTTCACGCTGCCGCCGCCGTAGGTCACCAGAATCCGGGCATCCGCCGGGATTTGGTCGCGCAGGTTAGCGATGGCGCCTTTACCAAACAGGATGCGGGTTGGGGTATGTAGATCGAAATTGTTCATTATTCGTGCCCTCAAAAAAAGAAAACTGCCGACTGAGAGGATGCCTCGGCCAGATGACGGTCATTGTGGTCCTGTCGCCGGTTCCTCTCAATGCACATTCCTGCCGTTGTCTTGCCCATTTCTCCACCGGGCTGGAGAAAAGGCAGAAATATGCGCACAATGCAGAGGTGAGAAAACGTCTGGAGAAGCACCGAAAATGAACCGCGCCGAGATATGCCAGCTGTTGACGGAAAAGGTTAATGCACTGAAAGATAACGAAGAAAACCTCAGCTTGCTGCTGCCAGATATTCGTCTGTTGTACGGCACGCAGCCGGGGACTCGCACGCCGGTGATGTACCAGCCAGGCATTGTTTTTCTCTTTTCAGGTCATAAAATTGGCTACATCAATGAGCGGACTTTTCGCTATGACACCAATGAATACCTGCTGTTGACGGTCCCCCTGCCGTTTGAGTGCGAGACCTTCGCAACGCCAGAGGTGCCGCTTGCGGGATTGCGCCTGAATGTGGATATTCTTCAGCTGCAGGAGCTGCTGATGGACATTGGCGAGGACGCGCTGTTTCAGCCCTCGATGGCCTCCAGCGGCATCAACTCGGCGGCGTTATCGGACGAGATCCTGTGTGCCGCGGAGAGGCTGCTGGATGTGATGGAGCGGCCGCTGGATGCGCGTATCCTTGGCAAACAGATCATCCGCGAGATCCTCTATCACGTGCTTACCGGGCCATGCGGCGGGGCGCTGCTGGCGCTGGTCAGCCGACAAACCCACTTCAGCCTGATTAGCCGTGTTCTGAAGCGCATTGAAAGCCAGTACACCGAAAACCTCAGCGTCGATCAGCTGGCGGCGGAAGCCAATATGAGCGTCTCGGCGTTTCATCATAATTTCAAATCGGTGACCAGCACCTCGCCGCTGCAGTATCTCAAAAGCTATCGCTTACATAAGGCGCGGATGCTGATGATTCATGACGGGATGAAAGCCAGCGCCGCGGCGATGCGCGTCGGTTACGAGAGCGCGTCGCAGTTCAGCCGTGAGTTTAAACGCTACTTTGGCATGACGCCGGGAGAAGATGCGGCGCGAGTGCGCAGCATGCAGGGGGCCTGATTTGGTTGCCGCGGGCGCGAAGCCGGTTCCGGCCGCGGCTGGTTTTATTTGTTTCCTGCCGCCGGCGAGGCAAATTTCGTCCTTTTTTTAACGCCTGCGCTCTTTTTTTAACCTCTCTTTTGATTTTGGCCAACTCCCTTATCGATATATACATGATTATATAGCGAATGATTTTTGCCCAGCCGATCGTCCCAGCCGGGGAATATCATCGGCAGGCGCTTCGGCGCCGTATTGCGCCAGCGTTTGGCGGATAACGCCATGCAATCGTTACTCAATTAACGCTATCAATACGCAGGGAAAATGGGATATGAAAATAATAAAGTGGATCGTTATCGCCCTGGCGGCGCTCGGTAGCCCGCTCGCCTTTGCCGCTGAGCTGCATCTGTACGCGGGTGCCGGACTGCGTGTCCCGGTCGATCAAATTGTCGCCAGGTATGAAAAAGAGAGCGGCAACACGGTGATCGTCGAGTATGGCGGCTCCGGCCAGATCCTGACGCGTTATCAGCTTACGCAGCAGGGCGATCTTTTCCTCCCCGGTTCGGCCGATTACGTCGAAAAACTCCGGCAGCAGGGGAAAGTGGCGGCCGCCTTCCCCCTCGTGCACCACACCCCGGTAATGGCCGTGCGTAAAGATAAGGCGGCGGGTATCGACTCCTATGCCGCGCTGGCCGATAGCTCGCTGAAAATTGGCATGGGCGATCCCCAAAGCATCGCGTTAGGCAAAAGCGGTGAGAAGCTGCTGGAGGCCACGGGATATGGCGAAGCGCTGCGTCAAAAGGTGGTGGTTCGCACCGCGACGATCAAACAGCTGGTGCTCTATTTGCTGAACGGCGACGTTGACGCCGCGGTGATCGGCCGAACGGATGCGGTAAAAAACCGGCAGCAGCTGGTTCTGCTGCCGGTGCCGGCGAATACGCCGGATGAGGTGGCAACGCTTGCGGTGCTGCGGACCAGTCAGCACCCCGAGGAGGCCCGTCAGCTGGCGAACGCTTTTACCTCCGCGCAGGGGATAAAAACGTTTACCGACCTCGGCTATCTGCCGCTGGAAAAGTAAACCCAGATGGCTAATCGTCAGGCAAATTCTCTGGCCGGGCTGATGTTTGCGCCGCTCTGTCTGCTGCTGATGCTGGTTGTCGGCTCGCTGCTGTCGCTGGTATTCGAACTGGACTTGGCCACCCTCATGCAGGTCTTGCAGGAGCCGGAGCTGCACTTTGCCATCGCGATGTCGGTGGGCACCGCCTTGCTGTCGCTTCTGCTGGCGCTGCTGATCGGGATACCCGCCGCGTGGGTGATGGCGAGAACCGCCTTCCGCGGGAAAGGTATTATCGACGCGCTGCTGGATATTCCGCTGGTGACGCCGCCGCTGATCGTCGGCATTGGGCTACTGCTGTTGCTGGGTCAGCGCGGGCCGCTGAACGGTATCTTTCCGCAGCTCTCCGCGCTGCTCTTCTCTCCGCTGGGCGTGATTATCGCCCAGACCTACGTTGCCAGCGCGATAGTGGTCCGGGCGGCGAGCGCCGCATTCTCATCGCTCGACCCGGCATTTATCGCCACGGCGCATAACCTTGGGCTGACGCCAGTCCGCACGCTGCTGCTGGTTGAAATCCCGCTGTGCTGGCCCTCCCTGCTGAGCGGCGGCGTGCTGGCGCTGGCCAGGGCACTGGGGGAGTTTGGTGCGACCCTCATGCTGGCAGGGGCGATCCGCTTTAAAACGGAAACCCTGCCCATGGCGGTGTACCTGAATATTGCCAGCGGCGATTTTTCACTGGCGATAGGCTGCTCGCTGCTGCTGATTGCGCTGGCAGGGCTGTTGCTGGTGATTCTGCACTGGATCCAACGACTCTATAAAGCGAGAGAGTATGTTGCGCGTTGAAAATGTCACCACGCGGATTTTGCAGGGGATAAGCTTCCGCGTGCCGGAGGGACGCTGTGTGGCGATCGCCGGGCCGTCCGGGAGCGGCAAGACCACCATGCTGAACGCGATTGCCGGAGCGCTTCCTTATCAGGGAACGATTTATCTTGCCGGCCAGCGCCTTGACGACCTGCCGCCATGGCAAAGGCCGTGCCGCTATCTCAACCAGCGTCTTTACCTTTTTCCTTACCTGACGGTTCGCGGCAACCTCGCGCTGGCGCAGTACGCGGCGGGCCTTCCACGGGTCAAGAAGGAGCAGATGGATCTGCTGGAAGAGATGGGCATCGCTCACCTGGCGGAGCGCTATCCACGGCAGATTTCCGGCGGGGAGCAGCAGCGGGCGGCGCTCTCCAGGGCGCTGATCTCCCGCCCCAGGCTGCTGCTGCTGGACGAGCCTTTCTCAAGCCTCGATCGCGGGACCCGTGTCCGGCTATGGGAAGCGGTGCGTTCTCTGCGACGCCATGCGGTGACGGTAGTGCTGGTGACGCACGAACCGGAAGAAGCGGCGGCGCTGGCTGACAGGCGGCTGGTGTTACTCAACGGCAGGCTGGTTAGCGAGGGGGGAGAATAAGGGAGGGCCCCTCCCTTATTTATGTTTTATTACGCGCTGCAGAACTTTTTCTTAATGACCACTACCAGGGTACCCACCAGCCCGGCCACCAGCAGCGCGATTGGCAGAATCATCAGGCAGGTCATGACCTGGTCTTCATGTCGCTTCACAAACGGGATCATGCTGAGCGCATAGCCCAGACCGGTAACCACGCCGACCCACAGCAGCGCGCTGAGCCAGTTGAAGAACTGAAAGCGGCGGTTGGAGAGCCCGGAAATGCCGGCCATCGTTGGCAGCAGGGTGCGCACGAAGGCGAGGAAACGACCGGCCAGCAGCGCCAGAAGACCATGTTTATCAAACATACAGGTCGCACGTTGATGGTACTTCTGCGGCAGATGGGCGAGCCAGCCTTTAACGGTTTCGGTATTGCCAAGCCAGCGTCCCTGCAGATAGCTCAGCCAGCAGCCGAGGCTGGCAGCGGCGGTAAGGATGGCAAGAGTCGGCACAAAGTCCATGACGCCTTTGGCTATGAGCGCACCGGCGAGCAGCAGCAGGCTGTCCCCGGGTAAAAATGACGCGGGCAGCAGACCGTTTTCCAGAAACAATGTCATGAACATGACCAGATATACAACGCCCACGACCTGGGGGTTTGCCAGCGCGGCAAAATCATGTTGCCACAGGGCGGCGACAATCTCTTGAATGACAACCATGGACTTTCCTAAGTGGTACCGTATTTTTGACTAGTGTACTCCTGAAGAGCCCCGAACACCTTGATCTCGGGCGCAACAAAAGCGGCCGCCTTACGCAGAACGTCCGCTATTGTTGCCACTCGCTGCCACTTTACACGATACGGGAGAAGCCTGCCGCTAAATCCGCCAGCAGATCGTCAACATTTTCTAAACCGATATGGACGCGAATCAGCGTGCCGCTGAAATCGACTTCAGCTTCCGGACGAATTGAGGCGATTTGTTCCGGCTGGTTAGCCAGAATCAGCGATTCAAAACCGCCCCAGGAGTAGGCCATGCTGAACAAGCTGAAGTTGTCGAGGTATGCAGCAAGCTCGGCGTCGGTCAGACGTTTATTGAGGACAAAAGAGAACAGGCCGCTGCTGCCGGTAAAATCGCGCTGCCAGAACTCGTGGCCTTTGCTGCCCGGTAGCGCAGGGTGATTGACGCGCGCGACCTGCGGATGTTGCGCCAGCCATTCGGCGATACGCAGGCTGCTTTCATGATGCTGACGCAGGCGCACGCCAAGGGTGCGTAGGCCGCGGCTGGTCATATAGGCGGTATCCGCATCGACCATTTGCCCCATCAGGTAGGCGTTTTCCCGCAGCTGATCCCAACAGCGTGCGTTGGATACCGCGGTACCGACCATCGCATCAGAGTGGCCTATCAGGTATTTCGTCCCGGCCTGGATGGAGATATCGACGCCAAAATCCAGCGCTTTAAACAGCACGCCGGCAGCCCAGGTGTTGTCGATCATGATAATCGCCTGTGGGGCAACGCGGCGTACGGCGGCAACGATTGCCGGAACGTCGTGAACTTCCATGGTGATAGAGCCGGGAGACTCGAGGAACACCACCCGGGTGTTTGGCTGAATCTGGCGGGCGATATCGGCGCCAATCAGCGGATCGAACCAGCTGGTGGTGACGCCGAGCTTCGCGAGGATTTTAGTGCAAAAGTCCTGGCTGGGCTCATACGCGGTGTTGGTCATCAGGACATGGTCGCCCTGTTCAACGAAGGCCAGAATAGTATTGGCAACGGCTGCGGCGCCGCAGGGAAACAGCGCGCACCCGGCGCCACCTTCCAGTTCACACATGGCTTCCTGTAACGAAAAGTGGGTCAATGTCCCGCGACGGCCGTAAAACAGCTCGCCTTTTGCCCGGTTGCGGGTGGCGTGCTTTTTGGCTTCGACAGTCTCGAACACCAGCGATGAAGCACGCTGAATCACGCTGTTGACCGAGCCCTGAGTATATTTTTTACTGCGCCCGGCATTGACCAGCGCGGTATCAAGATGTTTATCAGCCATGTTTTTTTACCTGGTTTTATACGTCTGGACGTCTAAACTAACATGAATGGCCCAACCTGTACCGGGGAATGGCCGATACGGGCAAAAATTTTGCGAAATCCGCGGTCGGCCACTTTTTTACTGCGTAAGCGCAAGGAATCTAAACGTGATTTGCTGCACAGTGTAAATACTAATGAGAACCACTATCAATTCGATGCTTTTTTGATATTATTGTGCTCAGATTTTGTGATTGACGTCCTGGAGATTCAGCGTGGGTAATAATTTGATGCAGGCGGACCTGTCCGTTTGGGGTATGTATCATCATGCCGATATTGTCGTTAAGGTCGTGATGATTGGCCTGATTTTGGCGTCGATAGTCACTTGGGCTATCTTTTTCGGCAAAGGTGCTGAAATGCTCTCCAGTAAGCGCCGTCTCAAGCGCGAACAGCAGTTGCTCGGCGAGGCTCGTTCTCTCGATCAGGCCAGCGATATCGCCAGCAGTTTCCACCCGAAAAGCTTAAGCACCCAGCTTATCAACGAAGCACAGAACGAGCTGGCGCTCTCTGAAGGCGTCGAAGATAACGAAGGGATTAAAGAGCGTACCGGTTTCCGCCTTGAGCGTCGCGTGGCGTTCGTCGGCCGTTATATGGGCCGCGGCAACGGTTATCTGGCGACCATCGGGGCGATTTCCCCGTTCGTCGGCCTGTTTGGTACCGTCTGGGGTATCATGAACAGCTTCATCGGCATTGCGCAGACGCAGACTACCAACCTTGCAGTCGTTGCACCGGGCATCGCTGAAGCGCTGCTGGCAACGGCTATCGGCCTGTTTGCGGCGATTCCTGCCGTGGTTATCTATAACATTTTTGCCCGCATGATCGGTAGCTACAAAGCGTCGCTCGGCGATGTTGCCGCGCAGGTGCTGCTGCTGCAAAGCCGTGACCTGGATCTGAGCGCCAGCGGCGTAAAACCGGTCCGTACCGCGCAAAAATTACGAGTAGGTTAATGCTTTATGGCAATGCATTTTAACGAAAACCTCGATGATAACGGCGAAATGCATGACATCAACGTCACGCCGTTTATCGACGTCATGCTGGTGCTGTTGATCATCTTTATGGTGGCGGCACCGCTGGCGACCGTGGATGTGAAGGTCAACCTTCCGGCCTCCTCAAGTCAGCCGCAGCCGCGTCCGGAAAAGCCGATTTATCTGTCGGTGAAAGCGGATAAAACGATGTTCCTCGGCAACGATCCCATTACCGAAGAGAGCATGATCGGCGCGCTGGATTCGCTGACTGAAGGGAAGAAAGATACCACCGTCTTCTTCCGCGCGGACAAAACCGTGGATTATGAGACGATGATGAAGGTCATGGATACCCTGCACCAGGCGGGTTATCTGAAGATTGGTCTGGTGGGTGAAGAAACCGTAAAAGCGAAATAACCCCCCCGACGACGCTTCTCAGGCTGGCCATGCGCCAGCCTTTTTTTATGCCTGACGCTCAGCGGCGGGAGGTTGCAATCGCCACGGCGGGTTGCGATATAATGCCGAACGTTTTTTTGTTAACTCACAGGATCTTATGGAACGCTTTCTGGAAAATGCTATGTATGCCTCACGCTGGTTGTTGGCGCCGGTTTATTTTGGTCTTTCGCTCGGGCTGATTGCGCTGTCGATCAAATTTTTTCAGGAGATTTTCCACATACTGCCGCACATCTTCAGCGTGGGCGAGTCGGAGCTGATTCTGACGCTGCTGTCGCTGGTCGATATGACGCTGGTAGGCGGTCTGCTGGTGATGGTGATGTTTTCCGGCTACGAAAATTTTGTCTCCCAGCTGGATATCAATGAAGGTAAAGAAAAGCTCAGCTGGCTGGGCAAAATGGATGCCACCTCCCTGAAAAATAAAGTGGCGGCGTCGATTGTTGCAATCTCCTCTATCCATCTGCTGCGGGTGTTTATGGACGCGAAAAACGTACCGGACAACAAGCTGATGTGGTACGTCATTATCCACCTGACCTTTGTGCTGTCGGCGTTTGTGATGGGCTATCTCGATCGTCTGACCAAGGGCAAGCACTAATACACTAGCCCGCCGGCGCAGAGCCGCCGGGCAGGTGACTTATTTATCCGACGAGGTTTGCCATAAATTGAGCTGACCATCCGCGACGTGCTGGTCAATCTGCGCCAGCTCTTCTGCGCTAAACGTCAGATTTTTTAGCGCCTGTACGTTCTCCTCCAGCTGCTGTGGGCGGCTGGCGCCAATCAGCACCGACGTGACCCGACGATCCTTCAGCAGCCAGCTCAGCGCCATTTGCGCCATACTCTGCCCGCGGCTGTGGGCCATCTCCTGCAGTAAGCGCAGGCTGTTCAGATTTGACTCACTGAGCATATTTTCCGTCAGCCCGCGCGCTCTTTTCCCTTCGTAGAACATCCGCGAACCCTCCGGGATCTGCTGTAGATATTTACCGGTCAGCAGGCCCTGCGCCAGCGGCGTAAAGGCGATACAGCCGACGCCGTTCTCCTCCAGCGTATCCAGCAGTCCGCTGGTATCGACCCAGCGGTTGAGCAGGTTATAAGACGGCTGGTGAATAAGCAGCGGGATCTTCCAGTCGCGCAAAAGTGCGGCCATTTGCTGCGTTCGTTCCGGCGAATAGGAGGAGATACCGACATACAAGGCTTTACCGCTCTGTACCGCCTGCGCCAGGGCTGCGGCAGTCTCTTCCATCGGCGTATTTTCATCGACGCGATGCGAATAGAAAATATCGACGTAATCCAGTCCCATCCGCTGCAGGCTCTGGTCGAGGCTGGCGAGCAGATATTTTCGCGAACTACCGTTGCCATAGGGGCCTGGCCACATGGAATAGCCTGCTTTCGTCGCCACAATCAGCTCGTCGCGGTAGGCGGCAAAATCCTCGCGCAGCAGGCGGCCAAAGTTTTCCTCCGCGCTGCCGGGCGGCGGCCCGTAGTTATTCGCCAGATCGAAATGGGTAATGCCCAGGTCAAAGGCCTTGCGTAGCAGGGCGCGTTGGTCATCCAGCGCGTGACCGTGACTAAAGTTGTGCCACAGTCCCAACGACAAAAGGGGCAACTGCAGGCCGCTTTTACCGCAGTAGCGGTACTGCATGCAATCGTAGCGGGTGGCGTCAGCTAACCAGGACATGATCTCTCCTTATAAATTAAAACGTCGTTTCCATTTTAACTGGTATGGCACGCCGGCAGCGTTTGCTGGATCACAATGCGTAAGATTGCTGGCGTCACCGCGCGCTTATGCTTTGCTTAAAGGGGGTTAATTTCCGGAGAAGAGATGATGACGCGACTGACGGCGAAAGATTTTCCGCAAGAGCTGCTGGAGTACTACGACTATTATGCGCACGGCAAAATCAGCAAGAGGGAGTTTTTACAACTGGCCGGGAAGTACGCCGTCGGTGGCATGACCGCCCTGGCGCTGTTTAATCTGCTGAAACCCAACTATGCGCTTGCCGGGCAGGTCTCGTTTACCGACCCGGATATTCATGCGGAATATATTCGCTATCCTTCTCCCGAGGGGCACGGAGAGGTGCGCGGGTATCTGGTGGCGCCGACGAAATCAAGCGTAAAACCGGCGTCGGTGATCGTCGTGCATGAGAATCGCGGGCTGAATCCCTATATCGAAGATGTCGCCCGGCGAGTGGCCAAAGCCGGTTACATCGCGCTGGCACCGGATGGCCTGAGTTCGGTGGGCGGCTATCCCGGCAATGACGACGAAGGGAGAGAGCTTCAGCAGAAAGTCGATCCGCAGAAACTGATGAACGACTTTTTTGCCGCCGTCGCCTTTATGGAAAAACATCCGCAGGCGAGCGGCAAAGTGGGAATAACCGGTTTTTGTTACGGCGGCGGTGTGTGTAATGCTGCCGCCGTGGCGATCCCGGAACTGGCCTGCGCAGTGCCGTTTTATGGCCGCCAGCCGCCGATCGCGGATGTCGATAAAATCCATGCGCCGCTGCTGCTGCACTATGCGGAGCTGGATAAGCCCATCACGGACGGCTGGCCCGCCTATGAACAGGCGCTGAAGGCGCAGCATAAAGTGTTCGAGGCCTATATCTATCCTCAGGTGAACCACGGTTTTCACAACGACTCCACGCCGCGTTATGACCGCGCCGCCGCTGAGCTCGCCTGGCAGCGAACGCTGGCGTGGTTTGCCAAATATCTCGGCTAAAAAGGGCGGAAATAGCGCTGGCACTCGCTCAAAAAATCTCTATATAATTTTGTATATAACGATTGAGGGGGGAAAGCGATGGATAACCATTTTGGCAAAGGTTTAATGGCGGGACTGAAGGCTTCTCAGGCTGAAAGCGCCAGCAACGCAGCCGGTTTTTGCGCGGATTATAAACGTGGGTTCGTCCTCGGTTATTCTCAGCGTATGTTTGAAAAAACCGGCGATCGTCAGCTTAGCGCCTGGGAGGCCGGGATCCTCACCCGCCGCTATGGCCTGGACAGAAACATGGTCATGGATTTCTTCAGGGAAGGGCATTCCTGTACCGCCATGCGTTACTTTATGGCGGGATACCGGCTGGAAAGTTAACTACCGAAGGCCGAAGCCTCCGGTAGGCGAGGCGTTATGCCTGGCGTTTGTCTTCGGTCAGGGTATCGAAGTCGCTGGCGCTGTGGCGTTCATGCAACTGCTCGTTAAGCGGGCCGTTGGTCCGGTTGACGATACGCCCGCGTTTGACTGCCGGACGATTGGCGATGTCCTGCGCCCAGCGCAGGACGTTTTTATAGCTGCCGGCGTCAAGGAATTCCGCGGCGTTATACACCCCACCGAGCACCACATTGCCGTACCACGGCCAGATAGCCATATCGGCGATAGTGTACTCTTCCCCGGAAACATAGCGATTGCGGGCGAGCTGTTTATCCAGCACGTCGAGCTGACGTTTGGCCTCCATCGTGAAGCGGTCAATCGCATACTCGATTTTCACCGGCGCATAGTTAAAGAAGTGGCCAAAACCGCCGCCGAGGAACGGGGCTGCGCCCTGTAACCAGAACAGCCAGTTAAGGGTTTCGGTCCGCCCGGCGGGATCTTTAGGCAGGAAGAAACCAAACTTCTCAGCGAGGTACAGCAGGATGCTGCCGGACTCAAATACGCGCGTCGGCGGGGTGGTGGAGTGGTCGCTCAGTGCGGGAATTTTTGAGTTGGGGTTTACCTCAACAAAACCGCTGGAGAACTGATCGCCTTCACCAATGCGAATCAGCCAGGCATCGTATTCCGCGCCGCTCACGCCGAGCGCCAGCAGCTCTTCCAGCAGGATGGTCACCTTCTGGCCGTTGGGCGTGCCCAGGGAGTAGAGCTGCAGCGGATGTGAGCCGACCGGTAGCGTTTTTTCATGGGTTGCGCCGGAGACGGGACGGTTGATGTTGGCGAACGCGCCGCCGTTGTTTTGCTTCCACTCCCACACTTTAGGTGGTTGGTAGTTATTCTCTGACATGAGGACCTGCCTTTTTAGTGAGCCGTTGAGGGAGTGTAGCAGGAGATACTAAGCAGGTTTAACAGTGTGAGGCTTATTGGCCCCGGCCAGCGTCGCGCAACCGGGGCGAGGAGGACTCAGGCCATAATCCGCGCGGCCCATACGCTGATATCGTCGCTGCTGCCAAGGTCCGGCTGCACCAGACCGTTGACCATAAAGGTAGGCGAGACATGAATACCGTTCTGTCGCGCGTATTTGCAATGCCATTTAATTTCAGCCTGCAGCTCAGGGCGGGCGAAGGCCGTCGAGAGCAGAACCTGGCTATAGCGCTCAATGCGCTGGATTATCTGCTGCGGCGTGGTCTCCATATTCGGCCCGCTGCAATGGTCGGTAAATTCAAACTCTTCGCGATGGTCGGCGACGGCTTTTAACACCCTGTGCGCCTGCTCTCTGCCGTGCGGGAGCGTCGAGGCGGCAAGAATGCAGCGCACGATGACGCCGGAGAAAAGATGCCACGGCTGCGACTGCAGGCGAATCTTGATGGTCACATTATCCGCGCCGACTTCGTCCAGTAGCTCGTCGAGCTTATTGAACGCCCGGACGGAAAACGGGCAGGTTGGCTCAAGGAAAACCTCAAAAGTGCGTGGGCCGTGGCCCCAGACCAGCGGTTGAGCCTGCAGATGCGGTTGTGCGCTCATAATCAACTCCTGACGTTGTCTCATTCTTCGTTATGATTCCCTGAATCACCCGGCTGTTGTCGACGGCAAGGCAACCTGAACTATTTCGGGGAGATATTACAAATAACGATATCACTTTTACCCAAAGGCGCCGGGTTATTTTCCTGCCGGGCACGATCGCTGAATCCAATGAGTGGTATCATCATTTCACCTCTGTCTGGTAAGTGCCTGTGGCAGGATAAGAAGAGGGAGTTTTGTTCCGCCAACTGCCCGGGCTGCATTAATTTGAGGTCAGGCTAATGAGCAAAGGATCGACAAGTAGTGATGCCCCTTTTGGTACATTGTTGGGCTACGCGCCGGGGGGCGTAGCAATTTATTCATCGAATTACAGCAGTTTAAATCCGCGCGACTATCCGGATGACGCGACGTTCCGCAGTTATATCGGCAATGAGTATATGGGGCACAAATGGCAGTGCGTTGAATTTGCGCGCCGCTTTTTGTTTCTCACCTACGGCTTTGTCTTTACCGATGTCGGCATGGCCTATGAAATCTTCTCCCTGCGTTTTCTGCGTGAAGTGGTCAATGACAATATTCTGCCGCTGCAGGCTTTCGCAAACGGCGCCCGCCGTCCGCCGATGGCCGGCTCGCTGCTGATTTGGCAGAAAGGTGGTGAGTTCAAGCATACCGGCCATGTTGCGGTGATTACGCAGCTGGTAAGCAATAAGGTTCGCATCGCCGAGCAAAACGTGATTCACGCTCCGCTGCCGCAGGGCCAGCAATGGACTCGCGAATTAACGCTGGAAGTGAAAGACGGTTTCTACACTATCAAAGATACCTTTGCCGATACGGAAATATTAGGCTGGATGATTCAGACCGCCGATACCGAGCACAGCCTGCCGCAGCCGGTGCTGCCGGGTGAAGCGATGGCGATTCAGGGCGCGAGATTGCCGAATAAAGGTCAGTTCCGCGGTAACTGGCTGAACGAGAAAGATTCGCTGCAGAAAGCCTACGTGGCCGCCAACGGTCACTTCATCAATCAAGATCCCTATCAATACTTCACCATTACCGAAAGCGCCGAGCAGGAGCTGATCAAAGCGACCAACGAGCTGCATTTGATGTACCTGCACGCCACCGATAAGGTGATGAAAGATGACAATCTGCTGGCGCTGTTTGATATCCCTAAAATTCTCTGGCCGCGCCTGCGCCTGTCGTGGCAGCGACGCCGTCATCATATGATTACCGGCCGCATGGATTTCTGTATGGATGAGCGCGGGCTGAAGGTCTATGAATACAACGCCGACTCCGCCTCTTGTCATACCGAAGGCGGGCTGATCCTCGAACAGTGGTTGAAACAGGGCTACTACGGCAGCGGACACAACCCGGCGGAGAATCTGCTTGATGAGCTGGCGGGTGCCTGGAAACACAGCCGCGCCCGTCCTTTCGTGCATATCATGCAGGACAAGGATCTGGAGGAGAACTACCACGCGCTGTTCATCCAGCGCTCGCTCACGCAGGCGGGATTTGAAAGTAAGATCCTCTTTGGCCTTGATGAATTGCACTGGGATGCCGCCGGGCAGCTGATCGACGGCGACGGGCGTCTGGTGAACTGCGTCTGGAAAACCTGGGCCTGGGAAACCGCCATCGAGCAGGTGCGTGAAGTCAGCGCCGATGAGTACGCCGCCGTGCCGATCCGTACCGGACATCCACAAAACGAGGTGCGGCTGATCGACGTACTGCTGCGTCCGGAAGTGCTGGTCTTCGAACCGCTGTGGACGGTGATCCCCGGTAACAAGGCCATTCTGCCGGTACTGTGGTCGCTGTTCCCGAACCACCGCTATTTGCTGGATACCGATTTTGTGGTCAACGAGGAGCTGGCGAAAACCGGTTACGCGGTGAAACCTATCTCTGGCCGCTGCGGCAACAACATCGATTTGATTGGTCCGAAAGACGAAGTGCTGGATAAAACCAGCGGGCAGTTTGTCGATCGTAAAAATATTTACCAGCAGCTCTGGTGCCTGCCGAAAGTGGATGGTAAATACATTCAGGTATGTACGTTTACCGTCGGCGGCAACTACGGCGGTACTTGTCTGCGCGGCGATGATTCGCTGGTGGTCAAAAAAGAGAGTGATATCGAACCGTTAATTGTGCTGAAAGACAGCGACGGCCGGTAGCCGGCAGCCCGGGCAGCGCCGTAAACGGCCTGTCCGGGCAACAAATCCTGCAAACACGATAAGTCACAAAGACAACAACAAGACAGAAAAGGAAAATAATATGCACGACAGGCGACTCGCCGTCCGCGCGGGTGAACTCAAGCCCTCCGCCGTCCGCGAACTTCTGAAGCACAGTAAACTGCCCGGCGTTATCTCTCTGGGCGGCGGGATCCCGGCTCCGGAGCTGTTTGATACCGAAGGTCTGAATCTGGCTGTGCAACAGGTGATGAGCGGGCGCTTCAACGATGCATTTCAGTATGGTTTGACCGAAGGCTACCCGCCGCTGCGTCAGGCCGTGAGCGAACTGTGTCAGGCGCGCGGCGTTGACTGCCAGGCCAGCCATGTTTATATCACCTCCGGTTCTCAGCAATCGTTAGATATTGTAGCCCGTACGCTGCTCGATCCGGGCGATGCGATTGTGGTTGAGCGCCCGACCTACCTGGCGGCGCTGCAGGTATTCCAGTTGGCGCAGGCCAATATTCTCAGCGTGGATACCGACGATAACGGGATGCTGGTCGAACAGCTGGCCGACCTGCTGGAAACGACCCGCGTCAAAGCGGTTTATCTGGTGCCCACCTTCGGCAACCCCGGCGGAAAAACCCTGAGCGAAGATCGCCGTCGCCGCCTGGTGGCGCTGGCGAAACAGCATGATTTTGTCATCATCGAAGATGACCCCTATGGCGAAATCAGCTTTACCGATGAAGTTCGCCGTCCGCTGTATCAGCACGCGGTTGAGCTGGGCTGTGAAGATCAGGTGGTCTACACCTCCACCTTCTCCAAAATTCTTGCGCCGGGGATGCGTATCGGCTGGATTGTGATGCCGGACTGGCTGGCGCAGCAGACGGTGATCGTTAAGCAGGCGGCGGATCTGCATACCAACATGCTGTCGCAGGTGATCACGGCGGAATATCTGGCGATGAATCGCCTGGATAACCAGATCGCGCTGATCCGTGAGGATTATCGTAAGAAGTGTGTGGCGCTGGCGGATGCGCTGGAGTCGCGACTCGGGGAGCACATTGCATTCAGCCGACCAAAAGGCGGGATGTTCCTGTGGGCTCACTTCCGCTATTCGTTCGATACCATGGAATGGATGAAGAAAACGCTGGCAAACGGCGTGGTGTTTGTCCCTGGCGAAGCGTTCTATCACGATAATCCGGATACCCGTACGCTGCGTCTGTCCTACTCTACGGTCTCGGAAGAGGGGCTGATGATGGCGGTGGAACGTCTGGCGAAATCGCTGTAGCGATATAAATAACTCCGCGCCGCCGGGCGGCACGGAGTGTTAATCTGGTTTAGTCGCTTTCGGCGATGCGGTCATCGAGCCAAATCAGCATCAGTGAGGAGAGAAATGCAACGCCGAGTGTGCCAATAAATAGCCACATAAAGAATACCTCAGAGGGTTTTTATTATTTTTCTGCTTTGACCGGTGAGTGCTTGTTTCTGTTGATCATCGTGACTTTAGTCGCGGACTGGGAGGTGGCGAGCGTGAAGAAATCATCAGCATCAATATCAAAATTCAGCACGATTTCCCTGTATTTCCCGCAGTGAATTAACTCTTTCGCTTCTTGCATACTACTTGCTGTTATTGTCGGCATCGTCTTATCTCGTGTGAAAACTGGTTAGCAAAGTAAGAGCTTGTGCATATCAGATCAACTCTTTTTTATCGCCGCCGGTAAGATCTGTTTTCCTTATTTTTAAAAGGGAAAAGCGCGGGCAGAATACCATTGCGGGACAGGGCCTCGCCATTGCCGTGCGGCCGGTGAATTCAAAAGAAGCGTTAACGCTGTTTTTCGCTCATCAGCTGGCGGCAGCGCTGCTGATCCTGAGCAATGCTCTCTTGTTCTTGCTGGCTGAGCTGCAGCCAGGTCTGACGCATACGTTCGCCAAGCGCCGGGATATAGTGGTTTTTGTGCAGCGCGTAATCGGCATTGCCGCCTTCGACAATATTTTCCATATCGCGCAGAAACGCCTGGCTATCCCGGTGGTCGATGACACAGAAAACCGAACGGTACCAGGCAATCTCTTCTTCGGAGTAGCGGGGCGTGAACCACCAGACAAGCAGCGCAATGAGCGCCAGCAGCGGAATGACAAAAGGTAATTTCTTCAGCATGGCGTGGTCAGGGAGAGGAAACAGGGGCGTAGTGTACCTGCTGCACAAACGGAATGTCATCCCGGAGGTTATTTTTACCTCCGGGCGAGCGGGTCAGGTGCCGTTAGCGCGGTTATTCGCTAACGGCAAAAGAGCTACAGCAGACCCACCTCTTTTGCGGTCCGGTCGATAGCGCGTTTGGTCTTCTCGACCAGTTCATCCAGTTCGCTGTGGCTGGCAATCAGCGCGGGAGCCATAATCATACGCCCCAGGGTTGAGCGGATAATGACCCCCTCTTCAAAGCCGATAGTCCGGCAGCGCCAGGCCAGATCGTTTTCATTGGCAAAGCGTTTGCGGGTCGACTTATCTTCGGCGAACTGCAGAGCGGCCACGAGGCCTGCGCCCTGGATTTCACCAATCATCGGGTGGTGGCTAAACACCTCACGCAGCGTTTTTTGCAGATATGGGCCGGTGTCGTCACGTACGGTGGTGACCCGGTTTTCATCGCGCAGCGCTTTCAGGTTAGCAATGGCAACGGCCGCAGCGACGGGGTGGCCGGAATAGGTCAAACCGTGGGCAAATACGCCGCCTTTCTCAACCAGCACCTCGGCCATCCGTTTGCTCAGCACCAGGCCGCCCATCGGAACATAGCCGGAGGTCAGCCCTTTAGCGATGGAGAGCGTATCCGGTTCAAAGCCAAAATACTGGTGCGCAAACCATTCGCCGGTTCTGCCAAAGCCGCCAATCACCTCATCGGCGCACAGCAGCACGTCGTATTGGCGACAAATACGCTGAATCTCCGGCCAGTAGCTCTCCGGCGGGAAGATCATCCCGCCGGCGCCCTGGAACGGTTCGGCGATAAAGCCCGCGACGTTCTCCGCGCCGAGCTCGAGGATCTTCTCTTCCAGCTGGCGGGCGCAGCGCAGGCCAAACTCCTGCGGCGTCAGGTTGCCGCCGTGCATATACCAGTAGGGCTCATCAATATGCGCCACGTCGGGGATCATCCCCCCCATGGCGTGCATAGCTTTCATGCCCCCGAGCGCGCTGGCGGCGAGGGTAGAGCCGTGGTAGCCGTTCCAGCGGCCAATCATCACCTTTTTCTGCGGTTTACCGAGTATCTGCCAGTAGCGACGCACGGTGCGGATCAGCACTTCATTCGATTCAGAACCGGAGTTGGTGTAAATGGCGTGGCTGTAGTGCCCGGGCAGCAGGCTGAAAAGCAGTTCGGACAGCTCAATCACCGTCGGGTGCGTGGTGTGGAAGAACATATTGTAATAGGGCAGCTTCGCGAACTGCGCTGCCGCGGCATCGGCCAGATCCTGGCGGCTGTAGCCCAGCTGGGTACACCACAGTCCTGACATACCGTCCAGATACTTGTTGCCGTCATTGTCCCAGAGGTACAGGCCTTCGCCGCGTACCATGACGCGCGGTCCTTCAGCGTTCAGCGCTTTCTGGTCGAGAAACGCGTGGATATGGTGTGCGGCATCCCCGCTTTGATACTCGGTGGTGGATCGCGTCGGGTGAATAGGGTAAGTCATGTTATCTCTCCTGTAAGCGGAATCAGTGCAAGGCGAGGCCGCTGCCTGCTAGCGAAACTGGAACCAGGTCGTTTTAAGGGTGGTGAATTTGTCGAAGGCATGCAGCGACAAATCCCGACCAAAACCAGACTGTTTATTGCCGCCAAACGGCACGGTGACGTCCAGCGCATCCACGGTATTGACCGACACCGTGCCGGCGTTAAGCCGTCCGGCAACGCGGTGCGCGCGGTGCAGGTCGTCTGTCCAGATCGACGCGGCGAGGGCATAAATATGGTTATTAGCCAGCTGGATGGCCTGCTGTTCATCATCAAAGGGGATAGCGGCAAGCACCGGGCCGAAAATTTCATCTTTCCACAGCGACATCTCTTCGTTCACCCCATCCAGCAGCGTGGGCTGAACGTAGTTGGCGATCCCTTCAATCTCGACCTCACGGCCGCCGGTCAGCACGCGTGCACCTTCCTGTTGGGCCGAACGGATCGCGCGTATGACCTTTTGCGCATGCGCTGCGCTGACCATCGCGCCCATTTTGGCCGTCGGATCAAAGGGGTGAGACGGCGCCCAGGCTTCCATTTTGGCCTGTACCCGGGTGATAAAGTCGGCATAAATCGCGCGTTCTACCAGCAGCCGTGAGTTGGCGGAGCACACTTCGCCCTGGTTAAAACAGATACCGAAAGCGGCTTTCTCCGCCGCCAGGTCGAGATCCTGGCAGTCAGCAAAGACGATGTTGGCGCTTTTACCGCCGCACTCCAGCCAGACCTGTTTCAGGTTTGACTGCGCGGAGTAGGTCATGAAGGCCTTGCCGACCGCGGTCGAACCGGTAAAGGTGATGACATCAATATCGTTATGCAGCCCAAGCGCGGCGCCCGTTTCTGTGCCGAGACCGGTGACGACGTTCAGTACGCCTGGCGGGAGACCCGCCTCGAGCGCCAGTTCACCCAGACGCAGCGCCGAAAAAGGCGAATTTTCTGAGGGTTTGAGGATCACGCTGTTCCCGGCGGCCAGCGCCGGCCCGAGTTTCCAGCAGGCGAGATCGAGCGGAAAGTTCCACGGTACGATTGCCGCCACCACGCCGACCGCTTCACGAGTGAGGGTGGCGAGCGACCCTTTACGCGTGGGGGCGACCTCGGCGTAAATTTTATCGACGCTTTCGGCGTACCAGGCCATGACGTGCGCCGCGCCGGGAATATCCATATTCAGCGCATCGTTGACCGGTTTCCCTATGCTCGCACTTTCAAGCAGCGCCAGCTCTTCACGGTGTTCGAGAATCAGCGCGGAGAGCCTGAGCAGCACGGTTTTACGTTCCTGCGGCGGCAGACCGGACCAGACGCCGGAGGCGAAGCTGGCGCGGGATGATTTTACTGCAATATCAATATCGTCAGCTTGCAGCGCCGTCACCGCGGCGAGTACGCTATTGGTCGCCGGGTTGATGGCCGGGCAGACTTTACGGCTGATGGCGAGGTAGGGACGACCATCGACGATCGCGTGGCTGATAAAGCGTTGCTCCCGCAGTTTGTCCTGCCAGAAATTTCTATCACACATACCAGACATGCGCCTCTCCCTTGATATGTTGCTTGTTTGTTATTGATTTGTTGCTATTGATTCATGATGCAGGAGGAGGCAGCGACGAGAAAGGACTAAAAATCTAGGTAACCTCTATAAAAAACGTAGCTAGTCCCGGGGAGGGGATAATTCTCAGGGGCGCGCGGGGCGGTTATTTCTGTGACGGCATTCATAAAAATCACGCGGGTTATTTTTTAATGGTTTGTATTTAAAAGGATATTATTTTTATGCTTCGGTTTTTTGAGCACGGCTGCTGCTGTCTTTTAAATATATTAAATATTGTTTGATTTAATAACAGGTAATGAAAAAAAGATGAATGACCCTTATTCCTTGCGATCTGAGGCCGCGGGCCTGTCGTTGGCTCGCAGCTTTCCTGCGCTTTGTCTGTTAATTTTCTGTAAAAATACGACCCGCGTCGGATTGTTGATCTTTTTCCGCTGGCGGGGTTGCGGGCGACGGGGAGCATCGTTTAAAGCTATTTAGCTTATCTCTCTGAGAATAAAAAATAAGGTGTCCCATGCCCCATTTCACCCTGAAGCAGCTCAAATACTTTGTTGCCGTTGTCGAAGCAGAGAGTATTGCGGAAGCCTCCAGACAGTTACATATCGCCCAGCCGTCAATTTCCATTGCGGTGAAAACCCTGGAAGATATGTTTGAACAGCAGTTTTTTATTCGCCACCACGCGCAAGGGGTGTCGATGACCCCCAGCGGGCAACGCTTTTATGAAAAGGCGAAGGAGCTGCTGCGGCTTTCGTATCAGTTTGAGCAAAATTCAAAAGCGGATAATGAACTGGTCTCCGGCATTATTTCACTAGGCTGTTTTGAAACGGCGGCGCCGCTCTATTTACCTTCGCTGATTGCCGGATTTAAAAAGATCTATCCCGATATCACCCTCAAAATTTGCGATGGTGAGCAGCATGAAATTACGCACGGTCTGCACCGCGGGCGTTTCGATCTGGCGTTTCTCTACGATCTTGAGCTGGATACCGCGATTCACACCGAAAGCCTCAATGCACCGCAGAAGCCTTATGCTCTGCTGCCGGCACATCATCCGCTGGCGCAGCGAGCGACAGTGAAACTCTCCGAGCTCAATAACCTGCCGATGGTCCTGTTGGACGTGGTGCCAAGTCGAAACTATTTCATCAGTATTTTCAAAGATAAAGGGTATAACCCTCAGGTTGCCTACAGCTCGCCGTCTATTGAGATGGTGCGCTGCATGGTCGGCCAGGGGCTGGGTTTTTCCGTGCTGGTAACCCGCCCGGTTTCCGACATGACCTACGATGGCCAGCAGGTGCGCTGCGTGGAAATTCAGGACGAGATGGCGAACTCCACGCTGGTGATGGCGCACCTGCGCAGTAGCGAGCCGACCAAACCGACTAAACTGTTTATGGAATATTGTCGCCATGCGGTACTCAGCCCGGCGGACATTGATGCGCGGGTGGCGTAAATTCAGCGAAGAATAAGAGACGGCTCGTACTATTGCGGGCCGGGTCACTCTCTGACGGTGATATTAAATATAAAAAAACGAGTCTCTGAATATATTTTTTATAGGCTTGATGGCTTGCGATTTCTTTTTTATGAATAATTGGCTGCTCGCCGGATTATCTTTTGCCGTTAATCTCCCGCAAATAATTCTTTTATTCATTAGATTCAAGATGCTGCGCTCTGCATCACTATTTTATTCTCAGGTTCTAAATTTATAATAATTTACCTGCTTGTTACGGTTTATTAACCTCGGTCCTGCGCAGTGGTTTATTCCTGGCGATTGAACACCATTCGAAGGACACATTTATGACCGTAGAAAAAACGAACATTGATACGTTGATTGTTGGCGGGGGTCAGGCCGGTATTGCCATGAGTGAGCATCTGACGAAGCTGGGGATCTCACATCTGGTTATCGAGAAAAACCGCATCGCTGAAGCCTGGCGAAGCGGGCGTTGGGACTCGCTGGTGGCGAATGGTCCGGCGTGGCACGACCGTTTCCCGGGGATGGAATTTAAAGGGGGGAATCCCGATAGCTTCATTCCCAAAGACGATGTGGCGGAATACTTTGAAGATTACGTCAGGGCCTTCAATCTGCCGGTGCGTACCGGCGTTGAAGTTAAAAGCGCGGTTCGCAACAGCGGACGACCGGGGTTTACCATTGAGACCACGGAGGGCGTTATTGAAGCCCAGCGTATTGTTGCCGCGACCGGGCCGTTTCAAAAACCGGTTATTCCACCGATTGCGCCAAAAGAGAGCAGCCTTCATCAAATCCACTCCGTCCGATACTACAACCCGCAGCAGCTTCCTGAGGGCGCCGTGCTGGTCGTTGGCGCGGGCTCTTCCGGCGTGCAAATTGCCGACGAGCTTCAGCGTGCCGGCCGCCGGGTCTATTTATCCGTCGGCGCGCATGACCGCCCGCCGCGCGCATATCGCAACCGGGACTTCTGCTGGTGGCTGGGGGTGCTGGGCATGTGGGACGCCCCCGCCAGCGCGCCGGGCAAAGAGCATGTCACTATCGCAGTCAGCGGCGCCCATGGCGGGCACACCGTGGACTTCCGCGAGTTGGCGCATCGCGGCATCACCCTGGTCGGGCTGACGAAAGCCTTTGAATCCGGGATGGCGACCTTCCAGCCGGATCTGTGCGACAACATTCGTCGCGGGGATGAGAACTACCTGGCGCTGCTGGATGCCGCAGATGCCTACATCGCGGCCAATGGCCTGGATCTACCGGAAGAACCTGCCGCCCGCGAGTTTTTACCTGATCCGCCGTGCATGACTTCGCCGATCCTCTCCCTGAATCTCGCGGAGGCGGGGATCGCCACCATTATCTGGGCGACCGGCTACGCGGTGGATTACAGCTGGCTCAACGTGAATGCTTTTAATGAGCAACGCCGTCCGCAGCATCAACGCGGCGTCTCCAGCGAACCCGGGGTCTATTTTCTCGGATTGCCGTGGCTGTCGCGCCGGGGGTCAACCTTCATCTGGGGCGTCTGGCATGACGCAAAACACATTGCTGACCATATTGCCACTCAGCGTAAGTACAGCCAGTACCAGGCCGCCGATCGGCGCTGAACGTTCGCCCACTAAACAGGATAAACAAGATGCCAACGCATACCCGTATTCGCATGTTTAATACCAAAGAGACTTACCCTAATCAGAGCCTGGATAACGATTTATGCCAGGCGGTTCGCGCCGGGAATACCGTCTACGTGCGCGGTCAGGTGGGAACCGATTTTGCCGGTAACCTGGTCGGATTGGGCGACCCGCAGGCTCAGGCCGAGCAGGCGATGAAAAACGTCAAACAGCTGCTGGAAGAGGCCGGAAGCGACCTGTCGCACATCGTGAAAACCACGACCTATATCATTGACCCACGTTATCGTGAGCCGGTGTATCAGGAGGTGGGTAAATGGCTGAAGGGGGTGTTCCCGATCTCCACGGGGCTGGTGATTTCAGCGCTGGCGCAGCCGCAATGGCTGATGGAGATCGATGTGATTGCCGTCATTCCCGATGATTTCGTGAAGTAAGGAGCGACGATGACCTTTTCTATCGCAGCATATTGCCCGGAAAGCGGGCAGTTTGGTATTGCGCTCAGCTCCTCCAGCATTGCCGTCGGCGCCCGCTGTCCCTGGCTACAGGCCGGGGTGGGGGCGGTATCCAGTCAGAACATCACGTTACCGGCGCTGGGTCAGCTGGCGTTAGCGCAACTGGAACAGGGATTCGCGCCGGACATCGCGTTGCGCAGGGCGCTGGCGGAGGACGATTTTAGCCGCTACCGGCAGATCATCGCCATCGACGCCAACGGACAAACCGCCGCCTTCAGCGGCGATAAAACCCTTGGTATTTATCATGTTGCCGAAGGAGAAAACTGCATTGCCGCTGGAAATATGCTGGCCAGCACGGCGGTTATTGAGGCAATGGTGACGGGTTTTCAGCAGAGCGAAGGCGAAATGGCGCTGCGCCTGCTGGCCGCGCTACAGGCCGGTCTGGCCTGCGGCGGTGAGGCCGGCCCGGTTCACTCTGCGGCGGTGAAGGTTGTGGATGACTATTCGTGGCCGCTGGTGGATTTGCGTATTGACTGGAGCGAGGAGGATCCCATTGGCGAGCTGGCCGCGCTCTGGCAGGCCTATGAGCCGCAGATGCAGGCCTATATCACGCGCGCGCTCGACCCGCGGGAGGCCCCCAGTTACGGAGTACCGGGCGATGAATAATGAGGTGAAGTCGATACTGGCAACGCTGCTGGCTTTTGATACCACCAGTCGCGAATCCAATCTCGAGATGATCGATTACATAAACCGCTTTCTGAGCGGTTTTGGCATTGAATGCCGGCTGTTCTACGATGACGACGGCAAAAAAGCCAATCTTTACGCCCGCCTGGGGCCGCCGGGGCCGGGGGGCGTAATGCTCTCCGGCCATACCGATGTGGTTCCGGTTGACGGCCAGCGCTGGACGGTCCCTCCTTTTGCACTCACCCTCCGCGATGGCCTGTGCTACGGGCGCGGCAGCACCGACATGAAGGGCTTTATCGCCTGCGTGCTGGCCTCTGTTCCCGCCTTCCTCGCACAGCCGTTAAGCATGCCTCTGCACCTGGCCTTTTCCTATGATGAGGAGGTGGGATGTCTCGGCGTCCGCAGTCTGGTGAACCATCTTAAAGCCTCAAAGGATAAGCCCGCCCTGTGCATTATCGGTGAGCCGACGGAGATGCGCCCGGTCTACGGCCATAAAGGCAAACTAGCCATGCGCTGCCATATTCACGGTAAGGCCTGCCATTCGGCCTATGCCCCCGATGGCGTGAATGCCATTGAGTATGCGGCGAAGCTGATTACCCGCTTAGGCGTACTGGGTGAAAAGCTGGCGCTCAGGCAGGATGCGCGTTTCGACCCGCCGTACAGTACCGTTCAGGTGGGGCTGATTACGGGCGGCGCGGCGCTCAATATTGTGCCTGAGCGCTGCCAGTTCGATTTTGAAATCCGCCATTTGCCGGATGTGTCGCTCGACGAGACGCTCACCGGGCTGCAGGCGTATGCCAACGATGAACTGGTGCAGGCGATGCGCGCGGTGGCGGCGGAGGCAACGATCCGCTTTCAGCCGCTCAGCCAGTATCCCGGTCTGCTGAGCGATCCGCAGTCGGCCTTTGCCGGTTGGCTGGCGCAATGGGCGGGAAATGATACCTTCTCCACCGTCGCCTTTGGCACGGAAGGTGGGCTGTTTGACGAAGCGGGCGTGGCAACGCTGATTTGTGGGCCGGGAAGTATGGAGCAGGGACACAAGCCGGATGAATTTATTGCTCTGAGCCAGCTGGATCAATGTCTGGCGATGCTGGATAACCTGCGCCACTGGATGGCGGCCTCCTGAATCTTTTGCGCCCGGACCCGGGCGCATTTCCACAATCCTCTTTTCCCGCATTTTTTCCGTTATCTCTTTTCGCTGCGGCCGTTCTTTATTTCGCCGCGGTCTTTTCCTGTTGCCCGCGGCGGAATAAAAAAAGCTCCGGAACCTGTCCGGAGCTAAATGATGACTGAGGGAATATATTGCTTTAAATTTTCTCTTTCGCAAAGGCCATCTTTTTGACCGTCTTCGCTCTGGAGAGGTAATAATAGACAGGAGAAACGACCAGCAAACCAATAATCCATGATAAATCTGCCCCGCCAAATGACAGCGCAACAGGTCCGGTATAGATCGCCGTCGACATAAACGGCACTTCCACGGCGATTCCCAGTAAATAGCAGAAAATAGCCGTGGCATTAAAATAACCGTAGATTCCGCCATCGCGTTTAAAGAAGGACTCAACCTCATATTCGCCATGGGCGACCAGGTAGTAATCCACCAGATTAATCGCCGTCCACGGCACCAGAACATATAACAGCACGGTAATAAAGTTGGTGTAGATTAATAAAAAGTTTTCCTGACCATAGATCGCCAGTGATATTTCGAGAATCATCGTGAGGATGGCGGTGATTATTCTGGCGCGGGCCATCGGCGACCAGCCATCAATAAAAGTCTGGCCCAGGGTCAAGGTGCAGAGAACTCCGCAGTACAACATCATGGAGTTTGTGGCGGCGATCCCCAGCGCCAGTACCACAATGACTACGGCGCCCATTCCGCCGGTTAGATCGATAATGCCCTGAATAATATCATCATTACTAATACAGACAGCCACCAGCACGCCGAGGACCATCGGCAGGTAGGAGCCTAAAATGCAGCCAAAATAGCTGGCATAAAAAACGCTTTTATCGTTGGTGCTGTAGGGCATATAGCGTGAATAGTCAGAGACATAGGGGGCATAGGCCAGCTGCCACAGCGCCGCAATGGATACCGCGCCGAGGAAGCCAACCTTGTTGAAGCCGCCGCGATCGAGGAAATCGACCGGCAGGCCGTGCACAAACACGATCCACAGAAATGTGGCAGCCAGCACAATACCGGAAATCCACGACATAATTCTGGCGTAGGAGTGGATGATTTTATAGCCAAAGATGGTGGCGAATAAACTGAGTGCCCCGACGACAATAATCCCGACGTCGGAGTTCATCGGCTTATAGATAGCGTGCATTGACTGCCCGCCTAATACCAGGCTGGAGGCAGTAAATCCGATATACATTAATACCACGATCGATACCACCAGTACCGAGCCGTAGGAGCCAAACTGCCCCTTAGTTTGCACCATTTGCGGCACGCCGAGCCTCGGGCCCTGCGCCGAATGCAATGCCATAAAAAGACCGCCAACCAGGCTGCCGATAAGCAGGGCAATAACGGACCAGAAAAAAGAAAGGTGGAAAATGGTCACCGACATGGCACCGGTGATCACGGTTAATAACATGATATTCGAGCCGAACCAAATGGTAAAAAGATCGCCGGGTTTACCGTGCCGCATATTAAGAGGAATAGGTCTTATAGTATTACTTTCGAGGTTTTCAACGTGAACGGATTGAGGTTTAGTCATGGTGCTCTCTCATCACTGTAGGGCTAAATCAGCGTTAGATGGATATTCCAATGAGGAGTACAGCTAATCTACTCATCATAACATTTCGTTTACTATTGTCACAATCTCGTATCATTTTGGAAATTATTAAAAATGTCGAACGTCGATATAAAAAAAATGCTTTACCTGCATCCGCCATCCTGAATCAACGCGCTGAATAAACCGTCAAATCTATTTTTTAGCGATTTATGCTGCTTTAATTGGGATTTAATAATTAACCCGCTGGAAGGCTATTTTCAGGCAGATAAAACTCCGTGGCGGTGGCCATTGCCTGGAATGATTGGTTGTACCGTCGAATGAGAAAGGCCTGATAAATATGTGGAAAAGCGATCGTGCCAATATTAAGCAATGATATTTATACGGGAATACCACTTACACCCTGGAAATCAGTCTGTTACACCATGGTGTGCGATGATTGAGGTGTTGAAAGGATGGCGAAACGGAATATATTGTGCGCAGCACTGCACCATGAAGTGCATTTATCGGGAGTGTGCAGTAGATCAATATTTACAACACGGAGTGTTCTCTTTTCTCTTTATCTTGTCGTGAATGTCGCTGCTGAAAACGGCCGTCATCCCCGGTGTAATAGCCGGGGATGACGGCCTCTGCCCGGGCAGAGGCTGACGGTGCTCTCGCGGTCAGTAGCCGACGGTGTACACCCGGCCGCTCTGTATCCCTTCCACGCTGCGGCGATAGGCCTGGGCAACGGCGGCGGCAGGGACGCTGGTGAAGCCGGGGAAGAAACCGTCATACGCGGCGAGCGACTCCGTTAATACGGTGGGGCTTATCAGGTTGATACGGATCCCGCGCGGCAGTTCGCAGGCGGCGGCGCGGACAAAGCCCTCCAGCCCGGCATTCACCGTTGTGGCGTTGACACCCTGGGCAATCGGTTCATGGGCCACAATGCCGCTGATAAGCGTAATCGAACCGCCTTCATTGAGATAATGCTGCCCGGTTAGCGCCAGGCGGATTTGCCCCAGCAGTTTGTCCTGCAGGCCCTGGTTGAAATCCCGGTCCGTCATGGACGCCAGCGGGCCAAAGAACAGATTGCCGGTGGCCGAGACAATCGCATCGACCCGGCCGACAGTTTCAAACAGGGCTTCGACGCTCGGCTGAGAGGTGATATCCACCTGAAGATCGCCCTGAGTGCGACCTACGCGAATGACTTGATGTTGACGGCTCAGTTCTTCGGCGACGGCGCGCCCGACGGTACCGCTGGCACCAATAACGACGATTTTCATGGCTGACTCCTGATCGGTTGTGAGCCTCTATTCTTTAATGAAACAGTTATCGGATAAACTGGCTAAAAGTTAGATGATTACTAACCAGAGGTTTGTAATATGGATAAGCTACGCGGAATGGAGACATTTATTGCCGTGGTGGAGTGCGGCAGTTTTACCGACGCGGCATCGCGGCTGGAGATGTCGGCGGTGATGGTCGGCAAATATATCGCCCTGACGGAGCGAGAGCTGGGCACCCGACTGCTTGAGCGCAACACCCGGCGCCAGAGTCTGACCGATGCCGGGCGCGTCTATTATGAAGAGGCCAAACGGGTACTTGAACAGGTTGCGATTGCCGAAAGCTCGGTCGAACGATTGCGACTGGCGCCGGCCGGGACGCTGCGCATCAGCGCGCCGACCTCTTTTGGCGCCTGCGTGATTGCGCCGCTGACCGCCTCCTTTTTACAGGCGTGGCCGGATGTTCGCATCGAACTGGATCTGACTAACCGGATGGTCGATCTCGTCGATGAGGGCTTCGATCTGGCGATCCGTATTGGTGATATTCACCACACCGATCTGGTGGCGAAATATCTCTGTCCATATCGGATGGTGATTTGCGCCGCGCCCGCTTACCTGGCTCGTCACGGCACGCCAGTCGTACCGGCGGATTTGGTCGATCACCTTTGCCTGTCCCATACGGTGTGGACGGCGCGTAATGAGTGGACATTGCCGGGGGCGCAAGACGCGGTGCGCTGGAAGCGCGATGCGATTCTGCGCTGCAATGATGGTTACGGCCTGCGCATGGCGGCGATAGCCGGCGCCGGGCTGCTGCTCCAGCCTGAGGTCTTACTGAGCGCGGCGCTGGCCAGCGGCAAACTGGTGCGCGTGCTGGAAGCCTATACCCCCCATCCGCGCCCGGTACATTTACTCTGGCGGCAGGATCTTCGCCCGCTGCCGAAGCTGACCCGCTTCGTAGAGCATGTGCTGAAAGAGGGAAAAGGCTATTTATGAACGACGGTTAGCGGGCCGGCTATTTTAAGGTCGTTCGAGCGAACGCTGGCGCACCCGCGTGCGGCCTGTCAGGATTCCGTAGACCCGCGCCACAAAACGTTCCTTCTCCCAAACCACCGTTGACAGACATCGGCATACATCAGGCAAATCCACACTACGCCATGAAAATCTGCTGGCCTGCCGTGACCAGCATGATTCCGGCGGCGGATTTCTTGTTCAGTCACGTAATGCGTGCTGCCAGTCGGCGATCAGATCCTGCGGATCTTCAATCCCGACGGAGAGACGGATCAACTGAGGCGTGATGCCATTGGCCAGCCGTTGTTCCAGCGGAATTGAAGCATGGGTCATGCTGAACGGTTGGCTGACCAGGCTCTCCACGCCCCCCAGACTCTCTGCCAGAGTAAACAGCTTCAACCTGCTGATGACCTGCTGCGCATAGATATCATCGCCTTTCACCACCACTGAAATCATCCCGCCCGGCAGCGCCATCTGCCGGCGCGCCAGCTGATGATGGGGATGCGATGCCAGCCACGGGAACCAGACTTTTTCCACCTGCGGCTGCTGTTCAAGCCATTCGGCGAGGGCCAGCGCATTGCTGCTGTGACGTTCCATACGCAGCGCGAGAGTCCGGATACCGCGAAGCGTCAGGAAGCTGCTGAACGGGTCAAGTACGCCGCCCAGCGCATTTTGCAGATAGCCCAGCTTCTCCGCCAGTTCGCGATTGTCACCGACGACCGCCAGCCCGGCGACAACATCGGAGTGGCCGTTCAGGTATTTGGTCGCCGAATGGACCACGATATCGAAGCCCAGCTCGAGGGGGCGGTGGATGACCGGCGAAGCAAAGGTGTTATCGGTGACGCTGATAATATTGTGCCGACGGGCAATCGCCGCGATAGCGCTGAGATCCGCCAGCTTCAGCAGCGGGTTGGTCGGGGTTTCAACCCAGACCATGCGTGTATCCGGCTGGATAGCGGCTTCAAGAGCGACCAGATCGTCGGGTTTGACCCAGCTTACCCGCAGCCCCGCGCTGTGACGGCGGACGTTCTCAAGCAGGCGCCAGGTCCCGCCGTAGACATCATCGACGGCCACCAGATGGCTGTCTTTATCCAGCAGCTCAAGGACGGTGGAAATCGCCGCCAGCCCTGAAGCAAACGCGTAGCCGCGGCTGCCGCTCTCCAGCTCGGCAATCGCCGTCTCCAGCGCGTGGCGGGTCGGGTTGCCGCTGCGTGAATACTCATAGCCGGTATGCTGCCCCGGCGCGGGTTGGGCAAAGGTGGAGGTGGCGTAAATCGGCGGCATAACGGCGCCGTGCCCATCGTTAAAGACGCCGCTGTGTACGCTCAATGTATGTAAATTTTTCATCTTTCATCCTTAGTGTTCAAGTCGGTTGCGCCAGGTCGTCAGCACATCGCTGCGGGTGATGAGACCCAAAAAGCGTTCGTTGTCAGCGATAACGGCCACCAGGCCGCGATCGAAAATGGCTTTCAGTGCGCTTTCCGGCGCGTGTCTATCCAGCGTTTCTACGTTGCGGGTCATCGCCTCGCCAACGGGCAGTGAAAAGCGTCGGCTGTCGCCCTTGACGTGGCTGATCAGATCCCACTCATCGACGATGCCGACGACGCGGCCGTTTTCCAGCACCGGCAACTGCGAAATGTCATACAGACGCATGCGCGCGAGAATGGCGGCGAGGGTGTCGTCCGGAGCGGCGGTAACGGTAGCCCCTTCATCGTGGCGTAGGGCGATAAAATCGGTTAAATCGCCGCGGGTCGGCCGGCTCAGTAGGCCCTGCTGACGCATCCAGTCGTCGTTAAACATTTTGGAGAGGTATTTGTTGCCGCTGTCGCAGGCGAAGGTGACCACGCGTTTAGCACTGGTCTGCGCCCGGCAATAGCGCAGCGCGGCGCTCAGTAAGGTGCCCGTTGACGAACCGGCAAGCACCCCCTCGGTTTGTAAAAGCTGTCTGGCGGTGGCGAACGCTTCGCCATCGCTGATGCGATAGGCCGTTCGGACGCCATCCAGATGGGCCAACGGCGGGATAAAATCTTCGCCAATCCCTTCGACCAGCCAGGAGCCTGTTTCACCGTAGCGCCCGGTTTCAACCTGGTCGGCAAGGATCGAGCCCGCCGGGTCAGCAAGAATAAATTGGGTTTTTGGTGAATGTCTGGCAAACCAGGCCTGCAGGCCGCCGAGGGTTCCCCCGGAGCCGACGCCGACGACGATGGCGTCGATATCGCCGTCCAGCTGATCGTATATTTCGGGCGCGGTAGTGGTGGCGTGCGCCAGCGGGTTGGCTTCGTTATTGAACTGGTCAATATAGAACGCGCCCGGGGTTTCCTCCGCCAGGCGGCGCGCATAATCCTGATAATAGGCGGGGTGGCCCTTATTCACATCCGAGCGGGTGAGGAGCACTTTGGCTCCCAGGGCGCGGAGATGGAAAATTTTCTCCCGGCTCATTTTGTCGGGAACCACCAGCGTCAGGGCGTAATTTTTTTGTGCGGCGATAAGCGCCAGTCCCAGACCGGTGTTACCCGCCGTCGCTTCAATAATGGTACCGCCGGGTTTTAATTTACCCAGCCGTTCCGCCTCGTTGATCATCGACAGCGCGACGCGGTCTTTGATCGACCCGCCGGGGTTCTGGTTTTCCAGCTTTAAAAACAGGCTGCAGGGGCCGGTATCCAGCTTATGCAGTTGAAGCAGGGGAGTGTGCCCAATAAGGTCGCTAATGGAGTGAAAGACTGACATAACTATTTGCCCATTCGTATCGAGATATTTGAATGGTAGGTCTGTAAAATTGGTATTTTAAAGAATATTTGTCCGGCATTAAGAGCGAAATGGAATATAAGATGCTTTTTAGCCGTCCGGAGGGAAAGCCTGTTAGCCGCCTGGGCGTGTTGATTTCCAGATAAGGTCTTTTTTGCCGTGTTTTTCACCGAATTATCGCTTTTCCGGCGGCGCTTATCTTTATTTCGGCAAAGGGTTGTCGAAAATATTCCATAGGCTGACAGGCATTGTTATGGCTGGTTAATATTATTTTCGCCAGCTGCGCTAATTCACCGGCAGCATCAGCGACGTGCCGCAGGTGCGGCAGCAAGAAGTCGCGGTCGGGCCGCGCAAAGCACAAAGTCGGCTATTTAATGCCGGTATTGATACATGCTGAGGCGATGTTCTGCATGATAAGCTCTTTTAATAAGCTGCTCCCCGGAAACGGCCGTAATAAAAAGTGCTGGTTTGCAAAAAGGTGATATGTGCCGGAATTTATTTTATTAGCAATAAGCTCGTTTTGGCCGATGCTCTATGCCGGGCTGGTTTTTACTATCCCCATTACGTTAATTTCATTTTCCCTCGGTCTGCTGCTGGGGTTTATCGTCGCGTTGATTCGTTTATATGGCCCGGCGCCGTTGAAAAGCGTGGTGCGTTTTTATGTCTGGATTATCCGCGGCACGCCTTTGCTGGTGCAGCTGTTTCTGATTTTTTACGCCCTGCCCAGCGTCGGGATCACCCTTGATGCCTTTCCGGCCGCGGTTATCGGCTTTACCCTGAACGTCGGCGCCTTTACCTCGGAGGTGATCAGGGCGACGCTGCTGTCGGTCGCCAAAGGGCAGTGGGAGGCCGCGCATTCTATTGGCATGAGCTGGGGGCAATCGCTGCGTTATATTATTCTGCCGCAGGCGGCGAGAGTGGCGGTGCCGCCGCTGTCGAACACCTTTATTTCCTTAGTTAAGGATACCTCGCTGGCCTCGGTAATTACCGTGCCGGAGCTGTTTTTAGCCGCCCAGCGTATTGCCGCCGTCACCTATCAGCCGCTGATTCTGTATAGCGAAGCGGCTCTGCTCTATTTATTAATTAGTTCGGTCTTATCATATTTACAGTCCCGGCTGGAATTACGTTTAGAAAGAAATACGCTGGTAAAGGAAGAACATCATGATAACGCTGTCCGGACTTGAAAAGAGTTTCTCCCGCCAGAAGGTGCTGCATGATATTTCACTAACGATTCCTGAGGGCAGCGTGACGGCGCTGATTGGCCCATCGGGCAGCGGCAAAAGTACATTATTACGCTGCATTAATTTACTGGAAATCGCGCAGGCCGGGAAATTAACGATTGGTCATGAGGAGATTATTTTTTCTCCCGCCGCGGCGCCAAAAAGAAAAGACGTTCGGCGTATTTGCCAGCAAACCGGCATGGTCTTTCAGAACTTCCAGTTATTTCCGCATCTGTCGGTGCTGGAAAATATTATGCAGGGGCTGGTGGTGGTGCAGAAATGGCCCCGTGAGCGGGCGAGGGCGCGGGCGGAAGCGCTGCTGGCCAAAGTCGGGCTGGCGCACAAACGCCATGCCTGGCCGGCGATGCTCTCCGGCGGCCAGCAGCAGCGGGTCGCCATTGCCCGGGCGATGGCCCCCTCGCCGAAAGTGCTGCTTTGCGATGAACCGACCTCGGCGCTGGATCCTGAGCTATCCCAGGAAGTGATTGCCGTTTTGCGCCAGCTGGCGCAGGAGGGAACGACGATGCTGATGGCGACCCACGATCTTCGGCTGGCGGCAAATATTGCCAGCCAGGTGGTGTTCCTCGAATCCGGCCAGATTGTGGAGAGCGGGACTTCGCGGGACATTTTTACCCGGGCAAAGAAAACGCGTACGCAGCTTTTTATTTCCACGCTGACTGAGACGTTTCCCGATTCCTGGGAAATTTAAAAAAATAATCCGGCAATTCAGATTAAGGAGTGAATGATGAAAGTATTGATGAGCGCATTGCTGGCTACCGCCATTCAGCTGAGCGTGACGCACGCGGCCTGTGCCGGGGAAAACCTGGCGCAGATAAAATCAGCGGGGGTATTTAAAGTGGGTACCGAAGGGACCTTCCCGCCTTTTACCTATCATGATACCTCCGGCAAGCTGGTGGGGTTTGATGTCGACATCGCGCGTGAAATTGCCCGCCGGATTGGCGTGAAAGCGGAGTTTGTCGAGGGCAAGTGGGACGGTCTGGTGGCCGGGCTGGACGCTCACCGCTACGACGCAGTGATTAATCAGGTCTCGATCACCCCGGAGCGTCAGGCGAAATATGATTTTTCGGTCCCCTATATCACCCCGAAAGCGGTACTCATCGTGAATAACAATAATCAGGATATTCACACCTTTGCAGATTTGAAGGGCAAAAAGTCCGCCCATACGTTAACCAGCAACTACGCGCAAATTGCCCGTGAAAATGGCGCGGAGGTCGTGGGAACGGATGGCTTTGATCAGTCAATCGCCCTGGTGTCACAGGGGCGCGCGGATGCGACCATCAACAGCAACCTCTCGTTCCTCGATTTCAAGAAACACAAGCCCGACGCGCCGGTGAAAATCGTGGCGGAAAGAACCGATGCCGAACAGGAGGCGGTGCTGATCCGCAAAGGGGAACCGGAGTTGCGCCAGGCGATCGATGCCGCCATCGCCGATATTCGCGCCGACGGCAGCTACCAGCGAATTTCCAGCCAGTATTTCGGCGCGGACGTCTCGAAGTAGCCCCGCGGGCTACGTGAGCACGCTGTTTCTGGCCAGACTCGCCTTGCGGTACTGCAGCGGCGTCTGGCCCATCATCTTCCTGAAGCAGGTAATAAAGTAGGTGACTTCGCTAAACCCGACTTCGGCCGCAATCTCATCAATACTGACGGTGGTGTTACGCAGGAGATCGCAACTGCGCTTTATTCGGCGCGTCAGCAGATACTCGTGGATGCTGCCGCCCGTTTGCTGGCGGAATATGCGCGAGGTGTAGCTGCGCGACAGGTCCAGCGCCTGGGCGAGTTCATCGAGCGAAAATTTGTGGGCGTAGTGAGCCTCCACCCAGCTCATAATCCGCGACGCGACCGTCTGCTGCCGGGGAATACATGGCTCGGGCAGCGCGGGGAGAAAGCCCATTATCTGCATCACCAGAAAGGCAACCTCGCTGGTGGCGATCTGCCCGCCGTGATACAGCCCGTCAAATTGCGTCAGAATTCTCTCCATGAAAGGGCCGTGTTCGCTGAGGTCGTAAATTTGTGCCGGCGCATTGCTGGCGGCAAGCGCGGCAAACTGGGCCTGATGGCGCGCAAACCCCCGCATAATGCTTTCAACCACCGACTGTTCAATATGCATCGTGGTGCGGTGGTAGGGATTTTTCTCGCTGTGGTCGACCTGGACTTTGTGCAGGCGAAACGGTGGAAAAATAAACATGCGTCCCGGGCGAGCGGTGTAGTGCTGGTTATCTACCACCACAATGCCATAGCCGCTGGAGATATAGAGGAATTCCACGCACTGGTGCCAGTGATAGTAAGACGCGCTGGTTGAGCGCAAGCGGTTAAAAGAGATCGCCCGGCTATCGAGCGTGATGCGTTCCAGTCGCTGCGGTTCACTCATTTTTCCTCCAGGACAATAGATTTAAATTTTTACGCCATCATTTGCAATTTATCCCTCCGTCTGCGTGAAATATCCAGAAAAAATGAAATGGCGGTTTAATTTTGTGATTGTGCTCACTTAGCCGCACAAATAAAAGCGACTATTCTTCCTCCTGTTGACGTATAAACAATTTTATAAAATCGAAATAACAATAACTTATCTAATTCTCGTGTCATGACGGGAGGACCTTTTGCAACCTGAAAATATTCATCTGACCAACCCTTTAAGAACCCGCAACGACCTCCGGCAGCTGGTTAATGAGCTGCTGAATGCCGTGTCGCCCAATTTTAAAAATGATGCCAGCCGTGTCGATCTGGCGAATTTCACCGCCCATTACGGGCAACAGGTGGCGAGTATGGAAACCTTCTCGCGTCTGCTGTGGGGCGTCACGCCGCTGCTGGCCGGCGGCAGCGAGCCGTCACAGTTTTCTTTCTACCTGCAGGCCATTAAAAACGGCACCAACCCGCAGCATGCCGATTACTGGGGAGAAGTGAACCCCTACGATCAGCGCATCGTGGAGATGGCCGCCTATGGTCTGCTGTTAGCGCTGGCGGGCGATCGCGTGCTGGCGCATTTCAACGAGCAGGAGAAAACCCATCTCTGGCGCTGGTTAAAACAGAGTGAAACGCAGGCGATCCCGGACAATAACTGGCACTTCTTTCCCATTCTGGTACAGGTCGGTTTTCATCACGCCGGGATGCCGACTAATCCTCAGGTGCGGGAAGCGCATTTTAGCGCCATGGAGGGCTACTACCTGGGCGACGGCTGGTATTCCGATGGCCCGGACAGGCCGCGGGACTATTACATTTCGATGGGCTTTCACTTCTACGGGCTGATTTACGCGAAGCTGATGGCCGATATCGACCCGCTGCGCTGCGCTGAACTGCGTCATCGGGCGCTGCTGTTTTCCGCAGACTTTATCCATTTTTTTGCCGACGACGGGGCGGCCGTGCCGTTTGGTCGCAGCCTGACCTATCGCTTTGCTCAGGCGGCTTTCTGGAGCGCGGCGGCTTTTGCCGGGCTGGAGGCGTTCTCCCCGGGAGTGATCAAGGGCATCGTCCTGCGCCATCTTCGCTGGTGGCTGAAGCAACCTCTGTTCGATCGTGATGGCGTGCTGAGCGTGGGCTATAGCTACCCGAATCTGATCATGGCGGAGGATTACAATGCGCCGGGTTCTCCCTACTGGGCCCTGAAAACCATGCTGGTTCTGGCGATGGGTGAGGATGATCCCTTCTGGCAGGAGCCGGAGCTGCCGCTGCCAACGATCGCCGCGCAGCACAGCATTAAGCATGCCGACCAGGTGCTGGTGCATCAGACCGATCACCTGTGGATGCTGACCTCCGGCCAGCTTGAGCTGAATAACTTCGTCAATACCGAAGCGAAATACTGCAAGTTTGCCTACTCCACGCGCTACGGATTCACCATTGAGCGCGGGCGCTATGGGTTAAGTCACGCTGCGCCTGACTCCATGCTGCTGCTGTGTGAGAAAGATGATTACTGGCGCGGGCGGCGCGACTGTGACGCGGTGACGACTGCCGATGGCATGATTTATAGCCGCTGGCGGCCGTGGCGCGATGTGGTGATTGCAACCTGGCTTATCGCGATGGGCGACTGGCAGCTGCGCGTACATCGTATCCACACTGCCCGCGCGCTTGATACGGCCGAAGGGGGATTCAGCGTGCCGAACCGCCCCCTGCCTCAGGTGCTGGACGGGGAGGGCGGGTGCCGGATCATCACCCCTGCCGACACGTCGGCCATTCTCTGCCTGAGCCCGCAAAGGCGCTGCGGCGAGGCGATACTGACGCCGCCCAACAGCAATCTGCTGTTTGCCGAACGCGCGGCGGTTCCGGTGTTACGCGGTGATTTAGCACCAGGAACTCATCTGTTGTTAAGCGCGGTCTGGGCGGGGAATCCCGACACCTTTGCACCGCAGGGTTGTCCGCAGGCCTTCATTGGCGATGATGCTGTACGCTTCGTGACGGCACAGGAAGAAAAACATCTCACGCTGTCCCCGGAGAACGTCCTATGACCCCTTCATCCTCTGTGCGTGGCGCACAGTACAAAATGAGCGCCTTTATCTTTCTCTACTTTTTTACCTGGTCCTCCAGCTTTGGCCTCTACGCGCTGTGGCTGAGCCAGAAAGTCGGCCTCGATAGCATCACCATCGGCAGCGTATTCGCCATCAACGGCGTGTTCGCGGTGATCCTGAAGCCGGTCTACGGCTACATCATGGATAAGATCGGTATGAGCAAATGGCTGCTCTATTTTGTCTGTGCCGTGTCGGCCCTGATGGCGCCGTTCTTTGTCTTCGTCTATCAACCCCTGCTGCAAAGCCACACGACGATCGGCATCACCCTTGGCGCGCTCTATTTAAGTCTTGGCTGGTATGCGGGCGTCGCGGCATCGGAATCCTATGCCGATCGTTTTAGCCGGCTGTACGGCCTGGAGTTCGGCCGTATTCGTATGTGGGGATCGCTCGGCTGGGCGATGGCCGCCTCCGTTTCCGGGCTGCTGTTCAACTTCTCGCCGCTGGCTAACTTTCTGCTGAGCAGCAGTACATCGCTCCTGATGCTGCTGGTGTTAATCAGCCTGAAAATTGGCGATGAGCAGCTGCGTAATAACAGCGTGATTTCAGCGAACAAAATCGTTTTTAGCGACGTGATGCAGTTACTGAAAAGCCGCAAATTCTGGATGTTCAGCCTGTATGTCGCCGGTGTCGCATGGATGATGTTTATTGCTGAGCAGCAGTTTCCACGCTACTTCGTCTCCTTTTTTGCCACCAAAGAGCAGGGGAATGCCTGGTATGGCTACCTGAGTACCGTGCAGTCCGGGATGGAGTTCGTGATGATGATGTTCATTCCGCTGTTGGTGAATCACTACGGCGCAAAACGGGGACTGCTGTTCTGCGGCTGCGTTGTCGGGGCCAGGCTGATCGCTTCGGGCCTGACCAGCGATCCGCTGATCATCTCGATTATTAAACCGTTTTATGGCGTCGAAATCGCGCTGTTGCTGATTTCGGTCTTTAAATACATTGCCGAGCACTTTGATCGCCGAGTCAACGCCACGATGTACCTGCTGGGTTATCAGGCGATGATCTACGTGGGTTCAATTGTGGTGGCGCCGCCGGCGGGCTACCTCTACGACAAAATCGGTTTTGAGCATACCTATCTGCTGATGGGCAGCTGCGCCCTGCTGTTTACCCTTATCTCCGCTTTTACGCTTTCGCACTGCCGCTCTACATGGGACGCATCGCGACCTTTTTCCCCGGCGCTGGACACCAACCCGGTTGAACCGGCCAAACATTAATTCAGGAGTTGTTATGACCAAAAAGGTGATTACCGAAGCCCTCCGTCCCGTCGAACTGTATCAGGTCGACCGGCTGGCGCTGCGCCAGAAGCTCGACGATGCGCTGGCCAGAGTGACCCGCAAGCTCGATAGAAATATTGTCGCATTTGGCGATAAATTCCCGGGCGAGGCCTGTGAGAACGGGATCTGGCCACGCTCTGAAAACGTCGAGTGGACGACCAGCTTCTGGCCGGGCCAGCTGTGGCTGGCGTGGGAAATGAGCGGTAATCCCGCCTATCGCGAGGCTGCCGAGCGCTACTTGCCCTCTTTTGCCCGGCGCATCGAGGAGCGTATCGATACGGCGACGCACGATCTGGGGTTTCTCTATACCCTCTCCTGCGTCAGCGCATGGCGACTCACCGGCAACGAAGCCGCCCGCCAGAGCGCGCTGCTGGCCGCGGAAACGCTGATGGAGCGCTATAACCCGACGGCCAGAATCATTCAGGCCTGGGGGGATCTGAACGACCCCGAACAGCAGGGGCGGATGATCATCGACTGCAATATGAATTTACCGCTGCTCTACTGGGCCAGCGAGCAGACCGGGGACCCGCGCTATGCGCAGGCGGCCACGGCTCATGCGCAACAGGCGGCGCGCTATATCGTGCGTGAAGACGCCTCGACTTACCACACCTACTACATTGACGTGAACACCGGCGAGCCGCGTTTTGGCAACACCCATCAGGGCTATAGTGACACCTCCTGCTGGTCCCGCGGCCAGGCATGGGGCATCTACGGCTTCCTGCTCAGCTATCGCTATACCGGTGATAAAAATATGGTGGAGCTGTCGCGCAGTCTGGCCCACTACTTCCTGAACCGCCTGCCGGAAGATGATGTGTGCCACTGGGATCTGGCCTTGCTCGGTACCGACGCGGTACGCGACAGCTCGGCGGCGGCAATTACCGCCTGTGGCCTGCTGGAGCTGGTCAACGCGCTGCCGGCGCTCGATGAGCATCGCGCGCATTACGAGGAGATGGCGTTGCGTATCGTCCAGTCGCTGACCGATAACTATCTGGCGACCGACGATGACCCGACCGAAGGGCTGCTCAAGCACTCGGTTTATCATATGGGCAGTGGAAAAGGGGTGGATCAGTGCTGCAGCTGGGGTGACTACTTCTATCTTGAAGCACTGGTACGCCTGCGCCAGACCTGGTACTCGTGGTGGTAAGGGCGGAATGGAGAGAGAGAACATGAAAACGGTAGCCGTTTTGTTGGCCCCGGGCTTCGAAGAAGGGGAAGCGATTGTCGCAATCGATGTTTTACGGCGCTTGAATATCCACGTAAAGACGATCGCCTGCGCGCAGACGCGGGAAGTCGTCAGCTACCACGCTATTCCGATGATAGCGGACAGTACGCTGGCGGAAAGCACAGACCAGACTTTTGACGCGGTGATCCTGCCGGGCGGGCCAGAAGGGAGCGTCTCTCTGGCCCAAAACGAGCAGGTTATCGCCTTTGTGCGCCGCCACGATGAACTGGGCAAATATCTCTGCCCGATTTGTTCCGCCGCGGCGCGCGTGCTGGGGGGCAACGGCCTGCTGAAAGGCCGCCGCTATGTCTGTTCCGGCGAGCTCTGGCGGCAGGTGACCGACGGCGTCTATGTTGACGCGGATGTGGTGGAGGACGGCAATCTGATTAGCGGCCGGGGGCTCGGGAAGGTGTTTGATTTTTCCCTGACGGTGGCGGCGCGTCTGCAGGGCGATGAGGCGGCGGCCCGTGAGCATGCGGAGCATATCTATTACCGCTGGTAGCGTAGGGCAGGGAGCGTGCCGGTTGTCAGGCGCGCTGAGGTGAGCAAAAACGGGCCCGGGCGATGTCCCGGACCTTTGCGTTCACGCTTATCGTTTTACTCACCACGCAGAGTGGGCGGACCGCTCACTGGTAGGAAAAGGTAATACTCGCCAGGGCATTGGCGGAGCCTGGTACCAGAGGACCGGTACGAACGTAGCGCGCCTGAAAGGGCAAAGAGAGCGCCTGCACTGCCGTGGTGGTCTCGATAAAGAACTGATTGGTGGTGCCCGACGCTGAGCTGTCTGGCCCCATCATCAGCGGACCGCTGCCGTTGTAAAAGAACTGAACCCCCACCCCGGAGGCGGTGGAGTCGCCGGTCAGGGTCACGGTGGAGGAGGTGTTTGATGGCGTCGTCTGATCCGTCATTACCGCATAGAGCGCCACCTGTTCGTCGCAGGTGAGGCTGACGTTAAATGCGCCTGACGGCGAGGTATCGCCCACGTCGGGTAGCGTACGTACATCAAGGGTACCCAGTTCGACACTGGCGCTGTCTGTGCCGACCGTACAGCCGCTGGCCGTCACCGTCACGGTGGTCGGGTCAATGATCACCTGAGCGGTTTTGGTTTCGTTGTTATACGCCGTCAGGATGGCGGCATTAATGGTCGGGATGGCGTAGACGCCCGTTTTCAGCGCACTATCGGTTTTGATGTAGGTCAGCTTCGCCGACCAGCCTAAATCAAACGCCATGCCGCTGGTGCCCTCGGCGGGATAACTTTGGGTCACCCCGTTCTGTAACGGTATGTAGGTCGAGCCGTTGAAATCTTTCAGGCCAAGAATATAGCCGATTCCGGGAACCCCGGTTGCAAAAACGGTGTAGTTTGCGCCATCAACGTTGACCGAGAGTCCGGCGAGAACCGCGCTGCTGCTCGGTTCGAGCGTGCCTTTGCTACAGGTAAAAATATATCCGCACCAGAATACCTGTTGCACGCTGACCGTGGCGATCCACGTCGAGCCGATGATGTTGCCAGGGACGACGGAATCGGCAGGGCCGGTATAGGTCATCGGCTGCGGAGAGAGCGTAATATCGGATTTCCAGTTCAGGGCAAAAACGTGTGTACTGGCGCACAGCCAGCCGATAAGCAGTAAAAAACGCATCATTGATACTCCGTAGTCCAGGTGGCGAAGGCTGACACTTCTCCGGTATTGACGGCGGCCCCCGTGGCCACCAGTCGCGCATAAAAGGTCATCTGTACGCTTTCATCTCCCGAGACACCGTAGGCCGTGGTTTGGCTTTCCAGCGGCACCTGAATGCCGTCTTTATCGAGGATTTGTACCGCGACTCCGGTTGCGCCGCCGTCTGCGACCTTAATCAGCTGCGGGTTGAGTTCGTCCGGCGTGCCGCTAAAGCGGATCTTCGCTCCGGTAAAGGTGGGGCCGCACTCTTCCAGTTTTAATGTGAAGGCGCTTTTGATATTGCTCACCGCACCCGCTTCGCGAAACTGCTTAATACCGATGGTGCCCAGCGGAACGCTCTGTTCTTTGGAATCCGCGGAGACGATGCAGGTATTGCCGATTAAATGACCGCTCACCGAGACCAGAACGTCATAGCTGTAAGCGGGGACAGTCAGGACAACAAACAGCGCGATAGCGGGCAGGCGGGTTGTTACTGGCATATCACCTCCTGTGAATAGAGGCCGGTGCGGGGGTTATAGTCCTGCTGACGCAGACGATATTTAACGCTGCAGCTTTTGCCGCTTTCCTGTCCCCAGACGGCGTGCAGCGTGCCTTCAAGAGGCAAGCCCGGCAGATACAGGCTGCCGGCATCGCCAACGATACTGCTGGTTTGCTCATCGGCAAGCGATACCACGGCGCCAAACGGTAGCACCTCATGGTGGCGACGAATGACGAACAGGGCTTTAGCCCCCTGGCGCGTGACCATAGTGGCCCGCACCAACGCGCCATCGGTCGGCGTTTTGCTGACGATGGCGTTCTCCAGCTCAACGTCATTTCCGGCGGTAGTGACATCCAGCGCCACCTGATTGACGCGATACGGCGTGGCATAGGGGATCACCGCATAGCCTCGGCTATCGGTTTTGATGCCTTTATGGTTGAGCACCGACACGTTGCCGGCCCCCGGCGCTTTGATCAGAATATTGGTGTTTCCCAGCGGCTGGCTCAGCGTCAGACCATCTTCATGAAGAACCGCGCCGCCGCTCATGCCGTAGCTCAGGTTGCGCGAGTCGCGGGAGTAGCTATAGCCCATGTTGTAGTCTCCCCATGGACCTGCGTACTGTAAGGCGGTATCGGCGCCGTACTGTTGCTGCGCGCTGTAACGCTGATTGACGCTATAGAACACATTCTCCATACCGGGCAGGTAGCCGCTGAGGCCAGCGCTATTGCTCGCCCCCGTTGAGCCGGCATGCGTGGTGGTGAAGCGTGCGCGGGTCGCCAGCTGTGGCGTGCCAAAAGGGACGGAGAGCGACAGGGCGAAGATATTTTCATTCTGGTTAGCGAACAGGTTGCCGCTGCGTTGAAAACTGACGCCAACGGCGACATGACGGAACATGGCATTCCACGCCAACTGTATGCTTTGCGTCTTGTCAGGGGTATGCCAGTAGGTTTGCTGATCCCATGACAGCGAGAGCGAGCCGAATCCGCCCATCGGCTGCGACAGCAGCAGCTGGTTTTTCGCTTTGCGCAACAGATGCAGGTTATAAAGATTCTCATAACGGGTAGTGACGCTACCGTCAGCCTCGACTACCTGTTTTGCTACGCCGCCCTTCATCCCTTTGTAGGCCGTATCGCTGAGGGTATAGAACCCCTGAGTAGAATAGCGCAGCGAGTAGAAATTAAAGCGCGTGCCAAAGTCGTTAAGCCGCTTGCCGTATCGCAGGCGCAGGGAATCTCCGCTGTAGCGACGCTCGTTCGCCAGCCTGCTGTTCGCGTGAGTGACATCCAGCGAGTAGGCGCCAAAGCGCCCGAGATTTTGCCCTACGCCGAGCGCCAGCCCGCGATAGTTTGCAGACAGCTGCACGCCGCCGTAAAAAGTGAGGCCGTGCTGCCAGCCGTAAAATAGTTCGCTTTGGGCGAACGACGGGGAGTCCTGATTGCCGACGGGACGAAACTTCCCGGCATTGAAGGCATATTTCAGCTGCCCGGAACGTACCAGGTTCGGTACGCTGGCAAACGGAACGGTGTACTGGGTTTTGCTGCCGTCGCTCTCCTGAATGGTCACGGATAAATCGCCGCCCGATGAAGTGGGGTAGAGATCTTTCAGGATGAAGGCCCCGGCGGGGACGTTTGTCTGATAAATAATGTTACCGTTCTGCCGTACGGTTACGGTGGCATTACTCCGTGCGATACCGCGAACTTCCGGCGCGTACCCACTCAGGCTGGCGGGCAGCATATTGTCATCTGTTTTCAGCGTTACGCCGCGCAGGCCTACGGCATCAAAAAGTTGTGCGGAAGTGTAGGTCTCTCCGACGTAGGCCTGAGCGCTCAGAGCGGGGATATCCCGTTGGAGCCAGGTTTGCACGTGGGTAAGCTTATTGCTCTGTTTAGTCCACGTGGTGTAATCGCGCAGCCGCCACGCCCCGAGGTTCACGCCGCTGTTCAGGCTGGCGAAGAGCTGGCGATCGCGGATCCGCGTGTCGCCGCGAAACTCATTCCTGGAACCGTTGACGATATAGTTCATCCACGCGGCGTGGATACCGTACTCCCAGCTTTCCTGGCTGACATAGCCCCTTGGCAGATTACGCATAACGCTCTGCGGCAGGCTGAAACTGAGGGCGAGCGTTTTCTGGTCGAAATCAAAGCGGGCGCCCGGGAAGAGCGCGTCTAAAAAATAGCATGGCCGGGCCAGCGGCAGCGCTTCGTCTTTGGCCTGACGGCTATCGATACCCAGCGCAGCTATTTGCGCTGGCGTGACGCAGGGCAGGGCTTCGTCTTGCCCCTTGCTCCGGTCGATGCTGAACTTCACGTTGCCGGTGAAAGCGTAATTGTTATTAATATAAACATTAATATTGTACTCGCCGGGCGGTAACGCATTCCGCGCATTGACCCATGAGAGATCGGCGATGTTCTCGTTCTCACCGCTGAGGAAAGCAGGATTAAACTGCAAATCGCTCTCTGCGGCGGCGACATGCTGTATGACCACGGCATGGACCATGGCCATGGCGCAAACGGTTTTTGCTTTCACACGGTCATACCTTTATTTTTGAGTTAGCGACACGCTGTTGATGGGCGTCCAGGCGCCATAATCATTGATGGTCTGGTAGCTTGCTGTACTTGCCCGAGCGAACGACTCCGCCAGGGTTACGCTTGCCTTTGGCGGCACCATTACCGGTTGAACAGGCTTGCCGTCGACTTTTAAATTGATGGTGGTGAGGTAATACGGCGTTGTGTTATTGAGCGTGACTTTTCCGGCGCGATAGTGGGCGGTTATTTTTTTCCACGCCTCGTTAACATCGCCGATGAGGCCTGCCGGGCGGTAAAAGACTTTTATGCGGTTTGCCGAAGCAAATTGCAGAGAGTTGCCGGACGTATTGTGACTCTGCTGCGGAATCGCTTTGACCGTCATCCAGTACAGCGTTTCCCGGTCCTGCGGCAGCGATTTGCCGTTAAACATCATTTTCACCGCGCTTTCGGACGCGGGTTTTAAAACATACAGCGGAGGTGTGATGATAAAATCATTCGAGCGGCTCCCTTGTTCATTCTCGATCCACGACTGGATAAGGAAGGACGAATCGGGGTGGGTATTCCTGATTTGCAGCATCGACTGGGTGGTGGCGCCTGAGTAAACCATTCGCGTTGCGCCCAACCCCACTCCGCCTGCATGCGCTGCCGATGAACACAGCGCGGCGGCCAGACAAATCCATGTTAATGAGCGCATAGTGCCTCTCCTGATAGTGAGTCGGGCCTGGCTTTTGACCAGGCCAGAAGATTACGAATAGGTCACGGTGTAGGTCGCAACGGCGCTGGCATCGCCCGCAGTGGCATTACCCTGCGGCGAATAGTATTTCGCGCTGAAGTTCAGGGTGTTTGAGCCACTACGCAAGACGACAGGCGCTGCGGCTTCACCCAGTCTCACGACGTTCCCCTGTTCGTCATACAGACGAATGGCGACATTTTGCGCGGATGCGCTGCTGCCGTTAGAACCGACGGCCAGGCTATCGGCATCGGCGTTGTCCGGCGTGCCGGTAAAGGTCACTGCAACGGTGGTGGCCGGGATCGGGTTCTCTTCCGTTGAGGCGGAGGTATCGGCGATTTCGCAATCCTCAAGAACGATGGAGAAGGCTTTTGCCGTGCTGGCTTCGCTACCGGCAGCGGCGAGCGTAGCGGTACGGACTTCCCCCAGATTGACGTCAATATTGGCACTGTTGGCGCTGATGGCGCAGGCAGAAGTGACGACGCTGCCGTTGAAGTTGACGGTGCCCCCGCTGGTGCCTGCTGCCAGCGCTGAGCCGAATGGCAGCAAAGCTGCAACGCCTAATGTCAGCAACATTTTATTATTTACACGAGTCTTCATTTTCTTGATTCCATAGTTTGCTATTAAGGGACGGTGTCTGAAATGACGGGGTTAGCTGGTTAAAAAGACCAGCAGGTCCGTCTTATTTCTGAGACCTAGTTTTCTTATCGCTGAGTTTTTTAAGGCGCTGACACGGCGATATGAAAGCTTCTCGAGTTCGGCGATGTAACGTATATCCAGGCCATTGCGAATTTTTTTTAATACTCGCCATTCGCCTGGTGTCAGTGATAACGCCACGGGTTTGGTTTTCGGTCGATAGCGGCTATCCACCATTTTTAATAAGTTGGCTCGCCAGTGATAAATCGGATCCTGTAGCGAGATATAGGCGTCAATTTCACCATGTACCCACAGCAAAGAGTTCGCCGGGGTAGAATACATACAGACAAATACCTCCGGATAATTCGCCTTGATTTTTTTGATGTAGCTCAGGCAATCAAATCCGGCATGATATTTTTCAGCGCCGGAGACAAAGAGAATATCTATCGAGGTCGTTGTTAAGAGGTTATCAAGTAGCGAATAATCACTATCGGACGTTTCTATCCGAATATCAGGAGTAATACCTTGTAATAATGTGACGATGCCACAACGGGCAAAGCGGTCACCTCCTATTAAGGCAATGTTATAATTGCTTTTTAATTCAAGTTTATTCGCCATGTTGTTCCTTAACTGATCATCATGAGGTGCCGTTGTATCGGTATGGCTGATATCACCTTCGTCGTGGCTTTATGATTTCGTTTAACTGTCACTATACCCGCAGGGAAAGTAAGGTAATCTGAATTAATCTTAATTTATTTTAATTATGAATGAGTCTTGATCTATCAATGTGCTCTATGGAACGCGTCCGTCTCACTTTTTAGCTGTCACGACAATGATACTGTGCTGCGGAACGTGTGACGTTGAACGGTGTTGGGCTGGAGCAAAGTTAGTCTGCGGCAGTCCGAAAGTCTGGTTTCTGATGCCGGACGCCCGCTGACATCGGCACTTATGACGATTTTCACCGGGCGGCATTGAAAAGAGTATGAAATCAATTCATTGATTTAATCTGTTTTATATTGTCCTGACGGGCATTTGCGATGTGCGGACCTGAAGGCGTGGACTGACTGACCAGGGTGGCTGTTTTTTGTACGATCTGAATCTACTTAAGAAGCGACTTAAGAAAAAATAAGAACAAAAAGGCCTGCGTCAGTCTGGCGCAGGGCATCTTTATGCGCCAATTTTAAAATAACCAGACGTCGGTGTTAGACTGCTCCGGGTATTTAAACCGATTGCGAAATTCACCGTCACTGCATATCACCCGCTATGTTATGTCAGCACGAATTATCAGGTATTTGTTGTTTGTCAACCCTCTCTGCCCTTTCATTGTCTTCTCCGCATATTTCAGGTATCGCCGTGTCGATATTGTTTTCTCTGACCTGATCCCGACTTGATGTTCTGTCAGACGATAACAACCGGGCAGCATCATTGATAAACGGAGAGAAACCTGTCGTTAACCCATTTATTCCTGTGCTCGCCACTGTTTCTGAATATGGCTGGCCTGTCCCTGTTTGTTTTACCGATGAGCCCATCATCTGATGCTGAAAAAAGAAGCGAACTGATACCGTAATAGAGCGGGTTTAGTGTCTAAACAGGAGGTTTTTTATGTTGAGGCGGTGCTAATGATATTGATTGTTAGTATAAAAACCTTAAAAATATAAATTTTAAAGTATATAAATCTAACCAAGTGTAATTGATGGTTTTTAGTTCTAATAAAGTTGATATTTTTAGAGATGGTATTTCATTTTAAATGTGCTGTTTTTTTAGGCTTCCAATTTCAGATGATTGAACGATAATTTCAATCGTCAGCGAAGTGAGAGCCTGGGTTTGTATTTTAACCCTGGGTCAGATTCTCGACTGGTGATGTGATTTTAGATGTAGTGTCTTATTAGTAAATCGGGATCAGTGGTTTTTGGTTTGTTCGAATCTTTCGGGTATTTATTTGCATGTATATTTTGCGGGCAGGGAGCCGTATGTCTGAAATACTGACAGGGAGTGTTTTCTGACAATTGAATGTGAATAAAGTGAGAGGTTTCTGGCGATTTATTAATAGCAATTAAGTCTTTCGTTCAATTAAAAGGATTGTTTTATGAAACTGAATAACGTTTTTTCTGCTCTGGTACTGGCGTCGGGTCTGGCTACTTTTGGTGCGCAGGCCGACCAGGGGAGTGGTGTAGTGACATTCACCGGTTCGGTGATTGATGCGCCTTGCTCAATCGCGGCAGGTGACGAAGACCAGACCATCAGCCTGGGTCAGGTTTCCAGCTCAGCTGTTGCTAACGGCGGGACGTCTACTCCGGTTCCGTTCTATATCCACCTGGAAAACTGCTCTGTTGATACGGCTAACACCGTAACCACAACCTTCAGCGGCGCAGATTCCAGCGTTGACGGCGCGGTACTGGGTGTGACCGGTTCTGCAACTGATGTCGGTATCGTGATGACCGATGGCTCAAGCAACACCATTACTTTAGGTGAAGCGACCGCTGGCCAGACCATCACTAACGGCGATAACACGCTCGCTTACTCTGCTTACATCATCGGTGGCGCTGCGCCAACCGAAGGTGATTTCACCGGCGTAACCAACTGGACCCTGGCGTACGAATAAACCCTGACATTATTTCGTTAATCCGTTCAGACGGCCGTAACAGGCCGTCTGATATTCGATGCCGACTGAATAAGTGAAAAGGGTTTGCTATGCGTTTTATCTTTTCAATAACAATAAAAATAGTGAAAACATTCCCTTTTCTCCTGTCCGGTTATTGCCTGCCATTAATTGCCGCACCTCAGGGGGAGGGCGCCGTCTTTATCAGAGGCGAAGTGCTTTATACCCCTTGCGCCATTGATCTGGATAGCCGCGATCAAACGATTGAAATGGGTGATACCCCCGTCTCGGATATTGCAACCAAAGGCTATGGCCCGACCCGCACATTCACCATTCGCTTAATTAATTGTCTGATGCTGCCGGCACCAGGGAACAGCAAATATGACTCCGAGTACTACCAGATAACGTTTGAGCCTATGACTGGCACAGCGCGATTCGCCATTCGCGGTGAGGCTCAGGGTATTGAACTGGCTATCCGTGATACGGACGGCAACATGGCCCAACCCGGGGTGGCCTTTCCTGCCAGGGAGGTGACGGCAGGAAGCATGAATTTGAATTATTCACTGCAGCTCGTCAGCAATGGTCAGCCGCTTAAAGCCGGGGATTACCAGTCTCTGATTCGCTTCAGAATGGATTACTACTGAGATGAAAAAGACAACACGGCTGTTCCGACGTTCACCGCTCAGCGTGCTGATTCTGGGGCTGATGCTATCAGCTACCAGAACATGGGCTGACGATGAGATTCAGTTTAATACCGACGTACTGGATACCCAGGATAAGAGCAACATCGATCTCAGCCATTTCTCGCGTCGGGGCTACGTCATGCCCGGTGAATACACCTTTAGCATTATGGTGAACAAGGACATCCTCCGTGAAGAGCAGATCGTAGTCTACCCCGACGGTGAAAACGGGCAGGACAGCCTGATTTGTCTGACGCCGGAGCAGATTTCTCGCTTTAACCTGAAGACCAGCGTCATCGACGATCTGCGCTGGTTACGTGCCGGGGAGTGTCTGGATAAAACCAGCCTCGAAGGGCTGGAGATGCGCGTCGATCTGGCGAAAGACACGTTCTATCTGTCTATCCCTCAGGCATGGCTGGAGTTCACCGCGCCGAACTGGGATCCGCCTTCACGCTGGGATGACGGTATTGCGGGGATGGTCGCGGATTACAACCTCAATATGCAGACTCAGCATTCCCAGAACGGAGTGGACAGCCAGAGTTTCAGCGGGACGGGCGTTTTGGGGGCCAACCTGGGCGCGTGGCGCGCTCGTGCGGACTGGCAGGCCAACTGGAACAAACGGGGGAGTTACACGGACAAGGATTTTTCCTTTAGCCGTTACTACCTCTATCGCGCGATTCCTTCCCTGAAGGCCAGGCTGACGGTGGGCGAGGATTATCTCAGTTCCGATATTTTCGACACCTTCCGGTTTAGCGGCGTGAGCCTCAACTCCGATCTCAGCATGTTGCCGCCGAGCTTGCGTGGCTACGCGCCGGAAGTGACGGGGATCTCCCGTTCCGGCGGCAAGGTGACAATCAGCCAGCAGGGACGTGTGCTGTATGAAACTCAGGTAGCGGCGGGGCCGTTCCGCATTCAGGAGCTCAATGATGCCGTATCCGGTACCCTGGACGTACGGGTAGAAGAGCTGGACGGTAGCGTACAGGTCTTCCAGGTCACTACCGCCTCTGTACCTTATCTGACGCGTCCCGGCGCGCTGCGCTACAAACTGGCGGCCGGAAAACCCTCCGAGTGGGAGCACCGCATGACCGGGCCGATTTTCAGCTCCGGTGAGCTCTCCTGGGGGGTGGCTAACGGCTGGACGCTGTATGGCGGGATGGTTTTCGGCGGTGACTATAACGCGCTGTCGATAGGAAGCGGACGAGACCTCTATCTGCTTGGCGCGCTGGCGTTTGACATCACCCAGTCGCGCGCCGCGTTGCCTGCAGAAGGCACCTTATCCGGTACGTCATACCGGGTGAGCTACTCGAAAACTTTCGATGAGTACGACAGTCAGGTGACCTTCGCCGGCTATCGCTTCTCCGAACGCGACTTTATGAGCATGTCGGAATATCTCGACGCGCGCTACGGTAACGGCACCTCGCATAGTCCGAAAGAGAAATACACGGTGTCGTTCAATAAACGGTTTCGCGATCTCGGGCTGAGTACCTATATCAACTATAGCCACCAGACCTACTGGAACAGCGCCGATAACGACCGATTGAGCCTGTCCCTGTCCCGCTATCTCGACATCGGGCCGTTTAAGAACATGAGCATGTCGCTCTCCGTTTACCGCAGCGAGTACTACTCCTTTAAGGACGACGGCGCCTATGTGTCGTTGTCGCTGCCAATCGGTAACGGCACCTCGCTTAGCTATGGCGCGACCGTCAACCGCAGTGATAACACTCACCGGGTGAGTTATTACGGGCGCGTGGACGAACACAATAGCTTCCAGGTCAGCAGCGGCATCTCGCGCAGCGGTCCGACTGCATACGGCTATTACACATGGCTGGGTGATAGCGCACAGGTACAGGCTAATGCCAGCTATCACTCCGGTAGCTATAGCGCGCTGGGTATGAACGTCACCGGAGGCCTGACGATGACTCCGGAAGGCGGAGCGGCTCACCGTTCCAACGCCCGCGGCGGTAGTCGCGTGCTGGTGGATACCGCCGGCGTCAGCGGCGTACCGGTGAAGGGGTTTGGTGCCTCGGTGAAAACCAACGCCTTCGGGAAGGCGGTGATTGCCGATGTCAACAGCTACTACCGTAACCCCATTCGTATCGATGTGGACAAGCTGGATGACAACGCTGACATCACGCGTTCCGTCTCCCAGGCCACGCTTACTGAGGGCGCCATCGGCTACCGTCAGTTCGACGTTATTTCCGGGGGGAAAGCGATGGCCTTTATCCGCAAAGCTGACGGCAGCTTCCCTCCGTTTGGTGCCTCCGTCATGAACGAGAAAAATCAGGAAACCGGCGTAGTCAATGACGAAGGAAGCGTCTGGCTGAGCGGGATTCAGCCAAACGGCAAAATGACCGTGAAATGGGATGGTAAAGCGCGCTGCGTGGTGCATCTGCCCGCTGCGTTACCTGAAGTGTTGGAAAACCTGCTTTTAACCTGTGCGCCGGAATCAGCCGGCCTGACTAACAAGAGTTAACCGAGATGATGATACGTTTTTCCGCCCTGGTGGGCATACCACTGATGATCTCCTGTATGGTGCAGCAAGCGAACGCTGCCGTATCGCTGGACAGAACCAGGGTCATTTTTGACGGCGCGGCAAAGTCGGTCAGCTTGCGTCTCACTAACGAGAACAAGACGCTGCCGTATCTGGCCCAAGGATGGGTGGAAGATCCGCAGGGGAAAAAGATAACGGACCCATTGGTGCTGCTGCCGCCAGTACAACGAATCGAGCCGGGGGAACAAAGCCAGATCAAAGTGCAATCTACCGCCTCGATTCAGCGTTTGCCGCAGGATCGGGAGTCGCTGTTCTATTTCAACCTGCGCGAGATCCCGCCCAAAAGCAGCAAACCCAATACCCTGCAGCTGGCGTTACAGACCCGCATCAAGCTCTTCTATCGTCCGCCGGCTATCGAGGTGAAACGCGCGGATTACGCTACGCCATTTCAGGAACAGCTGACTCTGACACGTGAGGGCGACAAGTATCGGGTTAATAACCCGACACCGTATTATATCTCTCTGGTCAACGCCTCCTCAACGCTCGCCGGCAAAGCGGCTGCCGGGTTCAAGCCCATTATGGTGGAGCCGAAAGGGCAACTGACGCTCGTGCCGACCGCTTCGGCGTTGGGTAGCGTGCCGGTACTGACCTATGTCAACGACTTTGGCGGGCGCGCGAAGCTGGTCTTCAGCTGCGGCGGCAGTCAGTGCAAGGCCGTCCCGCAGGAAAAGAAAAAGTAAACGTCGGGAGAGCAATATGAAGATGGTTTGCTTAAAAAAAGGAGGCTGGCTCGCCCTGATGCTGGCAGCCGGACCGCTTAATGCCGCGGACGACCCGGTGGATGGCAGCGATGGTCTACTGCACGTTCACGGAACGTTAACGGAAAGCGCCTGTCGTCTGGCCATGGAGTCGGCCTGGCAGGAGGTCGACATGGGAAACACGGCGACAGGGATGCTCAAGCGGCCCGGCGACCGGGGCACGCCGGTGCGAGTGGCGATTCGGCTGGAAGATTGTCTGCCAGCACCGTCCTCAGTCCGCGATGCCTGGAGCGGAGATTTGCTCTGGAGCCGTGATATGCCCTCGATCACCGTGAGCTTTGTGGCGCAGGGGGAACGGCTTGCTCCCGAGCTGGTTAGCGTATCCGGGACCCATGGATTAGCGCTCCGGCTGAGCGACCGCCAGCATCGCAACGTGCGTCTGAACAGTGAGGGTCACCCGCTGCTGCTCGACCCGGGCGGCAATACGCTTTTTTACTATATTGCACCGGAACGCACCGCCGCCCCGCTGGTGGCAGGCGCGTGGCAGGCGCTGATCCATTTCAGGCTAAATTATGACTAATCCACGGTATCGACTGCTGACAGTCCTGATAGCGCTGACCCTGGCTCCTGCATCATGGTCTTCTTTAACGGTGAACGTAACCGGCGTGGTGGTGGAAGGGGTTTGTGAAATCAATAACGGCGAAACCATCCACGTGGATTTTGGTAATAACCTGCAGCCACGTCTGATTGACGGCGAGAACTTTATGAAAGCGATTGAATACTCGCTGACGTGTGAGGATCTGACCTCGAACGATCTGGAGATGGAGTTTGAGGGGATAGCAACTTCTTTTAGCGAGGATTACCTGGCCACCGATCGTGAAGGGCTGGGGATCAAGCTGTATATGAATGGTGAATCGATGCCACTCAATACCTGGATGCCTTTTACCTGGCCGGAAGTGCCGGTGTTGCAGGCAGCACCGGTTAAAAGCGAGGCGACTGAAGTGGAAACCGGCGTGTTTAGCGCATCCGCTACCCTGAAAATTCAGTATCATTAAGGGAAAGCTCTTATGATTCGATTGTTATATGCCCTGATTTTACTGGCGGGAATGGCCTTCAGTCCGACCGTTTCCGCATCCATCTGGAGTTGGATTGATACTCTGAGCGCCTGCTCAGCGACGCAGACCTATTGCTACGACTACAACTTCACCATTGCCGACTGGGATGAAGATGATTCAACGCCCAACCCGTGCTATTCGCTTTCGGCCTGCACTATCTTCATTGGCCACAGACACAACGCGGCGGGTACCTCAGGTAGCGGGATCGTCCGCTCATGGGGAGCGGGGGCCTATCCTTTTATCATTGAGTCTGAAACGGTCGGTGATTTAGCAAAACAGTTCAAAGCGATTTTCTCGCTCCCCTTTTCCAGCACCACCAACCATAAAGCGAACACCGTCGCCACAGAAGAGTGCGTTGGCCTGTTCTACGCCGCCGGGAAAAACCTCGGAAGTAATAATTCAGCGGTGAACCAAACGGCTTTTGAAGGACATCCCATTATGCCCGGTAGCATCTGCGGATCTGCGCCGGCGCCAAGCGGTTCATGCGATTTTGATCAGGATGTGCTCACGCTGGATCACGGCACCTTAACTCGCCAGGAGCTGGAAGGGCATGAAGTCAGTGAAAACGTCAGCATCAGCTGTACGACTTCGCAAACGCTCAAACTGTACATTTACTCTTCTGACCATGTGCCATTACGTGATGATGGAAGCCTGTACTCAGAACTCTATATGAACGACAACATTTTGGGCTCGGCGGGTTTCACGCTGGATGTGGCTGAGCAGGAGAATGTGACGGTGAAATCAATTCTACATACCAACGGCAACATTGACGCCGGGGAGTTTTCTGGCTCAACGGTGATGCTGATCACTGTGGAGTAATCAACGATAAAACGTCGCCATGAAACCGCGTAAAACACGATTGTGTATAAATGACGGGGGACACATTTAGCATAATTTTCTGGCGATGATGAAAGTGGCATCAGGCGTACAATTCATCGTGTATGACTGCGTGCCACGTAATAACTTCCGGGTTAATAATCTCTGTTTTCAGGCTGCTTTAGTAAAAATAATTAAGCTTAAATGACGTTGGGAGAGTTTAATTCTCTCGTAATAATAAAATGATAGTATCGATGATGGGAATGAACTTATGTTATCAAAGGTTTTAATAGCCAGTACGCTGATGCTCTTTTCTGCAAATATTATGGCGGCAATCTGGAGCTGGATTGATTCGGTGATCGATACTTCCGGTCCAATATATAATAACTATGCGTATACATACCGAATTGACGCCTGGGATGATGATGATGATACGCCAAACCCCTGCTATGGCCTGAACGCGTGCACGTTATTTATTTCGCATCGTCATAATGAAGATGGCACGTCGAGTTACTCGGTTAAGAATTATTATGGTACGGGTGGAACTGGATATTATGCCTTTTTATTAACGGCGAAAACCATTGGGGAGTTAGGCACATTAATGAAACCTACGCTCAACCTGCCAATAACCGGAACTATAAACCACTCATCAGATAAAACTATTCCCGATGAGTGCGTCGGGATTTTTTATGCTGCAGGGAGTAATTTTGGGACCGGAACTTCTTCGTCTGACAACCAGTTTAATGGTCATCCGCTGTTGCCCAGTTCAGTATGTGGCGTGGCACCTACGCCCAGTTCAACCTGCAACTTCGATAATGATGTGATTAATCTGGACCACGGAGTGCTGCCATCCGCTGAAGTGAATGGTCATGCTGTTTCTGAGGCAATCAATATCACCTGCTCAAAAGTCGCTGAGATGAAGCTGTATATGTATCCCGATTCGAAGATACAACTCTCTGATAATGGAGATTTTTATAGTGATTTGTATGTGGATGATGCGCTGATTCCATCGACGGGAGTCAGTTATGACGTTGACTATACCCGCACGCTCAACATCAAGTCTGTTCTTCGAAGTAGCGGAATCCTTCAGCCAGGTACTTTTTCTGGCTCCGCGATTATCGTCATGGAACTGAACTAAAGGGTCCTTTGGTTTTGTCACGATAATCATCACCGAAATGATCATGCTCATTGACCTTGAATGAGCATGATCTCATGTTTGAGACGCGTTTGATGTCCGATTTAGAGTTTTATAGACGTAAATTTTGCAGGGCGATGAGTCATGATGAAATATTTCCTTATTATCAACCTGTTATTAATGTAGATTCGGGCACCGTTTATGGTCTGGAAGTACTGGCGCGCTGGCAGGGAAAGAACGGAGTGGTCTATTCGCCAGCCATTTTTTTCTCTCATCTGGAAAAGTATGGGCTGGAACAAAAACTTTCTGAGTTCCTTATGCAGTGCGTGGCGAACGATATAACAAAGTTGTGTGCGTTGCTACCTCATGGAATACATCTGACGATGAATTTTAGCGTGGCTACTTTACAAACTCCTGGGTTTATTAATACATATTTATCGTTTATATCCAGATTTCCAACGGGAAGATATGTATTTGTTGTGGAATTAACTGAAACTCAGGCCTTAAATAAGGCAGCGATATCAACTCTACAAAGACTGAAGCTTGCTAACGTCAAAATTTTCCTTGATGATTTTGGAATTCGGCATTCTAATCTTAATTATCTACTGCTGCTTGATATCGACGGGCTAAAGTTAGATAAATGCTTTGCTGAAAACTATCTTTCGGTGAAAGGCAACAAGGTGATCGAGGGCATACTTACGCTTGCGCGTTCATTGAACGTCGAGGTGGTAGTTGAAGGCGTAGAGGTAAAAAGCCAAAGTGAATACTTCTATGCCCGGGGTGTTTTTCATCAGCAAGGTTTTTTACACGCTAAACCAATGAGTTGTGAGGATCTTAAAGTATATATGGAGTCTTCTTTTATTAAAAAGACACAGTGAAATTGTGTCTTTATTTGGCCGTCAGGTACAGGTACTATAAATTAATATAGTAGATAGCCAAAGGTTATCGGGTAATAGTCTTAAAGTCAATTGGAATGCTTGGTGATGAGGTAGATGAAATATATAATTAATGGCACGGTACAGTTTCTTGTTGCTGAACGAAAATTAACCGGTAATGGTGGTGTGGAAGTCATTCTTTCTAATCCAGCATGTCGGTTATTAATCGTATTTCTTGAACATAATCATCAACAGGTCAGTCGAGAAATTTTGCTGGAAAAAGTTTGGGAAGATTTTGGATTGGTTTCATCAGAAAGCAGCCTAAATAATAGCATCAGCAGCCTGCGGCGCGGACTCCGTGATGTCGGGATAGATAATACGATTGAAACAGTGCCGAAAAAAGGGTTTGAGTTTCATGTCGATGATCTGTTGTTAGAGAATATCACCGCTGATTTTCTCATCAATAATATGGAGAGCGAAGCGGTTGTTGGCAGTGGTGTAAAGACTAAACCAAAGAGCTTACTGAAAAATCACGGGCAGATCATTTTTTCAGCGCTCTTTGTTTTATTTATACTTTTCTCTGTTTTATTATTTTATAAAGAAAAAAACCAGGAGTACAAACTTTTCGGTCATGTTGGAAAATGTAATATTTATTTCTTTAATGGCATTAAAAGTAATGTGAAGAAGTATTTCTCCAGCACCAGAGGGAAAGAATTATTGTCCCAGTGTAACCAGCCTGCCGTTGTGTATTATGATGAAACCAGCAGGGGCAAGAAGGGTGGAATACCTGAAAGTATTGCTTCTATATGCAGCATTGGAGTAGATGGAAAAATAAATGCGTGTAAAAACTATGTCGATATTATTCATAATTAGTAGCATTGTGATACTGACGATCGTTTTCGTCATTATACGTAATGAATCGGCGGTGGAAGAGTTAAATTGTTCCGGAAATGTTGATATTTTAATGAGCTCATCAGGCGTTCAGACTTTAGATGGTGATATCCAAATTACTGCCCATCTTGTTCCCTCCGTTGGACGCAGGAGCTACGTTGCTGAATATGGTAAGGTTGTCTATGGCGGCAAGAGCTACGTTATTGACCGTAATGTCAGACTCTTATTTAAGGAAACTAAGAGCAATGGTTTCTCCGAAGTGCACAGGGAGGGCGTGGATAAAAATCAATCTGATACGCTTCCTGATCACATTGCGCAGGCGCTATTATCTTCACAATCGATTTTCTTTTATCGGTTGGACAAAATACAAAATGGTATCTGGCGACTGAGTGATTTGAGACGAACCATTTTTATTTGCAAAGTCATATCATGATCTTATCCGGGAACGGATGACGGATTGAACATGGACTGGGTCGGGTACGAACGTGCCCGGACCCGGACTCACGCCGCAGGCGTTGAACAGCGCGCTTGTCGCGCTGGGGTGAGCGGCGTGCCGCGAATAATCGAACGAAGTTCGATGGAGAGTCCGTATTGCAGAAAGCAAAAAACCAGCCCTCAGGCTGGTTTCTTTAAATAAGTGGTGCCCGGACTCGGACTAACGCCGCAGGCGTTGAACAGCGCGCTTGTCGCGCTGGCCCCGAAGGGGTGAGCGGCGTGCCGCGAATAATCGAACGAAGTTCGATGGAGAGTCCGTATTGCAGAAAGCAAAAAACCAGCCCTCAGGCTGGTTTCTTTAAATAAGTGGTGCCCGGACTCGGAATCGAACCAAGGACACGGGGATTTTCAATCCCCTGCTCTACCGACTGAGCTATCCGGGCAACGGGGCGCATTAAAACCGATTCGCCTCGCTTCGTCAACGAAATTTATTTAAATCGATGCAGACTGCACAATCTATCACCAGTTTGAATTAAAAGCACCCGTTTTCAGGTGAAAAAAAACGTCCAGGCCGCTGAAATCGGCATCGCCAGAAGCAGGGCTGGTAGCATGTTAACCACCGCAAACATCTTAATTCCGCAGATGCGCAGCCCGGTCGCCAGCAGCAGCATGCCGCCGACGGCGCTGAAGTCGGCCATCATCATCGGCGTGGTGAGCGGCATGATCAGCGATGCGCAGGCCGCCAGCGTGAGCTGGATCAGCAGCATCGGTACGCAGATAGCTGAAACGGCAAATCCCAGCGTGCAGGCGAAAATCGTGGCGGTGAAAAAGTCGAGAAAGGCTTTGGCGATCAGTATGCTGGCATCGCCGGTCATCCCTTCACGCATGGCGCCGAAAATCCCGGTGCCGCTGGCGCAGAACAGAACAATAATGGCGACATAGCTCTGAATAAACGACGTATTCAACTGCGCCTTTTTTTTGCCCGCTGGCGTGAGCCACTGCTGAAGCTTACTGACCAGAGTATTGGTGCCTTTTTCCATATTGCAGGCTTCGCCAAGCAGCGTGCCGACCAGCGTGGAGAGTACCATCACCGGCAGGTTGGCGCATTTCACGACCAGCAGGATACCAATCCCCAATGAGGCCAGACCAAAAATAGAGGTCATCGATGTCCGAATCCGCTCCGGCAATCGTTGGCTTAACAGCGCGCCCAGTACGCCGCCTAAAAGGACCGCGCCGGCATTAATAAAAGGTCCTGTCACCATTAGCAGTGCTCCTGTTCATTATCCCTGACAACGGCATCATTATGACCCGAAAGCAGGGTAAAGGCCTGCAAATCCGTCGCCTGTTTGCATACCGATTTCATCTTGCGCAGCTATGTCAAAGGTGACATTATTGCGCGAATTTTCTTCTCTTCAACGATGAGGCCGCCGATGATCACCCCATCCGTACATCAGCATTGCCGCTGCGCGCAGATGCGTAAGCCGTCTCATCTTGCTACTCTGCATTCTGATTCCCTGCCCCCCATGCGGTGAAGGCAGCGCATGCTCACTGCAGGACAACAGTAAGATCGGACCCGGTCTGCTTTTACTGATGTCTGGCGGTCGGAGCTGGAATCCAGTCGGACCCTGACATTTCGTTGGGCAAGGCATCAGCGCCTTGCCTGAAGCCTTTTACTCTCCGGAAACGGGTATTCGCGCTAATGAAATCAATGCACATTGCCGCCAGCCACGCGCTGGTCTCTCATCTCTCTACCCACCGTCGCGTGGTGGCGCTGGACAGTACTGATTTTACCGATGTGGCGGCAGTCGTCATTACCGCAGCGGACAGCCGCAGCGGCATCCTCTCTCTGCTTAAACGCAGCGGCTTTAACCTGCCGGTCTATCTGCTGACCGATAGCGACATGGCAAAGCCAGACGGCGTGACGGCGATCATCGGCGGGAAGGAGCAGGAGTGGCTCGAACTGGAAGCCGCTGCCTGCAGCTATGAAGAGAACCTGCTCCCGCCGTTCTTCAATACCCTGACGCAGTACGTCGAGATGGACAACAGCACCTTTGCCTGTCCGGGGCATCAGCACGGTGCTTTCTTTAAAAAACACCCGGCGGGCCGCCAGTTTTTTGACTTCTTTGGCGAGAACGTCTTCCGCGCCGATATGTGCAATGCCGATGTGAAGCTTGGGGACCTGCTGATCCACGAAGGCTCGGCGAAACATGCGCAGAAGTTCGCGGCGAAGGTTTTCAATGCCGACAAAACCTATTTTGTCCTCAACGGCACCTCGGCGGCGAATAAAGTGGTCAGCAACGCGCTGCTGACGCGCGGCGACCTGGTGTTGTTCGACCGCAACAACCATAAATCTAACCACCACGGCGCGCTGATTCAGGCGGGGGCCACGCCGGTCTATCTCGAAGCATCGCGAAATCCGTTTGGCTTTATCGGCGGTATCGATGACCACTGCTTTGATGAACACTACCTGCGTAATCTGATTCGGGAAGTGGCGCCGGAAAAAGCCGATGCGCCACGGCCGTTCCGCCTGGCGGTCATTCAGCTGGGCACCTACGACGGGACGGTCTACAACGCCCGTCAGGTGGTGGATAAAATTGGCGGCCTGTGCGACTACATTCTGTTTGATTCCGCGTGGGTCGGCTATGAACAGTTTATTCCGATGATGGCCGACTGCTCGCCGCTGCTGCTGGATCTGAATGAAAACGATCCGGGCATTTTTGTTACCCAGTCGGTGCATAAGCAGCAGGCGGGGTTCTCGCAAACGTCGCAGATCCACAAAAAAGATAACCACCTGCGCGGGCAGGCGCGATTCTGCCCGCATAAGCGGCTGAATAATGCCTTTATGCTACACGCTTCCACCAGCCCGTTTTACCCGCTGTTTGCGGCGCTTGACGTGAACGCCAAAATCCACGAAGGAGAGAGCGGCCGCCGGCTGTGGGCGGAGTGCGTGGTGCAGGGGATTGAAGCGCGCAAGGCGATTATCGCCAGTTGCAAAATGATTCAGCCGTTTATTCCGCCGGTTGTGGCGGGTCGCCCGTGGCAGGATTATCCTACCGAGACGATTGCCCGCGAGCGGCGTTTCTTCAGCTTTGAACCGGGCGCCCGCTGGCACGGTTTTGACGGTTATGCCAGCGAGCAGTACTTTGTCGATCCGTGTAAATTGCTGCTGACTACCCCGGGCATTGATGCCGAAAGCGGCGAATATACCGGGTTTGGTATCCCGGCGACCATTCTGGCGCACTACCTGCGTGAGAACGGCATTGTGCCGGAGAAATGCGACCTGAATTCGATCCTGTTCCTGCTTACCCCGGCCGAGAGTGCGGAAAAAATGGCCCGCCTGGTGGCGATGCTGGCGCAGTTTGAACAGCATATCGAAGCCGACACGCCGCTGGCCGACGTACTGCCGACTATCTATAACAAATATCCGGTTCGCTATCGCGATTACACCCTCCGCGAGCTGTGCCAGGAGATGCATGACCTGTATGTCAGCTTTGACGTGAAGGATCTGCAAAAAGAGATGTTTCGTAAGCACAGCTTCCCGCGCGTGGTGATGAACCCCCAGGATGCCAACCGCGAGTTTATTCGCGGCAACGTTGAGCTGGTGCGGTTAAGCGAGGCCGAAGGCCGGGTCGCCGCTGAAGGGGCGCTGCCGTATCCGCCGGGCGTGCTGTGCGTGGTCCCGGGAGAAGTCTGGGGCGGGGCGGTGCTGCGCTATTTCCTGGCGCTGGAAGAGGGCGTCAACATGCTGCCCGGTTTTTCACCCGAGCTGCAGGGAGTATATAGCGAGACGGATTCTGACGGCATCAAGCGGCTGTACGGCTATGTCCTGAACCAGGCGGCTATGCGCCTTTCTTAATACCGGACCCTCTCCCGCAGTGTGTCGGGAGAGGGAATGCGGTGGCTCAGCCCGCACTATGTCTGTACATTCTGCGCGGATGGCCAATTTTACCATATTGCATCTCCACGCTGAGAAAACCGCTCTCCACGCAGTGTTCCAGATAGCGGCGGGCGGTGGTTTTACTCAGTCCCGTCGCGCTCGCGACTTCGTCCACCGAAAAGCAGTGCAGCGTATGGTGGCTAAAGAGATTTTGTACCCGCGCCAGCGTATTCCCCTCTATGCCTTTGCTGCCGTTATCCTGACGGTAATTTTTCGCCTGCAGTTGATACAGGGAGTCCACGTTTTGCTGATCGACAATCTTCCACACCCGCTGTTGTTCAGCGAACTGCATAAAGCGCTCAAGTGACTGGTTAAGACGCTTCCACGATACCGGCTTGAGAATGTAGTCGAACGCGCCGTTGCGGATCGCCAGGCTACAGGTATCCATATCGCTGGCGGCGGTGATAAAGATGACCGAACAGTGGGTACCTGCCAGCATCGCATTGCCGATAAGCGTAATCCCTTTCCCGTCCGGCAGGTAATTATCCAGCAGCACCAGCTGCGGTCGCTTACTCTCAATTTGCGTCTGCGCGTCAGCCAGAGATGACGCAATGCCCACCAGCCGCAGGCCCGGATGTTTGCCAATCAGCTCCGCATGCAGCAGCGCCAACGCGTGCTCGTCTTCCACGATCAGTACATCGATAAGTTCATGTTGCATAGTCGGTCTCTTCCAGTTCCAGTTCCTGTTCCGGGCGCCAGGCGCTTCCCGTGGCGGGAATAAACAGTGAAAAAATCGCGCCGCGGGGTATATTGTCGGCGACCTCGATCGTCCCGCCAGCCTGGCTGACATAGCTGTCGATCAGGTACAGTCCGATGCCGTGGTCGCCGCAGGTTTTGGTGGTGATGCCGCGCTCAAATATCCGCTCGCGCAAGGCCGGCGTAATGCCGACCCCCCGATCGGCCACTTCGACGATCAGCTCTTGCGCATTCAGCTTGATCAGCACCTCTACCGGCTCGTGCGGCAGCGGCGCGCGCTGCGTCGCTTCAATGGCGTTATCCAGCAGGTTGCCGATAATAGAAATCAGCTCTGCTTCGGCAAGCGGTGCGAAGGGGCTCGCCATCCGGCAGGCCGGATCGAAGCTCAGTTGCACCCCTTTTTCGCGGGCGCGGGAGGCCTTGCCTAACAGCAGACCGCACAGCGTTGGCGAATGAAAGCGCGACGAGATAAAGTCCAGCAGCTCCTGGGCGTGTTCTGACTGGGCCTGAATATAGTGAATGGCTTCCTCATAGCGCCCCATATGCAGCAGGCCGGAGAGCGTGGTCATGCGGTTGAGCTGCTCATGGCGCATGATGCGCAGATTGTCGACGTAGCGTTTCACCTGGCTGAGCTGAGCGCTGAGGGTGTCTATCTCATTGCGATCGCGGAAAGTTATCACCCAGCCCTGCAGCGAGTCCTCCAGCATGATCCGTACGCGGCTGGCGATCACCGTCAGATCGTTGAACCGACAGATCTCATCATGCGTGTCCCGTTGCAGCATCGTTTGCGGTGAGAAGAAGGGGACGGGGGCGATCACCTGGCCGATCGGCTGTCCGCGCAGCTGTCGGGCGGGCTGATTCAGGCCCAGCAGCTTCCGCGCCGCCTGGTTGATCACCTCGATCCGCAGATGGTCATCGATAGCGATCACCCCTTCGTAGATCGACTCCATCATCGCCTTTTGCTGGCGCACCAGCAGACCGATTTCACGCGGCTCCAGCGAGAAAATCTGCTTCTTAATGCTGCGGGTAAAAAACCATGAAAACACGAACAGGGCCACGAGCAGCAAAACGGCAGCGAGCAGAATATTGACGGCTTTACTGACGGTAATGGTGTCGAGATAGCTGGTGAGATAGCCCACGGAGACAATACCCACCACCTGGCCGTCCTCGCTGAATATCGGGGCTTTGCTGCGCAGCGAAATTCCCAGACCTCCCTGGCGAATGGTGGTGGTGGTTTTGCCCTTCAGCACCTCCTCGTTATCACCACCCACGAGCAGAGTGCCGACCCGGTCGGCGAACGCCGAATGAAACAAATGACGACCCTGATTATCGCCGACGACAATAAAACTGGCGTCACTGCGTGCCGCTATTTTATGCATGAAATGAGTGATTGCGCTAATATCCTTTCTGGCGACATTTTCCCGTAATACAGGGATGATGGCGATCTCTTCTGCTTGTATTTTTGCCCGCGTACTCATTTCCATATACAGCTGTTTTTCGACATCAATATAATAATAGCCTCCCAACAGCACGAAGAGTACTGAGAAAAAGGCCGTCAGTGAAATGAACAGCTTTATTTGAAATGACACTTTCATCGCTATCACGCTGGGTATCAATGGAAGTGGCTAATATATCATCTTTTTTCCGGCTGGCATCTGCTTTGCCGGAAACTTGTGATCCTTTGCACAAGCGCTCTGCATAAGGAAAATATTGCTGCCGCAGCAGATCTTAAATTTACGTTAATAAATGTTATTTGTTTGTTCGTTTTAGAAAATAAACCATAAAAACCACGCCAATAAATAAACTATGAATCACATTAAATAAAAGAAACCATTAAAACCATAGCATCCATTAAAGTTTCGGTTTTAATATGCTGATCCTCACATTAAGTCTGCTTTGGGCACATTAAGCTGCCTGCACAAAATAACCAAGGGGCTTAATAATGAGCACAACTGACGATTCTTTCTCTGTTACCCAGGACCCAATTGATATTCACAAACCTTCGCTCAAAGAGCGCTGGTGGCATATTATGGATAGCTGGAAAGTGGGGATTATTCCTTTACCGCTGTTTGTTCTTGCCGGGCTGCTGATTGCCGTCGATTGTCTGGGGGGGAAGTTACCGAGCGATATCGTGGTGATGGTTGCCACGCTGGCGTTTTTTGGTTTTGCCTGCGGCGAATTCGGCAAACGTCTGCCGATCGTCGGCAAACTTGGTGCGGCGGCGATTTGCGCGACGTTCATCCCTTCGGCGCTAGTCTACTACGGCCTGCTGCCGGATGTGGTGGTGGAGTCCACCACCAAATTCTACAAATCCACCAATATTCTCTATCTCTACATCTGCTGCATTATTGTCGGCAGTATCATGAGCATGAACCGCACCGTGCTGATTCAGGGCTTCCTGCGCATCTTCTTCCCGATGCTGTGCGGTGAAATTGTCGGCATGATCGTCGGCATGGGGGTGGGGCTGGCGCTCGGCCTCGAACCATTCCAGATCTTCTTCTTTATCATTCTGCCGATCATGGCGGGCGGCGTGGGTGAAGGGGCGATCCCGCTGTCGATCGGCTATGCGACGTTGCTGCATATGGATCAGGGCGTGGCGCTGGGACGCGTCCTGCCGATGGTGATGCTGGGCGGCCTCACCGCCATTATCATCTCCGGCTGTCTGAACCAACTCGGCAAACGCTATCCGCACCTGACCGGTGAAGGCCAGCTGATGCCAAACCGCGCGAATACCGATGAAACGGCCTCCCAGCCGGCCTTCTCCGGAAAAGTCGACGTTACTACCATCGCTTCCGGCGCGCTGCTGGCGGTACTGCTGTATATGCTGGGGATGCTGGGCCACAAGCTGATTGGTCTGCCTGCACCGGTCGGCATGCTGTTCATGGCGGTGCTGGTGAAACTGTTTAACGGCGTCTCCCCGCGCATCCTTGAAGGTTCTCAGGTGGTCTATAAATTCTTCCAGACTTCTGTGACCTATCCCATCCTGTTTGCCGTTGGCGTCGCGATCACCCCGTGGCACGAACTGGTCGCTGCTTTCACCGTCAGCAACCTGCTGGTGATTATCAGCACCGTCTCTGCGCTGGTGGCGACCGGTTTCTTCGTCGGCAAAAAGATTGGCATGCATCCGATTGATGTCGCCATCGTCTCCTGCTGCCAGAGCGGACAGGGCGGCACCGGTGATGTGGCGATTCTGACCGCCGGCAATCGTATGAGCCTGATGCCATTCGCCCAGATTGCCACTCGTATCGGCGGCGCAATTAATGTCTCGGTCTCGCTGCTGATTCTCGGCAACTTCCTTGTTTAAGTTTTCAGGAAACAACAATGAAACTCGCAAGCTTTATCTATCAGGACATTCGCAGCTTCGGCATCGTCAAAGCCGAAGGGATGATTGATTTAGGTCGTCGTCTTGGCGATCGCTACGGCGACCTCAAGGCGCTGCTGCAGGGTAACGGCCTGGCTGAAGCCAGCCGCTATCTCGACGACGCGGTGGATGTGCCCATGGCGGGCGTGACCTTTTTGCCGGTGATTGAACAGCCGGAAAAGATCCTCTGCGTGGGTATGAACTATGCCGAAAAGCGCAAAGAGTTCGATCAGCACAATCCGGCGCCGACGCTGTTTGTCCGCTTTGCCGATTCTCAGACGGCGCACAACGCGCCGGTGTTGAAACCGCGCCATTCCCGCGAATTTGACTACGAAGGCGAACTGGCGGTGATTATCGGCAAAGGCGGCGAAAACATCCGTCGCGAGGAGGCGCTGCGCCACGTTGCTGGCTACAGCTGCTACATGGATGGATCCGCACGCGACTGGCAGCACAGCTGGTTTACCGCGGGGAAAAACTGGCGGCAGACCGGCGCATTCGGCCCGTGGATGGCGACCGCGGATGAGATCCCGGATCCGCATCAGCTGACGATCCGCACCTGGCTGAACGGCCGGATGGTTCAGGATGACAACACCAGCAGCATGATCCACAAGGTAGCGGAGCTGATCGAGTACATCAGCACCTTCACCCGCTTAAGCCCGGGCGATGTGATCATCACCGGATCGCCGGGTGGAGTGGGGAAAAAGCGGAACCCGCCGCTGTTTATGCAGGAGGGCGATCGCATTGAGGTTGAGATTGAGCATATTGGCCATCTCAGCAATGTGATCATGGAAGCGCCAGCCAGCACGCTGACGACGGCACATTGAGTAAGGCGTGATGATGGACTCGCAACCCGCTATCGACTTTCGCTTCACGGAAGTGGCCCAACATCCGGAACGTCTGAGCCGGATTCGTTACCTGCTGACGGACAGCGGTCTGGGGATGGACAACGATATCACGCTGTTCGTTGAGGCCTGGTCCGGAGAGCAGCTGGTGGGCTGCGCGGGGCTGGCCGCCAACGTTATCAAATGCGTGGCGGTCGATGAGCAGCTGCGCGGTGTGAATCTCAGCGCGCGGCTGCTGTCGGAAGTGGAAAACGTCGCTCTCGCGCGCGGCCATTTTCATCTCTTCCTCTGCACCCGGCCCTGTAACGAGGAGCGCTTTTCCCGCAGCGGCTTCTGGCCTGTCGCCCGCAGTGGCAATAACGCGGTATTGATGGAGAACACGCCGCAGGGCATTACGCGCTACTGCCGTTCGCTGCGCGGTGAGCGCCGGCCCGGCAAGGATATCGGGGCGATTGTCATGAATGCGAATCCGTTCACGCTTGGCCACCGCCATCTGGTGGAACAAGCGGCAGCACGCTGCGACTGGCTGCATCTGTTTGTGGTACGTGAAGACGCCTCATTCTTTCCGTTCGCCGCGCGTCTGGAGATGGTACGGGCCGGAGTGGCGCATCTGGCGAATGTCTCCGTGCACGAGGGCTCGCAGTACATCATCTCGCGCGCCACTTTTCCGGCCTACTTCCTGAAAGAGAGCGGAAAAGTGCAGCAGGCGTGGAGTGAAATCGACGTGCTGATCTTTCGCGACTACATCGCGCCGTCTCTCGGCATTACCCATCGTTTTATCGGCTCCGAGCCGTTTTGCGATATCACCCGTCAGTACAACCAGACGCTGCATGAACTGCTGGCGGGTCGTATCAACGTTGAGGAGATGACCCGTATTAAGGTTGGGGGAAGCGCCATTTCGGCCTCGGAAGTCCGCCGTTTACTTAAGACAGAACAGTATTCTCGTATTCGGGACATTGTCCCGGAATCCACTTTCGCGCATCTCGAAGCGCACTACAGCGCGGAAGTCGCTTAATTATCAGGAAACGATCATGAAAATTGTAAGGGAGGCGCTGGCCGGTACGCAGGAGTCCAGCGACCTGATGGTGAAAATCGCCCCCGCCGACGGCGAGCTGGAGATTGTCATCCACAGTGAAGTGATAAAGCAGTTTGGCGAGCAGATTCGTCAGGTGGTTGAGGAAACGCTGCACGCGATGGCGGTGCGGCAGGGGTTGATTATCATCGAAGACAAAGGCGCGCTGGATTGCGTCATTCGCGCGCGCCTGCAAAGCGCGGTGCTGCGCGCTGCCGATGAACCGCATATCGACTGGAGGACGCTGTGATGAACAGGCTCCGTCGTAGCATGTTATTCCTGCCGGGCGCTAACGCAGCGATGCTCTCTACCGCCTTTATCTACCGTCCCGATTCGATCATGTTCGATCTTGAGGACGCGGTGGCGCTGCGCGAGAAAGACAGCGCGCGCCTGCTGGTCTGGCATGCGCTCCAGCACCCGATGTATCAGGATATCGAAACCGTGGTGCGCATTAACCCGCTGAGCACGCCGTTTGGCTTGCTGGATCTGGAAGCCGCCGTGCGAGCTGGCGTGGACGTGATCCGATTGCCGAAAACCGATACTCCGGAAGATATCGACGAACTGGAAAGCCACCTGGTGCGCATCGAGCGCGACTGCGGGCGTGAAGTGGGGTCCACCCGCATCATGGCGGCGATTGAGTCGGCCGTTGGCGTCATTAACGCCGTGGCTATTGCTCGCCGTTCCCCGCGGCTGATTGGGATTGCGCTGGCGGCCTTTGATTATGTGATGGATATGCAGACCGAGCGCAGCGACGGTACCGAACTGTTCTACGCCCGCTGTGCGGTACTGCATGCCGCGCGGGCAGCCGGCATCGATGCCTTCGACGTGGTGTGGTCAGACGTGAACGACGAAGCCGGATTCCTGCGCGAAGTCGAGTTGATTCGCAAAATGGGCTTTAACGGCAAATCGTTGATTAACCCGCGTCAGATTGACCTGCTGCACAATGCGTATGCGCCAACCCGGCAGGAGGTTGAACACGCGCAGTTAGTGATTGAGGCCGCGCAGGAGGGGGAACGCAATGGCCTGGGCGTGGTCTCGCTCAACGGCAAAATGGTCGACGCCCCGATTATTAACCACGCACAGAGAGTGCTGGAACGCGCGGCCGCCTCCGGCGTACGCCGTTAAGGATAAAACAATGAACCAGACAGAACTTCTCCATGCGACCTTCCCCCATCTGCGGGATTTAAAACCGTTTGATTCTGCCCTCAGCGCGACGCCCTGGCTGGCCGACGTAGAGGAAAAGCATCGCCGTAAGCTGTGTGAATCCCTCGAGGAGGCGGTGGTGCGCAGCGGCCTGCAGGACGGAATGACTATCTCCTTTCACCATGCCTTCCGTGAAGGCGATCGGGTGATTAACAGCGTGGTGGCGAAGCTGGCGCAAATGGGTTTTAAAGGCCTGACGTTGGCTTCCAGCTCCTTGATGACCTGCAACGATGCTCTTATCGAACATATCCAGAGCGGGGTGATTCGTCGCATTTATACCTCAGGGATGCGCGGGAAACTGGCGGAGGCTATCTCCCACGGAGTGATGGATGAGCCGGTACAGATCCATTCCCACGGCGGGCGAGTGAAATTATTACAGGATGGCGAGCTGAACATTGACGTCGCGTTTCTCGGTGTGCCGTGCAGCGATGAGTTCGGCAATGCCAACGGCACCCACGGGCGCTCCTGCTGCGGTTCGCTCGGCTATGCGATGGTCGATGCGCACTTTGCCCGACGGGTGGTGCTGCTGACTGAAGAACTGGTGCCTTTCCCCAATATGCCCGCGAGCCTGATGCAGGATCAGGTGGATTACATCGTGCAGGTGGATAGCGTGGGCGACCCGGCGAAGATCAGCGTCGGCGCGGCGCGCGTCACCAGTAACCCGCGTGAACTGATGATCGCCCGCTATGCGGCAGATGTGATTGAGCACTCCGGGTACTTCAGGGACGGTTTTTCGATGCAGACCGGCTCCGGTGCGGCGGCCACCGCCTGCACCCGCTTTATGGAAGAGAAGATGGAGCGTAGCGGCGTGAAAGCCCGTTTTGCGCTGGGGGGGATTACCGGCAGTCTGGTGGATCTGCATGAGAAAGGACTGATTGAAAAGCTGCTCGATACGCAGTGCTTCGACGGTCAGGCGGCCGCTTCGCTGGCGCGCAACCCTCATCATGTGGAGATCTCCACCAACGTCTATGCCAACCCGGGCAGCAAGGCGGCGAGCTGTGACCAGCTCGACGTGGCTATTCTCAGCGCGCTGGAAATCGACGTCGATTTCAACGTTAACGTGATTACCGGTTCCGACGGCGTCATGCGCGGGGCGTCCGGCGGTCACTGTGATGTGGCGGCAGCGGCAAACCTGACTATTGTCGTCGCCCCGCTGCTGCGTAGCCGCATTCCCACGGTAGTGAAGCGGGTGACGACGCGACTAACGCCGGGAGAAAGCATCGATGTCCTGGTCACTGACCACGGCATTGCGGTGAATCCGGCACGACCGGAGATCCGCGCGCGCCTGATTGCCGCCGGGATGAACATCGTCGATATCGACGCGCTGTACGCGCGGGCTATCTCGCTCTGCGGGGTCCCCAGACCCATTGAATTCACGGACAAAATCGTCGGCGTCATTCGCTACCGCGACGGGCGGGTGATTGATACCGTGCGCCAGGTTAAGGAGTAGCAACATGACCACTGCGACACCCGTGGAGGCGGGTGTCAGCCTGGAGGCGTGGCTGGCGGCGAAAGAGTGCCGCGCGGCGCGCCAGGCTGACTGGCTAAGACGTTATCAACAGCCGATTATTTCGCTGACCCTGGTGACGCCGGGAACGGTAAAAAATAGTCTCCGCTACCGCAATACGATGGGCGTGGCGCTCCAGATGTGCGACCAGCTGCTGTGGGAGAACCGCTGGCCGGTGCGGGATCGCCAGGTGCTGTGGCTCCCGACGGGGCCTGAGGCGATGTGGTCCGTGGCGCATAATGCGCCGGAGATCAAGGCCCACTGCGTGGCGCTGGAGCAGAGTCATCCGCTCGGTAGGCTGTGGGATCTGGATGTGATCTGCCCGCAGGATGGCCACGTTGGCCGTCTGTCGCTGGGGCTGCACATGCGCCGCTGCCTGGTGTGCGATGAGCCGGCGCATGTCTGCTCTCGCTCGCGCAAGCATCCGGTCGGACAGGTGGTGGGAGGCGTGGAGAAGATTATCAATGACTGGTTTGCCCGCGACTAAATTTTGCGCCATTGAGGTCCCTCGTCTGGCGGAAGAGGCCCTGTGGCAGGAGCTGGAGCTGACCCCCAAGCCGGGGCTGGTGGACCGACTCAACAACGGGGCTCATCATGATATGGACCACGCTCTGTTTGTCCGCAGTATTACTGCGATTACGCCGTGGCTCTCCCGCTTTACCGAGCTGGGGAGTGACTACGCAGACCAACCGGCAGGCGAGCAGCTGCGTCTGCTACGCCCGATGGGCATTGCCTGCGAGCAGGCAATGTATGCCGCAACCGGCGGCGTGAATACTCATAAAGGGGGGATATTTTCTCTCGGGCTGCTCTGTTTTGCCGCCGGAAGAGTGCGGGAGGTGACCGCGTCAAGCCTCTGTAGCGAAGTGAGGATTCTGTGCCGGGGGCTGGTGGCGCGTGAGCTGGCTGGCCGCAGTGCGGCAGTAACCGCAGGCGAACGTCAGTTTCAGCAGCTGGGTTTAACCGGCGCACGCGGTGAGGCGGAAAGTGGTTTTGCGACGGTACGTCGCGTCTTGCCCCTGTGGAACGGCCGCCAGCTGCATGATTTGCTCCTGCGCCTGATGGCGGTGAATCCGGACAGTAATCTGGTGTCGCGCGGCGGTATTCACGGGCTGCGATATGTACAGAGCTATGCGCAAACGCTGCTGGCGAACGGCTGGGATCGTCGGCGCTTACTGGAGATGGACAGAGCGCTGATAAGGCGTCATTTAAGCCCGGGTGGGAGTGCGGATTTACTGTCGGTGGCGTGGGTTTTAGCGAAGTGCGGCTGATGTCCCTCCCCCCGAAGAGCAGGGGGAGGAGGCAATCGGTTAATGCGCGGCGGTAGTCTGCGCGCCGGCCGGTACACGCACGTGTTTGTATTTAAACAGCGCGATGAAGGCGATGGCCAGAACCAGCGAGTAGGCGGCAAAGATCAGCCAGACAGGCTGCCAGTCGGTGATGCCGTTGGTGGTATACATCTCCACCACTTTCCCGCTCACCACGCCGCCGAGGATACAGCCGAAGCCGTTGGTCATCATCAGGAACATCCCCTGGGCGCTGGCGCGGATTTCAGGTCTCACCTCTTTCTCAACAAACACCGAGCCGGAGATGTTGAAGAAGTCGAAGGCGCAGCCGTAAACAATCATCGACAGAACCAGCAGCACGGTGCCGAACGGGGTCGGATCGCCATAGGCGAAGAGACCGAAGCGCAGCATCCAGGCGAAGATACTGATAATCATCACGTTCTTGATGCCATAGCGGCTCAGGAAGAACGGAATGGTCAGAATGAACAGGGTTTCGGAGATCTGGGAAATCGACATCATCACCGACGCGTGCTCAACGATAAAGCTCCCGGAGAACAGCGGGTTATTATCGAAGCTGTGCAGGAAGGTATTCCCGAACATGTTGGTGATTTGCAGCTCTGCGCCTAACAGCATGGAGAAAATAAAGAAAATCGCCATCCGCTTGTTTTTAAACAGGGCAAAGGCGTCGAGGCCAAGCATGCTGCTCCAGCTCTGGTTTTTCTGCTGATTGGAGACCGGAACGTGCGGCAGCGTCAGGGTGAACAGCGCGAGGACAACGGAAAGCACCGCACCGATGTAGAGCTGCATGTGGCTCAGTTCGAAGCCCGCGAAGCTGACGCCCCACATTGCCATGATAAAGCCGATGGTGCCCCAGATACGAATCGGTGGGAAATCCGTCACAATATCCAGACCGGCGGATTTCAGTCGGTAGTAGGAAATCGTGTTGATTAAGCCCAACGTTGGCATATAGGCCAGCGAGTTAAGCAGAATCACAAAGAACATCTCCCCAGGCGTGGTGACCTGGGCCGCCATAAACAGCGTACCCGCCCCCACCAGATGGCACAGCGCGTAAACCCACTTCGCGCTGATCCACTTATCCGCCACGATACCCAGCAGCGTTGGCATCAGAACCGCCGCAATGCCGAGCGAGCTGTAAACGGCGCCGATAGACGCACCGTCGAACTTGAGCGTCACAAACATATAGGAGCCAAGTGTAGTCAGCCAACTACCCCACAGGCAGAACTGCAGAAACGACAATATTTTAAGCTGCAGCTTAAGGTTCATGTTATTTTCCTCACGAGTAAGCGGGGGATGTGTTGTGATAATTACATTCAGGGTTTCAATTTGATGAAATTCTATCAGTTAACGCCGCGATGTTTTGTTACCTTCCGCAAAAAAATGCAATCCCCATTAATTTGCAGATTAGATTGTGATGCAAATAACATTTTCCTATGGGAAAGGCGAGGTGAAGCGGGAAAAACCGCCCCTCTCACGTCAGGGAAGGGGCGGGTGAGGAGATAACCTTATTTCCGGCGGTAGGACTTCTGCGCCGTATTCACCTTATAAAGATAGCGGCGCGATTCCGCCGACGGGTGACGGTTGGTGAGGGTGGAATAGACATCCCCCGGCGTCATGCTGTTGATAATATTGGCCGCCTGGACCTTATCGCTGGAGAAGACGCGCAATACGCTGCCGGCACCGCCGTTATATGCGGTGATCACGGCATAGCGGCGCGAGGTCGGGTTATCGATACCTGACAGGTACACATTATTCAGCATCGCCAGATAGGCGGTGCCGGTATCAATGTTATTCGCCGGATCGAACAGATAGCTGCGGCTTGGCAGTCCCGATTTCCCCTGCGCCCGGAAGACATCTTTCCCGGCGCTGTGCTGCACAACCTGCATCAGACCCAGCGCATCAGCATGGCTCACGGCGTACGGGTTGAAAGAGGATTCGGTCTGCATAATCGCCAGAATCAGCGACTCATCGACGCCATACTTCCGCGCCGACTGGCGAACGTACCCGATGTACTTATGCGCACGTTTGTCGAGGTGGTTCGGCACCAGATTAATGGTGATGCTGTAGATCATCCGCAGGCCGTTGCTGCGGCTTTTCAGCCGCGTTTGCAGCAGATAATCGGCATAGCGCGAGGCTCGCCACTCCCAGCGAATCGGATCGCCGTGGTTATCCACCACCTGGCCGTACAGGAACGGCTCTTTCGAGATCTGGATATCATCGGCATCGGAATAGAGGTCGATTGACCCCGGATCGTCGCCCATCAGTAGCGTCTTAATGATGGTCTGACGTAAACGGCCGGTCGGATCGGTACCGGCGATGGTCTCGACGGTGATGGTGCCCTCATCAAAGTTGATGTGGCTACGGGTCTGATACTGATCGGTGTACTTAACGTAGTCTTTCGGCCCGGCGAGCAGAACTTCGTTATAACCCCAAATATTTTCGATGTTATGGGCGAACTGACCCATCAGAATATCGAAGCCGTTGGTGTCCTTAACCCAGGCTTCGTTATACCCATCGCCCTTTTTATTTGAGCTGGAACACGAAACGAGCAAAGGCGCAATGAGCGCTAGCGCTAAATATTTTTTCATCATTCCGGGAGTGTGCGTTGTGTTTGTTGTGCTTAAGAGTCAGAGGACTCTTACTTTTTTTCAGGCGGCGTGTAGCCTTCAATGTGCACATCTTTCCCTTCAAACAGGAACTGGATCATCTCCTGTTCCAGCAGCTTGCGATGCTCCACGTTCATCATGTTGAGCTTTTGCTCGTTGATTAACATGGTTTGCTTATGCTGCCACTGGGCCCACGCCTCTTTCGAAATCTCGTTATAGATGCGTTTGCCTAACTCACCCGGATACAGCTGGAAATCCTGGCCATCCGCTTCACGCTGCAGGAAAGTACAAAAAATCGTTCTGCTCATTAGTCATCCTCTTTATTCGCCAGAAAGCTATGCAAGAGCCCCGGCCTTCAACTGTTGCAACAAGCGCTCCACGGGAGCCGCCAGTCCAACCGACGGCGGCTGCGCTAAGTTATACCAGAGTGTGCTGCCTTCATCCATGCATGCGCCAGATGAATCTATGCTAAGCCACATCGGCACAATATCCAGATGGAAATGGCTGAAAGTGTGGCGGAACGCGGTCAGCTGCGTCAGATTATCATCCTTTATCCCACGCTCAGCCAGCCATTCGCGGAGCGCGGCCTCCTCTTCAAACTGCGGAAAACAGAATAATCCGCCCCATAAGCCGACCGGCGGACGCTGGGAAAGTAACACCGCGTTGCCATGCTGCATCAGCAGGAAATAGCCCGTCCGCTCCGGAATGGTCTGCTTCGGTTTTTTGCCAGGATATTGTGCCCATGAATGGTTTGCGTAAGCGATGCAGCCGTTACTTAACGGACAGATCTCGCATTTGGGTTTTGTACGGGTGCAGACTATCGCCCCGAGATCCATCATCGCCTGGTTAAAGCGCTCGACCCCTTTTGCCGGGGTGACCTCTTCGCTGATCTGCCATAATCGTTTCTCAACCTCTTTTTTCCCCGGCCAGCCGTTGACCGCATAGCAGCGGGCCAGCACGCGCTTCACGTTGCCATCGAGAATGGGGTAATGCTTGCCAAGGGAGAGGGATAAAATCGCGCCGGCCGTGGAGCGTCCGACGCCGGGTAGCGCCGCCACTTCGTCAAAGGTTTGCGGGAATTCGCCGCGGTGCAGGCTCGCCACCTGCTGCGCCGCCTTATGTAAATTACGCGCGCGGGCGTAATAGCCCAGGCCGGTCCACAGATGCAGCACTTCATCCAGCGGCGCCTCGGCCAGATCGATAACCGTCGGGAAGCGCGCCATAAAGCGTTCAAAATAGGGAATAACCGTGGCGACCTGCGTTTGTTGCAACATCACCTCGGAGAGCCATACTTTGTAAGGCGTTTTACCCATTTGCCATGGCAGGGTTTTACGCCCGTATTTGTCGTACCAGTCCAGCACCTGGGCTGAAAATTGCGCGGCGAGAAAAGTCAAAGCTACAGCTCCGGAATCGCGATATCAGGGTGGCAGATTGCAGCATAAGGGCGACAGGCTGTAAACCCTTGCATCCGTCGGGTAACTTTGGATAATGCCCGTTTTCCGCACACTCTCACAAGCAGACCTAACTTTTATGAAAAACGACGTCATATCTCCGGAATTCGATGAAAACGGCCGCCCGCTGCGCCGTATTCGTAGCTTCGTCCGCCGCCAGGGCCGCCTGACCAAAGGGCAGCAGCATGCGCTGGATAACATTTGGCCGGTGATGGGCGTTGAGTTCAACGATGCGCCGCTCGATTTTGCCGCGCTGTTTGGCCGCAACGCGCCGACGACGCTGGAGATCGGATTCGGCATGGGCGCTTCGCTGGTGGCGATGGCGAAAGCGAAGCCTGAGCAGAATTTCCTCGGTATCGAAGTTCACTCACCGGGCGTCGGTGCCTGCCTGGCCTCCGCCGAAGAAGAGGGTGTACACAACCTGCGCGTGATGTGTCACGATGCGGTCGAGGTGCTCCACACCATGATTCCGGATAATTCCCTCAATATGGTGCAGCTGTTTTTCCCTGACCCGTGGCATAAAGCGCGTCATAATAAACGCCGTATCGTACAGGCGCCTTTTGCTGAGCTGGTGAAAAGCAAGCTTAAACTGGGTGGCGTCTTCCACATGGCGACCGACTGGGAGCCGTATGCCGAGCATATGCTGGAAGTGATGTCATCGCTGGAAGGGTATCGTAACCTGTCAGAAAGCAACGATTATGTACCGCGCCCGGAATCGCGTCCGGTAACCAAATTTGAACAGCGTGGCCATCGTCTTGGCCACGGCGTATGGGACTTAATGTTCGAGAGGGTGAAATAATGGCAAAGAATCGTAGCCGTCGTCTGCGTAAAAAAATGCATATCGACGAGTTTCAGGAAATCGGTTTTTCCGTCGCATGGCGTTTTCCGGAAGGGAGCACCGAAGAGCATATCGATCGCACCGTGAATGACCTGATTGAAGAAGTGATCGAGCCGAACAAACTGGCGTTTGACGGCAGCGGTTACCTCTCCTGGGAAGGGCTGATCTGTCTGCAGGAAATCGGGAAATGTACCGAAGAGCATCAGGCTATCGTGCGTAAGTGGCTGGAAGAACGCGGGCTTGCCGATGTGCGCACCAGCGAACTTTTTGACGTCTGGTGGGACTAAGTTTGACAAGGGTCGGCAATTGCCGACCCGTTTTGTCTTAAGGGAGTTTTATGATGCGCAAAACGCTGCTGGCGGTGGCGCTGTCCGTTACCGCTCTGTCCGCGCACGCGGACTACCAATGTAGCGTCACGCCGCGTGACGACGTGATCCTCAGCCCGCATCAGGTGCAGGTAACAGGGGAGAACGGCGATCTGGTGATTAAACCGGACGGCAATCTGACCTATAACGGAAAACAGTATTCTCTGACTGCGGCCCAGCGTGAACAGGCCCAGGATTATCAGGCCGGCTTGCGCAGCAGCCTGCCATGGATTGATGACGGCGCGCGTACGCGAGTCGAAAAAGGGCGTCAGGCGCTGGATAAAATTATTACCGAGCAGGTTGGCGCCAGCAGCAGTATGCATGGTCGTCTGACCAAACTTGACGCGCAGCTGAAAACCCAGATGAACCGCATTATTGAACGTCGCAGCGACGGCCTGACTTTCCATTACAAAGCGATCGATCAGGTGCGCGCCGACGGCCAGCAGCTGGTTAATCAGGCGATGGGCGGCATTCTGCAGGACAGTATCAACGAGATGGGCGCGAAGGCGGTCCTGAAAGGCGGTGGCAATCCGCTGCAGGGGATCCTCGGCAGCCTCGGCGGCCTGCAAACCGCGATTCAGGAAGAGTGGAAAAACCAGGAAGCGGATTTCCAGAAATTTGGTAAAGACGTTTGTAGCCGGGTCGTCTCCCTTGAAGACAGCCGCAAAGCGCTGGTGAGTTCCCTGAAATAACGCTCTCTGCGGTGTGCCGCGGCCTTCACCGGGGCACACCGCGTTCAACCTTCTCAGGCGCGTCCGTGCGAAACGCGGGAACGGCGGGCCAGCGAGTCAATAATCACCGCAATCGCCAGCACGCAGCCGGTAATGATGTAGCGTAGCGATGACGGCAAATTCAACAGCGTCAAACCATTCGAAATCGACTGAATCACGATGATCCCCAGCAGAGCGGACCAGGCGCTTCCGCGCCCGCCGAACAGACTGGTACCGCCGATGACCGCCGCCGCAATGGCGTTCAGGTTCACGTCACCGGTCCCGGCCTGCTGGCTCGCCGAGGCCAGCCGGGAAGCGGCCAGAATGCCGCCAAAGGTGGCGAGCGTGCTGCAGAGTACAAAAGCGCTGACGTAAATAGCCCGCACGTTGATCCCTGAACGACGTGCGGCTTCGCGGTTGCCGCCGACGGCAAACATAGATCGCCCCCATTGAGTCCGCTTGAGCGCATAGTTGAGCATCATCACGAAGGCGACGAACAGGCCGAAAATCCACGGTACGCCGCGCCCGAGATTAAGATAGAACACGGCGGCTTCAAAGATGACCGTAAGCAGAATCGCGCGCAACAACAGTGAGCTGACGGCTTCCGCCGACAGGTTCGCTGCCAGGCGGCGCGTACGCGTTTTGAGGCCAAATATCAGAATCGCCAGCCCGGGCAGCAGCGCCATAAGATGAGAGAACCAGCCCGGCATCACCAGCAGCTGGCCAAAGCGCACCAGCGGAGAAGCGTAGGGCAGGTTAATGCTGCCGCTGGGCCCGAGGATATACAGCTGCAGCCCGAGCAGGGCCAGCAGGCCGGCGAGCGTCGCGACGAAGCTTGGCATGCCGACGCGGTTATACAGCAGAGCGTAAAGCAGCCCGACGGCGATACCGCACAGCAGCGCAACGGCAATCGCTGCGGCAACCGGCCAGCCGGCATTAACCCACAGCACGCCAACAATCGCCGAAGAGAGTCCGCTCATTGAGCCCACCGAAAGATCGATTTCGCCGAGCATCAGTACGCAGACGATCCCCAGTGAGATAAACCCAACGGTAGCACAGTCAAAAAGCAGGTTAACCAGGTTATTGGGTGCGATATAGACCGGGTTGAGCCAGGTGAAAACCAGGGAGATCACGATCAGCCCGGCGATGACCGGCGCGGTCCCCAGATCGCCGGTTTTGATACGATTGAACTGCGCACGTACCACGCCGAACAGGCCGTCGTTGTGCTGGACGCGCTCATCGCTGCGATCCAGAGCGGGGCGGGATGCTGTCTTACTGTTCATAAAATTAAATCACTCCGGAAGCGCTAGACTGTGATTTTCGTTCGACGCGACGTGAAACGGCGTTCTCTGTTGCGCCGGTAATGGCCGCCACCAGATCCTGATTTGAGGCGTCGGGGGTAAAGATGCCTTTATTGCGCCCGAGCCGCAGCACCACGATGCGATCGGCCACCGCACGGACGTCTTCCATATTGTGGCTGATGATAATGACGCCGAGGCCGCGCTCGCGAACGCGCTCAATCAAATTGAGCACTTCCGCCGTCTGGGCCACGCCGAGCGCGGCGGTGGGCTCATCAAGCATGATGATTTTGGGGTTCATCAGCAGCGAACGCGCGATCGCCACCGTCTGGCGCTGGCCGCCGGAAAGCGAGGCAATCGGCTCGCGCACCGACGGGATTCTGGCCGCCAGCTCCTGCAATAGCGTCCAGGCCCGCACCTCCATCGCCACTTCGTCCAGCTGCAGCGGCGAAATTTCGTGGCCTAAAAACAGGTTCGCGACGACGTCGAGATTTTCGCACAGCGCTAAATCCTGAAAGACCGTGGCGATACCGTACTCCAGCGCCTTGCCCGGACTGTCGAGAGTGATGGCTTTACCGTCAAACTCAATAGTGCCGGTCGTGGGCTGGTGTACGCCGGCGAGAATTTTCACCAGCGTGGATTTTCCCGCGCCGTTATCGCCCACCAGGGCGACCACTTCGCCGGCATGAACCTCCAGCTCGATATCCGTCAGGGCGGAGACCGCGCCGAAGTGTTTTGAGACATGACTCAGTTTTAAAATTGGTTGCCTGGTGTTGGCGACGATGTCTTGTTGTTGCGACATAAAAAAGACCTCAATGATGGCGAAACTACGCCCGTCGGCGACGACGGACGCAGGGGCAGCATTACTTCTCAATACCTAATTTCTGGCAGGCTGCGGTGTAATCACCGGTACACACCTGAGCGTAGGTCTGGATCTTTTTATCGAAAATTTCCGCTTTGATATTTTTGGCGGTGATGACTGCCGGGGTAAACAGCTGAGAAGGCGTGTTGTACAGCGTGGTGCTCGCCTGTGGTTTCTTACCCTGAATGAGTTCTACGGCCACTTTCGCCGCGGCCGCGGCAACGATTTCTGACGGTTTGGAGATGGTGTTGTACTGGTCGCCAGCGATGATGAGCTGCAGCGCGGCAATCGTCGCGTCGTTCCCGGTGACCGGCGGAACCGGCTGTACGCCGGCGGCTTTAAAAGCGGCAATGGCGCCGCCGCCGGTGCCGTCATTGGCCGCGACGACGCCTTTAATTTTGTCCCCGAAGCGGGTGATCTGCCCGGCGGCCCACTCCTGCGCTTTTGGCGGCGCCCATTCCGGAGTATCAAACTCCGCGAGGGTGGTGTAACCCGACGCTTTCAGCCCACGATGAATACCATCGCGGATCAGCCCTGCGGCGGCATCGGTCGGCGAGCCATTAATCTGCAGGACGCCGGCCCCTTTTGGCACGCCGCTCTCTTGCAGATGATTAACCAGCGATTGTGAAATCGCATAGCCGATACCTTCGTTATCAAACGAGACGTAAAAATCGGCAGGCTTGTCGGGGATCGGGCGATCGTAAGCGATCACTTTAACATCCTGAGCCTGGGCATTTTCGACCAGGGCGGCGGCCGCGGAGGAGTCAACCGGATCGAGAACGATAATCTTCGCTCCCTGGGCAATGACCGAATTGAACTGCTGCTGTTGCAGCGTCGCGCTGGCGTTAGCGTTTTGATAAATGACCTTACACTCTGCGCACAGTTTGCTCATTTCCGCTTTGAAACCGGGGAAATCATGCTGCTCATAACGCGTGGAGGCCTGGTCGGGCATGAGAAATGCCACGGTGGCGGATTCGGCCGCTTGTGCCGACGCGGAAATACCGCCGGATATTGTTGCGAGTGCGATAAAAATATTACGGTAATTCATTATATTACCCTCTTTTTTATGTGCTTGAGCCCGCCAGCCTGAGCCGACGTCATAAAGACTTTTTTAATAAGAGTTACCAATAATTCACATGTAGGATACTTCGGTTTTACATTTGCTCAACCGATGAAGCAGGATTACCACCGCACTAAAACGGAGTCAAGAAATGGAAAAAAGTCGATGCGGATTTGTGATTGGCTGCAAAGAATTGCATAAAAAGTGATCGGGTAATTTGACCGGCTCGGGAACAAAAAACGGACGGAGAAGTGAGGGAGAAAAGAACAACAACGGGCGGTCAAGGACCGCCCGGGGGGGATTACTCTTCGCTGAGAAACAGCTCCAGCAGCGAGTTTAAAAACAGCTTACCGTGCTCGGTTATCTGCCAGCAGTGCTCATCTTCAGCCAGGTAGCCCTGGGCGATGGCGGCATCAATTTGCGGCCGGATCACGCGTTCTTCCAGACCGGTATAGCGGCAGAATTCACTGCGCGGTGCCGCCTCCAGCAGACGGAAGCGGTTCATAAAGAACTCGAAGGGTTTGTCGGCGGCTGCCACGTCATGCTGGCGTTCGAGGTAGCGGCCTTCCATGTAGCCCCGCGGATGGCGCGTTTTTGCCGTACGCAGAATGCGCCCGTCCGGGAAGGTGATTTTCCCGTGCGCGCCGCAGCCGATGCCAAGGTAGTCGCCAAAGCGCCAGTAGTTCAGGTTGTGCTGACACTGATAACCCGGTTTGGCATAGGCCGAGGTCTCATACTGCTGATAACCTGCCGCCGTGAGCAGACGATGTCCCTGCTCAAAGATATCCCACAGGGCGTCGTCATCCGGCAGTACCGGCGGACGGGAGCCAAACAGGGTATTTGGCTCAATGGTCAGTTGATACCAGGAGAGATGCGGCGGATTAAGGTCGATGGCCTGACGCAGATCGTCCAGCGCCTCTTCCAGCGACTGATCCGGCAGGCCGTGCATCAGGTCAAGATTGAAGCTGCGTAGCCCGAGACCGCTGGCCAGGTGCGCCGCCCGTTTCGCCTCTGCGGGGCCGTGAATACGGCCCAGGCGCTGCAGTTTAGGTTCGCTAAAGCTTTGCACGCCGATGGAGATGCGGTTCACGCCTGCACGCTGGTACTCCACGAAGCGATCGGCTTCCACGGTGCCTGGGTTGGCTTCCATGGTGATCTCCGCACCCGCGGCCAGCGGCAGGCAGTCGCGCACGCCGTCGAGCAGAGTTTGCATGGCCGGCCCGGAGAGCAGGCTCGGCGTCCCCCCGCCAATGAAAATCGTGCCGATTTCACGTCCCTGGGCATAGGCTGCATCGGCCCGCAGGTCGGTCAGCAGATGCTGCACATAATCATCGTGCGGCACCTCGCCCTTTAGCGCATGCGAGTTGAAGTCGCAGTACGGACATTTCTGCACACACCATGGGATATGAATATACAGGCTCAGAGGCGGCAAATTAGCCATTACGTAACGCTTCCAGTAACAGTTTCAACGCGCGCCCGCGATGGGAAATCGCGCTTTTTTCTTCACGGCTGAGTTCCGCCGCGGTCTTGCCCTCGGTCGGAACAAAGAAGATCGGGTCATAGCCGAAGCCACCGCTGCCCGCCGCCTGCCGGGTAATGACCCCAGGCCAGCTGCCGTGACAAACAACCGGCGTCGGGTCGGCCGCATGTCGCAGATAGACCAGCACGCAGTGGAATTGTGCCTGACGCTGGTCGTCCGGGACGTCCTTCAGGGCAGCGAGCAGTTTTTCCAGGTTCTGCTGGTCGGTAGCGTCTTCTCCGGAGTAACGCGCTGAATAGATTCCCGGCGCGCCGCCCAGCGCGTCTACCGCAATACCGGAATCGTCGGCAATCGCCGGTAAGCCGGTTATCTGTGCGGCATGGCGGGCTTTCAGAATCGCATTTTCGATAAAGGTCAGTCCGGTTTCCTCGGCGGAATCTACGCCCAGCTCGGTTTGAGCAACGATATCCAGTCCAAAATCTTCCAGCAGCGAGGCCAGCTCGCGAACCTTCCCGGCGTTACCGGTGGCGAGAACAACTTTTTGCATCATTAATCCTGTCTATTTTGTCAGTGCCGCGACCGCAGTCGGGATCTGTTGCGGGTTGATGATTTTTATCTGTTTGTGGCGACCAAGCTCCCCTTTTTCAAGCAGAACCTGGCTTTTCGCGACACGAAACTGTTTGGCGAGGAATTTAACCAGATGGGCGTTAGCCTGGCCATCTACGGGGGGAGCGGTAATGGCGACTTTCAGTTCGTCGCCATGTAAACCAACGATGCTATCACGGCTGGCCTTGGGCTGAATATACAGCCGCAACACCAGCCCGTCAGCGCAGGCTTCGACGGCACTCATAGCGCCATCCACAGCCCCGGAAGCAGAACGTTACCCGTCGCCTGCAGCAGTTCGGCGATGCCCATATTGACCACGTACAGCAGCAGCACCAGCACCATCGGCGAAAAGTCGATACCGCCCATTGACGGCAGCATTTTGCGGATAGGGCGCAGCAGCGGGTCGGCCAGCTGCATCAGAACGAACTCCACCGGACTACGGCCCTGGCTTACCCAGCTCATGATCGCCATCAGCAGCAGTACCCAGAATATCAGCAGGCCGACGGTCTTAATCAGAATCAGCAGCGCGGAGATCCAGATAATTGGCTGGAAGGTGACCACCATAAACAGCACGATGGCTTTCACAACGCAGAGAATAAAGGCGATCAGCAGCGAGGAGCTGTCGATGGGGCCCATGGCCGGGATAATGCGTCGCAGCGGCCCGACGACAGGCTGGGTGACCTTAACGACAAACTGCGAAAACGGGTTGTAAAAATCGCAGCGTGCCCACTGCATCCAGACGCGTAGCAACATGATCATGGTGTAGAGTTCAATGACCGTTGCCAGCAGGAAAGTCAACGTCTTCATGGCGTTCCTCAGATTCCTTAATTTTTGCTGTAGTCGCGCGCACCGAAAATTGCGGTACCGATGCGCACCATCGTGCTTCCCGCCGCGATTGCGGCTTCCATATCATCCGACATGCCCAAAGACAACGTATCGACCGTAGGGTATTGCGTTTTCAATCGCGCAAATGCTACCGCCATTTGTTGGGCCACGGCAAACTGCCTTACATATTCTGACTCAGGTGCCGGAATTGCCATTAACCCGCGTAGACGCAGGTTGGGCAGGGCGGCAATCTCCGCTGCCAGTCCATCCAGCGCATCAAGCAGAATGCCCGACTTGCTCTGTTCGTCACTAATGTTTATTTGAATCAAGACATTAAGCGGCGGAAGGTGCGAAGGGCGCTGCTCGCTAAGCCGCGTGGCGATTTTCAGACGATCGACGGTGTGGCACCAGTCAAAGTGTTCCGCCACCAGACGACTTTTGTTGGACTGCAGCGGCCCGATAAAGTGCCACTGCAGCGAAGAGGCGCCTGCTTCCTGGAAGTAGCGGATTTTTTCCACCCCTTCCTGGACGTAGTTTTCGCCAAAGGCCACCTGGCCTGCGGTTATCGCTTCTTCAATGGCACTCGCAGGTTTAGTTTTACTCACTGCAAGCAATGTAATTTCTTCTGGAGCGCGGCCGCAGCGTGCGGCAGCGTCTGAGATTTTGTCCCGGACCTGTGCCAGGTTATGCGCAATATCGTTCATATTCCGAGGATGTGTTATGGAGCTGGAAGAAATCGTGGCCCTTAGTGTAAAGCATAATGTCTCCGATCTACACCTGTGCAATACCTCGGCAGCGCGCTGGCGTCGGCAGGGAAAGCTTGAGCCGGCGCCATTTCACACGCCGGATATTGTGAAATGGCTTGACAGGTGGCTCGATGAGAAACAGCGCGCGCACTGGCGGGCCAACGGACAGGTGGATTTTGCTTTAGCCCCCGTCGGCGTCCCGCGCCTTCGCGCCAGCGCATTTTCTCACGCCCGGGGTATTTCATTAGCGCTACGTCTGTTGCCGGAAAGCTGCCCCCGGATTGAGGCGCTGCGTGTACCGGCGGCGCTGACGGAACTGCTGAATGAAGAAAGCGGTTTGATTCTGGTGACCGGCGCCACCGGCAGCGGTAAGTCGACCACCCTCGCGGCGATGGTCAACCATCTCAACCAGCAGCGTGAAGGGCATATTCTGACGCTGGAAGATCCGGTGGAGTTTGTCCATCACAGCGAGCGATGCCTGATTCAACAACGTGAAATCGGACGTGACTGCCCCTCTTTTTCCTCGGCGCTGAAGGGGGCGCTGCGCCAGGATCCCGATGTGATTCTGTTGGGTGAGCTGCGCGACAACGAAACGATCCGCCTGGCGCTGACCGCCGCGGAGACCGGACATCTGGTGATGGCCACGCTGCATACCCGAGGTGCGGCACAGGCGATTGAGCGTCTGGTGGATGTCTTCCCCGCGCAGGAAAAAGAACAAATACGCAGCCAGCTAGCGGGAAGTTTATGTGCGGTGCTGGCACAAAAATTATTGCCGACAGCGTCAGAGGGAAGAGTTGCGCTATATGAGCTTTTGGTGAATACCCCAGCGGTAGCGAATTTGATCCGCGAGGGGAAAACTCATCAATTGCCGGGGATTATGCAAACCGGTCAACAAGCCGGAATGCTGACTTTTACGCAAAGTTTTCAACAACGTGTGGCAGCGGGCCTGTTATAAGCGCTGTTTTAATATTCAGTTGTCATGCCAGTGTGTTGTTATCGTAATGTTTTATTAATGTTTGTGGTTATTATGGCTGAATATAATTCAGTCATAAATGACTACGTCAAATTAACGACCTCAGTGAAATAGCGAATGGCATTTTACTCGCAGAACAAAGAAAAAAATAAGATTATCTTTTGACACTTTTCGCATGTTCGACTTATGCTGTTCATGGAAATAGGATGTTTCCTGTGAAATAGTGTTTTAAAATGTAAATTTATTAATTTTTTGTAATTTTAGGTTTAATTCATTTAACCACCATGATGGTGGGTGTTTGCTAAGGAGAGTTTTAAGTGATTAATTTTTCAGATAATTTATCTTTTTCTCGTCAGGTTGTTTTTATTACTCACCCGTCAATTCAGAGTAAGACGTTTGCCACTTACCTGACCGATACATTGTCGGTTATGGTGACACTTCATAATATTAACAAACCGCTAACTCAGCATCTGCCGAAAGAATCGGTAATATTATTCGATATCGCCGTATCGAATAAAAAGCTCAACGGGGTATGGCGAGATGTTATTCAATCTTATGCGGAAAATCCGCGGCTGCTGATTATCAACAGCGCCCAAAAATATGAGCTTTATGAAATGGCGCAGTGGCCTGCGCTGTATGGCGTCTTCCGCCATGACGATGATGAATCGCGCTTAATTGAGGGCGTTAAGGCCGTACTTAATGGCGAACAGACGGCTGAATTGAGCGTGATGCACCCGGCGATATATGCCGCGGACCATACATCGATCCCGGCGGAGAGTTCGCCGCTCACCGAGCGTGAATGTGAAATTCTCAATGAATTACGCTGCGGCGCAACCAACATGGATATTGCTCGCGCGCTGTTTATCAGTGAAAACACGGTACGTACACATCTGTACAATGTTTTCCGTAAGCTGAGCGTAAAAAACCGCACCCAGGCAGTCAGCTGGGCGAATGAACATTTACGCCACTAGGCATTAAGACAGGCGAAAGAACAATGGCGCCACTTTGCAGAAGAGGGCGCCATCATTATGGCTTCGGGATCAGAAGCCCTGCTCGAAGTAGCTTTCCAGAATAATCACCGCGGAGGCAGAATCAATGCTGCCTTTGTTCAGGGCGCGGAATCCACCGTGCTCAAATAGCCCGGCACGAGCTTCTACCGTGCTCAAACGCTCGTCGTGCAGAGTGATTTTCACCCCAAAGCGGCCGTGAATTTTATTGGCGAAGTTACGTGCGCGCGCGGTGAGCGGTTGCTCAGTTCCGTCCATATTCAGCGGCAGGCCGACGATGACCGCCTCTGGTTGCCACTCTTTAAGCAGTTTTTCGATAACGTTCCAGTCCGGTTTACCATCCTGTGCCTTCAGCGCAGGAAGCGGGCGTGCGGTACCGGTGATGCGTTGACCGACCGCAACGCCGATACTTTTGGTACCGAAATCAAAACCCAGCAGCGTTCCGCTCATTATGCATGCCCCGCTATGCCGGGCATCGTCACAATGTCGATACCGATCAGTTTCGCCGCCTCGCGCCAACGATCGGCAATAGGCGTTTTAAACAAAATATTCTGATCCGCCGGGGCCGTCAGCCAGGCGTTATCAAGGATTTCCTGCTCCAGCTGACCCTTTTCCCAGGAGGAATAGCCCAGCGCGACCAGGACGTTAGCCGGCTGCTTGTCCGTGCCGAGCGTTTCGAGTACGTCGCGGGAAGTGGTGATCACCGTGTTATCGGAGATGCGAATGCTGGAGGAAAAATCAGAAGGCGGTGAGTGCAGAATAAAACCGCGATCTTCCGCCAGCGGCCCGCCGAGCATCACCGGCTTATCCAGACGAATCTCCGGATTGCGCGGTTCAGCGACAATGTTTAACTTTTCCAGAATTCCGTCAATCTGCAAGTTTTCCAGCGGCTTATTGATGATAATGCCCATGGCGCCATCGTCGTTGTATTCGCAGATATAGACCACGGAGCGGCGGAATATCGGATCCTGAAGAGCAGGCATGGCAATCAGAAAGTGATGCTGTAAATTCATTGTCAGAGGTTCTGTTCCTGGTTCAAAAAGCAGCACCCAGTATGCGGGTAAAGCAAGGACCTGTCGATTCAACTTTATCTTTCAGGCGACAGGGGCGTTGATTTCCTCGCTCAACCCGGTCACAGAGTGGACTATGCTCCCGGGTACTCGCTGCGTCATCGCCTGCCTGTAGCCCGAAATCTTTCGTTGAATCTCGCGGCGTATCTTTCAGGCGACAGGGGCGTTGATTTCCTCGCTCAACCCGGTCACAGAGTGGACTATGCTCCCGGGCACTCGCTGCGTCATCGCCTGCCTGTAGCCCGAAATCTTTCGTTGAATCTCGCGGCGTATCT